>FMJZ01047240.1_pt1 | contig 52307 bp, 65 predicted proteins | sample 1987881 | NCBI WGS metagenome assembly FMJZ01 (sample SAMEA4378227, study PRJEB15110) | soil metagenome | biome: soil; feature: Field; material: Soil | place: India | collected 2015-03-11 | depth 0 m
GCCAGTACTTGTGCTGTCTAAAATGTAGTGAACGGGTACAGGCTGTTGACAATCACTGAATAGTTTGCTATAGTTTCATTCCAGCGTCTACTAGCCATTAGTCTGGGTGTAACAGCCTGAGTAGGCCGGCTAGTTGAACCGGGACGCAGACCTTCTGGGAAGTAGACCGGTGGACAACTAGGTGGCTTTTTACTTGTTTAGAATAGCGGTATTATGGTAATGTTTATCCGAGGAGCTGGGTATGCCGACGATTAATCAACTGGTGAGAAAGGGACGGCGAAAGGTGACCAAGCGCACCAAGGCGCCGGCGCTGAATATTGCCTATAACGCGCTGAAGAATAAGGTGGTTCAGGGTGTGGGTTCACCGCAGAAGCGCGGCGTCTGTGTGCAGGTGAAGACGATGACGCCGAAGAAACCGAATTCGGCTTTGCGTAAAATAGCCCGTGTGCGGCTGACCAATGGCGTTGAGGTCACCGCCTATATCCCGGGCGAGGGGCATAACCTTCAGGAACACTCTGTTGTCCTGGTGCGGGGTGGCAGGGTAAAGGACCTGCCCGGCGTGCGTTACCACATCATCCGCGGTACCCTCGATGCTGCTGGTGTGGAGGGGAGACGGCAGGGACGGAGCCGGTACGGAGCCAAGAGGCCCAAGACAACAAGGGCAGGGGAGGAAAGTTAAATGCCGAGACGTGGTGAGGTGATAAAACCGGTGCCAGCCCCCGACCCCAAGTTCGGGAGCGTGCTGGTAGCCAAACTCATCAACAGGGTGATGAAGGACGGCAAGAAGGCTACCGCGGAGAGGATCGTGTATACAGCACTTGATATAGTGCGGGAGCGGATGCACACCGAGCCGCTGCCGGTGCTGGAGCAGGCGATCAAGAATGCCACGCCGCTTCTCCATGTTAAGTCGCGTCGTGTTGGCGGTGCTACCTATCAGGTCCCGGTGGAGGTGGCGCCGGAGCAAGGGTTGTCGATTGCTATGCGGTGGCTTATAGGGTTTGCCCGGGGGCGCAGCGGCAAGTCGATGGCGGAGAAACTGGCTGCCGAGATAATTGATGCCTCCCAGGGACAAGGAGCGACGATAAAGAAGCGGCAGGATACCCATAAGATGGCTGAAGCCAACAAAGCTTTTGCTCATTACCGATGGTAACGTTATTTCAGAATAAAGTGGTACAACAGACTAAAAAGGTGGCTAGTGGTAGTGTTATGAGCCGGACTTTTCCTCTGGATAGGGTGCGGAATATAGGCATCATCGCACATATCGATGCCGGGAAGACCACGGTCACCGAGCGGATCCTGTTCTATACGGGCCGCACCTATAAGATCGGCGAGGTGGATGAAGGGACGGCGGTCATGGACTGGATGGAGCAGGAGAGGGAACGCGGCATCACCATCACCGCTGCAGCTACCACCTGCTACTGGCGTGAGCACCGGATAAACATCATCGATACACCGGGGCATGTGGACTTTACCGCCGAGGTGGAGCGGAGCCTGAGGGTGCTCGATGGTGGTGTGGTGGTGTTCGACGGCGTCGCCGGTGTGGAAGCCCAGTCAGAGACGGTCTGGCGGCAGGCTGATAAATACAGGGTGCCACGGATATGCTTTGTGAACAAGATGGACAGGACCGGTGCCGATTTTTACCATACGGTGCGCATGATTGAGGAAAGGCTGAGAGCCAAGGCGTTACCAGTGCATACACCCTGGGGCAGGGAGGACAAGTTCCGCGGTGTTATCGATCTCATTGAGCAGAAAGCCTGGCTGTTTTCTGATGACCCCGAGGGCGCGCCAGAGGAGGTGCCGGTACCTGAGGAGGAGCGGGAAGAGTTCAACCGGCAACGCCATTTGATGATTGAAAAGCTGGCGGAGAACGATGACCAGTTGATGTTGCTCTATCTGGAAGAAAAGGAGATCCCGCCAGCGGACATAAAAGCGGCAATAAGAAGGCTGACGCTTGCCAACAGGATAGTCCCGGTGCTGTGCGGCAGCGCCCTGAGGAATAAGGGCATCCAATCGCTGCTGGACGCTGTCGTGGACTACTTGCCATCTCCCTTGGATATCCCACCGGTGCCGGTCACGGACTTGCGCACCGGTGAAGAGGGTGTAAGGGAAGCGAGCGATGAAGTGCCCTTCACCGCTCTGGCTTTCAAGGTGGTGACCGACCCCTTTATGGGCAGGCTGGTCTATTTCAGAGTGTATTCGGGGGTGGTGACACCGGGGATGCAGGTGTTCAACTCCACGCGGGGACAGAAGGAGCGCATCGGCAGACTGATAAGGATGCATGCCAACCACCGGGAAGAGATCGAGATGGCTGACACCGGCAGCATCGCTGCTACCGTAGGGCTAAAAAATACCTTCACCGGCGATACCCTGTGCGACCCGGCACATCCGGTGCTGCTGGAGCCGATCCGCTTTCCTGAGCCGGTGCTTTCCATGGTGGTGGAGCCGAAGGGCAAGGCTGACCAGAACAGGCTGAGCGAGGCGCTGGGCAAGCTTTCTGAAGAAGATCCCACCTTCAAGGTGCGTGTTGACCCGGAGACCGGGCAGACCATAATAGCCGGCATGGGCGAGCTGCATCTGGAAGTATTGCTTGACCGCATGCACCGTGAGTTCAACGTATCTGCCAGGGTGGGCAAGCCGCAGGTCGCTTATAAGGAGACGATAACCATGCCCGTTGAGGTTGAGGGTAAGTTTATCCGGCAGTTCGGTGGCCGGGGCCAGTATGGACATGTCTGGTTGAAGTTAGAGCCTGGTGAACGGGGCAGCGGTTTTAGGTTTGTGGACCACCTTAGGGGCGGGGTGATACCAAAGGAGTATGTCCCCGCAGTGGAGGGCGGTGTCAAAGAAGCACTGGAGACCGGCGTCATAGCTGGCTATCCGGTGATCGATGTAAAGGTCACCCTGTTCGATGGCAGTTACCATGAGGTGGACTCTTCGGACCTGGCTTTCAAGATGGCTGGTTCCATAGCGGTGAAGGAGGGGTTAAGGAAAGCCAAACCGGTGCTGCTGGAGCCGATTATGAAGCTGGAAGTGGTGATGCCAGCGCAGTTCTTGGGCGATGTCATCGGCGACCTCAACGCCAGGCGGGGCAATATTGAGGGCATCGAGACTTACGGCGAGACCTGCACGGTGAGGGCGCTGATCCCGCTGGCTGAGACCTTTGGCTATGCCACTATTTTGCGGTCGCTGACCCAGGGCAGGGCGAGCTATTCGCTGCAGTTCCATTGCTATAAAGAGCTACCGCCAAGTCTGACCGAGCAGGCACAGGTGAAAGTGAGAGGCGTTTAGAGATGCCCAAGCAGAAGATCCGGATAAAGGTCAAAGGGTACGACCACAGGCTGGTGGACCAGTCTGTGGTGCAGATTGTGGAGACCGTGGAACGGACGGGGGCCATAGTAGCCGGACCCATCCCATTGCCCACGCATATCCGCAAGTTCTGCGTCATCAGGTCTCCCCATATCGATAAGGACTCGAGGGAGCAGTTTGAGATCCGCACGCATAAGCGCCTTATCGACATTCTGGAGCCGACCTCTAAGACCATAGATGCTCTCACCCAGCTCCAGCTACCTTCCGGGGTGGAGATCGACATCAAATTGTAAGGTTTTCCAGAAGATGTTTCCAGGCGTAATCGGTAAGAAAATAGGCATGACCCAGTTGTTCCGCGAAGATGGCGAAACGGTGGTGACAGCCATTGAGGCTGGTCCCTGCGTCATCACCCAGGTGAAGACGAAAGAGAAGGACGGGTACAACGCCATCCAGCTTGGCTTTGGTGACACGAAGCGGTTGAATTCTCCGGAAAAGGGACATCTCAAAGGCTTAGGGCTGTTCAAGCACCTGCGCGAGTTCCGCGTTGAGGATGTCAGCGGTTTTACGCTGGGGCAGAAGGTGGACGTGGATATATTCAAGCCCGGGGACCTGGTGGATGTCACCGGCACGTCGAAGGGCAAGGGCTTTGCCGGTGTGGTGAAGCGCCACCACTTCGCTGGTGGCCCCAAAACACACGGGCAGTCGGACAGGCACCGGGCGCCGGGCTCGGTCGGTGCCACCACATCTCCGGGGCGGGTGCTCAAGGGCACCCGCATGGCGGGGCATATGGGCAACGTTAGGGTTACGGTGCACAATCTGAAAGTGGTGAAGGTAGATACGGCACGTCATCTCTTGCTGGTGGAGGGGGCAGTGCCCGGTGGCAGGAACGGGCTGGTGCTCGTCAGAAAGGCAGTCAAGGGTAGTAAGAGTGCAGATAAAGCTTCATAATACAAAAGGCAAGGTGGTGGGTGAAATAGAGGTCAGGGATGACGTCTTTGGTGCGCCTTTCAATGAGGCGGTGGTACACCAAGTACTGGTGGCACAGCTGGCTAACCGGCGCCTGGGCACTGCGGATACCAAGACGCGTGGCGATGTCAATGTCAGCGGCAGAAAGCTCTATCCGCAGAAACATACGGGCAGGGCACGACACGGCGATGCCGGAGCACCTATCTTTGTGGGCGGTGGGGTGGCTCATGGTCCCCACCCCAGGAGCTACCGGCAGGATGTGCCCAAAAAGATGCGCCGGCTAGCTATCAGGTGCGTGCTCTCTGATAAGGCAAAAAACGGGCGATTGATAGTCTTGGACAAGCTGGAGCTTGCCAGCCCAAAGACCAAGGAAATAGCTAGTGTTCTGGCGGCACTGCGGGTGGAAGAGTCAGCTATCATCGCCACAAGCCAGGTAGATGATAAGGTGGTCAAGGCGGCACGCAATCTGCCAGGGGTGAGGACTATGCTGGCTTCGTTGCTTAATGTGGCAGACTTATTGTCATACAGATTTCTGATAATGACGGAGGAAGCGGTGCGCACCGTCGAAGGTTTATGGGGTGTAAAGCCCAGAGCCAAATCGGTGGCGGCTGCCAAGTAAATTTTGGGAGGAAGTGAGGTGCATCCTTACCAGGTACTGCGGCGCCCCATAATCTCGGAGAAAACGACTGCCTTAAAAGAGCAGGGCAAATATGCTTTTGAGGTGGCGAAAGGGGCAAGCAAACGCCAGATTAAGGAGGCGGTGGAGTTTGCCTTCAAGGTGGACGTGGTCAAGGTGAATATTATAAATGTGCCCGGCAAGATGAAAAGGTTTGGTAGGCGTCAGGTGCTGACGCCGGAGTGGAAGAAGGCAGTGGTGGCCTTGGCTCCGGGCCAGAAGATAGAGTTCTTCGAGGGAGTGTAGCGAGTCCAGAACCGAGGAGTAGAGTGGGTTCGGTCATAAAGAAGCGCAAAAAGAAAATGGCGAAGCATAAACACCGCAAACTTCTCAAGAAGACGCGGTGGCAGCGGAGACATCCTTAAAGTTTGAGAGTAGACTGCTTTGGGACTTAAGACATTCAAACCAACATCGCCCGGCAAGCGGGGCATGGTCAGTGCCACTTTTGAGGAGATAACCAAGACCGTGCCCGAGAAAGCCCTTTTGTTGCCGCTGAAAAAAAAGGCAGGACGTAACAACCGGGGCGTGATCACCGTGCGCCATCGTGGCGGCGGTGCCAAGCGGCGGCTGCGTATTATAGACTTTAAGAGGGACAAGCTCGGTGTCCCGGGCAAGGTGGCGGCTATCGAATATGACCCCAACCGGTCGGCGCGTATTGCCCTGATCCATTATGCCGATGGGGAAAAACGCTACATTCTGGCACCTCTGGGCTTAAATGTGGGCGACACCATAATGGCTGGAGATGGTGCCGAGATCAAGCCCGGGAATACCTTGCCCCTGGGTTCCATTCCGGACGGTACACTGATACACAATCTTGAACTGGAGCCGGGGAAGGGTGGGCAGATAGTGCGTAGCGCCGGCACGGCAGCTCAGATACTGGGCAAAGAGAACAAGTACACGCTTGTCCGGCTGCCCTCCGGTGAGGTGCGCCGTTTTCTGTCCACCTGCATGGCGACCATAGGTCAGGTGGGCAATGTGGAGCACAGGGGGATAAAGCTGGGCAAAGCCGGACGCACCAGGTGGCTGGGGAGACGGCCTAAGGTGCGTGGTTCAGCGATGACCCCGCGCGATCATCCCCATGGCGGTGGCGAGGGTCGGGCACCCAGAGGAATGGCGCCCAAGACGCCGTGGGGCAAGCCGGCACTTGGTGTTAAGACCCGGGGCAAGAAGCCTTCCGACAGGTTGATTGTGAAGCGTCGAAAGGAGTAATATTTATTATTTTGGGGTATTGGTAGGAAATGTCGCGTTCATCAAAAAAGGGACCGTACTGTGATACGAAGTTGCTAAAGAAAGTAGAAGCGCTTAATCGTTCCGGCGGCAAAGCGGTAATAAAAACATGGTCGCGGGCTTCCACCATATTGCCGCAAATGATAGGACATACCATCGCTGTGCATGATGGGCGGAGACATGTGCCCATCTTTATCACAGAGAATATGGTGGGGCACAAGCTGGGGGAATTTGCACCGAGTAGGACCTTCCGCGGCCATACCGCTAAAGCCCAGGTGGCGGTGCAGGCTAAAAAGAAACAGTAGTTAGCGACATGAAAGTGAAAGCTGAAGCCAAAGACGTACGCATATCGCCGCAGAAGGTGCGACTGGTTGTTGACCTGGTGCGCGGCAAAAAGGTTGACGAGGCGCTGGCGATACTCAAGTTTTTGCCCATGAAGGCAGCCAGAGAGGTAGCCAAGGTGGTCAAGTCGGCGGCAGCCAATGCCGAGAACAATTTTCAGATGGAGCCCGCAGCGCTGAGGATCACAGAGATTTTTGCTAACGAGGGGCATAAGTTAAAGAGGTACCGTCCCCAAGCTAGGGGGCGGGTGAACCCCATCCTTAAGCGCTCGACACACATAAAAGTCTTTGTCGAGGAGGAGGCAAGTGGGGCATAAAGTACATCCTTATGGCTTTAGGATCGGTGTGATCCGCGGCTGGCACGCCAAGTGGTACAGCGAGAAACATTACACCGAGTTCCTGCAGGAAGACCTGAAGCTGCGCAGGGCTATAGCCGAAAAGTGTGCAGATGGCGGTGTTGCTATGGTGTGGATCGAGCGCGCCGGGAATGAGGTGGTGGTAACCCTGTATTCCGCCCGTCCGGGCATCGTTATCGGACGGGGAGGGCAGCGGGCTGAAGAACTGAAGCGACACCTTGAGGAGATATGTGGCAAGAAGGTGAGACTGTCCATCAAGGAGGTGGAGCAGCCGGAACTGGATGCTGTGCTGGTGGCGCGGGCTATAGCTGACCAGATCGGGCGCAGGATGCCTTTTCGCAGAGCTATGAAGCAGGCAGCTTTCCGCACCATGCAGGCAGGGGCTAAGGGCATAAAGATTAGCTGCGCTGGACGACTGGGCGGCGTTGAGATAGCCCGCAGGGAGACCACCCTTCAGGGACAATTGCCCTTGCACAAACTGTGTGCTGACATTGACTACGGATTTGCCGAGGCTAAGACCACCCTGGGCAATATCGGGATAAAGGTCTGGATATATAAAGGCGACATTACACCGGAGGTAAGTAGGGAACTTGTTGCAGCCGAAACGAGTGAAGTATCGTAAAACCCAGAGAGGGCATCGCAGAGGGAAGGCGCAAGCCGGGAACACCCTCGTCTTCGGAGAGTTTGGGCTACAGGCTCTGGAGGGTGCTTGGGTGACGGCACGGCAGATTGAGGCAGCGCGCCGCGTTATCGTGCGCTATTTGCGCCGTGGCGGGCGTATGTGGATACGTATTTTCCCGGATAAGCCGGTTACCAAGAAACCCTCGGAGACGAGGATGGGAGGTGGCAAAGGCGCCCCTGACCACTGGGTGTCTGTGGTAAAGCCAGGCAGGATACTTTTTGAGATCAGTGGGATTAAGGCAGATATGGCTCACGAGGCGCTGCACTTGGCATCATACAAGCTGCCCATAGCCACCAGGTTTGTGGCTAAAGAGGGCGTTAAACAAGAGGCAGTAGCATGAGGATTCAGGAGATCAGAGCGCTGAGCAGCGAGGAGCTAGCCAAGAAACTTGAAGAAGCTCATGAGGAGCTGTTCAATCTGAGGTTTCGCCTGGCGACAAAGCAGCTTGCCAATAGCAGCGAGCTGGAGAAGGTGAAGAAAAAGATAGCCAGGTTCAAGACAATATTGAGAGAAAGGGAGCTGGGGATAAGATAGCCCATGGCAGGTAACAGAAAAGTCAGGATAGGCACGGTAATAAGCGACAAGATGAACAAGACGGTTGTGGTGCAGGTGGAAACGCTGACCCGTCATCCCTTATATAAGAAGGTGATAAGGCGGCGAGCCAAGTTCAAGGCGCACGACGAGGAGAATAAGTGCCGCGTCGGTGACGTGGTGAAGATAGTGGAGACACGCCCGCTTTCCAAAGAGAAGTGCTGGCGCGTTGTGGAAATATTAAAGAAGAAAGAGAAGGTCGAGGTCGAGCCCGGGGAAGTAACCTGAGCGACACCTTTCTAGGAACTAGAGATGATCCAGCCCTATACCAGACTCAAAGTAGCTGATAATACTGGTGCCAGACAGATAATGTGTATCAATGTGCCGGGTGGTACCCGGCGGCGATATGCCACCGTGGGAGATGTCATCATGGCTACGGTAAAGCGGGCTGTACCCGGCGGTGTGGTAAAAAAGGGTGACGTGGTTCGTGCCGTGGTCGTCCGCGTGGCAAAACAGTACCACCGTCCTGACGGTTCCTATGTCAGGTTCGATGAAAATGCCGCAGTCATCTTGGACGACAAGAACAATCCCCGGGGTACGCGCATTTTCGGTCCGGTAGCCAGAGAGCTGCGGGACAAGAACTTCATAAAAATAATCTCGCTGGCTCCTGAGGTCTTGTAGTATGAAGATCAGGAAAAACGATACTGTGCTGGTGATTGCCGGCAAAGATAAGGGAAAGAAGGGCAAGGTAAGGAAAGCCATGCCCAGAGACCAGAAGGTGATAGTCGAGGGCGTGAATATGATCAAGCGCCATTCTAGGGCTCGGAGGGCAGCAAGACAGGCTGGCATTATTGAGCTGGAGGCGCCGATTCATGTGTCCAATGTCATGCTAGTTTGCAGCAAATGCAATAAGCCGACACGGGTCCGCTACCGTTTTCTCGAGGACGGCAGGAAAGTCCGTGTCTGCTGCTTCTGCGATGAGGTGATTGACTGAAAGGTTGTATCTGTACCATGTCTCGTCTTAAGGAAAAATATTTTAAGGAAGTGGTACCGAAACTCATGCAGAAGTTTGGATACAAGAACGTCATGCAGGTACCACGGCTGAGCAAGATCGTATTGAATATAGGGCTGGGGGAAGCGGTGCAGAACCCTAAGGCTCTGGAAGCTGCCGAGAGAGACCTGACGCTCATCTCGGGGCAACATCCGGTAACAACGCGCGCCAAGAAGTCTATTGCAGCGTTTAAGATCAGGGCTGGAGTACCAGTGGGGATGATGGTTACCCTCAGGGGGAAAAGGATGTATGATTTTTTTGATAAGCTGGTCAGCGTGGTGCTGCCACGAGTGCGGGATTTTCAAGGAGTACCGAGGGACTCCTTCGATGGCGCTGGCAACTATACGCTGGGTCTTAAAGAACAGATAGTCTTTCCGGAGATTGAATACGATAAGGTGGACAAACTAAGAGGGCTGGAAATAACCATCGTCACCACTGCGACCAGCCCGGACGAGGGCAGATACCTGCTCGAGTGTCTGGGCATGCCCTTCAGAAGGCAGTGAGGTTACTGAAACATGGCAAAATTATCTAAAGTTATCAAATCTATGCGACCGCCCAAATACAAGGTGCAGCACCGTAATCGCTGTCGGTTGTGTGGCAGACCGCGTGCCTTTATACGGCAGTTTGGCCTGTGCCGTATCTGTTTTCGACAGCTGGCTTTGAAGGGCGAGATCCCGGGAGTGAGGAAATCGAGCTGGTGACACGGAGGATGCACATAGATGGTCACTGATCCTATCGCTGATATGCTTACCCGGATCCGGAACGCCGTGATGGCAAGGCATGACACCGTGCTGGTTCCGGCTTCGAAGATGAAGCTATCTATAGCCAAAATTTTGAAGGAAGAGGGTTTCATCTCAGACTATAGCGTGCTCAGGGGCAAGCCGCAGAGGATGATAAAGATAACACTAAAGTATATAGATGAGCAACCGGCGGTGATGGGGCTGGAGCGGGTGAGCAAGCCCGGTCTCAGGGTGTATGTGGGGCGTGGTGAGATACCTCGCGTTTACGGGGGACTGGGCATTGTTATCTTGTCCACATCCAAAGGGATTATGACCGGACAGGAAGCCTGGCGGCGAAAGCTGGGCGGAGAGCTATTGTGTTATGTCTGGTAGGTGCTACGGAGAGCTATTATGTCACGTATAGGTAGGATGCCGATACCCGTACCCCCTGGTGTCAAAGTCACCATAAAGGGGAGTGAGGTGACGGTGGAAGGTAGCAAAGGGAAGTTGACGCGCATCTTTCACCCGGACATGTCCATCACCCTGGAGGACGGCAAGCTGGTGGTGACTCGACCGACCGATAACAGGGATCACTGTGCCCTGCACGGGCTGACCAGGTCGCTGCTTGCTAATATGGTGGAGGGGGTGACCAAAGGCTTTGAAAAAGCACTGGAGTTGAGTGGTGTGGGGTACAGGGTGCAGAAGGTGGGTGATAAGATATCTCTGCAGGTGGGTTTCAGCCATCCTGTGGACTTCTCACCCCCGCCGGGGATCGAGTTGGTAGTCGAGGGAACCAATCGCATCCGCGTTATCGGCATCGATAAGGAACTGGTGGGCAGGGTCGCGGCTCAGATACGGGCGATAAGGCAGCCTGATGCTTATAAGGGAAAGGGCATCAGGTACGTGGGTGAGAAAATTAAGCTCAAGCCAGGTAAGACTGGCAAGGCGGCAGCTAAAGGTTAAAGCGATATTATGGCTAGGTTAGATACCAGACTGGCAAGGAAAAGACGTCATGCACGCATCAGGGCGAGGCTGGTGGGTACGCCTGCCAGGCCCAGGCTGTGCGTTTTCCGGAGCTTGAACCATATATATGCCCAGGTCATCGATGACTCCATCGGGCATACGCTGGCAGCAGCCAGCAGCCTTGAGCCGGAAATAAAAGACAGGGCTGACGGGAAGAAAAAGACTGAGGTTGCTGAGATGGTGGGTACTATGCTAGCCCAGAGGGCAATCAGCAGAGGCATAAAACAGGTCGCTTTCGACCGTGGCGGTTATAAGTATCAGGGAAGGGTTAAGGCGCTGGCGGAAGCGGCAAGGAAGACTGGACTGGATTTCTGAGGTTTGTGTTTATGAAAGCAGTGACCAAAATGCCCAAAAACAAAGCCAGGATCGATCCTGCCGAACTGGAGCTGACCGAGAAGCTGGTGGCGCTGAACCGCGTTACCAAGGTGGTGAAAGGTGGCAAGAGGCTCCATTTCCGTGCGCTGGTTGTGGTAGGGGATGGCAAGGGGCATGTGGGTGCTGGCATCGGTAAAGCCAGGGAGGTTCCGGAGGCGGTGCGCAAAGCTGGTGCTGCTGCTAAGAAAGAGCTGTTCAAGGTGGCAATGTCAGACACCACAATTCGGCATGAGGTTCGCGCCAAGTACGGGGCGGCGGAGATACTCCTGAAACCGGCGGTGCCCGGCACCGGTGTAATAGCCGGCGGTGGGGTGCGTGCGGTGGTGGAGGCGGCGGGCATAAAAGATATTTTGAGCAAGTCGCTGGGTTGTTCCAACCCGATAAACGTGGTCAGAGCCACTATTCTGGCTCTGGCGAACCTGAGAGACCCTGAGGAGGTAATCGCCCAGCGTAAAAGAGAGGTTGCAACCAAGGGAGAGAAGTCAGGTGGCTAAACTGCGTATCACCTGGGTCAAAAGTGATATCGGCTATAAAAGGGACCAGAGGCGGACACTTAAGGCTCTGGGGTTTCACCGACTTCAGCAGACGGTGGAGCACAAAGATTCTCCTACCATAAGGGGTATGGTAGCCAAAGTCAGGCATTTGGTCCAGATGGAAGTGATCGAAGATGGAGCAGCATGAACTGAAACCGCCTGCGGGCGCCAAGCGCAAAAGAAAACGCGTTGGCTGTGGCGATGGCAGCGGCCACGGCAGCTATTCGGGACGTGGCTGCAAGGGACAGAAGTCGCGCTCCGGGGGAGGGGTGCGTCTTGGGTTTGAAGGCGGACAACTACCGCTAATCAAGCGCCTGCCGCACAAACGCGGCTTCACTAACATCTTTAAGATGGAGTACGAGATAGTTAATGTAGGGCAGTTGAAGGTGTTTCCACCCAACACTGAAGTCACGCCCCAGACCCTCTTCGAGGTTGGTCTGGTCAAGAGCAGTGAGTGTCCTCTCAAGGTTCTGGGAAATGGCGATATAGACCGCCCTCTGGTGGTAAAAGCCAGCAAGTTCTCCACTTCTGCTGAGAAGAAGATACTTGCGGCTGGGGGGAAGGTGGAGAGCATCTAGCCATGCAACAGGTAGCAGGAAGGCCCCGTCTTATCCAGGCGATGATCGATGCCTTTTCTTTGCCTGACTTGAGGCGTCGGCTGTTGTTCACTTTTGCCATGCTGGTGGTCTTCCGGTTCATCGCCCATATCCCCATGCCTGGCCTGGATGTGGCGGCGATGCGGAACCTCTTTGAACAAAACCAACTTCTAGGTATGCTGGATCTGTTCACCGGCGGCGCCATGCGTAACTTCAGCGTGGCGGCGATGGGGGTCTACCCTTACATCACCGCTTCCATCGTCATGCAGTTGCTGGTCCCGGTGATACCGGCACTGAGGGCGCTATCGCAGGAGGGCGAGGCTGGCAGGCGCAGGATCAACCAGATTACACACTGGCTGACGATCCCTCTGGCTGCCCTGCAGGGCTATGCCCAGATAAACCTGCTGCGCAGCGAGGGCGTGGTGAGTGCGGCTGCAGCGCTCCCCACCTTTGCCATGGTGCTGTCGCTGACCGCCGGAACAATATTTCTTGTCTGGCTGGGCGAGTTGATTACAGAGCGGGGCATTGGCAACGGTGTCTCCATAATCATCTTCGGCGGTATAGTTGCCAAGCTCCCCGAGATGGTGGGGCGTGGACTTATCGTTAGAGAAAACATCACGGGACTCATCGCCTTTACCCTCCTGGGGTTGGCTACCATAGCTTTCATAGTCATATTCACAGAAGCCCACCGACGCATCCCGGTGCAGTATGCCCGGACGGCGTTCCGCGGTGCCCGGCTGTACCGTCAGACTGGCTCCACGCATATCCCGCTAAGGGTGAACTCCGCTGGCATGATACCACTCATCTTTGCCATTTCGCTGATGATCTTTCCCGGCACCATAGCCAGCTATTTTGCTGCTCCGGCGGGGCAGCCACCCAATTTTGCTAATACGATCATGAGGTGGTTCAATCCGGATACACCCCTGCCAGTGGGGCTGTTCTATTGGGTGCTGTACTTCCTTATGGTGGTCGCTTTCACCTTCTTCTACACTATGGTCATATTCGAGCAGATGGATCTGGCGCGGACGCTGCAGCGGCAGGGCGGCTTTATCCCCGGCGTGCGTCCGGGGAAGCCAACCACGGACTACCTCAACGGGGTGATAACCAGGATAACTTGGGGGGGTGCCTTATTCCTTGCCACGGTGGCGGTATTGCCTTTCTTCATCCGTAGCGTGACCAATGTAGCGGTGCTGACTATATCGAGCACGGGTTTGCTGATAATTGTAGGCGTCGCCCTGGACACGATGAAGCAGATCGAAGCCCAGCTCACCATGCGCCGCTACGAGGGCTTTCTGAGGTAGCTGGACGGATGTATCTGGTCTTTCTTGGTGCACCTGGAGCTGGCAAAGGGACTCAAGCAGCCATCATCTCCAAGAGACTGTCTTTAGCGCATATAGCCTCCGGCGACCTGTTCCGTGAAGCGGTGGAGGCGGGCACAGAGCTGGGGAAAGAGGTTAAAGGGTATATGGAAAGGGGGGTGCTGGTGCCCGATGAGGTGACCATACAACTGGTCTCGGAACGTCTTGATGGGCAGGACTGCCAGCAGGGCTGCATTTTTGATGGCTTCCCGCGCACCCTTGCCCAGGCGGAGGCACTGGACAAGATGCTTGCCAAGCGGAGCAAGGCGCTGGACAGGGTGGTGTACATTGAAGTACCGGAGGTTGAACTGCTGAAACGCTTGGGTGGCCGCTGGATATGCCGCAAATGTCAGGCACCATACCATGAGGTTACCTCCCCACCGAAAGTGGCGGGTATATGCGACAGGTGCGGTGGTGAGCTGTACCAGCGCCCTGATGATACAGTGGAGACGGTGAAAGAGCGCCTGAAGGTCTATTTTGACCAGACAGTACCGCTCTTGGACTATTATCAGGCTCAGGGCAAGCTTATACGGGTGAACGGGCAGCGTAGCATAGAGGAAGTGGCTGAAGTGATAGTCAGCGCCGTGAAGAAGTAGCAGAACATGGGTGACCGTGATAATCATAAAATCGCCACAGGAGATAGCGGTTATGCGCCAGGCTGGCAGAGTGGTAGCTGCGGTCCTGGAGAGGCTAAAGGGGGAGATAAAACCCGGTGTGATGACACGCCATCTTGATATGATAGCTATGAAAGAGGTACGTAAATACGGAGCCAGGGCTTCATTTAAGGGTTACCGGGGGTTTCCAGCGCACCTCTGTGTCTCGGTGAACGATGAGATTGTGCACGGTATACCCGCTGGCCGCGAGCTTCGAGAGGGTGATATTGTCTCGCTGGATTTCGGCGCCGTGATCAACGGCTTCCATGGTGATGCTGCCATCACTGTAGGCGTGGGCAAAATCAGCGCACAAGCTGAGGAGCTGATAGCCGTAACGCGGGCTGCCTTGACAATAGGGATAAAGGCGGCGCGCTACGGTAGTCACTTGGGAGATATCTCGTCAGCGATCCAGAGCTATGTTGAGGGAAGGGGGTTCTCGGTGGTGCGCGAGTATTCTGGGCACGGTATAGGCAGGGACCTGCATGAGGACCCACTGGTGCCCAATTTCGGCTCTCCCGGGGAGGGGCCCTTGCTTCAGAAAGGGATGACGCTGGCGGTGGAGCCGATGGTTACCGCCGGTGACTGGCGGACAAAGGTTGCTTCTAACCGATGGACGGTGCTCACCGCCGACGGCAGTCTGGCAGCCCACTTTGAACACACTATTGCAATCACAGATGATGAGCCGGAAATACTCACTCTGGTATAATTGTTTTGTATGCCTAAGAAAGAGAGCATAGAGGTTGAAGGAGTGGTGATCGAGTCGTTACCGAATGCAACATTTCGGGTGCAACTCCCTAACGGGCATGTGGTCCTGGCGCATGTTTCGGGGAAAATGCGGAGGAACTATGTCCGCATTTTGCCGCAGGACAGGGTGCTGGTGGAGCTTTCTCCGTATGACCTGTCGCGGGGACGGATAACCTACAGGCTCAAGTGAGGCTGTTTTCGTGACATTTTGACATAAGTGACAATAAGGTATATTATTTAAAGGTTTTTTGACTGACATGCATGGTGATTGGACATGAAAGTGAGATCGTCGGTAAAACGTCGCTGCGCCAAGTGCAAGATTATCCGGCGCCAGGGGATAGTGCGTGTCATCTGCGAGAACCCGAAGCATAAGCAGAGACAAGGATAAAAGCGAGGAGCAGTTGAGATGGCACGGATTGCTGGCGTCGATATCCCCAATGAGAAAAAAGTCTATGTCGGGCTGCAGTACATTCACGGTATAGGTCCCACGCTGAGTCGTAAGGTGCTGCAGGCTGCACATGTGAACCCAGACACCAAGGTAAAAAACCTTAAGGAGCAGGAGCTCAGCCGCATACGCGAGATCATTGATAAGGAATATACGGTTGAGGGTGAACTGCGCAAGGAAGTCAACCTCAATATCAAGCGGCTTATCGAAATCGGTTGCTACCGTGGTATCAGGCACCGCCGTGGCTTGCCTGTCCATGGACAGCGGACGCGCACCAATGCGCGCACCAAGCGCGGACCTCGGAAGACAGTGGCTGGCCGCGGACAGAGGCGCGGTCTGGCAAAGAAGTAAGGGGGTAGATTAGTCATGCCTGGAAGAAGTAAGAGCAGCGGCAGGAGACGGGAGAGAAAACAGGTAAGCGAGGGCAGGGCTTACATCCAGTCCACGTTCAATAACACCCTTGTAACCATGACTGATGTCAAAGGGAATGTGGTTGCGTGGAGTAGTTCAGGCACAGCGGGGTTCAAGGGGTCGAGGAAGGGCACGCCGTATGCTGCCCAGCTCGCAGCACAGCAGGCTGCCCAGAAAGCCAGAGAGCATGGCTTACGGCAGGTTGAGGTCTTGGTTAAGGGTCCCGGTAGCGGACGCGAGGCTGCCATTCGTGCCATCCAGGCATCGGGGATAATGGTGACGGCAATTAAGGATTTAACCCCTGTGCCGCACAATGGCTGTCGGCCGCGTAAAAGGAGGCGTGTCTAGACATGGCACGTTACACCGGCTCCACTTGTAGGCTATGCCGCCGCGTTGGAGATAAACTGATGCTCAAGGGCGACAGGTGCTATACTTCCAAGTGCGCACTTGAGCGTCGGAGCGTGCCCCCGGGCTATAGTGCCACAGCAAAACGGCGTCCCAGAAAATCAGAACGCGGTCTGCAGTTGCTGGAAAAACAGAAAGCCCGGTATACCTACGGACTTCTGGAGCGCCAGTTCCGTAAGTTCTTTACCGAGGCTGAGAGGCTCCCCGGGGTTACCGGTGAAAACCTGGTTGTGCTGCTGGAAAGGCGCCTTGACAATGTGGTCTACCGCCTTGGCTTTGCCAGCTCCAGAGCTCAGGCAAGGCAGATCGTGCGCCACGGACATATAATGGTAAACGGGCGCAGAACCAATATTCCCTCCTACTTGGTAAAGCCCGGCGATATCATCGCCTGGCGTGAGTCCAGTAAGAAGAGTGAATACTATAAAATGGTGTCCCAGACAGCAAGTGATGTAGCTGTCCCTGCCTGGCTGTCGTTAGACAAACAGAAGCTCACCGGCAAGGTGGTTAACCTGCCAGCCTCTGAAGACATGCAGGCAAAGTTTGATGTAAAGTCTATTGTCGAGTACTACTCACGCTAGGTTAAGGAGCTACTGTGGTAGGGCTAGTGTTACCGAAAGTGGAGTGTGTAGAGAGCACCGAGACATACGGACGTTTTGTTGCCGAGCCGTTGGAGAAGGGATTTGGCATTACCCTGGGGAATAGCTTGCGAAGGGTGTTGCTGAGTTCGTTGTCCGGCGCGGCTGTTACCTGGGTCTGGATAGAGAACATCCAGCACGAGTTCTCCACCATACCGCATATGAAAGAGGATGTCATCGAGTTCCTGCTCAATGTCAAGGCAATCCGTTTTCGCCATACCGGGCAGATCAGTGGTAGGGGGAGACTGGAGGTGCAGGGCGCAGGGAAAGTAAGTGCCGGGGACATTCAGGTACCTGCTGGCTTTGAGGTTGTCAACCCTGAGCTCCATCTAGCCACTTTGGACGCTGCTGAAGCCAGGCTGATGGTCGACTTCAATATTGAGGTCGGCAAGGGGTATGTTCCGGCGAAATCCAGCGATAACCTCCCTGTTGGTGCCATCCCCGTAGACGCTATTTTCTCACCGGTGCGTAGGGCGAATTTTTCTGTTGAGCCCAGCAGCGCCAGAGAGGGGAGCACCTTGGAGAAACTGACGCTGGAGATATGGACGGACGGGGCGTTGTCTCCCCTGGAGGCTTTGACTCGGAGCGCTGCCATTCTGGTGGAGCAGTTCAACTGTTTCCGCGAGTTGGTGAAGGTGGCTGTGGAGGAGGGGACGGAGGTGGTCTGGCAGCGCATCATCCCGCCCGAACAGTACCTCATGCCCTTGGACCAGTTGTCGCTCTCCACCCATACCTACAATAGCCTAAGGAGGGCTGGCATCACCACTGTGGGGCAGGTGTTGGAGAAAGGGGTTGACAAACTGACCTCGCTGCCAGGTTTTGGGGTGAAGTCCAAGGAAGAAGTGCAGGCGGCTCTGGAAAAGCTCGGCATCCCGCTGGTGATGGAGTCCAAGGAAAAGAAGCGGCGCCGGAAGAAGGCAGCACAGGCGGAAGAAGAGTCTTCCGATTCTGCTGAGGAATGAGGCAAAGATGAGACACGGAGTGGATGGCAGGAAATTCAGCCGGACCACGGAGCAGCGGTGGGCGCTCTACCGCAACTTAGTATCTGACCTCATCCGTTATGAGAAAATCGTGACCACCGAGGCAAAGGCGAAAGAGGTGAGAGGTCTGGCGGAGAAGATGATCACTTTAGGCAAAGAGGGTAGCCTTGCCTCGAGGCGTCGTGCCCTTGCGTTTATCACCGATAAGAAACTGGTGGAAAAACTGTTCAACGAGCTGGCGCCCAAGTTCAAAGAACGCCCCGGCGGGTATACTAGGATCACCAAGCTGAGAAGAAGGGTGGGGGACGGGGCACCTTTGGTGCAGCTTGAAATGGTGGAATAGCGCTGTCATCATATATGGAATGCGGTGGCTCTGTTTTTTTAAGGTAGTTGGTGGCGCTCTTTAATAACAATAAGATAGTGCTCTTGGTGGAATACCATGGCGGGAACTATTGTGGCTTTCAGTGGCAGGCTGGGGTGGCCACCGTTCAGGACGAGCTGGAGAAGGCGGTATTGAAAGTGACCGGCGAAGCCGTCCGTGTGGTTGCTGCCAGCCGCACTGATAGCGGAGTGCATGCCCGGGGGCAGGTGGTCAGCTTCAGGACGCGCTCAGCGCTGCCGCCGCGGACGCTGGTGCGGGCGCTCAACTTTTACCTGCCCAGAGACATCGCTGTCAAAGGCGCCTGCGGGGTGGACATAAAGTTCGACGTCAGGCGCGATGCCATCAGTCGGGAATATGAGTACAAGATACTGAATCGCCCGACGCGGTCGCCCCTGTGGGAAGGGCTCGCCTACTTCGTGCCCCAGAGGTTAGATGTTGAGGCGATGGACAGGGCATGCAGGCTGCTTGAAGGGGAGCACGATTTCGCCTCCTTCGGTGCCGATCTGGGATCAGTCAGAAGCACGGTGCGTACTGTGTATGAAGCCAGAGTGGAGAGGGTGGATGAGGTGGTGAGCCTGCGTATGCGGGCTAACTCCTTCCTGCCCCATCAGGTGCGCAACACAGTGGGGCTGCTGGTGAGGATAGGGCTGGGGAAAGTCGGACTGGAGGAGTTCCAGCGGGTCACGGAGGCTAAAAAGCTGGGCCTGGCGGGGCCGACCGCGCCAGCCCATGGTCTATATCTGGTGAAAGTGGAATACCCGTATATTCTGGAGATGGAAAATTGAAAACGTATGCAACTAAAGCTAGCGATGTAAAGCGCCAGTGGCATGTGATAGATGCCGCCGGGCAGACGCTGGGCAGACTGGCATCGCAGGTAGCCAGGCTGCTCATGGGTAAACATAAGCCGATATATGCTCCTTACCTGGACACCGGCGATTATGTCATCGTCATCAACGCTGCCAAGGTGAGGGTGACCGGCAAAAAGGCTGAGGAGAAAATATACTATCGCCATTCCGGCTATCCTGGAGGGCTGAGGGCAATTACCCTCAAGGAGATGCTTGCCCAATATCCCACGCGGGTAATCGAACACGCAGTGAAAGGGATGCTGCCGGACACAGATTTAGGCAGGCGTATGTTTAAGAAGCTGAAAGTGTATGCCGGGGAAAGCCACCCCCACCAGGCGCAATCAGCCGCTTTTAGGGCAGCCACCAAGGAGGTTAAGGGCAAATGACCACGCAGATCTATGTCCCGAGCACAGGTAAACGCAAATGCGCTATAGCACGGGTGAAGCTGTTCCCTGGTGGTAGTGGAAAGATTATGGTGAATGGCAAACCTTACCAAGAGGTGTTTACCCGCTTGACGCACCAGCGCACCATCCAGCAACCGTTCCTGGTCACTGAGACCGTGGGCAAGTTCGATGTTGAGGTGAAGGTGGAGGGTGGTGGTATCAGCGCCTGGGCGGACGCCATCAAACATGGCGTCTCTAGGGCACTCGTCGCCTATAACGAAAACTTCAAGCCGCTACTCCGTTATGCCGGCTTGCTCACCCGCGATGCGCGGGTGAAGGAACGCAAGAAGTACGGACTGAAGCGCGCCCGAAAAGCACCGCAGTACACCAAGCGGTAGCCTGACGACCATACATCAAAAGGTCATCCCCTGCTTCAGGCAGTTGAAGGTCTCCATGCGGTTTATCTCGGCACAGGTCAGCCTGCCGTTTGCCGTCGCCAGTATACGCTCGTAAATCTCCCTGCCCACATCGGCGAGCGATCTTTCTCCTCCCAGTATGGTGCCAGCATCCACATCTATATCACCTGCCATCGCTTTGAAGATGGTGGTGTTACTCGATACCTTGATAACGGGGACTGCGGGGAAGCCAACGGGTGTACCCCTGCCGGTGGTGAACACGATAATCTGGGCGCCGGCGGCAGCCATACCTGCCATGGCATCGATGTCATAGCCGGGTGTGTTCATGATGACCAGCCCTTTGCGTACAGGACTCTCGGCGTAGCCCACAATTTCAACTATGGGCGAGGTGCCCGCCTTGGCATTGCAACCCAGCGACTTTTCGGTGATGGAGGAAAGCCCGCCATCGATGTTCCCTGGCGCGATGACCAGCCCGGCAAGCTCGCCGAGCGCCTCCCTGACACGTCTCTCGTGCTCCAGTATCAATTTCTGCAGCTTTGCGCCCAGCTCAGGGTCAGAGCAGCGCCTTTTCAGGATATGGTCGGTGCCGATCATCTCGGTGACCTCGCCCATGACCACGCTTGCTCCTTCTGCCACCAGCATATCCGTTGCCACGCCCAGCGCCGGATTGGCGGTGACACCCGAAAAGGCGTCAGAGCCACCGCACTTTAGTCCCACCAGCAGCCCGCTCAGCGGTGCTGGCTCGCGCTTCTGCGTCTCTAGGTGCGCAGCGAACTTCTTGACAGTCTGACTGGCTTTCTCTATGGTAGCCTTGCTCCCTGCCGTCTGAATCAGCATTGTCTCCACTGGTTTACCTTTGACGCCGCCTGCCACATACTCTGGTTTGAGCACCTCGCAGCCCAGCCCGATGATTAGGACAGCGCCGACATTGGGATTGTTTGCCATGCCACCCAGCGTCTTCAGGCTGAGGGCCAGGTCGTCAGGGCCGTAGCCACAGCCGTAAGCGTGCTTTATGGTCATTACCTCGGGGAACATGCGTTCCAACGCCTCCACCACGCCGTTGGCACAGGCGACCGATGACATTACCAGTATGTGGTTCCTCACCCCCACCCTGCCGTCTTCACGCCAGTAGCCGTTAAACTCCATGTCACTGCCTCCAGCGTTATTTCTCTATGGGCTTGGTATTATGAAGGTGCACCCACTGCCCCACACCAATATCGCTGGTAGCCACCACAATCGACTCGCCATAGCGGATGACCATCCTGCCCGAGGCGATTGGCTCAAGTGCTATCTTATGGCTGGCGGGTATATCCTCAGCCGCCAGACAGGCTTCTGTGCCATTTACCACCACCGGTTCGCCCCTCTTAAGATCGCGAATGGCGATGGCGACGTTGTCAGCCGGATGGATCTTGAGCGCATTATTTTTTATGACCTTCATGGTTCGGTTTCCGTCTGGTTGCCTGTCACATCTGACGCATGGCGGTGGTGTCAACTTTGTTTGAGGCGAGCAGGAACTCGACCTGTCCTTTCTGCTCCCAGTCAAAGCGGAGGGCTATGCCGCAGTCGCTGGAGAACTGGCGGGGTGTGGGGATCAGCTTCACCTTCAGCCCGGCTTTCGACAGCACCTTCTCCGCCTGCATTGCCGAGGCTGTGGTATGGAACAGTACCACCCCGTATGTCATGTCCTGACCACTTTGGCTATTGCTCTTAGCGCCGTCTCCACCTGCTTTCTGGTGGTGAAGACACCGGGCGCCAGCCTCACTGTGCCCTCGGGGAAGGAGCCGATCGTCCTGTGGGCTGCCGGGGCACAGTGCAAGCCCACCCGTACCAGCACGTCGTATTCCTCGTCAAGCCTCGTCGCTATTTCCGACACCGTCCTGCCCTCCGTGGTGAAGGAAACTATGGCAACACACTTTTCGGCATTAAGTGTACCATAAATTTTGAGCCGTGGTATTTGTGATAACCCTTCGATGAGCTGGCGGGTGAGGTCCTTCTCGTATTCGCGGATAGCCTCCATGCCCCTCTGCCTCAGCCATCTTATCCCGGCCTGAAGGCTGGCGATGCCCACTAGGTTGGGAGTACCGCTCTCAAATCTGTCGGGAAGAAAGTCAGGGTGCTCCTCGAGCTCAGACTGGCTCCCGGTGCCGCCGCGCATCAGTGGCTGTATCTGCGAGACATCGACACCTGCCCTTATCACCAGCCCGCCGCTTCCCGGTGAGCCCAGCAGCGCCTTGTGTCCGGTAAAGGCGAGGAGGTCGATGCCCAGCTCCTGCATGTCTATGGGCAGGGCACCGGCTGCCTGAGCGGCATCTACCAGCAGTAAAGCACCAGCCCGGTGGGCGATCTCGGCTATCTCTTTAACCGGCATAATGGTGCCGACCACATTGCTGGCAAAGACGCTGATGACTAATCTCGTCCCCGGTGTCACCGCCTCTGCCATCTCCACTAAGTCCACGGTGCCGTCCTGTGCGCAGGGGACGACGTGCAGCTCCGCGCCTTTCTTTTCAAGGTGGCGCAGGGGGCGCATCACCGAGTTGTGTTCCATGGCTGTAGTGACGGCACGGTCGCCGGGACGGAGAAGTCCATAGATGGCGAGGTTGAGGGCGTGGGTGGCGTTGCCGGTGAATATCACACCCATGGGGTCGCCGGCGTTAAAGAAGTCGGCGATTTCTTCCCTGGTATCGTATATCAGCCTGGCAGCCTGTACGGAGAGGCGGTGTCCGGAACGCCCCGGGTTGCCCCCGGAGCGTTCCAGAGCATTGGTCATCGCTTTAAGCACCTCTGGAGGTTTGGGCCAGGAGGTGGCGGCGTTGTCCAGGTAGATCATTTACTCAGTAAGAGTTTAACACTTCCGTCGGGCTGTTGCCGGATGTCGACCTTCCAGCCGGCCTCCCTCGCTAGGCGGGAGACATTTTCACGCGCTGTGGGTGAGTCCACCAGCACCTCCAGCGTCCCCTTGCCCAGCTTTTGCATTGCCTGTCGGGCTAGCATCGCAGGTTGGGGACAGGAGAGCCCGCGGGCATCTAAAGTTTCAGCCATAATATTAAACCTCCTAAACTTTTCTCTCACGCATGGTGAGGCCGATGATGATGCAGACGACCAGCCCCACGATCAGGGCGAGCGCGCTGAAGGCGGAGGGACCGTTGGGTGTAGCGGCAGCGCTGTAGGTGTGGCTGAAGCCGGCGCCGACTATCATGCCGATGACGAACATGGCAGCATCGGCATCGCCTTCTCCCGAGAGGAAAAGCTGTCTCCCCGGGCAGCCGCCCGCTAGGGTGAATGCCAGCCCTGCCAACACCATGCCGCCGAAGTTGAACAGGGCATTGGTGTGCGCCACCGGCTGGTTGGCAAAGCCGGGGTGGAACTGCCCGAGTATCAGGTTGGTGATAAAGGCGAACACGATGAAAGCTAGTATGCCGTTGAGTAAGTGGGAATCGCGGAGCAGGATGACATCGCGGATGGCACCCACGGTGCAGAAGCGGCTCCTCTGGGCAAGGAAGCCTATTACCAAGCCGACGACGATGGCGATGATGATTGGCGCGTGCTGGCTGCCGGGACCCTTTTCGGAGAAGAAGATAGGACCGGTGGGGTTGCCCGAGGCATCGCGCCCGAACTGCGGAGCGAGTATCAGCAGCAAGAGCAAGGTGATCATAATTGCTGGCATCACCCAGCCCAGGGCTTTAGGGGCAGGATGGTTGCGCCCCGGGCTGTACCCCATCTTAAGGAAGCCGATGCCGATGCCGATGCCGGCGATGAGACCGAGGATGGCGAAGATTGCGTTCCAGTCGCCGCCAGCGAGCCTGAGGTAGGCGCGCCAGGGACAGCCGAGGAATAGCAGCGCGCCGAACGAAGCGAACATGCCCAGCAAAAAGCGCACCAGTGGTGCTGAGCCGGTGCGGGGCTTGAACTCGCCGAAAGCAAGGGCACCCACCAGGGCTCCGAAGAAAAGGCCGATGATCTCGGGCCTGATATATTGCACCAATGAGGCGCGGTGCAGACCCAGAGCACCCGCGGTATCACGGGTGAAGCAGACCAAGCACAGACCCATATTGCCGGGGTTGCCCAGTTTCACCAGCACAGGGGCCAGGATGCCCACGACGGCGCCGGTAATGATAGGTCCCCAGCGTGACGTAAGAAAGCGTGAGATGGCGTACATCAATTTGGCACTCCTTCGTTGTTATGATTTTTACCGGCTGCGCAGGAACTATAACAACGCGGGGTGCCCAGCGGTTATCAGCAGGTATCTATGGCTGGGGTGGCGTTGCTGGCTTCCTGTGCAGCGGTTTCCCGGTGGTGCACTACGTGCACCTTAGTCGGGTCAGATCATACCCGCCGATGCAGGACAACCATACCGTCACCCCCTTTCTGTCTAAAGTTAGCAATATTATAATGGAGCGGCAAAGACAAGGCAATGAGCGTCTATTGGCGTGGTGCCAGGCGGGCGGTCAAACCAGTCTTCTGACGGTATTGAGATCAGCCAATGCCAGCTACCTTGATGATATCGGGGACAACCTCTTCCCTACCGATGGCCATAATATGGACGCCGTTGCAGAGGCGCTCTTTCTTGATGGCAGCTATCATCCTGCCGGCTATTTCGATGCCCTTATTCAGCGCTGCCCCTTTGGGGGCATTTGCCAGCTCATCGATCAGGTGCTGGGGAACGAGGATGCCGGGCACGTTCTCAGTCATGTATTTTGCCATCCTTGCCGAGGAGAGTAGAACAATCCCAGCTAGGATCTTCACCGGGAACTGGCGGGCGAACTGCATAAACTTGGCGAATTTGTCCAGATCGTAGACTGCCTGTGTTTGGAAGAACTCGGCGCCGGCCTCGACTTTTTTCTCGAATTTGATCAATTGCGCCTCAATGGGATTGGCTTCGGGGGTAACGATGGCACCGGCACAGAATTCCACAGCACCATCAAGGTCATTGCCACCGAGGTCTTTCCCTGATTCCAGTGTCCGTATTGTCCGGAGTAACTGGACGGAGTCAAGGTCGAAGACGCCTTTAGCCTCTTTGTGATCGCCTACAGGCACGGCATCGCCGGTGAGGCAGAGAACGTTCTTGATCCCCCTGGTGTACGCGAAGAGGAGCTCTGCCTGAAGCGCCAGGCGGTTACGGTCGCGGCAGGTCATTTGCAAGATCGGCTCACCGCCTCGCTCTTTGATTGCCAGGCAGCCGCCTATGGAGGGGAAACGCATCACCGAGCTCTGGTGGTCAGTGACGTTGATAGCATCCACATGAGCTTTGAGCAAATCGATGTGGTGGTACATCTTCTCCAAGTTGGTTCCCTTGGGTGGGCCTATCTCGCTGGTGATTACGAACTTGCCCGAGTTCAGTACTTCCTTAAACTTTGAAGACATGATTCACCTCGCTTCTTCAGAGCACCTTGATAACCCGGGGTCTGGGGGCAACCTGGTAGTTTTTCGGCGGTTGGTATTTCCGCATCATATCGAGCCTGCCCTGCTCCTTTAGTCGGTTGTAGATGAGCGTCCAGGCGCAGTCCTTCTGCTTATCCACCTCGCACTTACCGTTATTGGTGCCGCCGCAGGGACCGTTGAGCAAGCCTTTGTGGCAGGCGGTGATGGGGCAGATGCCAGCCATCTCTCCGAGGAGACATTGCCCGCACTGAGCGCAGACCTCCTGAAAGACACCCTGTCCGTTGTCCATGCCGATAAACAAGGTGTCCAGAGCTGGTATGACGGGCTTGTTAGCTGCGTTCTGGCCCATTTTATGCACGCCCAGAGCACATGCCATCACCAATATGGCATGGGCGCTGAGGATGGAACTATGGTGTTCGCTCATCAATGCTTCAGTGATGTCGTCGCAGGCGACCGGAATAACTATAGAACCGGTAATGAACTTACCTTGCGATTGCAGTCTTTCCCTCATGGCTGCTACCTCCTCTACCCCGCCGGTATGGGTCAGCGTGGCGCAGGTGCCGCAGCCAGCGATGAATATACGGCTGAAATTATGGAGCTGCTCTGTGATCTCTTCGAACGGCTTCTGGCTTGTTATGGACTTCATGGCACCTCCTAACCTTCCAGGTCACACCTCAGGCACCGCCTGGCTTCGTACCTGGCTTGTTCTTCGGTAAGCCCGAGTTCTGTCTCCTGGAAGCTGCGCCTCCTCACTTCAATGGGGAGTGTAGATGGCTTGGGTCTAAAGGCAGCTTGCCAGGTCTCCTCTTCCGTTGTGGCTGGCTTTTCTGCTGGTTGCATGCCCGGCTTTCTGGTGTCGTACATCTGTACTCGCGAGGTGTCGTTTCTGAAGTATTTATCGATCGCCAATGCCCCCCGTCTGCCACTGGCGATGGCATCGATGATCATGCCTGGACCGAAGACGAAGTCACCACCGGCGAAAATGCCAGGCAAATTGGTACTGAGTGTGTTGGGATCGACCACCAGTCTCTCCCAGCGGCTGCGCTCCAGGGCGCTATCCGATGGCAGGAAGGAGAGGTCGGCTGCCTGACCAACGGCGGCGATGACGGTATCTGCCTCGACAAAAAACTCTGACTCAGGGATGGGTACGGGACGGCGGCGACCGCGTTCGTCCGGCTCAGCCAGCTTCATGCGGACGCACTGCAAGCCAGCCACACTGCTCTCATGACTGACGACTCGGGTGGGACCAACAAGGAAGTGGACTTTGATACCTTCGGCCACCGCCTCGTTGAACTCCGTCTCGGTCACCGGCATCTCCTCGCGGGAGCGACGGTAGTAGATATTGACCTCTTCGGCGCCGAAGCGAAGTGCGGTGCGCGAGGCATCTAGGGCGACATTTCCCCCACCGATGACCGCCACCCGCCGCCCCACTTTGATCTTTCTCCCCAGCTTGGCATCGCGCAAAAAATTTAATCCATAGTAGAAGCCGGAAAGAGCTTCGCTTTCGCCCGGTATGCCGATTGTCTGACTTTTCTGAGCACCGGCGGCGATGAACACAGCGTCGTAGCCACTGGAGCGCAAGTGTTCGATAGTGAAATTGGTGTTAAGTGGTGTGTTATATCTTATCTCCACTCCCCGTTTGGTGATATAGTCGATCTCGTTATCGATGACCTTTCTGGGAAGACGGAAGTCCGGTATCGCTACCGCTGGCATACCTCCACCCACCCCGGCGGCTTCAAAAACGGTGACCCCGTAGCCCATCTGGGCTAGGAAGTAGGCGCAGGAAAGACCACATGGTCCAGCACCGATCACTGCTACCCTCTCCTTTTTTGTCCTGGAGAAGGGCTCTGGCTGGGGCAGCTCATGAATATGCTCGAAGTACCAGTCAGCGACGAGCCTTTTCAGTGCCCTGATAGCCACTGGCTCATCCAGCTCGCCGCGGCGGCACCTGCCCTCGCAGGGGTGGTGGCAGATGCGACCGCAGATGGCGGGGAATGGGTTTCTCTCCCTGATGGTCTCTATTGACTCCAGATATTCACCGGCGGCGATGTGGGCGACATATTTTGGTATATTGATGCCCACAGGGCAGGTGTGTTGACAGGGGGAGATCATCAGTGCATCACACACCGCTGCAGGACATTTCTTTTCTTTGATGTGGGCTTCATACTCGTCGCGGAAGTAATTAAGCGTGGTGAGCACGGGGTTAGGGCAGGTCTGTCCCAATCCGCAGAGCGAGCATTCTTTGACCGTTCTGGCTATGGTGAGCAATGTGTCGATGTCGCCATCATGCCCTTTGCCCTGTGTGATTCTATTGAGTATCTCTAGCATCTGTTTTGTCCCCAGCCGGCAGGGGACACATTTACCGCAGGACTCCATCTGAGTGAAACCTAAAAAGTAGCGGGCAACTTCCACCATGCAGGTGGTCTCGTCCATCACAACCATACCGCCAGAGCCCATTATGGAGCCCAGCCTGGCGAGGTTTTCGTAGTCTACGGGGGTATCAAGGAACTGGGCTGGAATGCAGCCTCCCGACGGTCCACCGGTTTGCACTGCCTTGAACCGCTTGCCTCTGGGGATACCTCCGCCGATATCAAAGATGATGGTGGATAGTGGTGTGCCCATGGGCACCTCCACCAGACCGCTGTTTGCCACCTTTCCGGTCAGGGCGAAGACCGCGGTGCCTTTGCTCTTCTCGGTTCCGATGCTGGCGTACCACTCAGCGCCGTTGGCAATGATCAGGGTGACGGAAGCTAAGGTCTTCACATTGTTAATGATGGTGGGTTTTCCGTCCAGTCCTGATTGTGCCGGGAATGGTGGGCGGGGACGAGGCATCCCTCGGCGGCTTTCGATGGAGGCTATCAGCGCTGTCTCCTCACCGCAGACGAAGGCACCGGCGCCCTCCTTGATCTCTACAGTGAAATTGAAGCCGGAGCTTAGAATGTTGTTGCCAAGGTATCCCTGTTCTGAAGCGCGTTCTAGGGCGTGGTGCACCCTCTTGACTGCCAAAGGATATTCCGCCCGCACGTAAATATATCCCCGGGTTGCTCCGATGGCATAACCCGCGATGGTCAGTCCCTCGATAACGGAGAAAGGGTCAGCCTCAAGGATGGAGCGATCCATGAAGGCGCCGGGATCCCCTTCGTCGGCGTTGCAGACAATATATTTCTGATTTCCCGGGGCATTGCGGCAGAATTCCCACTTACGCCAGGTGGGAAAGCCGGCACCACCACGTCCACGCAAGCCAGACTTCTTTACCTCCTCGATCACCTGTTCCGGTGTCATCTCCAGCAGTGCTTTGCGCAGGGCACGGAATCCACCGCTAGTGATATAGTCCTCTATGCTCTCGGGATTGATGTAGCCGCAGTTATGCAGGATAGCCCGGTATTGTCTGGCATAGAAATTGATTTCCGAATACCGCGGCACACGCTTGCCGCTGAGCGGGTCTTGGTAGAACAGCCGTTCCACGGGCACGCCACTCTGGAGGTGAGAACTGACGATCTCGGGGACGTCGTCCACCTGCACATGGGTGTAGAAGATGCCTTCAGGTTCGACTACCACATTAGGTCCCTGCTCACAAAAGCCGTGGCAGCCGGTGAAGTCGACCTTAATATTACTTATCCCCAGCCTGGTTATCTCGTGTTGGAACGCCTCGTAGACAGCGTCCGACCTGCTGGAGATACAACCTGTGCCTTGGCATACCAGCACTGTAAGCGGCTGTTTCATACTATTCATCACCCCTTTTCAGGAGATATTCCACCTTCTTTGGGTTCATGTGTCCGAATACCCTGTCGCTGATGACGATATTCGGTGCGAGAGCGCAGACACCGATGCATGCCACTGTCTCCAGCGTATATTCCATATCCGGGGTGGTCTCACCCTCCTCGATGCCTAGGGTTTGTTTGACCAACTTCAGGATGGTCTTGCCGCCCCTGACGTGACAGGCTGTGCCGCGGCAGACCCTGACCACCTTTTTCCCTCGCGGTTTGGTATAGAGCTGGGCATAGAAGGAGACGACGCCCTGCACCTGGCTGGGAAATAACTTCAAGGCTTGGGCTATGAGCGGAATAGACTCCTGCGGAATATAGCCGAACTCGTTCTGTATTCTTTGTACCAGCGGTATCAGTGACCAGCGCTGCTTGCTGCAGTCAGCGATAATAGTCATAAGCCTCTCCAGGTTTAGTTTGGTGTTCAGCAGTTGCTCGGTCATCTTCAACCCACCTTTTGCACGTTCACCCGGCATGACTTGAACGCCGGTGCCTTCGATTGCTGGTCCAGCCTTATATCAAACAGTTCGTTTACCGGTATATCTGGAAACGAGGACGGCAGGAAGATGATGCCCTGGGGTATCGTCTCTGAGATTCTCACTGTGGCGATCACCTCGCCGACCGTCGAGGTGATTTTAGCCATGTCGCCATAGCTTAAGCCGAGGCTGTGGGCGTCCCCGGGGTTGATCTCGGCGTACCCCCGGGGAAGAAATTTCCTCAGCCTTGGCGCTTTAAGCGACCATATTCCGTTGCTGGGGTGGGGGAAGACAGCCCCGGTGAGTAGCGAGAATGGGTATTCACGCTCATCGGTTTGTGGTGCGGCTTGGTATTCTACTGCCCAAAAGCGGGGGAAGCCGCGCGGTGCCTCCTCAGGTTGCTGACTGGCGGTACCTACTGCTTGAACCTCGAAGACCTTACCCTCACCGCCATAATACTGATAGCTGGGGAGGCAGTCCTCCATCTCCTCCACGATGTCCTCAAAGCTCGAAAAAGGAAGCGGTCTGCCTATTCTAGAAGAGATCTCGAGCAATATCTCCCAATCAGGGCGGCTTTCGCCAGGCGGTGTGATTGCCTTTCTGAACCCTCTTATCTTCCCCTCGAAGTTTATTGTCGTACCATCCTTCTCAGCGGGGCTGGTGCCGGGGAGCACCACAGTGGCTAGCTTCGCCGTCTCGGTGAGGAATATGTCCTGCACAGCAAGGAACTCCACAGAGGCGAGGGCTTCCGTAATCAACCGCCGGCCCGGGAACGTGGACACAGGGTCCTCGCCGAGGATATACAATGCCTTTATCCTCCCCGATTTTGCCTCCTGGAGCATCTCTATAGCTGTCAACCCCGCGGGGCGGGGCAGTTTCACCCTCCAGAACGCTTCAAAGTTTTCTTTTGCCGCGGTGTCGGTTATACTGCGGAACCCAGGGAGTAGTCGGGGTGACAGCCCCATAGCCATAACACCGTAGCTGTTGCTTTCCCCGTGCAGGGCGATGATACCTCCTCTCTTCGGGGCAGCGTTGCCTGTGAGCAGTGCTAGGTTGGCGATTGCCCTGACACAGTCGGTACCAGTGGGATACTGGGTGATACCACTGCCGTAGACGATGGATGCCTGCCTTGCCTTGGCATAGAGTCTAGCGGCAGTCACTATCTGCGCAGCGGGGACGCCGGTGACTTTAGCGGCATATTCTGGCGTGTAGTGTTCCAGGTTCCTGGCAAACTGTTCAAAATTGTCGGTGCGCCGCACCACAAATTCCCTGTCCAGCAGGTTTTCCTTCACAATTAGATGTGCTAGGGCACTCAACAGTACTATGTCAGTCCCTGGTCTCGGTTGCAGATGGAGAGTAGCGAAAAAGGCGAGCCCAGTGCGGCGTGGGTCTATTAGTATCAAACAGGTGCCTTTAGTCTTGACTGCACGCTTGATGGCATAGCCTACTGCCGGGGCAGATGTGGTGAGGTTAGCACCCACTACCATGATTACGTCTGATCTTTCGATCGCCTCTATTTGGTTTGCTGGCTGGGGCAAGCCGATGGTGGTGACCAGTCCCAGAACGGTGGCGGCGCTGTAAAGGCGGCTGCCGCTATCCACATTGTTGGTACCGATGGTGCATCTGGCAAATCGTTGCAGTAGGTAGGCTTCTTCGTTGGTGCAGTGTGCTGAGCCGAGGACGGCTATGCTCTCGGCGCCGTACCTCTTTTTCACATTTTCAAGTCCGTCAGCTATCAGCGCTAGCGTTTCCTCCCAGTGGGACTCCTCTAGGCTACCGTTTTTCCTGATAAGCGGCTTGGTGAGCCTGTCTGGACCGTGGATGAAGTCATAGCCATAACTACCACGGACACAGAGGGGTCGGTAGCCGCTGCCATCTGTTTTCGCCGGTGTCGAGCGGATGATGCGGTCGCCTTTGACTTCGAGCTCGATGCTGCAGCCGCAGCCGCAATGTGGACATGTGGTATTGACTCTGTTCTGTGTTGTCCCACGGGATGCCGGGTCTTTTTCCATCAAGGCACCGGTGGGACAGAGCGCCACACAGGTGCCACAGAAGGTACACTCTGATGCCTCCAGCGGCATATCCCCGAAAGTCGCCGGCTTGGACTTGAAGCCTCGCTGGAAGTAGTCCAGGACACCCTCGACCACGAGTTCCTGGCATGCCCTGATGCATTTAGCGCAGAGCACGCACTTGCTCAAGTCCCGCTGGATAAAGGGGTTGACCTCCTGGACGGTAACTGCCTGGGGGATGCGGTGGAGCCCGGTAGGTGATACCCCCATCTCAGCAGCGATCCCCCGCAGCTTACAGCGATTGCCCTTATCGCACACTGGGCAGGCATCGGGATGGCTTGCTAGCATGAGTTCCACCAGGGTCCTGCGGTGAGCAACCACCCGTGGCGAGCGAGTGTCGATGGTCATCCCTGAAGCTATGGGGGTGACACAGGCAGCCATCAGGGTGCCGCTCTTCGTTTCTTCGACGATGCACAGACGGCAGGCACCGATATCAGGCAGATGGTCATCATGGCACAACGTCGTGATATGCACCCCCGCCTCCCGTGCTAGGGCGAGGATGCTCATCCCGGCATAGCCACTTACTTCGTTGCCGTCCAGTGTAATTGTTATTGGCTGCAACTCACCACTGCCCTCGAGAACGGGTCTGGTGTTGTGCCGGACCAGCCAGCTCAGAGCGGGACAGGGATGCGCTCGCCCTTATCAGCAGCCCTGATGGCGGCGAGCAGCATGGAGCTGGCGCTCTTTTTGGGGATGAAGCCAAAGGCTCCCACTCTCTCGCTGGCACGTAGGTTGGCTTCATCAGCGTACTGTGTCAGCATTAGCACCCTGGCAGGCATACCAATTTCGGTTAATTCCCTAGTGGCTTCGAGCCCATCCATACCCGGCATAGCGATGTCCATGAGAACGATGTCAGGTGTAAGTTCGCGAGTCTTTCGTATGGCTTCGACGCCGTCCATCGCCTCTCCCACCACCTGGATATCGGGCTGTAGACCGAGCAGGATGCGAATACCCTCCCTGACGACCACATGGTCATCGACTATGAGCACCTTTATCTTTCTGGTCGTTCTGTCGAGTGCTTTTCTCACGGTGACCATCATCATTCTCACATCCACGGGTTTCTGGAAGTAATCCTCGGCCTCCAGCTGCATGCCCTCCTCCCACTGCCATCCCCTGGTTAGCCTTTGCTCCGGAGGAGCATCGATCACCACCAGCGGAATGTCACTGAAGCTTGGGCTCTTTCTCAGCCACTGGTGGAAGCGGAATGCAGCACCGCGTGGCTCAATGACGCCGATGATGACCAAATCAGGCCTGTGGCGGCGCACCATATCTTGTGCTTCAGGCAGGGAACGAGTATGGAGCGCCGAATAGCCGGAACTTTCCAGAGCTTTTATCACCTCTGCGACAAAATCCATTTCATCATCCACCACCAGGACCTTCGCTTTTCTCTCCTCCATCTTAAACCTCCTTACCACGGTGCCCGAATCTCGCACAGGGGCACTGTACCTTTATATTAAAGTGTAGCTGCTTACTGGAAGGAGGCACAGAGGTGAACACCTCAAAAGGCATGGGGAAATACTGCATTTTGCCGGGGGAAGACGCTGAATAATTAATTGGCTAGGATTTTGTGTAGCCGGGGTCTAACGGTGTCAAGAGATGGTGATTATCCCCTTTCGTATTGCGTACTTTATGAGGTCGGCGCGGTTATGAATATCGAGCTTAGCCATAAGATTTGTCTTGTGCCTATCCACCGTCTTGGGACTGAGCACCAACATCTTGGCGATCTCCTGAGTTGTGTAGCCTTCTGCCAGTAGTTTTAAGACCTCCCTTTCCCTGTCTGTTAATTGGCTGTAAGGGTCTTGCCCTCTTATCAGATCAAGCCGTTGCTGGTATCCTTCCACGAAGATACGGGCGACCGACGGAGAAAGATAGGAGTCGCCATGGTGTACCGCTCGGATGGCGGTGACTAGCTCCGAAGAAGCCGCTGTTTTGCAGATGAAACCGCGGGCACCGGCCTCGAATATGGGGAAAACAAACTCGTGGTCGTCGTACTGGGTGAGTGCCACCACCTTTGTCTTTGGGAACTGTCTGCAGATACGGCGGGTGGCCTCCAGCCCGTCCATTAGCGGCATGGCGATGTCCATAAGCACCACATCTGGCATCAGCTTCTCCACCTTTTCTAGAGCCTCCCTGCCGTTAGCTGCCTCACCCACTAGCTCTATATCAGCCATCAGCCCTAGAAGGGCATAGATGCCATCGCGGACTATGGCGTGGTCGTCAACTACTAGCACTCTTATTTTTGACACCGTCTGTCCTCCACTGCATGGGTATCCGCACGGTGACCGTGGTCCCCTTACCCAGCTGTGACTTCACGTTGCATTTGCCGCCCATGAGCTGCACCCGCTCTTTCATGCTGAATAAGCCGGCGCCGCGCCCGCTTGGCTCCACCGTCTTTATTTGTGACACATCGAAACCAACGCCGTTATCGCTGATGGTCATCGTCAGGTCATTGCCGTTCACCGTCAGGGCGATAGTAGCACTGGTCGCCTTCGAGTGTTGCTGGATATTGCCGATAGCCCCCTGTGCCACCCGAAAGAGGTTGGTCTCCACGTCTTTGGGCAGCGTTCTGCCCAGCTCGTCGAAGTGAAAGGATAGGCTTATCCCCAACGGTGCCAGCACTGATTCGGCATGTTGACGGAGCGCCGGCACCAGCCCCAAGGAGTCGAGGAGTGTGGGGCGGAGGTTAACGATAAGGCGGTGGACTTCGTTTCCCACCTCAACAGCCAGCGTGTGTGCCTTTTTCAGCGTCTCTTTTATCCTGCTGTCCTGAATTCCAGCCATCTCCACCATCTCGATCACCGCTTGCAGGTTCAGCACCAGTCCGGAGAGCGCCTGGCTGGTCTCATCGTGCAGTTCGCGGGAAATACGTCTCCGTTCTTCCTCCTGTGCCATCAGTGCAAACCGTGCCAGTTGCCGGTAGCGCTCTCGGCTGCGCCGCAATTCCTCGTAGAGCCTTGCCTGCTCGATAGCCATGCCGAGGAGATCACCGGTGGCATACAGTAGGTGGATGTCCCTCTCGGTGAACTGGTGGCGCAGGTGACTGGCGATGTTCATCACACCGAGTACTCTGTCTCGGGACATCAAAGGGACGCTGACGAAAGCCTTCAATCCCTCCTTGCTGATGAGCTCAGGGTGGGCGGCTTCAGGGCTCTGTGAGATGTCCTCCAGCATGATCGCCCTAGCACGCTCCGCTACCCTTCCGGCGATGCCCTCCCCCAGTCTGACGCGCATTTCCTGTGCGTAGTCATCGGATATGCCGTGGTATACCCGATAGGAGAGGGTGTTGGTATTGTCATCGAGGAGCATGATGCCGCCGATAGCCCTATCTAGAATGTCAAGGACAATGTCCAGACCTACGCGTAGGATGGTATCAAGGTCAGTGAGCCCACTGATGGCGGCGGCAACGCGGCTTAAGGCGATAAGCTCGTCTGGCCTTGCCCGGGAGGTTGTAAGCGCATCTATCTGCGGAGAGCTGCTGCTACCCTTTTTTCTCGCCGCCCCCTTTCCCTTTCCCGCCTTCATCGTACCCCTCCTTGATATGGAGTTTAGCTTACATAAAGGGATGGCGATTGTCAATCGGCAACTCACTAAGGATTTTAGTCAAGAAGACTTGGCTTAATGCGGATAGAAGTTAGCGTGTTTTGCGAGTTGCTTTTTGAGGTAATCGATGGTTTTGACCGGCGTGGGGTCGACACCGTAGAGGAGCGCCAGGTAGTAGCTTACCCAGTCGCCGAGGTAGACAAGCCCTATCATCTGAGCCAGCTCGCCCTTGCCAGGGGCGTCCACAATCTGATGGGGGACGCCGTTCTGTTTAAGCAGCTCTGCGGTGATTTCATAACGGAGCAGGGTGCGGTTACGGATGTGGCTGGAGCGCAACATGACAACGAAGATATTTGCTGCCAGTCCTTTCGGCATCTCATAGCCTACCACGGCATTGTGGTTAAGTTCGGGCAGAATCTCGAAGAATGCCCATGCCTTGCTGTTTTCGTTTATTTGAGTCTTCCAGCGGCGGGCGACCTGGCTCATGATGCCGGCACCGTAGACGACGGCGATTTTGTCGTGGAGACTTATGGCAAGCTGTTTTGCCGGATTGGAAGTTGTGGGCACAGTCTCATTCCATTCCCTCAGCACGTCATCCAGCGTCTGAAGCATTTCAGCCACCTCTGCGGACATGTCTTTGAAGAACTCTAGCTGCTGGAAAAAGGCGATGAGCGGCATGAGGCTGTAGCCCAGAGCCGCCCGCGGCGGTGAGGTATACTCTATGGGGAACACGGGCACGCCAGCTCTTTTCGCCATCTCTCCCAGCCTGCCACCGGTGGTGAGCGCCAGTTTATGGCATCTGGTCTCCAGCGCCTGAGAGAGGGCGGAAAGCGTCTCCTCAGTATTTCCCGAGTAACTTGAGGCGATGACCAGCGTGTTTTCATCAACGAACGGCGGCAGGTCATAGTCCCTGACGAGAAAGATAAGCGGTCTCTTCAAGCGGTGGGCAAGGCTGCGGAGAAGGCCGCCGCCGATGACTGAGCCACCCATCCCCACTATTACCACCTTGTCCACCTTGCGGTACCCCCGTGGCAATTTGAACCGAAGGGCTTTTTCCCAGGCGTCACGACATTGCGCTGGCAGTCGCTTTAGCTGTGCCAGCATCCCCTCGGTGTCGAGGCGCTGGTAGATGGCTAAGTCCTCAAGGTCGACCATGGTTACAGTCCCAGCATTTTCCTGCCGCTATCGAGCAGTTTCTGTACTTGCTCCTGCGTGTGGGCTTCGGCGTATATTCGGATGAGCGGTTCGGTGCCGGAGAAGCGGATGAGCAGCCAGGAGCCGTCATCCAGCACATAGCGGTAGCCGTCCCTGGTGTCCAGCCGCACCACATCTTTGTCAGCAATTGATTTCACCATCTGTCCAGAGATTTTGCTATTCAAGCTTTCTTTCTCCTCGGGCTGGATATGGATATCAATGCGGTCGTAGTGGTGTTCGCCAACCTTGCTGAAAAGGTATTCCAGTAGCTGCGAGGGCTTCTTGCCTGTCCTGATGATGAAGTCCAGGAAGTAGAGCCCGGCGAGGATGCCGTCGCGCTCGGGGATATGTCCGCGGAAGCCGTAGCCGCCGCTCTCCTCGCCTCCGATGATGGTGTCCTTCCCCTTCATAAGCGGCGCCACATACTTGAAGCCCACCGGCGTCTCGAACACGGGGACGCCGTAGATTTCGCCCAGGCGGTAGAGCATGTCGGTGGAGGTGAGGGTCTTGATGATGGCGCCCCGCTCGCCGCGGACTTCCAGCAAATAGAGCGTGAGCAGGGCAAAGACCTGGTGCTGGTTGAGGAATCTTCCTTTCTCATCGATAACGCCGATGCGGTCGGCATCGCCGTCGGTGGCAAGGCCGACATCGGCTTTCTTCCCGACCACCATGGCGCTGAGTTCGCCGAGAAACCTGGCTATGGGCTCGGGCTGGATGCCGGGGAAGGAGGGGTTGTGCTCACCGTGTATCTCGGTGATGGAGGTGTTGCCGCCTTCAAGAAGCCTGCGGAAGTAGCCGCTGCCGGCGCCGTACATAGAGTCGACAATGATTTTGAGGTTGCTCCTGCGGATGGCTTCAAGGTTGACTAACTTGCCAATATGGGCGAAGTAGGCGGGGTCGGGGTCTATGTAGGAGATGAGTCCGCTCTCCAGCGCTTTAGCCAGCGGCACCCTGTCTGTTTCCCCGCCTGTAGCCACTCTATTGGCAGCGCTCTCTATCTCTGCGGCTATCTCCGCCGGGGCGCTGGCGCCGTTATCGTCCTTGTATTTAAAGCCGTTCCACCTTCCTGGGTTGTGGCTGGCGGTGATGATGATGGCACCGGCTGAGCTGGTATTAGTGACGGTATAACTTATCACCGGGGTGGGTGCCGGTTTTTCGCAGAGCCTTACCTTAATGCCGCTGGCGGCAACGACCTCCGCGGCTGCAGCAGCGAAGTCCCCGGAGGCGAACCTGGTATCGTAGCCAATTACCAGCCCGCGTTCTGCCTGTCCGGTGCGCTTGAGGTAGTCAGCCACACCCTGGGCACAGGCGCGGACGTTATCAAAAGTGAAGTCCTCGGCGATGACCCCCCGCCAGCCATCGGTGCCGAATTTTATCCTAACCATGCCAGAATATTATAGCCCAGCTTCAGCCCTGAGAATCGCTGCCTTATCTGTCTTCTCCCAGGGCAGGTCCAGGTCGTCCCTGCCGAAGTGCCCGTAAACTGCGGTCTGGCGGTAGATGGGGCGGCGCAAACTTAAGCATCTGATGATGGCTTCGGGGCGGAAGTCGAAGTGCTTCTGGATGAGCCCCAGTATCACCCTGTCCGGGACTTTGCCCGTGCCGAAGGTCTCAATGGACAATGAAAGCGGGCGGGCAACTCCGATGGCATAAGCCACCTGCACCTCGATGCGGTCAGCGAGCCCAGCGGCAACCACGTTCTTTGCCACGTATCTCGCCGCGTAGCTGGCGGAGCGGTCCACCTTGGTGGGGTCTTTGCCGGAGAAACAGCCGCCGCCGTGGCGGCAGGCACCGCCGTATGTGTCCACCAGTATCTTCCGTCCGGTGAAGCCGGTATCGGAGACAGGACCGCCGACGACGAACCTGCCGGCGCTGTTCACATAGTAACGCGTGCGGTCGTCGAGCAGGTGAGAGGGCACCACCGCTCTGACCACCTTTTCGATTATGTCGTTGCGGATGGTCTTAGCATCAACATCGGGGTCGTGGTGGGCGCCGATGACGATGGAGTCTATCCTTTTGGGCACGCCGTGTTCGTATTCCACGGTCACCTGTGACTTGCCGTCAGGGCGGAGGTAGGGGATTATCCTCTCCTTCCTCACCTGTGCCATACGGCGACAGAGCTTGTTGGCAAGCGAGATAGGGAGCGGCATCAGCTCCGGGGTCTCGGTGCAGGCGAAGCCAAACATCATCCCCTGGTCGCCGGCGCCGGTCCTGTCCAGCTCGTCAACTGTTGCGGCGCCCTCTCGCACCTCCATAGCCTGGCTGACGCCGGCGTCTATGTCCGCTGACTGCGGTTTTATGGACACCAGCACGCCGCAGGACTGGTAGTCGAAGCCGTATTCAGGTCTGATATAGCCCACCTCTTTCACCACCTTACGGACGACCTCTGGTATCTCCACGTAGCATTTGGTGGTGACCTCGCCGAGGACGATTACCAGCCCGACGGTGACGGCTACCTCACAGGCAACCCTGCCGTAGGGGTCCTGCTCCAGGATGGCGTCGAGAATGGCATCGGAAATCTGGTCGCAGAGCTTGTCCGGATGCCCCTCGGTCACCGATTCCGAGGCGAAGAAGTAGGACGGATTATTCTCGAAGCTGCTTGCCATTTCCTTTCTCCTTGCAGTTATGTTCCCTCCTCCCAGCTGTGGAGGTATTTCTGCTGCTCTTCGGTGAGCGAGTCTATGGCGATGCCCATGGACTTGAGTTTCAGTCTGCCCACCTCCCTGTCGATGTCTTCGGGGACGGGGTAGACCTGCGGCTGGAGTCTGCCCTTGTTTTTTACTAAGTATTCCAGGCAGAGCGCCTGGTTGGCAAAGCTCATGTCCATGACGCTGGCGGGGTGCCCCTCAGCAGCCGCCAGGTTTATCAGCCTGCCCTCGCCGAGGAGCAAAAGTCTCCTGCCGTCTGCCAGGGTATATTCGTCGGCGAAGGTGCGCAGTTGTCTCTTCCTGGTGGCGAGGCTTTCCAGCGCCGGTATGTTTATCTCCACATTGAAGTGGCCGCTGTTAGCCATGATGGCGCCGTCCTTCATCTGGAGGAAGTGCTGCCTGTCAATGACGTTGACATCGCCGGTGGCGGTGATGAAGACGTCGCCGATTTTTGCGGCTTCGATGAGGGGCATGACCTGAAATCCGTCCATTGCTGCCTCCAGGGCGGGGATGGGGTCGACCTCGGTGACGATCACCTGTGCGCCCATGCCCTGTGCCCTTCTGGCGATGCCCCTGCCACACCAGCCGTAGCCGCAGACCACAACCTTCTTTCCTGCCCACAGTATGTTGGTAGCGCGGGTGATGCCGTCTATGGTGCTCTGACCGGTGCCATAGCGGTTATCGAAGAAATGCTTGGTGCGGGCATCGTTGACGGCGATGATGGGGTATTTCAGCCTGCCCTCCTTTGCCATGTTCCTCAGTCGGATGACGCCGGTGGTGGTCTCCTCGGTGCCGCCGATTATGGCGTCAAGCAGGTCGGTGCGCTCCTTGTGGGCGGTGCTCACTAAATCGGCGCCGTCGTCTACGGTGAGCTGTGGCTTATGGTCAAGGGCTGCTTTTATGTGCCGGTAGTAGGTCTCGTTGTCCTCGCCCTTGATGGCGAAGGTGGGCAGCCTCCACTCAACCAGCGCCGCGGCGACATCGTCCTGGGTGCTTAAGGGGTTGGAGGCGCAGAGGACAAGCGAGGCACCGCCGTCCTTCAGCGCCAGCGCCAGGTTGGCAGTCTCGGTGGTGATGTGGAGGCAGGCAGAGATGCGGATGCCTTTGAGCGGCTGCTCCTTGGCGAACCTCTCCCTTATCAGCCCCAGCACCGGCATCTCGCGGCTTGCCCACTCCACCCGCAGCCTCCCCGGTCCGGCTAATGATTTGTCCTTGATATGGTAGTCCATAATTAGCCCCAGAGCCTTTCGGCGACCGTCCCCACAATATTACTTATTGGCTGCGCTGTGTCAAGTACCATATGCTCCTGCGGTGAAAACTCGTCTATTTTTTCGAAGTCCTGCTTCTGCGCTAAGTATATCTCCCAGCGCCCGTCGGAGATGGAGCCCTCCCTAACCCTCTGCTCCAGGCGTGCCTTTACGGTGGGCTCGTCGAGCACGCATTCCAGGGCAGCGAAGTGGGCGTCTGTCCTTTGTGCCAGCCTTCTGGCTTCCAGCCGGTGCCCCCGTTTTTTGAACGAGGCGTCGAGCACCACCGACTCACCCTGTTTTAACAGCTTTTCTGCCCTGGCGAACATTTCGTCGTATGTCCTCCTGGTGAACTCCTCGGAGTAGATGCCTTGGTCAACGGGCTCGAAACGGCGTTCGGTGGGCGGGATGCCCGCCAGATCCTTGCGTACCACATCGGAGGAGATGACTGTAAGCCCGAAGCTACGGGCTAGACCGTGGGCGACGGTGGTCTTGCCCGTGCCCACCAGCCCGGCGACGATGAGCAGAAGCTTCTTACCGCGGGCATACCGGCAGGCGAGGCGAAAGTAGCTGCGGGCTGCTTTGAGGGCGGTCCCTTTGTCGGCGATGAAGGGGTCGTCCAGCTTGAAGCCCTCCACCTTGCCTCGCACATAGGCGCGGTAGCACTTATAAAAGTCTAGAAGTTGCAGCAGTTCATTATCTCCGCTTGCCTGCACGTAGGCATTGACGAAGGTGCGGGAGAGGTCGGCACGGTAGAAGCGGTCCAGGTCCATAGCCAGGAAGGCGACCTCCGAGGCAACGTCGCCGTAGCGAAAGCGGTCGTTGAACTCGATGCAGTCATAGATACAGATGCCGTCGGTGAAGCAGACGTGGGCGGCGTGCAGGTCTCCGTGGCAGTCCCTTATCCTGCCCTCAGTCACCCGCTTCTCGAACAGCGTCTGGTTCTCCTCCATAAACTTGTTGGTATAGTCCCTGACAAGGTCGTAGGCACGGCGGCTGATGGTGGTGCCGATGTATTTTTCCGTCTGGGAAAAGTTCTCCTCAGTGTTCACTCTGATTGCGTCCAGTCTGCCGTAGGTGCTTATCTCCGGACTGGTGGCGGCTTTCTCATGGAAGGCTGCCAGCCTTCGGGCGACGGCGGTGACCATCTCCCCGGTCACCCCGTCAGCAAGGAGCAGCCTGTCCATCATCCGCTCCTGTGGTAGCTGCTTCATCTTCACGGCATATTCCACCGCCTTACCGTTTCCGCCGAGCTGGAATTTTCCCCGGCTGAAGGCGATGGGTACCACTTCAATGTAGACCTCGGGGCAGAGGCGGCGGTTCAGCTCCACCTCCTGCTGGCAGAAATAATGTCGTTTTTCCAGCGTGGTGTAGTCCAGATAGCCCAAGTCCACCGGCTTCTTCACCTTATAGGCGTATTCACCGGTGAGAAAGATGAATGACATCTGTGTCTGCACCAGCTCCACCTGCCGGGGACGGTGGGGATAGGTTTCAGGCTGGAGCAGGGCTTCGACTAAAGCTTCCAGTTGTGACACCTTTTTGTCCGGAATCAGATTATAGCAGATTGTGGCCGGCGCAGTTGCTCTGGCGAAGCCGGGCACTGGAATAGCGAGCCACTGAAAAACGGGTTTACGTCTTTACCTGAATCGTCTGTGTCATGGTAACGGTGCCGTGTGGGTTGGTGGCTCCGAGCACGTATGTATGCCCAGCCCGGAGCTGATGTTAAGGGTGAGGATTACTACCGCCTGGTGCTGGTCAAAATGCCCCGGTTGAGGACTATTTCAGTGGTGGTCTGAGGATAACACGCCAGGGGTCGCAGCCGCGGAGCTGTTCCTCTTTGGCGAGCAGTCTTACCAGCAGGTCTTCAAGGCGGTCCCTATCAGCCTGAGAGAAATTTCTGGCTTCAGGGCTGGAGAGGAGGGCGGTTATTTCCTCTTTCAGCCGTAAGAGCTCGAACCTGCCCTCAGCGGCTTTGAGCCTGTCCTCTATTTCCGCTATCGGTGGCTTTCCCGCTTTTTGTGGCATTTTCCGCAGGCCATTTATTTTACGACAGCTACACCCCCTCACTCTAACTCTCTCACCAGTGTCAGTCTTCCAGGCTAAAAAGGGGTCTAACGAGTTCACCTGCGGAGAACTTGTCTCCAGGGAAAATGGCATGCCCCAGCTTAACCCTCTTGCCGATGACATCCATCGTGACTTTGGTGGGGTCTACGCCACCGAGGTTGCCCATGAGCCAGGGACCTTCGTCGAGCTCCACCAGCGCTACGACGTACGGGGCTTCAGCCTCTCTGCCCTCCGGCGGGACGAAGATGGTGGTGAAGGTCTGGACGGTGCCTTTGCCGCTGAGCTGCACCACCTCAAGCTGGGTACCCTGACATTTGCTGCAGGTTATCTTTGGCGGCATGGTGATGGTGCCACATTCTTGGCATTTCAGTCCCAGCAGCCTGTCCTCTTTCAGCGCCTCATTATATTCTTTGAAGGTCAGCTTGTGTTCCATGGTTGCCTCCTGTCACCTTTTGCGATGCTTTACCAGCCCTGCGCCAGTATGGCGTTGCAGATGGTGCCACCATCGCCGCCCAGGGTATCGGTCATGCCTATCCTTGCGCCTTCCACCTGTCTTTCACCGCACTCCCCTCTGAGCTGTTTTACGATCTCATATACCTGTGCCGTGCCGGTGGCGCCGACCGGGTGCCCCTTGGCTTTCAAGCCGCCTGAAGGGTTGACCGCTATCTTGCCGCCGATCTTCGTCTCACCACGTTCTACCGCCTCACCAGACTTGCTGAAGTCGAAGAACCCCAAGCCCTCCAGGGCGATGAGCGTGGCGATGCTGAAGCAGTCGTGCAGTTCGATGACATCTATGTCCTTGGGCGATAGCCCTGCCATGCTGTAAGCCTGCTTGGCGGCAAGCTCCCTGGCGATAAGGCGGGGTAGATAGTCCTTCTGGCTGGCGAGGTTACCTGAGGATGCCTGTCCCAACCCGATGACGTAGACCGGCTTGTCGGTAAGCTTTTTAGCCTTCTCCTCGCAGGCGAGAACCACCGCCGAAGCGCCGTCGGAGAAGGGGCAGCAGTCGTAGAGCTGGAGCGGCTGGGCGACCATGATGCTGTTGAATACGTCATCCATGGTGATCTCTTTGCGGAACTGTGCCTTGGGGTTGCGTGCCCCGTAGTAGTGGGAGTTTATCGAGACCTGTGCCATTTGTCGCTTCAGCCTCTCCAGCGGGATGCCATACTTTTGGGCGTAGAGGTGGGCGAGCAGGGCGAAGACTCCCGGGAAGGTAAGCCCGCAGGGGTACTCATAGCGGCTATCGCTGGCGGCGGCAAAGGACCTGGTTGCCAGAGGAGTGCCCATTTTAGCGGCGGTCTCGGTGCCGCCGACTAGGACGATGTCAAAAGCACCTGAAGCCACCCACATCACCGCGTCGCGGAAGGCGGCGCTGGAGGAGGCACAGGCGTTCTCATACCTGTTTGCCGGGACATGGTCTAGCCCCAGGTAATCTGCGGCGAAGGCCTGTATCTGCGCCTGCCCCTCCGCGAAGTCGCCGACGAAGTTACCCACGAACAGCGCCTGGACATCTTTAGGCTTGATATTGGACTCGACGATGGCGTCCATGGCAGCCTCGGCAAACAGCTCCACGGCTGTCTTGGACTGCGCCCCAGTGAACCTGGTCATGCCAACACCGACCACTGCGACCTTCCTCATATTTCCCTCCTTAGAAAGTCAGTTTATCAGCTTCGGCTGGCAGCGGCTGCAGAAGGCAGCCTGCTTCCAGTCGGTATCGTCCAGGCAGTTGGAGAAGTGCATCACACATTTTGGGTCAGGGCAGTGCCCCAAGTTAAGGAGATGTCCCAGCTCGTGTACTGCCTCCTTGGTCGCCCTGTCCAGGAACAGTCCTCTGTCCTCAGGCAGTCCGTAGAACTCCTGCCGCAGGCGACAGAGCGAGATTACGGCCGTCCCGGAGACAATGTCCGCCTGTCCGAAGACGAAGTTGAGGTGCGGGGCATAGAGGTCGACATCAACGATGCCAAGCACCTTTTCGTCTTTAGGACTGTGTCCCCCTTTCAGCCTATCAGTGATGCTGGCAGCCAGGTACTGTCCGCGGTCGGCGTTATAGGCTTTTGCCAGGTCAATGGTCAGCGGCACCATTTCCACGGGGCAGCCGAATATATCAGCCAGTCTGAGTCTGAGTTCCGCCATTACACCGTCGTCTATTTTACCTATGGATATGAGCACTATCTTCACGCTGCCTATTTTAGCCAGTCGAGTATCCGGGCTGCCACCTCATTGCGGTTGTCGCGGGTGAGGTGGAGGACGGTTACTGCATGGTGGTGCTTTATTTCGTCGGCGAAGGGGTGGGGCTTGAGCATGATGGTACCCAGCACCTTCTTGCCGCTTTCAATCGCCCGGAACACTGCCTCCCTGAATCGGGGGGAGAACAGTTCCATCTTGCCGATCTCGTCGATGACTATCAGTTCGCTTTCGTCAATAGCCTTTTGCAAAGCGGTGACCGCGGTATTTTCCAGGTTGTTGATATCCACGCCGTATTTGCCGATGCGATATGGACTGGTAATGCTGGTATGTGCTAGGATAGCTTCCTTGCCATCGAGGGTGACTATCTTGAAGCCCTGTCTGGTGCTGCCGCCTCTCAACTCCTGTGTGTAGAAGCCACCGGTTTTCTTGCTGACTTTGCTTAAGATCTCCTGGATGAGGGTCGTCTTGCCCACGCCGGGGCTACCGGTGAGCAGGTATGTGGCTGTCATTCACCTGTGGCTTTGGTCTCCGACTTCTTCGGTCTGTCCCGCTTTTTGGTAGCCTCCGCTTTAGCTTCAGCAGTTGCTTCTGCTACAGCCTCTGCTTTCTTCGGTCTGCCCCGCTTCTTTGGCGCTTCGGCAGGGGGTGTGGCTGCCTTTTCTGCAACTGCTGCGGTCGCTGCGACTTCGGCCTTTTTCTTTGTGGTACGCCTCCTCGGCGCCGGCTTTTCAGCCACGGCTACGGCAGCCGCTGCCTGAGGTGCAGCAACGGTCAGCCCCATAGCTAGCGCCATGGCCTTTCTCTTTTCCTTCAGCTTTCTCATCCGCCGGCGGTGCTTCTGCATCGCCACTCTTTTACGTTTGTTCATCTTTCACCACCAGAACAGCTTCATCTAGCGCGTAGTATTATGCCCGAAATCACACTGAATTGCAATTCCTGGTCTGGCTACAGGGAGAGGCGGCTGCGGACTCTGACTGAGAGCTCTGAGAGGATTTCTAACGCCCGGACGGCGGCTTCGGGAGAGAGGGAGGCGAGCCCGCAGGAGGGGGTGAGCAGGCTTTGGGCGGCGACCTGTCGGAAGGGAGTGCCATCTCTGGTGAAGTGTGCTATGGCTTCACCGAGGCGGTCATAGAGGCTGGGCAGGGACTCCTTCGCCAATACCTCTTCGTCATTGGGCACAATTCCCCAGCCGATACTGCCACCTTTCTCAAGAAAAGCCTTCACCTCCGCGGGATAGCAGGCGAGGGAGTCGGCGTAGTTATAGGCATCGAAGCTGAGGATGTCTATGGGCGTGCTGAGCAAGAGCGACCAGTCGGTGCTGCCGCAGCAGTGGATACCTTTAAGCCCGTCCAAGCCGCCAAGCACTTCTGTGAGCAGTCTGGTGACGGTGTCGCTGGAGAGGGCGACGAAGGCGGTGCCCAGAGAGGTGAGGTAAGGCTCATCGACGAAGATGATGGTGGTCCTGGCGGCACGACACAAGAACTCCTCCTGCCACCTGGCTTTAAGTCTCAGGAACTTAGCCAGTGCTTCAGCGAGCGTGTCATCGTAGATGATGCCGCGGTTCTGGGCATTGGTGATGCACAAGCCCATGCTTACGGGACCGGTTATCTGCCCCTTTACTGCTTCAGGACGAGAAAGCAGGGCTGTCAGGGCGTACAGCCCGGCGGCGTAGTCGCGGCTTATTTCATATGCTTCAAAGTCGTTATCTCTGGCGGTAAGCAAAGTTTCTAGGGCGGCATCAAAGTCCGCAGTCTGCTCTATCCTGAGCTTGTCTCCGTCCACCACCAGTCCAGGGAAGCCTTCGCTGAACTGGAGGTACATGTTCTCCTTGGGCGAACGCTTGGGGAGCTGGGGCCAGCAGGGGAGCTGTGGCAGGTATTTGAGCACTGGCCGGCAAGCCTCGGTGGCGTCGGTGTGGGGCATGCTCCCGATGGCGGTGGCAAGGCAGCCGAACTCGATTTTCGCCATTATTTCGTCTTCTTCAGGTACTTATCGAGGATAAGCGCCAGGTTCTTCCTCACCTTCGGCGGTACCAGTTCCGGCGAGGTGATCAGGGCGTCTTTGAGGGCACTGGTACAGATGCATTCGCGCTTTTCGGGCAGGTGGGTCACCGCCTCTCTGATTATCTTCTTCACAGTCTCGATGCCTTTTGTCAGGTTCGAGATGACCATCTCGGCGGTGACCACCTCCACCGTCTCCTTCCAGCAATCGTAATCGGTGACCACAGCGCAGGTGGCGTAGCAGAGCTCTGCCTCTCTGGCGAGCTTGGCTTCGGGGAGACCGGTCATGTAAATAACATCGGCGCCCCAGGAGCGGTAGAGGTTGGACTCGGCTTTGGTGGAGAACTGTGGCCCTTCCATTACTATGGCGGTGCCGCCGTCATGTGCCCTAGCGCCGACCTTTACCGCTGAGTTATACAGGATGCGGCGGAGCACCGGGCAGAACGGTTCGGCGAAGGCAATGTGCCCCACAATACCGTTGCCGAAGAAGGTATTGGGGCGGAGGTAGGTGCGGTCGATTATCTGGTCGGGGATGACGATGTCCAGCGGCTCTATCTTCTCCTTCAGGCTGCCCACGGTGGCGACGGAGATAATCCATTCGACCCCCAGCGACTTAAGCGCGTAGATATTGGCTCTGGACGGTAGTTCGGTGGGGCTGATATAGTGCCCCCTGCCGTGGCGGGGGAGGAAAGCCAGCTTTGCTCCGTTTAGTGTGCCCAGCATGATGGCATCGCTGGGGTGGCCAAATGGCGTCTTCACCCTCACCTCCCTGGTTTCGGTGAGTCCTTCCAGCTCATAGAGTCCAGTGCCGCCGATAATACCTATTTTTGCCTCAGCCATTTTCACATCTCCTTGGGTGTAAGCAGTGCCTTCAAATTTTGGTCAAATGGTTCCCGGGCGATGCCGTTTTCGGTAATTATAGCAGTTATGTACCGGTGGGGTGTGATGTCGAAGGCGGGGCTGGCAGCGGCAATGCCCTCCGGGGCAATGCGCACGCCGGCGATGTGGGTGACCTCATCAGGGCTGCGCTCTTCGATGTGGATGTCATCGCCTGAGGTGATGGAGAGGTCGATAGTGGAGGTGGGGGCAGCGACATAGAAGGGGACGCCATGCTCACTTGCCAATACGGCGAGGGTGTAGGTGCCGATTTTGTTGGCGACATCGCCGTTGGCGGCTATTCTGTCGGCACCGACGATGACGCAGTGAACCTTTCCCTGTTTTATGAAGTGCCCCGCCATCGAGTCGGTGATGAGGGTCACCGGTATGTTATACTGCATGAGTTCCCAGGCGGTGAGCCGTGCTCCCTGGAGTAGGGGGCGGGTCTCGGTGGCAATTACCCCGACCTTTTTGCCCGCCACCACCGCCGCCCTGATTATTCCCAGCGCCGTGCCATAGCCGGCGGTGGCTAAAGGACCGGTGTTGCAGTGGGTGAGCACGGTGGCGCCGTCTTCAATCAGCTCGGTGCCGAGCTGGCTGAGCCTGAGGGTAGCTGCCTCTTCCTCAGTGTGGATCTGCTTTGCCTCCTCGAGGAGCGTCTGTTTTGCCTCCTGAACGCTGCTGGCTTTCATTGCTGCCTGTTTCATACGGTCGATGGTGCGGAACAGGTTGACTGCGGTGGGGCGGGAGGTGGCGAAGGCGCTGAAGACTTCATCAAGGCGGGCATCAAATTCCGCTTTGATCTCAGTCTTTATTTTCAGCGCGCCGAGGGCGATACCGTATGCAGCAGCAACGCCGATGGCCGGGGCGCCACGCACCTTCATTTCCTTTATCGCCGAGACCACCTGGCGGTAGTCACGACAGTCCACATAGACCAGCCTGCAGGGCAGACGTGTCTGGTCGATGAGTCTCAGCCTGTCCCCGAGCCACTCCACCGCCTTCATGCTGGTCTCTTTCCGGCAGCCCGCCAGTGGTCAACCGCCTTGCTCAGGTTTTCGATGAACTCCTCCGGTTTGGAAGGTGTGATATGGACGTTCATCCTGCCGTACCTCACGATCTGGACGGCGTTGCGGTCGTGCATCGAGGTGGCAAAGTTGATGCCTAGGCTGATGCCCTCTGGCTTCCGTACCATGTCCACTGTCTCGTAGGGGATATCGAAATGGAAGGGTCCGCCGAGCACTATGCTCAGTCTGTCCTCGAGTACGCAGTATTTCCGCGGGACGATGGCCCAGAAGATGGCTATCAGCAGTGCTGCGGTGGCGAACAAGCCGACCGCCGAGCGCACGTCGCCGCTAGCCAGACGGTAGGCTGCTATCAGCAGGAAAAAAATGGGGAGCAGCAGGACGGCTTTAAACCAGACGTCATACCGCGGTGTATCTTCATAAGTAGTCACAGTCATTATCTTTCAGTGGATCTCCCTGCTCTGGCGCCATTGCCATTTGCAATACATATTATCCTAAAAGCAGCTTTTATGCCATATGGAGTGTCGCCTGTGCCGGCTTGGACAGATAGTGGGTACTCCGTCACCCTCGCCCTATGCTCTACTTAAAGGGGCTGCGGAAAGCGGGACAGCTTAAAAATTCTCCAGCCATGTTCGATGCCAGCGGGATATGGGAGTTCGCCGTATTTGCCAATGTCTGGCACACCTCACCCATCGGCACCGTCAAGCTCGTTCTGGCGGGACGAGGTCACGGCACCAAGGCCCGTGACCAGGGAGAGACAGGTGGCTTATCGGTTGCCCTACCAGGTGGAAAAGCAGAGGGTGGTTAAGCAGGTAAAAAGGTGCCATTCTGGGAGGTGGTGTTCAGTAAGTAGCCGGAACAGGCTGCCCCGTTTAAAAAGGGGTGGCAAGCCTGCTGTATTTTCGGGTGTGCTTCGCGCCCCGGACAGTTTCCTGATTAGCTCTTACCCACCGCCCTGCGCACCCTTCTGCGCCTGAGCCAGAGGACTATAGCCAGTATCGTGCCCCAGATGGGGGAGAAGACGATGAGCCAGATGACGAGGTCTGCCAGTACTTTGCCCGCGGTGACGAAACCTCGGACAGCCGATTTTAGCGTCTGCAGGGCGCTCCACTTTTTGCCGCCTATGGGCTGTGCCCGCTGCAGTGTGACCTGGATGAGCGCCATGTCCGAAGTCCGCTCCAGGTACTGGATGCGCCCCTTGACGCGCTCTATCTCACCGCGCACATTTGTAAGCTCGCGGTACACCTTCAGGGTGTCTTCCACAGTCTGTGCTTTCTTTAAGAGCTCAAGGTACTGCGCCTCGGTGGCTTCCAGGTTGCGGAGCTGTGCCTTGAGGTCGGTGTATTCCTCGGTGACATCACGGCTCTCGGTGTTCTCGAAGGGCACCTTCAGTGCCAGCTGGCGCAGCTTGATAAACGCCTCATCGAAGCGGTCGGCAGGCACCCGTATGGATATGTTTCCCCTATCAACCTCCTCCCCCTGTCTGCTGGAGGACACTACATAGCCGCCGAGCGACTGTGCCAGCCTGGCGATGTCTTCTAGAGCGGCGGTGATATCATTGACCTCGAGGGTGATGTACCCTGTTCTGACGATCTTGCGGTCGGTGACACCGGCATCCACGGCGACAACAGCCTTTGATTCTACAGCCTCCCTGCTGGCTCCGGGCGCCAGCGGCGGTACTATCTGGGATGCCGGTGGTGCCGGTTTGCTGCACGCCGGAAGAAGCACCGCCATGGCAAGGAACGCCGCCACTGCCACGATTGTGAACGCTTTGCCCATCCTTGTCCTCCCTTTTTATCTCTTTTCCTGACTCCGTGGTTAGATCATACGTTGAACGCCGGGCATCTACAAAAGTTTAGTGCCCCGTCATTGAGGTCATGGAAGTATTCTGCTATCCTTGTGGGTGCAGAAGGAGTGCCATGGCTAAATCTATCGTTGAGGAACTTGACCCATTATTCAATCCCAGAGCGGTGGCGGTGGTGGGAGCGACCAACAACTTCAACAAGTGGGGCTTTTTCACCTTTTCCAGTGCGCTGGACGGCTTCCAGGGTCCGGTGTACCCGGTGAACAACCGCGAGACCGAGGTGCTGGGGAGGAGGGCGTATGCCAGGGTGACTGACATACCCGATGTTGTTGACCTGGTGGCTATAGTAGTGCCGGCATCAAGCGTGCCTTCCGTAATGGAGGACTGTGTGGCTAAAGGGGTGAAGGCGGCGGTGATCATCTCGGCGGGCTTCGCCGAGACAGGCGCCGAGGGGAAGAAACTGCAGGACGAGGTGCTGAGGATTGCCAGCAAAGGAGGTATCCGCTTCGTCGGTCCCAACTGCATGGGCTACTGGAGTGCCACCTCTAACCTGCGGGCTTTTATGTTTCCACTGCCAGTGAAAGACGGGCCACTGGCTTTTGTATCGCAGGGAGGAAATGTCGGTGGGGCGGTGGTCATCTCCGGCTACCATAAGGGCGTGGGCTTCCACCGCTATGTAAGCTGCGGCTGCGCTGCCGACATACAGATAGAGGACTATATAGAATACTTCGGCGAAGACCCCGCGGTGAAGGTAATACTGGCTTACATCGAGGGCTTGGCTAACGGCAAGCGCTTTTTGGACAAGGTGTCTAAGGTGACGCCGCGGAAGCCGGTGGTGGTGTTGAAGCCGGGGAAAACGGATGCTGCAGCCAAAGCTATAGTCTCCCACTCCGGTGCACTGGCGGGCACCGATGATATCTATGAAGCGGCTTTCAAGAGCATCGGCGTGCTCAGGGTGGACAGCCCCGAGGAGCTTTTAGATGTGGCTATCGGCTTCCTCACCCAGCCATTGCCCCGGGGGAGGAATGTGGCGATACTGACCCCGGGGGGCAGCTATGGTGTGCTCTGTGCTGATGCCTGCGCTGCCGAGGGGCTTAATGTGGTCAAGCTGCCGCAGAAGATAATCGCCGAACTGGACAGGGTGTTCCCGCCGAGGTGGAGTCGGGGCAACCCGGTGGACCCCGCCGGGGACAGAAATTTTATCACCTACCTCACCGCACCGATGAAGCTGCTCAGGGTGGATGAGGTGGACGCGCTTATCTTCATGGGCTTCGGAGGCTTTTCCATTTTCGCTTCGCTTTTCGCCTCTTTCAACAGGGACAGAGATGGCGCTTTCAATGTACGAGTGCCTATGCAGCAAGCGCCGCAGGAGCTTTTGTCCAGGATGCGGGGGGCACTAGAGTCAAAAGATGTGGAACAGATAAAGGAGGCACTGCGCCCGGTCGTCTCAGCTCTGGCGATGCTGACCGGTACCTACAACGAGCAGGAGGTGCAGGATTTCTGCCACTTGGTCGCCTCGGCGGTAGCTACCGGAAGGATAGATGCCCTGCTCCTGTTGAACGCTTTCCGCCCCGCGGAGGCGACCGTACCCAGCGAAGGTGCCAGCAGTGAGAGGCTCGTTCCTGAAGAGGCGATAGCCCGTTTCTTCAGGGCAATAGCCGAGCAGTGGGTGGCGGACTACAGGAAGCCGGTGCTGACCACCACCTTCTTTCCCGAGGATCAGCCACGGCTGCATGGTTCGCACTATGTCTACCGCTCAGGCACACACGCTGCCAAGGTATTAGCCAAGCTGGTGGAGTACAAGGAGTTTCTGGACAAGGTCGGTGTGGCGCAGCCTGCAGGAATGGTGGTCGGCTCTATAGGCAGGTGCTCGCGCTAGGAAAGTCCCCATCCTCCCTCCCCCGCCAAAAAAGAAAATACGATATGCGGGTGATGGCTTGCTGGTCTGGTTCAGGAACACAGCCAAAATGTGACCAGTGTATTGAACTAGCACATATATAT
>FMJZ01043429.1_pt1 | contig 51853 bp, 43 predicted proteins | sample 1987881 | NCBI WGS metagenome assembly FMJZ01 (sample SAMEA4378227, study PRJEB15110) | soil metagenome | biome: soil; feature: Field; material: Soil | place: India | collected 2015-03-11 | depth 0 m
TGCTCCATCACCAAAAAAGCATAAAACCACCCGATCCGTTCCCATCAGTTTCTGAGCTAGAGCCGCTCCGACAGCCACGGGTATATTGCCGCCTACAATTCCGGTTGCCCCCAAGTTACCGTGACTCACATCAGCAATATGCATTGACCCCCCTTTTCCTTTACAATACCCTGTAGCCTTTCCAAGCACCTCTGCCATCATCTTGTTATAATGCTCCTGTTTTGCTTCGGGGGATTTTGCAATTTTATCCCCATGAGCATGAGCATGCCCATGCCCACGGTGGGTACTGGTAATCAAATCATCATCTCTCAAGGCAGCAATTGCCCCAACTGCTACAGCCTCCTGACCCGCATAGAGGTGCGATGCCCCGCGTAAAACCCCTTTACTCAGTAAAGAGGCAATCTGATCTTCCAAAAGGCGGATCTCAATCATCTGACGATAGTATTCTAATAATTCTTCGCGGCTAACCCCTTGCTCTTCCATCTGAGCCGTGATCTCTTCGAGCAGTCGGATTGTTTTTGTTTCCATGACTTAAACCTCAATCTTCTTTTTATCTATGGGTTCAAGATCTTACCCACAGCACCGCCTGGATGAATTTTGGCAAAATTTTCCGGCGAAAACTTCTTTTCCCTTGCAACAACAGCACAGAGAGCATCACAAATCGCGCTATATGCGATTGTGCTGGTTGTTGCCAGATATCCCATAAGCTCATCTTCCTGTTTACACGGGATGAGTAAGCTCGATTTGCAAATCCTTGCCATTTGAGAGTCCGGGTTACTTACAAAAGCCAGAGTATCTATACCCAAATGATCGGCAATTTCGACCATCTGGATTACTTCTCGACTTTCTCCACCCCTTGAGATAGCTATCAAAAGGTCTTGTTGGCAGAAAATATTCGTATGCCCGTGCAGTCCATCAGAAGGAGAGAGAAACATAGACCGCTGACCACTGCAGGTTAGAATATGAGCAAAACGAATTCCAACCGCCGCCGATGTTCCTACAGCCGTTATCCAAACCAGTCCCTGACAGTTACATAGTTTTCTTGCCGTTTCAACAAACGATTGACCAAGATTTTTCGAAAGGCTTTGCAAGGTCTCGATATCCTTTTGTAAGGTATCTTTTGCGATCTTAATAGAGCTATGAAAAAAATCATCTTTCAATTGTTCTGCTGGTACCATATCGGCTCCATTACACCAGAATAACATCTACGCCGCGTTCCTGTAATGACACCACAAATTCGGGCGGAGCATCCAAATCCGTAATTAGCACATGCATCATTTCAATCGGCATGATCGTGGCCAGTCCAATTACTCCAATTTTGCTTGAGTCGGTTACCACGATGACTTCACTTGCAGCTCGAACCATAGCTCTGGCAACTTCTGCCTCCAATACATTAGCCGTGGTCAATCCTTGCTGAAAGGTTAATCCATCTGTTCCCAAGAACATCCTGTCGGCATGGAGTCCTTTAAGCTGTTCAATTGTTTGTGGCCCTACAACCAAATCATATTCGGCCAGATAGATTCCGCCTAATAAAATCATATGGACTCCTTTACAATTTCCCAGTTCTCGGACGACAGGTAAAAACCCCGTAATCACAGACAGGCTCTGGAGTTCATCGATGCGATTCGCGATGTTCTTGGCTACTTGGAGAGTAGTCGTACCGGAATCAATAATCAACCGGTCATTGGGTTTAACCAATGAGGCTGCTGCCCTACCAATTCGCTCTTTTTTTTCAATGTTCTGATTCATTCTTTGCGCTAACGGAGGGGTCAGGTTATTGGGCAAAATATTGACCGCACCCCCTGCGACCCGTTTCAATAATCCCATTTCTTCCAGTTCCTGTAAATCACGTCGGATTGAAACGGTTGAGACTCCGAACTGTTTGCTTAACTCAACAACCCGGACAAGATTATTGCGTTTTAGCTCTTCCAAAATTCGTGAACGACGCTCCTGAACTTCAAAACCTGTTTTTCCATTATCCATAGAAAGTCTCTCCTGATGACTTTCGAATATGAAAGTTAATATGAACATTATCGATACGTTTTTATTATAATCTAAAAAGCATTTTTTGTAATATTAAAATCAAAAAGAAATTTGTTATAATACCTGATGAAACCTTTCGTTATTGGAGGCCGTGCAATGTCAAACCCCAAAAATATTGACCAAAAATTAGCCATACATGGGGGAAAACCGGTTCGCACAAAACCCTTGCCTGCCTGGCCTTCCTACGATGAAGAAATCGAGGCAGCTATCACCGTGCTTCGTTCCGGAAAACATGCCCGCCAATCAGGATCCTATGTAGCTCAATTCGAAGCTGCCTTTGCGGCTTATTTTGGCGTTAAGCATGCCATTGCCGTCAGCTCTGGAACTGCTGCTATTCATGTAGCCTTGGCGGCTCTGGGAATCGGTCCTGGCGATGATGTCATCAACACTGCGCATTGTTTTATTGGCACAGCTACCCCTGTCGTTCATTGTGGTGCCGTTCCAATCTTTGCTGACATTGATCCGAAAACATTCAATCTTGATCCAAAATCCGTTCGGGAGAAAATTACCCCCTTCACGAAAGCTATCGTTCCAGTTCACCTGAACGGCTGTCCTGCTGAAATGAATCAACTGCTCGAAATCGCTAAGCAATATAACCTTTACATTGTTGAGGATGCTGCCCAAGCTCATGGCGCGCGCTATCGGGATAAACTGGTTGGCACCTTTGGTCAATTCGGATGTTTTAGCTTTTGGGAAGATAAGATTATCTCGACCGCTGGTGAAGGGGGCATGATCATTACCGATGACGACCAATTGGCAAAAAGAGCCAGGATGATCCAGCACCATGGAGAATTGCGTCAAGATGGTGACTATTACCGAGGGGAACGCCTGTACTACCACCCCATTCTAGGATACAACTTTCGAATGACAGAAGTTCAAGGAGCTATAGGACTGGTTCAGTTAAGAAAATTACCCGATTACATTGTAAAACGTCGTAAAAATGCTCATCTTTTGACCCAACTTCTATCTGACATCTGGGGGGTTTTTCCACCTTATGAACCCGATTATGTCGAGCACGTGTATTACAAATATATCCTTAAGTTGGATCGGAAGGTACTCAAAACTCCAGCAGCAGAGATTGCCAAAGCGATTTCTGCAGAGGGAATTCCAGCTACTCGCAGGTACCCTACACCTTTACACCAACAACCGATTTTTGTTGAAAAACGGGGCTTTGGCAATACAAATGCCCCCTTTTCCTGGTATCCAGGCGAAGTGCAGTATGGTAGTGGCTTACCAGTAGCAGAGACCATCCCGAACGACTTGATTATGATTCGAATGAATCCAAATTTGACCGAAGAAGATATCGCGGATATTGCTTATGCTGTCCGTAAAGTGGTTGAATACTTCTCACAGCATCAGGAGAATTCATAACGGTGTAGCTTCTTGATGTAGAAAGAATAAAGAGCCCCTGTTGTGAAGTTCAGGGGCTCCTTGTAGGTTTATACCAGGGGAAGTTTGTCATCAGCCTTTCTTGGCTGGGGTTACTTCCACCCAAACCCCTCGGGTTGAGGGGGCAAGGATCGACCAGGGAGGCGAATACTCCATTTTCTCCGCATAATCTGCCAGTTCATCCAGATTTTCCCAAACTTTTCGGAAACCCTTCAGATAAAGGTCCATCGTCTCACGGTTGCGGAAATACCAGGGTCCAGCGCTTCCGTTTTTGCCTATGCAGCGCGTTGTCTCCAGAACTTCTAAAGTGTTGGTAAATTCTTCGAAGTCGTACTTAATGGGATTAGTTCCTGGCAACGACCATGGCACACCATTTCCAAAGCCTTCTTGGGTGCGGAACATTGCCTGGCCCGGGATCGGAGCATTCTGGTATAACCTCAAAGGCAGCCCTTCTGCGCCCATGGCATCTTCGACGGCTTTGGCAAAACGACCGGGGTGTACATCATAGCCGGCGGCTCGGGGATCGAACTTGATCCGATACATGTGATATACGTGCGTACTTCCCTCGGGTATTTGAGGGGGAATAATCCCTGGCAGTTCCGATAATCCCTTACTTAAGTAAGCCCCATTAGAAATGAACAATTCTGTATAGTGGTCTAAACGCTTCAATTGAGATCGAAGGAAAGCCGCCATAATGGGATTAATCCGATAGTTCCATCCCAAAGTAAAAGCGTTATAAGCCCGAGGCTTATCTTTCTGAATCACTTCACCAAAAGAGCGCACCATGCTGGCACGGTTATAGAAATCCACGTTATTGGTAAAGAAAATTCCCCCCTCACCGCAAGTCGCCAGTTGCTTAACAGGCATCAGACTTGTTCCCGCAACATCGCCTAATGCGCCAGCTTTTTTACCTTTGTAAGTTGCCCCCATCGCATGAGCCGCATCTTCAATCAACACTAGGTTGTATTTGTCAGCTATCTGTCGGAGAGATTCATAATCGGCGGGTAATCCATGGAGATCAACGGCCATGATTGCCCGTGTACGATTGGTGATTTTTGTTTCAACCGACTTAGGATCAATATTATAGGTCACAGGATCAATATCCGCAAATACAGGAATGCAGACATGGTGCAAAACGGCTGAAGCTGAAGCTAAAAACGTGAGAGCTGGGACAATAACCTCATCACCGGGTACACAACCTGCCGCTGCCACGGCAGCATGTAAAGACGCCGTACCACTTCCCATTAACAAGACATATTCGACATTAAAGTATTCAGAGATTTCCTTTTCGGCAGCTTCTATTTCTGGATGGTTGATACCTAAAAATTGTCCGCTCTCGATCACCCGATTGATCGCCTCTAAATCTTCTGGCAAAGTTTCCGGCCAGCGATCTTCGAGTGGTCTTTCATTTTTGAACAGAGGTTCTCCACCAAACAATGCAAGCTTCGACATTTTTTACTCCTTTCTTGATATAGTTGTTTAATTTGGATTAAATAAGGGTTCTAAAATTTGATGAACCCTAACAAATTGTTGATATCCTTTATCGTAGATTGCGATTTTTTCCATTCGAGGGTAAATCATCTCTCCGGGAGATAACCATTGTCTGAGCAATATGTCAAAATTTTCAAAATAGCCGACAGCCATCCCGGCCAGATAAGCATCAGCAATTGATCCTTCTGCATTGGGAGCATATTCCTGAGGAATACCGGTAATATCCGTCACAATCTGACGCCAAATTTTACTGCGAGCTCCACCTCCTGTAGCAATCAGGCGCTTAAGTGGATGGCCCTGTGGGTAGTAACATTCCAAACCATACCGGATCGTATAGCCCCACGCTTCCAGCAGAGACCGAAACAGATGGGAACGCGTATGAGAACGCCGTAATCCAATGAACGCTCCACTGGCATAGGGGTTGAATCTTGGGCTGCGTTGCCCCAGCATGTGAGGAATAAAGATTAAGCCATCACAGGTTTCCGGAGCACTTTCGGCAAGCTGATCAAATTGCGCATAAGCGGATATGCCATTCTGCGCCTCAATCAGGCGTTGCTCGTAACCAAACTCATCGCGAAACCAACGCAAACTATCCCCCGTGGTCAAACAATAGGCAGGGTAATCGTAGAGATAACCATCTTGAGGTCGTTCCCCTTTCTCTTCATAAGGGTAGGGATATCGTAAAGCAAAATCCATATCTACTTTCATTACGGGCAATAAGCCAGCCGTCCCATAATAGGCTATTGCTTCACTGGTTTTGGTTGCTCCACCGCTAATGGTTGAAGCAGTTACATCGTTCGTCCCGGCTATAACCAGGGTACCTTTTGCCAGTCCCGTCTCTATAGCTGCTTTGTTCTGTACCTCTCCCACGACCGTCAAAGGAGCAACAACCCGCGGCAGGATGGCTGGATCAATACCCAGTTCCTCGCACACGTCTTCTTTCCAGCTGCAAGATGGGCTGTGGTAAATTGCTCCCCACCCTCCAACAGAAATTGTATCCGTAACGTATTCTCCACAAAGCCTGTAGACAAAATATTGAGCAGCGTCAAAAAATTTTTTCATTCTCGAGGCAGATTCAGGCTCATGCCGGATGAACCAAACCAGCTTTGGGATCATTTCTTCACTCGTAAGTTTTAAGTGATATTTCTGGTTTATTTCATCCAATTCCCGAATCGCTCGATTGTCTGAATACAAGATTGCCCCATAAATTGGATTCCCCTCCTCATCCGTCGGACCGAAGTTAGGGTGTAATCCACTAGGAAACACAGCCCTGATCTGCTGTGGATTGATTTCATTTTCTAAAAGCATCTTTTGGATAACCCAAGAGGGATTTAACCACCAATTTCTTTCAATATCATGCTCTACCCATCCAATGCGTGGATACTGGCAACTATGCTCTAAAAAAGCCTCTGCAAGAACTTTCCCATCAAGTGACACAATTGCCCCTTTAACACCTTGCGTCCCAATATCGATTCCTAATAGCAAATCTTCGTTGGAGGGCTTCATCTGTTATATCCTAGATATTGGTATTTTCAACGCCGCACACGACGCACATGAAACTGAATCCGATCACCTCGGTGATAATCTCGACAATAAATCATCGGCTCAGTAAAGTCACTGTAAATCAACTGTTTCAACAGAATCCAGGTTAGGTTTTCGGACTCGAATGGCAAAGATTCTTTTTCCAGTCGACAGGCATGGATTGTTGCTTGCGAGTATCTGAGGGGCTTTCCAAGCCTGTTCTCGATATACTCAAACAACGAACCCTTAAAATCCTCTTCGCTCCATTGATCGGGTAAAAACCGCAAGGGTATCGTGTCAATTGAGTAAATGATCGGGGTGTTACCTGCATATCGGATTCGTTCTATTGAAAGCACTTCCTGATTGGGGTCAATTTGGAGTAAAGCGCACAATTCTGCATTAGGAAAATGCTTTTCTACTTTTAGCAGTTTGTTTTCTGTGCTTATGTTGTAGCTGGATAATAACTCGGTCACACTTTGTAAATTAGAAATGTCAATGTCCAGGCTAGAAGGGAGCGATAGAACATACCTGCCGGATCCATGCTTTGTCACGATAATTCGCTCCTCTTCCAATAACTGCAAGGCTTCACGCAAGCTCAAACGACTGACATTGAAAATTTCTTGTAAGCGTTCTTCCGATGGCAATTGATCCCCAGGCTGGTAACTCTGCTCTCGAATGAATTCCAGCAAAGCATCTCGAATTAAGTAGCGGATGGGTTTACCATTAGGATTTAAGAAAGATTTCATATGCGCCCAAAAGTCATCAGATATCTGATGACTTTGAGTATAACCATAGATGTTAAATTTGTCAATGGTGCATTTTTGAATTCATGCTTAACTCAATCAGCTATTTTCTACGATATAATCATCAACAAAGGAATATTTCTTTACCTTACCTACCCATATCACCAGTTTGGAGAGCGCAATGAGCACAGGTTCAATTCAGCCACCTGCCGGGGGACATCCCATTGAAATGAAGGATGGAAGACTTATCGTCCCCGATCATCCCATCATCCCTTTTGTCGAAGGGGATGGTACAGGACGGGATATCTGGCGCGCTGCCCAACACGTGCTTGACTCAGCCGTCGCGAAAGCTTATGCAGGCAAGCGCAAAATTCACTGGCTGGAGGTGCTGGCAGGAGAAAAGGCTTATAACCAACTTGGCACCTGGCTGCCCGACGAGACGGTGCAAGCCTTTCGCCAATATCGGGTCGGGATTAAGGGGCCTTTGACGACCCCCATCGGCGGGGGATTTCGCTCCCTTAATGTAGCTTTGCGCAAGGCATTGGATTTGTATGTCTGTTTGCGCCCGGTGCGCTACTTTGAAGGGGTGCCATCGCCTGTAAAACGCCCACAAGATGTGGATATGGTCATTTTCCGTGAAAACACCGAAGATATCTACACCGGGATTGAATTTGAGTACGGCACACCCGAAAACCAGCGCTTCAAAGACCTGCTCAAAGAAGCCTTTCCTCAGGAATATGCCAAAATCCGCTTCCCAGAAACAGCTGGCATCGGGTTGAAGCCCATCTCTAAAGAAGGTACCTATCGCCTGGTACGGGCAGCCATCCGCTACGCTCTGGAGAATGGGCGGCGCAGTGTGACCCTGGTTCACAAAGGGAATATCATGAAGTATACGGAGGGGGCTTTTCGTAATTGGGGCTATGAACTGGCAGAGAGCGAATTCGGTGAGCAGGTTTACACCTGGGCGCAGTGGGAGCGCACCAAAGCTTCGAAGGGTGAGGAAGCCGCTAACGCCGAACAAGAGCAAGCCTTAAAAGCCGGAAAACTGCTGATCAAAGATGTAATCGCCGATATCGTCTTCCAGCAGACCATCACGCGCGCCAAAGAGTTCGATGTGATTGCCACCATGAACCTCAACGGCGATTATCTATCCGACGCCCTAGCTGCCCAGGTGGGCGGAATCGGCATTGCACCCGGCGGCAATATCAACTACGAAAGCGGTCATGCGGTCTTCGAAGCCACCCACGGCACTGCTCCCAAATACGCCGATAAAGACATGGTCAATCCGGGCTCGGTTATCCTTTCGGGCGAGATGATGCTCCGCTACCTTGGTTGGAAGGAAGCCGCCGATTTGATTATCAAAGGAATGGAGGGCGCCATTGCCGCCAGGACGGTAACCTACGATTTTCATCGGCTTATGGAAGGAGCAACCTTGCTGAAATGCTCGGAGTTCGGCGCGGCGGTAGTGGCAAAGATGGACTAAAGAGGAGTTCACCAGGATGTGAACAAGCGTTGGATCTGGCTTCTTTTGGCTGCCTGGCTAACTCTTGGGCTGCTCAACCTTCAACCGCCAATCTCCACCAACGCTCAACTTCAATCCCTACGCTTCCGTCACTTCACCCCTGCTCAAGGTCTAGCCCATGACATTGTCCTTTGCATCCTGCAGGACAGCCAGGGCTATTTGTGGATCGGCACGCAAAGAGGGTTGAACCGCTTCGATGGGTATTCATTTAAGCTCTACCGCCATTCCTTCAACGACCCAAATTCACTGACCAACGACACCGTCCAGGCGCTGTACGAAGATTCACGCGGCTGGCTGTGGGTCGGCACAGCCAGCGGTTTAGACCACTTAGATCCAGAACGCCAGCAAGTCTTCCGTCATCCCGAAGTGTACGAATCGATTCGAGCCTTTGCTGAGGATGCTCAAGGTCGGCTCTGGATTGCTACAGATGGAAGCGGGCTGTTTTGGTACGACCCCCTCGCTGGCACGTTTCATTCAGTCAACGAAGCTTTATCCGCCCCAGACTCCTTTCCTGACAACGTAATCAATACACTCTATTATTCTGACATAGGGATGCTTTGGATAGGGACGAATCAATCTGGATTGCTCGCTCTAGCCATTTCAGAAGATTCAATCCGTCTGCTCAAGCCGTTAAATTCTCCCAATCAACTCCCTTTTCATCGAGTGACTTCCATCGTCGCAGTCAACGAGAAAACCTTATGGGTTGGAGGTGGAGAACATCACGAACGACAAGGCGGACTCTTCAAGTTCGACCCAATGGAGGGTCAGATTGTCCAAACCGTGCAGGGGCTTGCTGATCTTCACATCACCTCCCTGCTGTACGATGCAGACGACTTCCTCTGGGTTGGCAGCGAGGAAGGATTACATCGCTATTTTCCTGCATCCCACCAGATCGAAGATTTCCTTCATGATCCGCTCGATCCATACAGCCTGAGCGCCGATCACGTCACTGCCTTAATGAAAGACCGAAGTCAAAACGTTTGGATTGCAACCGTCGGCGGTGGTTTAGACCAGTTTTCTCCAAGTGGCAATCGCTTCCCTTATTACTCCTCCGCCTTAGCCGATCCGCAACAGCGCACCTATTCAAGCGTGGGGGCGGTGCTGAAAGATCGTGAAGGTCTGGTTTGGGTTGGATTTCACGATCATGGCCTGGCAATGCTGGATCGCCAACAGGGGACACTGTCCCTCTTTCACCATAACCCTCGAGATCCGCACAGCTTATCTCATGATCATATCACGGCGCTTTATCAGGATCGCCAGGGAGAGCTCTGGATCGGAACGCAAAGCGGTCTGGATCGTCTTAATCGCAGTTCTATGCGCTTTGAGCATGTTCTTCCAAAGCCTGATGACCCAAACCTTTCACGACCGCTATCGGTAAAAGTCATTAAGGAAGATCGGCAGGGGTATCTCTGGGCTGGCTTAGAGGATCCGGGAGGACTCATCCGCCTCGATCCCGACAGGAAAACGATCCGATTATATGGAGGCGAAGCACAGCCGCAGGGTAGCTTTCCGGTTACATTTGGGGTACGCGCCATTCATGTCGATTCGCGGGGTAACCTCTGGTTGGGTACCTATAATGGGTTGATTCTCTTCAATCCTGCACAAAACCGTTATCGACAATTTCGCCACGATCCGGACAACCCAAACAGCTTGAGCCATGATTTCGTCTGGGCAATTCACGAAACCCGCAATGGGGTTTTGTGGGTTGGTACCCATGCCGGCTTGAATCGAGTTTCCTTCCCTTGTGGTTCGATCGAGACCTGTGAGCCACAATTCACGGTCTACAGCCGCGATCAGGGTTTGCCAGATGACTCCATCGTCTCCATTCTGGAAGACGAGCAGGGTAACTTGTGGCTTGGTACCATGGGTGGCGGTTTGGCCGTTTATAACACCGCTCAAGATCGTTTTTATACTTATACCGAGGGGGATGGGTTGCAAAGTAATGCTTTTGTCCTTGGGGCTGCATGGCGGGCTGAGGATGGAGAATTATTTTTCGGCGGACTGAAGGGGTTCAACGCTTTCTACCCTAAAAACATCTACCATAATTCTGTTCCACCACCGATCGTATTGACCGCTTTCCGCGAATTTGATCAGTTGAAAGAATTCCCTCAAGACCTCAACCACATCGAGGAGATTCGGATTCCATCGCGCATCTCTTTTTTTGCGATTGAGTTTGCTGCATTGGATTACGCCGATCCGTCCCGCAACCAGTATGCCTATAAACTGGAGGGATTTGATCAGGACTGGATCGCTTGTGGAAACCGTCGTTATGCCAGCTATACCAATCTACCCCCCGGCAAATATATCTTTCGCGTCAAGGGGAGCAACAACGATGGCGTCTGGAATGAAAGCGGCAATGCCCTGCAGTTGGTCATTACCCCTGCCTGGTATCAGACAGGTTGGTTCCGCCTATCCATCATCACTGCCCTGGTTGGTGTGGCAGGGATCTATCTACATGGCCGGCACAAGCAGATCGAGAACCTGCGCCGCAGTGAAGCCCGTTATCGCACCTTATTCGAGAATGCGCCGGTAGCCGTATGCGAGGCTGACTTTCGCCTATCGCCACCATGCGCAACCCAGTTCAACCCGCGCTGGTTATCTCTGTTTGCTTGCTCTCCAGAACAGGAACGCAATCTGGATCACTACCTCCCCCTCGAGATTCTGGAACGTTGCCAGGAAACCTTACTACATAACCGCGCATGGACGGTAGAAACCAGCGGAAGGCGATGTGATGGTCAGGTATTTCCCCTGCGATTAAGTGCTGCCCCTGCTGCCAGCGCCGATCTCGCGCGTTGTATCCTGGTCGTCGAGGACTTAACCGCCGAGAAAGCCCGCCGTAGCGAAGAAGAAGCCATCGCCGAAGAACGACGCCGCATTGCCCGCGAAATCCATGATGGATTAGCCCAGGATCTGGCTGCAATCCGCTTGCAGGTGCACCGCTGGCAAAAATGGATCGAGAGCGATCCGCACCGTCTCTGGAGTGAACTGGAAAATCTTCACACGCTGTTGGGTGAAAAAATTCGCGAAGTCCGCCGGGCGATCTTTGCCTTACGCCCCGTAGCTCTGGATGAATTGGGTTTCTGGCGAGCATTAGAACGTTTCCTTCAAGACTTCGACGAGCAACACCAACTCCATACCTTTCTCACCGTCTTGGGAGATCGCGCCCGGCTCGAGCCCAGCCTGGAGCCACTACTCTTTCGTATCGTTCAGGAAGCCCTGCATAATGTCGCCCGACATGCTCAAGCTCAGACGGTCTGGGTAGAAATTGATTTACGCCAGGGAGTTCTTCTCCGAGTGCGCGATGACGGTGTGGGATTCGACCCGACTATTCTGGCAAACCTGGAAAGTAAAGGTCATCTCGGCCTGCAGCAGATGCGAGAACGGGTGGAAGCCCTGGGTGGTAGTCTAAGGCTCACCTCCCAAATCGGCAAAGGAACCCAAATCGAGGTGCAATTAGGAATGATTAAGACCGATCATCGATAAATCAAAATATGCTATACTGATTTATATCAAGCTCATAAAGATCAGATTCGGTTCATACAGTCAAAACGGATTAAAGTAAAAAGGTTTCTAACACATGGCTGGGGCGATCCGGATTTTAATTGCCGATGATCATCGTCTCTTTCGCCAGGGGCTGCGGCACGTCTTTGAAGCCTGCAAGGATATCGAAGTGGTTGGCGAGGCAGAAAACGGCCGTCAGGCTGTGAAGTTAGCCCGCCGTTTGAAGCCGGACGTGGTTTTAATGGATATCAATATGCCCGATCTGGACGGCGTCCAGGCCACCCATTTGATCTGCGAGTTTAACCCGGCTTGTCGAGTAATCATCCTCACAATGTACCGCCAGGATCAGTATGTCTTTGAAGCCATAAAAGCCGGAGCTCGCGGTTATCTGCTCAAAGATATTGATGAGCATCAACTGGTTGAAGCCATTTTTACCGTCCAACGCGGCGAAGCTTTGATAGATCCCTCTCAGGCTGCCCGTTTGCTGGACGAATTTCGGCGCTTAAGCTCGCAAATGAGCCCGGCTTCTTCTCAGGAAGAACTGAGTGAAGGTGAGATGCAGGTATTGCGGCTGGTAGCTCAAGGGGCAAATAACCAGACGGTTGCCGACCGGCTAAATCTCTCCGAACGCACCGTTGCCAATCGGCTCAGTGAAATCTATCGAAAATTGCACGTCAACAGCCGCACGCAGACTGCACTGGTTGCTTTGCGGAGAGGATGGGCAAAGCTGGAAGAAGATACCCCCGAACAGGGATAGGTCTGCTTTATTTGATTTTTTAAAACGCCAGGTTCAGAAAGGAAAAATATCATGAACGTCTTGCTCATCTATCCCGAGTTTCCGGATACTTTCTGGAGTTTTAAGTTTGCCCTCAAGTTTATTCGAAAGAAAGCCGCCAACCCACCCTTAGGCTTATTGACCGTCGCGGCCATGTTACCTGTTGAATGGAGAAAGAAACTGGTAGACTTGAATGTCCATCCTCTTGCAGAAGGAGATTTGAAATGGGCAGATTTGGCTTTCTTAAGCGCCATGACGGTGCAAAGGGATTCTGCTGAACAAACAATTGACCGCTGCCGATCTGCCGGCGTTAAGATCGTTGCCGGTGGCCCCTTATTCACGATCGAACCACATCGATACGAAAATGTAGACCACTTAGTACTGAACGAAGCCGAACTGACCTTGCCGCACTTTCTGGAAGACTGGCAGCGAGGACATCCCCAGCATCTCTATATGACGAACAAGTTTGCCGATATTCGCCAATCCCCTGTCCCGGCTTGGGAATTGGTGGATATGAGCCAATACGCCACCATGTGCGTCCAATATTCACGCGGTTGCCCGTATAACTGTGATTTTTGCAATGTCACTGCCTTATTTGGTCATCGCCCACGCATCAAAAGCGCCTCTCAGGTCATTGCCGAGTTGGAGAAAATCTATCGTCTCGGCTGGCGCGGAAGTGTTTTCTTTGTAGATGACAACCTGATCGGAGATAAAAAGCACCTGCGCTATGAGCTTCTACCCGCCCTGAAGGAATGGCGTAAGGATAAAGCCGGACTTACATTTAGCACTCAAGTCTCAATCAACCTCGCCGATGACGAAGAATTGATGAACCAATTGGTCGAAACAGGTTTCACCTCCGTTTTCATCGGCATCGAGTCGTCCAACGAGGAAAGTCTGGCAGAATGCAACAAAAAACAGAACTTGCGCCGCAACCTGATCGAAGATATTCGGCGTATCTACCGCACCGGTCTGCAAGTCCAGGGAGGATTTATTGTGGGGTTTGATCACGATTCACCGGACATTTTCTCTAAACTTGGGGAATTCATTCAAAATAGCGGCATTGTAACCGCCATGGTCGGCTTACTTCAGGCACCTCAGGGAACCAGGCTTTATGAGAAATTACGCCAGGCCGGGCGTTTGATAGAACAGATGTCTGGCGACAATGTAGATGGAACAACGAATATCTTACCTGTAATGGACATCGAGGTATTGCGGAACGGTTATAAAAACTTGATGAACTCACTTTACTCACCCCATAACTACTATCAACGCATCCTCACGTTCCTGCGGGAATATCAGCCACCCAAAATATCCATCCCGTTCAACCTGCGTTTCATCAATCAATATCTGGTAGCTTTCTTTCAATCGGTGATTCGACTGGGCATCCTGGGACAGGAAAGAGTTCATTACTGGAAGTTATTCTTCTGGACATTGTTCCACAAGCCTCGTTCCTTACCCATTGCAATCACCCTGGCTGTATATGGCTATCACTTTCGGAAAATCTGTGAACTACGCCTGCAGGCGGTTTGAGTACCCCATTCATCGCGAAGAGGATATCCACTCAGAGAACAAATGGTTTGGATTCCGATCAGGTAGATCACCTTTCCCAGCCTGATAAGCTTGATCTACTTCTCTATCTTATTCTTCTTGAGAGGGTAATTTTTTCTCCAATCAAGGGGGAGATTCTTCTCTTGTCTGCCTTATCCCAAATCTGCCATGATAAAGGCAGCAGGCTGGCTGCTGTATCACGGAGCCGTTTTTCAACAGGTTAAACCTGCATTCATCACCGCGTAGATAAGGTCTCCGTCTGGTTAGCTGCCAGAGCAATGGCAGATTTAGCTTTTGAAAAGGAGAAAAAGAGATGAAAACTCGAGCAGTCTTAACCTTTCTATTTGTATTCAGTCTTGTTGGCGCCTTGCTGTTGGGCGTATCTTTCGGCAAAGCCCAGGAGCCGCAACCCCAGGAGGTTCAGGCACCAACAGATGAGGTCTCGATTGAGGCATCAGTAGATAGCAAAATATCCTTCCAGGGTGTTCTAAAGGAGGGCGGCAACCCCGTCAACGGCACCCGCAATATGATTTTTCGTTTGTATTCCGATGCGACCTGTACAACCAAACTGGGGAGTGATATTACAAAAGAGAATGTCCCCATCAGTAATGGAGTTTTTTCGGTTGACCTTGATGTCTCTCTCACTCATTTCAATGGGCAGGCAATCTGGATACAGGTTGAAATTGGCGGAACAAAGATGGCTTGTCAAGAAATTCTCCCTGCACCGTATGCGCTCAGTTTGATCCCTGGCGCCAGGATAATCGATGCGGAAAGCGAGGCGTATATGAATCGCCTTGTACTGGTGGGATTTTCCCCTCCAAGTTGGGCAAAGTACGGATTATATGGGAAAGCTGAAGGAAGTACTGTAAATACCGCATATTATGGTGTATATGGAAAAGGAAACGTTGGTATATATGGAGAAAGTGACGGTGGGACAGCAGTATATGCAAAAAGTGCGAGTGGAACAGCCATCAGAGCGGCTGGTACGGGGATTATTCAGAGCGACGCCCTGACTGAATGGGTCATCAGTCCGCTAAAAATGGTAAAAGAAAGTGGTGGAAATTTTAACATTTCTCCTTCATCGGATGGTTATGTTATCTTAACTCCAACCGCCTCCGGAAACTTCTATGCTGATTTGCCGGTAGATATTGTTTCATTGTTGTTCGGCAGTCGTATTTACTTCAAGCGTTACTATTTTAACTATAAAACAGCTTCTTTAAATGACAAAATTTTAAGCGTTTCTGTACGTCAAACAAACGCTGACGGCACTTCTAGTGGGATTTGCTTTTATGGAACTGATCTTTTCAGCACGACATGGCAAGAGACATATTGTCTAGAGAATAAGGCTATATATGGTCCCCTCTTTATTCGTTTTGAACTATCTTTTGCAGGTAGTGGAACTTCCCACGAAATTTACCTTGGTAAAATGTGGATCCAGGTTAGCGAATAGAGGCGAGGGAGGTTAAGTTGAAATGAAGAAAAAACTATGGATATTGATCATGCTTACCACCCTGATGCTAAGCTGGGCAGGCAGTCTGGCTGCCGTTGAAGCCACGCCAAGCCTGGACTGGTCTGTCATTGCTTGCGGAGGTGGCAGTTCACAAGTATCTTCTACCAGTCTGAACAGTACAATCGGTCAGGCAATGGTCGGTGAGTCAACGGTTTCGTCACTGAAACTGTGTGTGGGCTTCTGGTGTAGTGAAGCCTTTTACCGCCTGTTCCTGCCCCTGATCCTGCGCAGCGGCTGAGCAAGGGGTACAATATTGTGTAGAAAACCGCCCTGAGGGGGGATGCAAAATCCCCCCTTTTGATTCGGGACGTAGAAAGTTCAAACGGAGCTCGCTCATGAAAAGCCGCCCGATTTCAATCCTGATCGCCTGCCTGCTGTGCTCATTACTTGCCTGCCAGATGGGCAGAAACTCCTTGCTCTCTTCAACTGCCGGGCAACCGTCAGAAGAAGCCCATCCTCCCGGCCTGTCTCAACACCTGCAACCACCGACAGGTGGCGAGGGGCGGACGTATTATGTCTCCCCCGCCGGCGACAACGCCAACCCAGGGACACGTGAGCGTCCCTGGCGAACGCCGGGCTTTGCATCGCGTCAACTGCAAGCGGGCGATACACTCATCATTTTAGGCGGTCGCTATGTGTTGAGTGATTATGAGGCTGACAGAATCATCCCCCCTTCTGGACGTCCAGAAGCCTGGGTCACGATCCGAGGTGAAGAAAACAACCGCCCCATCCTTGCCGGCCGGGATAACCTGATAACCGCCATCGATCTCTCCGGCGCGCAATACGTTCGCATCCAAAATCTGGAAATCACCCACGATGAGCAGGCACAGGGAGAGGCAATCTGGTTTCGTGACGGCATAGAAATTCTGGGTGCGCCGGCAGCGCACCTCATTTTTGAGGGGCTTTACATCCACCATGTGGATGAATTTGCGATGAATATTCAAGACGTGGACGACCTCCAGATTCTCAATTCACGTCTCGAATATGCCGGTTTTGGCGCTTTGGGTGGACCCCAAGGCGAATCCGGTGGTTGGCGAAATGTCATCATTCGCAACACCTCGCTCTCCTGGAGCGGTCATTACTATCAGGGAGGAGATGGCTCGAATCGCCCTTACGATCGCCCAGATGGTTTTGGGATCGAACCTTCAGAGGGGCCAATCCTGATCGAAGGGGTGGTTGCCGAACATAATCTCGGCGATGGGCTTGACTCGAAAGCTGCCCACACCACCATCCGCCGCACGATCGTGGCAAACAACGCCTGTGATGGCATCAAATTGTGGGGAGATCAGAGCCGCATCGAGAATACCCTCATCTATGGGCGCGGTGATGGCAACCCTCAGCCTACGCCCTGGTCGGCGATCGTAATTGCGCCAGAAGAGCAGCCCAATACCTCCTTCGAAATCGTCAATGTAACTGTGGACGATTTTCTGGGAGAAAACTATCTATTCTATGCCCAGTACGACTACCCCCACATTGCCACCCATATCACGATCAGAAACACCCTCTTTAGCAGCCGCGGCCCAAATTCCCCCATTATTATCGGCTCAGCCAGCACCCTGAACATCGACCATACCCTGTTTTTCTTCCCCCAGACCGAGGACATCCTCCAGCATGGAGAGAATGTTTATGCCTGTGCCAATCTGGCTTCATTGGGCGCGGGAAACTTCTGTGGTGATCCCCTGTTTATCCACCCCGCCTGGGGAGATACCGGGGATTACCACCTGCGCCAAGACAGCCCGGCGGTGAACAGCGGTACAGCAGAAGGTGCACCCACGCTGGACCTGGAAGGGCGACCACGGGACGCCTTCCCTGATCTCGGAGCATATGAATTCTGGCAGGCTTCCTCCTGGCATTACTTGCCCCTGATCACGAACGGGGGCATTGCCGGATCGTTGTCGTTCGGCAATCTAAAATAAACCCGCTCTCGGCGAGAATCAAAGCCCACTCAAACCAACAAGCACACTGACCGGTTGGCGCCGCAGCAGTCGAAGCGTTCCCTGCGTTAAGAATACTTTACAACATTCATTCCAAAAATGCGCCGATTAAAGATAAAATGGGGCTGGCGATCTAATTCGCAAGGTTGATTGACTTCATAATGAGATGACAAGCTGTTTTTGCCATTCCTGACCGACGCCAAGGGTCAGGTCAGGCGTCTGAAGATGAAAAAGAACACAGCCTGGTCTGGGAAGTTCATCGTAATCAGCGGCGGCTCCAGCGGCATCGGCTTGGCCCTGGCAGAAGCCTTAGCTCGCCAGGGGGCACACGTCTGGCTGGTTGCTCGCCGCACAGAGTTGCTGGAAGAAGCTCTACAGCGCCTTCGTTCACAATCCATTTCTGCCCGGCAACAATTTGGTTTTTCCTCTGCCGACCTGAGCGATTTCGGGCAGGCTCAGGCTGCCGCGGCGGAAGCCCTGGCAATATTGGGCAGAGTGGATGTTCTGATCAATTCGGTCGGAGCTGCCCATCCGGGGTATGTGCAGGATTTACCCGTCCAGATTTTTGAGTGGATGATGGCTGCCAATTATTTTGCTCCTCTTTACCTGACCAAAGCCCTGTTACCTGCCTTCATCTCCCAAAAGAGCGGGCATATTATCAATATCGCTTCCGCCGCCGCACTATTGGGCGTGTTTGGCTACTCCGCCTACGGCGCGGCAAAGTATGCTCTGGTCGGTTTCAGTGAAGTCTTGCGAGCGGAGATGAAGCCCCACCAGATTCGCGTTTCGATCGTCTTTCCACCCGATACCGAAACTCCGCAATTGGAATACGAAAATCGATACAAACCCTCAGAAACGCGGGCAATTTCTGGCACCGCCGCTCATCTCAAGCCAGAACAAGTCGCCCAGGCCATTTTAGAACAGGCTGCCCAGGGTAAGTACGCCATCTTTCCATCAAGGGACGTACATCTCATTGCCCTGTTGGTTAAACTCTTACCCCAGCGGGTGGTTTTTGCCGTCCTTGACGCCCTCGCCCGCAAGGGACAAACCGGTGGAGGTTAAAAATGGACATCTTCGAAAAGTGTAATCACTTTACCATCGTCAGAGAAGCCATTGAAGGCGGATATTACCCCTATTTTATTCCCCTCTCCGAAAACGAAGGCAGTGAGGTGCTGTATGGCGAGCATCGCCTGATCATGTGCGGATCGAACAATTACCTGGGTCTTACCACCCACCCCAAAGTCAAGGAAGCCGCCCTGGAGGCTATTCGGCGTTATGGCACGAGCTGCACCGGTTCGCGCTTTCTCAACGGTAACCTGGAACTGCACGAACGCCTGGAACAAGAACTGGCAGCCTGGGTTGGTAAGCCGGCGGCGCTGGTCTTCTCGACGGGGATGCAGACCAACCTTGGCACGATCAGCGCCCTGGTCGAGCGCAGCGATGTAGTCATTCTGGATAAATATGATCATGCCAGCATTGTGGATGGCGCACGCCTGGCATGGGGAGAAACCAAACGCTTTCGACACAACGACATGGCAGACCTGGAGCGAGTTTTGGCATCCATTCCTCCTGAAAAAGGCAAACTGGTGGTTGTGGACGGTGTATACAGCATGGAAGGCGATATTGCTCCCCTGCCTGAACTGGTGACGCTTTGCCGCCGTTATGGAGCGCGCCTGATGGTCGATGACGCCCATTCGCTGGGCGTTTTAGGGGGCGGCAGAGGCACAGCCGCTCACTTCGGTGTGACCGAACAGGTTGACCTGATTATGTCCACGTTCAGCAAGTCTTTTGCTTCACTGGGAGGCTTTATCGCCGGAGATGAAGTGGTCATCGAGTACATTCAGCACCACGCCCGGGCGTTGATCTTCAGCGCCAGCATCCCCCCCGCCAACGCGGCAGCTGCCCTGGCCGCTTTAGAGGTCATGCGTCAGGAGCCTGAACGAGTTCAGCGAGTCAACGCCATCGGCGAGCGAGTGCGAAATGAGTTAAGACGCATGGGCTATCAAATCGGCAACTCGCAAACGCCCATTGTCCCAATTCTAATCGGCGATGACATGCGCACCGTCCTTGCCTGGAAAGCCTTATTTGAAGCCGGCTTATTTGTTAACCCGGTCTTATCACCGGCAGTCCCTGAAGGACGGCAACTTCTGCGCACCAGTTATATGGCAACCCATACAGATGAACAGATTGATCGCGCCCTGGAACTCTTTGAAAAAGTGGGCAGGCAAATTGGATTGATTTGAGATGCCCTCCCGGCAGCGCACCTTTCGGGTCGAGGCGGTCATTCTTCGCCATCAAGATTGGGGAGAAGCTGACCGCTTAATCACGCTTTTCAGCCGTGAACGGGGCAAATTACGCGCTGTTGCCAAAGGGGTGCGGAAAATGCGCTCGCGCAAGGCGGGTCACCTGGAACCGTTTAACCGCGTCAGTTTATTGTTAGCTCAGGCAAGAGAATTGCCCATCATCACTCAAGCAGAAACTTTAACAGCCTACCTCTCCTTCCAGGAAGACTTGTACCGCCTGGGACATGGCGCATACTTACTCGAACTGGTCGATCGCTTTACCGTTGAGGAAGAAGCAAACCAGGCTCTCTATTCCTTGCTGGTTGAAACCCTGGAGCATCTAAACCATAGCGAAGACGCGTGGTTGGAAGTGCGCTTCTTTGAGATGAAGCTGCTCGACTTTGTGGGTTTTCGCCCACAACTCTTCCAGTGTGTGGTCTGCGGTGAAGCCATCCAGGCACAAGATCAGTTTTTCTCCTGCGAACTGGGTGGCGTAGTCTGTCCGAACTGCGCCGCTGGTCAACGATTGCTGCTGCCAGCCTCCATGCCTGCGTTGAAGTATCTTCGTCATCTTCAACGCAGTACCTATAAAGAAGCGCGCAAAGCAAAAATTCCCGTTGCGGTTCAAAAAGAAATGGAATCGCTCATGCAACGCTATTTGCAAGCCCTCTTAGAGCGAGCTCTCAACACGCCACGCTTTCTCCGCTCTATTACCCAATTGCCAGACAATCCGGATTCTGGTTTTACCCCCTGAAGCATGAACAGGGCTCAATTTTCCGTTAATAACCCACACCGGAATAAAAAAACAGAGCCGTTCAGGCTCTGTTTTTTTCGAGGTAGCGGGGCCCAGACTCGAACTGGGGACCTTTGGGTTATGAGCCCAACGAGCTGCCACTGCTCCACCCCGCAATGCTTGTTTCTGCGAAAAAACAATATAGCATTCCATTATTGCTTTGTCAAGAGTTATTAAAAACATTTTATGATTTATTAATGTTAGTCAAAGTCAAATCCCGCTGAACTAATCGTTATCAAACTTCTAAATCATCCAACAAATCAATACATCTTGAGTATTCTTAAGCGTGTTTCTTCTATGTGTCTCCGCATCATATCTTGAGCCTGAGATTTGTCCCTTTTTTTTAGGTGAAAGATGATTTGCTGATGCTGGCGTGGGTCGGCAATATATGGATCAAATGCCAACATACGCCCCATATCATCCAGTATAGTTTCAATTAACGTAACCAAGCGTTCATTTCTAGATGCGTTTGCAATTATCAAATGGAACTCCCGATTTAGGTCAAAAGCTGTGGTGTGTATTGAGTCACAATCTGGATTATGGTAAAGTAATTCTTCTAGTTCGTTATTTCGCTCAAGTAATTGAATTTCACTTTCATTAATACGTTCGGTAGCCAATCCTATAGCGTCGACCTCAAGGAGAACCCGCACGTAGAATGTGTCCAGAACCTCCTTAAGAGTGGGTTTAGTAACAATGTAACCAACTCTTGGAAATGCTTCAAGGTATTTTTGATGGACGAGCAATAGTAAAGCTTCTCGAATGGGCATTCTACCTAAACCATACTTTTTAGAAACCTCAATCTCTTTGATAATTTCACCGGGTTTGAGATTGCCGCGAATTATATCTTTTTTTATCTGTTCGTAAGCAATTGTTTTTTGTGTTTGGTTGTGCATTTCCATATTAAATATACCCTAATCCAAAAATTTGAAAAGATTAATAGAATCGCTCCTATAGACATTTATTGACAAATTGATGTGATATATTTATAATATATCATGATGAGGCATAATAAACAACATTGTCTTGTTTTTTATATCTAGAAAGGAGATATTCAAGCTATGAATCGCGATAAAAAACCGATGAGCCGGAGAGAATTCCTGCGCATGGCATCTTTGGCGGCCATGGGAAGCCTTGTTGCAGCTTGTGGGCCTCGAAAACAAATAACACCAATACCCGAAACCGCCGAAGCTGAGAATCAAGTTGAACCAACGCTCCCTTCACCTGTAAAGAAGGATGCTATTCAATGGTGGGTTGGTTGGGGAGAATTGGTGCCAATTTTTGACTCATTTAAACAGATGGAGAAATATCGAGAATTGCTAGGCGATCAAGATGTTGAGATGAAACCCAGTATAACCGATGAAGCCTTGTTTACTGCTCTCGCTGCTGGTACACCCCCCGACATAGCATCAAACATTGCCTACTTGGATGTATTCGCCCGTGACGTTTGTATCGATATACGAGATTGGGTCGAAAACAGCTCCATAATCAAAGCCGAAAAATTTATCAAAGGCAATTGGGACGGTGGTTTCTATAATGGAAAACAATATGGTGTGCCTGCTTTGGAATGCTTTGTCCGTTTTGGCTTGAACTACAATGCAAGGATGGTGGAGGCAGCAGGATTAGATCCAAATAATCCACCGACAACATGGGATGAGGTCCTCGAATGGCACAAAGCCTTAACGAAGTTTGACGAAGCAGGCAATTTATTAACGATTGGCCTTGATCCAATGGACGCTGAAGGGGCGGCGATTAATGATGGTTTTCTGGCGGCGCGGTCTTGGGGCATTAAGTGGTTCGATCCCCAAACAGGCACATTTGACCTTAACAACGAGAAAATGGCAAATGCTTTTGAAACCTATGCCGAATTTTATCGCATCGTTGGGGTTGATAACATGGCAGGTATGCGTCAGATCGCGGCAAATGAAACATGGGGTGGCTCTTTTAATTCTGAAGTTCAAGCAATGATCATCGAAGGATACTGGCATCCAGGTGAAACAATGGCACAGAAACCCGAAGTGGCCCAGTACAACCGGGCAACATGGGTGCCCGTTCCAGAGGAGCGGCGCGGTGAAAAAGTCCAAGGAACAGGTGGACACTATGTAGTGTTCTTCAAAGAAGCTAAGAAGGCTGAAGAAGCGTTCAAATTTGCAGAGTTTTTAACAACCGATGAATTATGTGACAAAGTATTCTCCGAACTGGGTTGGCTCCCTGCCTATCAACCCTTCTTGGATAAGGTTGATCCAACGGTTTACCCAGGTTTAGAGTTTTATTTCAAATCTGTAAAAGAGGCTACCGATATTCAAGCCGCAATTCCTTGTCCTATCAGTGCCTTTGTACAGACCACATATGAACAACTCAGTGATGATGTATTTCGAGGCAAGCTAACAAGCAAAGAGGCAGCGGCTGAGTTTCAAAAACGTTGTGAACAAGAATATAAAAACGCCGGATTTGGTGGATAAGCTGATTATGTACGGGAGAGGAAGACAGCAACATTACAGCTTGTCTTCCTCTTTTTTTCTAGTGGAGAAGTAGCTCGTATATGAAGACCCGGAATCAATTAATTATTGGAGTATTGTTCATTTCACCGTGGCTATTAGGTTTTATATTGTGGACAGCCTACCCTCTTATCTCCTCTCTCTACTACAGCTTCACACGCTATGATCTGCTACGTCCTCCTGTATGGATTGGTTTAGGGAATTATATTGAACTCTTCACCGACGATCCCCAATTTCCTACAGTCATATACAACACTCTGTACTATGTCTTACTCAGTGCCCCACTTGGAGTTGTTTCGGCTTTCCTATTAGCTTCATTGCTTAACACCAAGATCGTCGCGCGTCCTCTGTTTCGGGCAATTTTCTTTTTCCCAGCTATTGTGCCAACAGTGGTCATCGCTGTAGTTTGGCAATTTTTACTCAATGTCCAATTTGGAGCAATTAACTCAGTTTTGCAAGGTTTAGGGTTACCGGTTATTCCATTCCTTTCCAATCCCGCGTTAGCAAAACCATCCCTGGTTATGATTTATATGTGGGCTCAGGGAAATGCCATGGTCATCTTTTTGGCGACATTGCAAGATGTGCCTCGTTCACTATACGAAGCTGCAACTGTAGATGGAGCGAATTCCTTTCAGAAATTTATTCATATTACGATACCGATGTGTACGCCCGTTATCCTTTTCAATCTCATTATGGGGTTCATTGATGGGTTCCAAAACTTCACTTTACCCTGGCTACTCACCCGAGGCGGGCCAGGAAACGCTACAGAATTATACGCACTTTACCTCTATCGCAACGCATTCGAATACTTGCGGATGGGTAAAGCCTCAGCCTTAGCGTGGATACTGTTCTTAATCATCTTGTTTTTCACTTTTGTTTTGTTTAAAACTTCAGCCCGATGGGTTTATTATGGAGGGGAGAGATGAAAACGGATGCTTTAGCTGTAATATACAACCAAAATAAACAAAAGATTGCTGTCCGTAGATATACTTTGCTTAGATGGGGAATCGAAACAATCAAATATATAGTCCTTATATTGTTATCGATCTCGTATATTCTTCCTTTTTTCTGGATGGTAACCTCGGCATTGAAGAATGACGCTCAGGTATACGTGGTTCCTCCAATTTGGATTCCGAATCCTGCTTTTTGGGAGAATTTCATCCACGCCTGGAATAGTCAACCTTTTAATTTATACGTTCTGAATACGATCTTTCGATATGCCATCCCTGTTACAATCGGGAACGTCCTGTCTTCATCCATTGTTGCTTATGGGTTTTCACGATTGCGATGGAAAGGGAGAGACACCTTGTTTTATCTTTGTCTTGCAACGATGATGATCCCTTTTCAAGTTCAGATGGTGCCCCTTTTTATGATATTTAAAAAATTTGGGTGGATCAACACTTTCTTACCCTTAGTGGTTCCGGCCTTTTTTGGGTCTCCCTTTTTCATCTTCATGCTCCGTCAGTTTTTTATGAATATCCCAGCCGAGCTTTCGGATGCTGCCCGCCTTGATGGAGCAAGTGAATTGGATATTTTGTTCCGAATCATTCTGCCTCTTTCTAAACCGGCATTAACGGTTGTAGCGCTATTTTCTTTTATTTGGGCATGGAATGATTACTTAGGTCCGCTAATTTATGTCCATGACAATACTAAGCTAGTCCTAGCACTAGGAGTCGAAAATATGCGCCGGGCATTCATGTTTAATGCCACAGTACGCAACGCATATCCCTATTTGATGTCAGTCAGTACTATTGTTGTCCTTCCCATCTTGCTTATCTTTTTCTTCGGACAACGACTATTTATTGAAGGAATCTCGCTGACCGGTTTGAAGGAATGAGTGTTTCTCTTGATCTGTCGCAAGTCCCATTCACGCGATATGGCTCATACCTCGCATTTTCTTACCTTCAAAAAGAGCATTCAAGGGATGTTCTTTATCTTCGCTCTGTTCATGGCCCAGCCTTAGGAGGAAGACCGTTACAAGAGCTATTTAAAGTTGAGCTTACAGAGGATGGAGAGCCTATCCCTTATAAAATTATAGCTACGCCTTATTTACTGACGCTCGAGGCAGAGTCTGGCCGCGTTGAGATTGTATTTGCCTCACCTTCTTCCATTCGCTTGAGAACGAAAGCAGTGTCTGTATCGTTTGAGATGGAGATGGTGGGAGAATATGACTATCTCTTCCCTTGTAGCGATACACAATGGCAGGTAGTCGTAAATACAGTTTGTGAGACAAAATTGATCTTCTCTGTTCTGAAGGGGCAACTCCATATAAATGCTCCTTGGCATGAAGAGCATTGTCAGTTAATCTTGCTAACTTTACAACCCGAGGATCAAGGTGGTTTGGGTGAGTTTCAACTGGATGAATTTGTGATTGATCCCGAACAATCACAAACTCATCTGGCATTTGAAGAATGCATTCAACATACAAAGTTAGAATTTGAAAAGTGGACAGCTTCCTTACCAAAGGCAGAATTCCTTCCGGGCCCGGTGCGAGAGTTGGGGAGTTATGTTTTATGGTCGTGTTTCGTGAAACCGAGTGGAGTATTGTCTCAAGATACGCTGTATGCTTCCAAGAATGGCATGCTTGGTTTGTGGAGCTGGGACCATTGTTTTTTTACCCGAGCTTTTTATAAATCATTTCCTCACTTAGCTTGGGAGCAATTTCTGGTTCCGTTTAAATTTCAGAGCAGGAGTGGAGCTCTTCCTGATTTTGTCAACGATCGATATGTATCATGGAGCTTCTGTAAACCCCCTGTACATGGGTGGGTGCTTAAGTTTCTTGCTCAAGATAGAAATTTCTTAGATAGAGAAAAAATCAAAGAGATATATGAACCCTTGTCTCTATGGACAAATTGGTGGTTTGCCTATAGAAATTACCTTCACGATGGCTTGCCATTTTACAATCATGGGAATGATTCAGGTTGGGATAATAGTACTTTGTTTATTAATCCCCCTCCTATTCAATCTCCTGATTTAGCTTCATTTTTGGTCTTACAGACAGAATTCTTGGCTTTTGCAGCCCAAGAATTAGGTTTACAAAGTGAATCTGCGGAATGGTTAGAAAAGTCTACGCTTTTGCGCTCGCAATTAATTACCCATTTCTGGAAAAACGATCATTTTGTGGCTTTTGACAGATATCAGCATCCTGTCGAAACGAAAAGCTTACAATTGTTTCTGCCACTTATTCTTGGTAAACGTTTACCCTCTTCAATCGTATTCAGGATGGTCGAAAGCCTACTAAAGGAAGAAGGCTTCGTTACGCAATGCGGTCTTGCAACAGAGAGTATAAACAGTCCACATTATCGATCAAGAGGGTACTGGCGTGGTCCAATTTGGCCAGCACCAACCTTGATTTTATACGATGCAATTAAAGCATGCGGTTGGGAGAGAGAAGCCGCAGAAATAAAGGAGAAGTTTTATAAGTTAATTTTCACCTCTGGCTTTGCAGAGAATTATGATGCAATGACAGGAGAGGGATACCATGACTTTCATTTTTCATGGACAGCAAGTGTTTTCTTTTCTTTGTTAGAAGAAAACGACCCTTCTAACAGAGCAGCAACCCCCACTTGATGAAGAGGAAAATATGAACAAAAACCGTTCTATCGTCTATCCATATATCCCCAATTCGGTGCCTGAAACCAAAGAAGAGATGCTTCGAGAATTGGGTTTACCTGATATCGAATCTCTTTACAGTAGTATCCCAGAGAGACTTCGTCTAAAACAACCTCTAAATTTACCCAAACCGTTACTCTCTGAGTGGGAATTAGTTCGCCATGTAGAGGAGCTTCTCTCAAGGAATATCTCCACTAAAGAAAGAATAAGCTTCCTCGGTTCGGGATGCTATCAACATTACGTGCCTGCTATCTGTGATGAAATCAATTCAAGGAGTGAATTTCTAACCGCATACGCTGGTGAGCCCTATGAAGATCATGGGCGATTTCAAGCACTCTTCGAATACGAAAGCCTGATGGGGGAATTATTAAACATGGAAGTAGTAAATGTGCCTACTTATGATGGTTTTCAGGCTTCTGCTACAGCATTAAGAATGGCAGCGAGAATTACAAATCGCAATACGGTGATCATAGCCGGAGCAATCAATCCAGATCGATTATCAAAAATCAGAGACTATTTGAAACCTGACATGCATATCATCGAAGTGTCCTATCAAAAAAATACGGGATTGATTGATTTGGAACAATTGGAACAAGCAATAACCTCAGAGATAGCCTGTGTATTTTTTGAGAACCCATCCTACTTTGGAGAGATAGAAATCCAGGCCGAAGAAATTACGAAAATAGCTCACAAGAAAGGCGCTCTTTGTGTAGTTGCAGTTGATCCGATAACATTGGGCGTTATTAATCCTCCAGTTGAATATGGAGCTGATATCGCCTGTGGAGATATCCAAACTTTAGGGATTCACATGTTTTACGGTGGAGGACATGGAGGCTTTATAGCAAGCAAAGATGATCCGAAATTTGTGATGGAATATCCCTCGCGTTTGTTTGGAGTTGCTCCAACTATCGTTGAGGGAGAGTATGGATTTGGAGATGTGGCGTACGAACGCACCTCTTTTGCTAAACGCGAGGGAGGCAAAGAATGGGTTGGTACCGCTGCAGCATTGTGGGGCATAACCGCGGGTGTCTATTTGGCTCTCATGGGACCCAAAGGAATGATAGAACTGGGTGTAGGTATCATGCAAAGAAGCCGTTACGCAATGGAATGCCTGAATGGGATTGCCGGCATCATGATACCCTTCAAGAAACAACCCCATTTCAAGGAATTTGTAGTGGACTTCAGTCAATGTGGTAAAACGGTTGTTGAAATCAACAAAGCCTTACTCGAGAGGGGGATATTTGGAGGAAAAGATATTAGCCATGAATCGAATACCTTTAGAAATGCTGCCATATATTGTTTTACTGAGGTTCATTCAAAACAAGATATTGACTTCCTTGCCCAATCTATCGAGGAGATTGTAAGATGATTGAACCAATTAAACCCAAACCCCCTTTGAGACGTTTCCATCAGGCGAGATGGGATGAACCTCTTATTTTTGAACTGAATCAGCGCGGTGCTCGAGGCATACTACCGCCAAAACCAGAAGATGAAATTATCGAGACAGCAGGCGATGTCTTGGAACAACTACCTGATTCACTGCGGCGAAAGGAGCCGCCTCACTTACCTGAACTGTCTCAATTACATGTTCTTAGGCATTACCTGCGTTTATCTCAAGAGAACCTTGGGGTTGATTTGAATATAGACGTGGGTCAGGGAACATGTACGATGAAGTATAGCCCTAAAGTCAATGAATTGCTTACTAGAACTCCAAAATTGATGGATTTACACCCTCTGCAGGATGTCTCAACTGTACAGGGCATTTTGGAAATTTTATATCGCTTGCAGAATTTACTTAAAGAAATTTCCGGTATGGATCATTTTTCTTTACAACCGGCTGCTGGGTCGGCTGCAATTTATACGAATGTGGCGATGATTCGCGCTTACCACGAATATCGCGGTGAAAACTACCGTGATGAAGTGATTACAACAATTTTCTCACATCCTTCCAATGCAGCCTGCGCGAGGACTGCTGGATATAAAGTTATTACTCTTTACCCGAACGAGAAAGGTTACCCCGATGTAGAGGCTTTGAAAAAAGCAGTCTCAGAACGTACAGCCGCCCTTCTTATAACCAATCCAGAGGATACAGGCATATTTAATCCTGAGATTGATAAATTTGTCCAAATCGTCCATGATGTAGGCGGCTTGTGCTCATATGATCAAGCCAACGCGAATGGTATTCTCGGAATCACCCGAGCGCGCGAGCAGGGCTTCGATCTATGCCATTTCAATCTTCATAAAACTTTTTCAACGCCGCATGGATGTGGAGGCCCAGGAGCTGGTGTCTGCGGTGTCACAAATGAATTGGCACCCTTTTTACCTGTGCCCACTGTAGAATATAATGGCTCATATTATTACCTGGATTATGATCGCCCCTTAAGTATTGGCAAGATTCGGCCGTTCTATGGCGTCGCCCAAAATTTAGTTAAAGCTTATGCCTGGATTATGAGTCTGGGGGCAGATGGTTTGCGAGAAGTCTCGGAAATTGCTGTCCTGAATAATAATTACCTAATGAAAAAAGTTTTAGAGATACGGGGAGTCAGTGTTCCCTATACGTTAGAAAATCCCCGCATCGAACAAGTACGATATAGTTGGGAAGAACTCTATAATGATACAGGAGTGAAGTCCGAAGAAATTGGTTTTCGAGCAGCAGATTTTGGCACCCATTATTGGACAAGTCATCACCCATACATTGTTCCTCAACCTATGACGTTGGAACCAACCGAATCGTATTCTAAGGAAGACCTAGATGAGTACGCCTCCATTTTAAAACAGATCTCGGAAGAAGCATATACGGACCCAGACTTTCTTCACAATGCCCCTTACAACAGTACCGTTCACCGTATAAAGCAGGATTCGTTCGATGATCAAGAAGCTTGGGCAATTACGTGGCGGGCGTATAAAGATAAAATCAAAAAAGCTGCACCTCAACAAGCTCAGCAAACATGATCACATCGAACCGTCCCAAAATTGGTTTCTTAATAAACCCGGTTGCTGGTTTGGGAGGGCGTGTTGGGCTGAAGGGAAGTGATGGACATGAGATTCAAAAGAAAGCCTTAGGACTTGGAGCCCAACCTTGGGCTCCTATCCGCGCGGCTGAGTCTCTGACCATATTATCCAGCCTTCGGAATCAATTTGATCTCTATGTGGCAGCAGGCGAGATGGGTGAAAGAGTAGCTCGATTGTGTGGATTTAACCCCATCGTAATTTATCACCCGAATTCACCACAGACCAGCGCCGAAGATACAATGCAGACGGCGCGTATAATGAAAGAAATGGCGATTAATGTATTGCTATTCGCGGGAGGGGATGGTACAGCGCGAGATATTTGTTCCGCCATTGGTGAAGAATTGACTGTGATCGGTATTCCTGCTGGCGTTAAGATCTATTCTGCTGTTTTTGCAAAGAATCCCAAGTGCGCGGGATATTTAGCTCGCGAGTATATTACTTATCCATCAGTCGGCGTAGAGAAAGCAGAAGTGATTGATCTGGACGAAGAAACCTATCGCGCAGGGAGGATACATACACGTCTCTATGGTTTTATGAGAATTCCTAAAATTCGTCACTTGGTTCAAAAACAGAAAGCCCCTACAACGTTGGCTAATGAGTACCAAGCCGAAGCAATTGCTACAGAAGCAATCGAAAGGATGAAACCAAATATATATTATGCATTAGGACCAGGCACTATACCCAATGTAATTGGGCATTTGTTGAACATCGATAAGACTTTGGTAGGGTTTGATTTAATTAAGGATAAAACCATGCATAAAAAAGACGTGAATGAGGCAATGTTGCTTGAGGTTCTGAATAGTGGAGAGAAATTAGGCATCATTGTCACACCTATCGGTGGACAGGGGTATTTATTCGGAAGAGGCAATCCACAAATCAGTGCGCGTGTTCTCGAAAAAGTTTCAGTTAGAGACATTCTCGTAGTTAGTTTAGCTGAAAAAATTCATGCCCTGAAAGGTCAACCTTTATTGGTGGATACGGGGGATAGCAAAATCGATCAAGCGTTAAGTGGATATATTCAAGTGATAACCGGATATCGAGAATCGATCGTTTATCCGGTCAGATGCTAACGTGACCCCTAATTTCCAATAACAAGGAAGGTGTACCATGAATGAACTTAAGGATAAAGTAGCAATCATTACCGGTGGGGCTTCGGGCATAGGGCAGGCTACTGCGGAACTCTTTGTAGAAGAGGGAGCCAAAGTTGTTCTCCTTGATGTTAACCGGGAGGCGGGTTTATCTGTTATCGAGAGCCTTAAAGCTAAAAAAGGTGAAGCCCTATTTATTGAATGTGATGTAACAAATGCCAGCCAATGCGCCAGCGCGGTAGCAGAGACGATGAGGACATTTGGCCGAATTGACATCCTCTTCAACAATGCTGGCATCATTCGTCGGGCGACCATAGTAGAAATAAGCGAGGAAGAATGGGACCGCGTTATGAATGTCAATGTTAAATCCATTTATTTGATGAGCAAATATATTGTTCCTATTATGGAAGCACAGGGCGGGGGTTCAATTATCAATACGGGTTCTGGGTGGGGGTTAAAGGGAGGCAATCAAGCTGTGGTATACTGTGCCTCAAAGGGTGCAGTGGTCAACTTAACTCGGGCGATGGCAATTGATCATGGAGCAAAGAACATTCGCGTAAATTGTGTTTGCCCAGGCGATACCTATACCCCAATGCTCCGTGCAGAAGCGAGACAACTCGGACAAGATGAACGTTCATTTTTAGAAAGTGCTGCTCTTCGCCCACTAGGCAGATATGCAGAACCCAGAGAAATTGCCCAAGTGGTATTATTTTTAGCATCTGATCGGGCAAGCTTTGTTACTGGCTCAATCTATGTTGTCGATGGAGGCGGCATTGCTTAATAAGAAGGTTGAAGCCAGAAACGATTGGGAAAATCCATCAGTGCAGGGGATTCATCGTGAAGCCGCCCATGCAATCCTCATGCCTTTTCCCGATACCGAAACAGCCTTATCCCATCCCCGTTATCAATCACCTTATTGTAGACTGCTCAATGGGATGTGGAAGTTCTATTTTTCAGAGTTTCCTCAATCTATCCCTGACGAATTCATTCAACCGGATTTTGATGATAGGGATTGGCAGGAAATCCCTGTACCGAGCAACTTGCAATTGCAAGGATACGATATTCCCTATTACACTGATCTTCAACTACCTTTCCCGCTAGAAGATATTCCTAAGGTGCCAGAGAAAAATCCTACTGGAGTCTATCGGATTAAGTTTGATGTACCTCCTGAGTGGACCAGGAAACAAATTTTCCTGACATTTGAAGGAGTTGATTCAGCTTTTCATGCTTGGGTAAATGGAAAGATGATTGGTTTTAGCAAGGATAGCCGTCTGCCAGCAGAGTTCAACATCACACGATACCTAAAGACCAAGGATAATGTTCTTGCCGTTAAGGTGTACCGCTGGTCAGATGGCACCTACCTAGAAAATCAAGATATGTGGAGGTTAAGCGGTATTTTTAGAAATGTTTATATCTGGTGCACTCCCAATATTCATATCCATGATTTCAGTGTCATTTCTGAACTCAATGAATCATTTTCTATGGCTTATTTGAATGTCGAGGCAGCAATTAGGAATTTTAGCCCTGAAGCATCGAGCGAGTATTCTCTCGAAGTATATATCCACGATCATCAAAATCAACCCATTCTTTCGGATTCGCGTTTGTTTTCTCTCCGTGACGATGAATTATGCAAACTTAATTTCTCATTTACACTCTCCAATCCGATCCTCTGGTCTGACGAAAATCCCTATTTATATCGTCTGCTCTTTGTGTTAAAAAATCAAACTGGCAATGTCGAAGAAGTAATTACTTCTCGATTTGGTGTTCGAAGGGTAGAGATAAAAGAAGGTCAGCTAAGAATAAATGGTAGAGCGGTCTATATCAAAGGGGTAAATCGCCATGAACATGACCCCGATCGGGGACATGTGATGAGCAGAGAACTCATCTTAAAGGATATTTTGTTACTAAAACAAAATAACTTCAACGCTATTCGAACATCTCATTACCCCAATGTCCCAGATTTTTATGATCTTTGTGATGAATATGGTGTGTATGTATTCGCTGAGGCAAATATTGAATGTGATGGTGCCCTCACTCATTTAGCCGATGATCCCGAGTGGCAACAGGCTTTTTTAGAGCGTCTCTCGAGGATGGTAATTTTTTTCCGTAACCATCCCTCAATTATTGTTTGGTCATTAGGCAACGAGTCTGGATTTGGGAAAAACCATAAAGCCCTAGCAAAATGGGTGCGCAGATATGACAGAACACGACCAATCCACTATCATCCTGCTGGGGAGGATCCCGTTGTAGATATTCTTGCCCCAATGTATCCGAGTTTAGATGATGTCATTAATCTAGCCAAAAAAAAAGACAATCGTCCCATTATCTTCTGCGAATATGCCCATTCGATGGGTAATTCAACGGGCAACCTTAAAGAATATTGGGATGTCATTTTTACATACTCGCGACTGCAAGGTGGTTTTATTTGGGATTGGGTTGATCAAGGTATTCGACAGATTTCACCAGAAGGCGTAGAATGGTTTGCCTATGGAGGAGATTTCAATGATGTACCAAATGACGGCAATTTTTGTATGAATGGAATTTTAGCAGCAAATCGGATTCCACATCCTGCACTTTGGGAATGTAAAAAGATCCTCCAGCCAATTCGAGTAGTTGATGTGGACACTGATAGAGGAAGCATACGCATTCAAAATCTGTATTCTTTCTTAGATTTATCTCATTTATGTTGTAAGTGGACGGTGCAAGAGGACGGTCATTCAATAAAAGAAGGAATCATTTATTCATTACCCAATCTTCCAAACGAGCATTGTGGCGAAATTCAGATACCCCTTGAGACGATTAAGCGCAAACCAGGACGAGATTATCATCTAAATTTGAGCTTTTGTCTTCGCATCGATATGCCATGGGCTCAGAAAGGCTTTGAGATAGCCTGGGAACAAATTGAAATCCAGAAAGGATGGAAGCTTAAAGAAAAGGGAACAGTTAAAACAAGAAATTTATTCGTCAGAGAAAACAATGAAAAATTATCCATCAGTGCAGATAAGTTTTCCCTGTCTTTGAACCCACAAACAGGAGCGATCGAGCAGTTCCTTGTAGAAAATAAACTCTTGTTGATCTCAGGACCCCATTTAAGTGTGTGGAGGGCACCCACAGACAATGATATAGGTTTATATGGACAGGAAAAGATGTACTTTACCTGGAAAGATGCGGGCCTAGATCAACTTGAATGTAAAGTTTCCAATGTCTCATTTGAAACAGCGGATGATGGTATTACTATTAAGGTAAGCGCTTCTTATTTTCCAAGCGAGATCCATGGAGTTTCAATGTGGTGGGGATATTTGCTCAGGAAAATGGAGGTAATACTTTTTCAGTGTATTCCTTTACCTGTAATAGCGTCATTCGCCGATACGTTGAATCTACCACGCAGTGCCTTTCAGGGTTTGCATAAATACGAGGTTGTGCAAAAACTAATCCAATTATGCGAACAGTCAGGATTGATTCATTCGTTGACTCAAATTGTTTATCACTATCTTATTGCCGTTACTACCCAAACAGTGTTCCCTAATGAGAAGAGTTACTTGAAAACTTTAGCCGAAATGTCCCGGCAGGAATTTGAGCAAAAGTTCAAACTTGTCAGAACCACTCGTTTTGAGTGCGATTTCAAGTATCATATTCTAGGAAATGGAGAAATCCGCATTCATTCGAAAATTAATCCAGCTAAAGATACCCCACCTCTTCCTCGATTAGGACTGTTCATGATCTTGCCGTGTGAATATGCAACCCTGTACTGGTATGGGAGAGGACCCATTGAAACCTATCCAGACAGAAAAAATGGTATGAGAGTAGGACTCTACAAGCAAAACATTCTTGAGCAAGTTATACCTTACAGCAGACCACAAGAGCATGGAAATAAGACTGATGTTCTATGGGCAGCTTGTCTGGACGACAAGATGAATAGTGGACTATTCTTTACCAGTGAGGAGCGGTTTCACGTCAATGCTTGTAACTACACACCGTTTGATTTAGAACGCGCGCGTCATCCTCATGAAGTAAAGCGAAGGTCAGAAATTTACGTGTACATTGACTTCAAACATTCTGGAGTTGGGAATGCCAGTTGCGGGCCAGGCGTCTTACCAGAGTATAAAGTTTATCCCTTACCTCAAGAATTCCTGCTTCGCCTTCTACCAGTAGCAGAAGTGGAGTTAACTCTACAAAGGGCATTTAGGAGTGCTCAATAGTAGTAATGAAACAATTTTCATCCCAATTGATTACAGCACCTGTGTCTAATGATTTCTTCCTTGAGGGTATTCGTACTCTCGTGAATTCAATCCGACCCACCCTTGGCCCAATACATCGCCTGGTAGCTTTGCAAGACCGGAGGTACCAGGAAGTACCGGAGATCTTAGATGATGGTGGATTGATTGCCCGAAGAATTCTTGCCCTGAAGGATCGATACCAGAACTGTGGAGCGATGTTTTTACGTCACATACTATGGAAGTTACGCGAAGAAATAGGAGACGGAACAGCAACAACGGCTGTGATGTTTGAATATATATATTCTGCAGGGCGTAAGTATCTCATAGCAGGGGTAGATCAACATCTTTTATGCCAAGCTTTGGAGAATCGACTGAAAATTATTCTGGAATACTTTGACAATACCTTAGTGCAATACGATTCCCTCCCAAGACGGGATAGTATTTTTCGGGTTCTGTGCAGTGATGAGCAACTGGTGCACCATCTGGTTGAAATATTCAATGTGATTGAAGATAAAGGTTTTGTGGAAGTCATTCGAACAGAAGGCGAATCGGATGAACACGAATTCATTCAAGGCTCTTTTTGGAACGCTCCCTTGTTCTCTTCACAATTATTATTCGATCCCTGGTCACTCAGATCAGAAATTCGAGATGGGGGATTGCTGGTAACAAATTTTGATATTAAGGACGTAACTGAGGTAGTCGAGTTACTTCCCAAAGTTGAGAAGCTATTTCCAAATGGTTTTTGTATCGTGGCACGCAATTTGGACGAAATAATTCTCAACTTGTTTTCTAGGATTAATCGGCTTTCAAATAAATTTAATGTCATTGCGGTGAAAACACCAGGCAAATCAAAGTTGGAGCAATTTAACAATCTACAAGATATAGCAATTATCACAGGAGCAGAATTACTGTTAGAGGAGAGCGGGGCCTCGTTAAGGGACGTCAAGGACAAAGATTTTGGTTCAGCTCGGAAGATATGGGCAGACCAGGAAAATTTCGGCGTTATCCATGGTAAAGGAAATGTCCCCAAAATAAGATCCCACCTAAAATCTCTACATCAGAGTTTAAATGACTTAGACGATAGTGAAGTTTATCTAAAACTTCGACGCCGAATAGGTAACCTTCACGGAGGAGTGGTGCGCCTGAAGGTTGGAGGATATACATCTTTAGAGAAAGAGCTTCGCTTACAGAAAGCAGAAAAAGCTGTCAGAATATTGCCTCATATCAAAAACGGATGGGTGGCTGGTGGAGGAATTTCATTGATAGAGTGTAGTAGGGCTCTCTATAAAATTACTGAATCCGTCCCCAAAACGGAAGTAGATGAAATCGCTGACAAAATACTCACAACGGCTTTGCTTCAACCTGCATTGACGATTTTATTCAATGCTGGTTACCCCATGGCAACCTACCCTTCTAATTTACATTATCCAATAGGTATTGATGCTCAAGATGGGAACCAAAAAGATTTTATAACAGCCGGTATCATCGATGCTGCAGCAATGGTACGCGCTGCAATAATTGCCGCAATCAAAGGGGCCACTTTGGCATTAACCGTTGGGACAATTTTTTATCCGAAAACCCCTCGTCTCACTCTCAAGCCCTAAATAGGAGAATGATATGTATTCACCCCTCGATGATATGTTATATGACTTTACCGTGATTCAACGAGGGAATGCTGCTATTGTGTATGGCGCTTTTCAATCAGGGTTGTATTTCTCATTTGACTCAGGCAAAAAATGGGAAAAGGCATTGATTTCACTGGGAGAACTGGCTGGCCTAGCTTGCTTAAAAGTGTCGTATTTCGGAAATAGTCATCATATTATTCTTGCAGCGATGACAGGTTATATCGTCCAAATGTGGGACTTCAATACCCATTGGGACGTTTTTGCGCTGAACGATCCTCTCCCTTTTATCACAGAAATTGTATTTGACATTGATTATCCGATTTCCGGGCGGGCTTACGCAGCCTCTTTAGAGGATGGGGTTTATGTAACCAACAATTTTGGTCGTTCATGGGTTCCATGGAATATCGGTTTGATAGACCACCATGTATTATGTCTGGCAATTGATAATTTGTCTTCTGTCTATGGCGGAACGACCACGGGACTTGTGCGAAGCGATAACTTCGGAAAGTGTTGGGAGGATGTTTCCATACCAGTGGAGTCACTAACGGTCTATTCCATTGGGATGGGACGCAACGAAATCTTTCTCGGTACAGAGGAATGGGGCGTCTTTTGTTCCAGGGATCAAGGTCACTCCTGGAATTTATTTTTTGATGAAGTAAAGGGGCAAAGTGTGGTTAGTCTTGTGTCTAGTGGTGAGAGACTTCTTGTTTGTACCGAGCGAGAATTGTTTCTTATCGACGAAAAAAAACGAGTTAAAAAATTGAATTTTAAAGTTCCTGAGGACACTCTACTTATCAAGGGAATAGCCCCATTAGGTTTATATGATGCATCTCCTCTATATGTTGGATTGGCAAATGGCTCCATACACACATTGATGATAGATTAACGTTCTAAAATCTACACCCTGTATCATACGGAGAAAACATCCCATTTGAATATAACCTCCCGCGACAAAAATTTGGGGATTTGATCGTTATAGAATGCTTGTCAAGTAATACAACCCCAGCTAGAATCCAATCATGCGTTTCGATATATTCACCTTATTGCCGGAGGTATTTGAAGCCTACCTCACTGCAAGCATCATCCAACGCGCTCGCGCACGTGGGCTGATCGAAGTCCATCTCCACAACATTCGCGACTATACCACCGATAAGCACCATATCACCGATGATGAGCCGTATGGTGGTGGGGGAGGGATGGTGATGAAGCCCGAGCCGATTTTCACGGCTGTAGAAAGTGTACTGGGTTCGCCTCCCGCCTGTCCGGTTGTTTTGCTCAGCCCGCAGGGACGAACTTTTAATCATCAAATTGCCCGGGAATACGCCCGGTTGCCCGCCCTGGCGTTAATCTGTGGACGATATGAGGGCGTAGACGAAAGGGTGCGCGAGCATTTGGTCACCGATGAGCTTTCGATCGGCGATTATGTGTTGAGCGGTGGTGAGTTGCCCGCGCTGGTGGTGCTGGATGCAGTCAGCCGCTTTCTGCCCGGCGTATTAGGCGACCCCGATGGCGCAACAGACGACTCTTATGCTTCAGGGCTGCTGGAATATCCTCATTACACCCGTCCAGCAGAGTTCCGCGGCTGGCGAGTGCCAGAGGTGTTACTCTCCGGCGATCACGGGCGCATTGCTCGTTGGCGAAGGGAACAGGCTCTATTGCGGACCTGGCAACGCCGTCCCGATTTGCTGGAGAAAGCAATCCTTACCCGCGAAGATCAAGCTTTCCTCGAACGGCTACGAAGCGCCCCGGATATCTTTTCTCAAGGAGATAACGATGAAGTTTAGCTATGGTAAGACATTTTTGCTCGGTTTTGGTTTCTTCGGCGTCAGCGTGATTTGGGGCGTTTATAACGCTTTCGTGCCACTGTTTCTGGCAAACAAGTTCAACCTTGCCCCTGCCTTCATCGGCTTCTTTATGACTCTTGACAATATAGCTGCCCTGCTGATTCAACCACCGGTAGGCGCCTGGTCGGACCGCCTTCGTACGCCAATTGGACGGCGGATGCCATTCATCCTGATTGGCGCGCCAATCGGGGCAATTGCCTTTGGCCTTATCCCACTGGCGGCTATCTTACCGCTTTTTGTGGCCTGTACAAGCACCCTGCTTCTATCGATGGCATTTTGGCGCACTCCTGTGATCGCCCTCATGCCCGACATTACCCCTTCGCAATATCGCTCGCAAGCCAATGGAATCATCAATTTCATGGGTGGGGTAGGAGCCATTATCGCTTTCCTGGGTGGCTCCACCCTGTATCGCATGAACCCGGCCTTCCCTTTCTGGCTGGGTTCAGCATTGGTGATTCTGGCAGCAATCATGGTCTTCATCTTTATCAAAGAGCCAACCACTTACGAGCAGAGCGAAGAAAAGCCAAGCATGATCACCAGCTTGAAGGAGGTGATACGCGACCCGGATCGTAGCGCTTTGCGCATTCTGCTGGCAATTTTTTCCTGGTTTGTCGCCTATACTGCAATCGAGGCCTTTTTCACCTTGTATGCCAACAAACATCTGGGCATGGAAGAAGCGGATGGCGCACGGTTGCTCGGGCAACTCTCTTTGATCTTTGTCCTGTTTGCCATACCCAGCGGCTATCTTGCCAGTCGCATTGGTAGACGTCTGACCATCATGAGCGGCATTACCATCATGATCGTGGGGATGTTGTTGATGTATTTCTTGCCGGGCAACATTTTGACCGTTGAATTGACGAAATTGCCGGTGCTGGGAAGCGTGCCTGTCATCGGTCTGATTCTCATGGTAGCCGGGTTGGCCTGGGCGCTGATTAATATCAATTCCCTGCCGATGGTGGTAGATATGACCGATGCCGCGCGATTAGGTACCTATACCGGGCTTTATTATTTATTCTCGACCCTCGCTGCGATCGCCGGGCCCAATATTAACGGGTGGATTGTTCAATTAACCGGCCGGAATTATAACAATGTGATGCTGGTAGCCCCTTTCTTCATGTTGCTGGCGTTGGTGCTGATGGCGGGCGTGAGACGCGGCGAAGCACAAATAACTTAAGCAATGGATTCTAGCCCGGTGCCTTGGGTCATCTATGCCGATGAGCACCTGTTGGTAATTAACAAGCCAGCTGGATTGCGCGTCCTGCCAGACGGCTATCACCCTGAAGCCGAACATGTGCGCTCGGTCCTGGAACCTTATTTCGGGCGGTTATGGATTGTTCATCGTCTGGATAAAGACACCAGTGGGGTATACCTGTTGGCTCGCACTGCCGATGCTCACCGCTCTCTAAATATCCAATTTGATCGCCGTTTGGTGGAGAAAACCTACCATGCCCTGGTTTCAGGCACGCCAGACTGGGAGACCATAACCATCGACTACCCACTGCGGGTAAACAGAGACCGCCGTCATCGCACAGTAGTAGATTACGAGAAAGGCAAAGTAGCCATAACCCTCTGTAAGCGCCTGGAAATTTTCAAGGAATGCACCTTACTCTCCATTCAACCGCTAACCGGGCGCACCCACCAAATCCGCGCCCATTTAGCCTACCTCGGATATCCCATCCTGGGTGACAGTTTATATCGCCCCTCCACTCCCGCAGCCGCTTTATCTTTTACGGTCGAGCGCCTGGCTTTGCATGCGTATGCATTATCCATTCACCATCCCCAGAACGGTGCAAGACTTTGCTGGACTGCAGCCTATCCAGATGATTTTCAAAGCTGGCTTGAACGATTGAGAAAATCAACGGCAAGGTCAGAGCCCAACTGACTTCCTTTGCCCGAAGAGTTTCTATGATCTCTTGCTCTCAATAGCTTATTTTTCGGACAGTAGAGTTCGTCGAACGGGATCGTAACAAACGGAACTCAAAAGGCAAAGCAAATCTTATCTCTTAATTTATTGTTAGAAATCGGGCAAAAAACGACAACCCTTCTTGACGGCAAACCTGCTACATGGTATCATCTTAAGCGAATTATTAGCACTCTCGGTGTGAGAGTGCTAATTTGGATAGGTGCTTATGGCTGAGTTAACCGAACGACAACGATTGATCTTAGCTTTGATCATCCGCGAATACATTGAAACGGCGCAACCGGTTGGCTCGGAGAGCCTGCAAAAGCGTTACCAGTTAGATGCTTCTCCAGCCACCATCCGCAATGAAATGGCGGTGCTGACCGAGGCAGGTTACTTGCGTCAACCTCACACCTCAGCCGGGCGAGTGCCAACTGAAGAAGGCTATCGCTATTTTGTGCGCCAATTAATGGGGCATATTGATTTACCGGCCGACACCAAGCGCACGATTACGCACCAATTTTATCAAATCGGTTATGACCCCGACCGCTGGATGCGTTTAGCAGCTTCGGTGCTCGCCCAACAAGCAAAAGCAGCCTCGCTGGTCACTGCTCCCCATGTCGAACAGGCACGCTTCAAACACCTGGAACTCATCAGCACGCGCGGCCGCCAGGTGTTGATGGTTTTGGTCCTGGCAGGGGGAGATGTACGCCAGCAAATGCTGACCCTGGCTGAACCGGTGACGCAGGAACAACTCAGCACCGCAGCGAACCATCTCAATCAACTCTTGAGCGGTTTAGGCCCAGAAGCCATCAGCGCTTTATCCCCTCCTCTGGATGCGTTGGAGGCGGATTTAGTCCGTCTGATCGTTGATGAATTACACCATGCCGGTCAATTGCTGGGTAGTGAGGTCTATCGGGATGGCTTGACGCATGTCTTATCCCAGCCGGAATTTTCGGAGAGCGAATCGGCGCGTAAAGCCTTGCGCATTCTGGAAGAACGGCCTCTCCTGGAGGATTTACTTGCCCGTACGCTGGAAACTACCAATGTAGGTGGTGTTCAGGTCTTAATCGGCGGCGAAGGCACCTGGGAGGAATTGCGTGACTGTTCAATGGTCCTGGCACGCTACGGTGCCCCCGGACTGGCAACCGGCGCTTTAGGCGTATTGGGTCCGATCCGCATGGCATATGGACGGAGTATTTCCACCGTGCGTTTTGTGGCTGGCTTGCTCAGCGATCTGGTAGTCGAGTTGCACTCTGAGTAGAGAGCAGTCGCCGTTGAAATTTATGGAGGAGGTAGCTCAAAATGAGCGAAGAAAAACCGAACAACAATGAGGAAAATCAAATCCCGCAACCTTTGATGGTTGAAGAGTCACCTCTAAGTGAAGAACAGCCTGGAGAAGGTGAGGTTCCTCCTGAGGAAACCATTTTAGAAGAGGATTTACAAACAAAATTGAACGAACTGGAAAAGAAAGCCAACGAATATCTGGAAGGCTGGCAACGCGCCCGAGCCGAGTTCGCCAACTATAAAAAGCGCATCGAGCGCGAGCAGGCTCAAACCTATCAACTTGCCAGCAGCGCTGTGTTAAAAAAGTTCCTTGAGGTCGTGGATGATTTGGAACGGGCTTTGAAAAATTGTCCACCCGAAATTGCCGGCACCGAATGGACACAAGGCATTGAACTTATCTACCGCAAAGTTTTATCTCTCCTGGAAGCGGAAGGAGTCAGCAAAATTGAGGCTGAAGGACAACTATTTGATCCCAATCTCCACGAAGCCATTTCACACGAGGAAGTTGAGGGTTACCAGGAAGGACAGATTATTGAGGTAGTCAAACAAGGCTACCGGGTAGGCGATCGCGTTTTACGTCCTGCAATGGTGCGGGTAGCGCGTTAGGTCGCCGCCTCACACGGCAAACTTGAATTTCTATATGGAGGCAAATTATGGGAAAGATAATTGGCATCGATTTAGGAACAACCAATTCGGTGGTGGCTGTAATGGAAGGCGGCGAACCCACGGTCATCCCTTCGGCAGAAGGGGAACGATTGGTACCTTCGGTGGTAGCTGTAAATAAAAACCACGAACGTCTGGTCGGTCGCGTGGCGCGCAACCAGGCGGTAGTGAACCCCGAAAATACCATCTTCTCGATCAAGCGCTTTATGGGACGACGGTACGATGATCCCGAAGTGCAAAAAGCCATGACACGCGTACCCTATAAAGTGACCGCTGCTCCAAATGGTGACGTGCGGGTTGTCCTGGATGGGAAGGAATATTCTCCTCCCGAAATCTCCGCTATGATTCTGGCAAAGATTAAAGCGGATGCCGAAGCCTATCTGGGCGAGCCGGTCACCCAGGCAGTCATCACCGTCCCGGCATATTTTAACGATGCTCAACGCAATGCCACTAAAGATGCCGGACGCATTGCCGGTCTGGAGGTCTTGCGTATCATCAACGAACCCACTGCTTCCTCTCTTGCTTATGGCCTGGATAAAAAGAAGGATGAAGTGATCGCTGTCTATGACCTCGGCGGCGGCACGTTTGATATTTCGATCCTTGATGTAGGCGAAGGCGTCTTTCAGGTGCGCTCAACCAGTGGCGACACCTTCCTGGGCGGAGATGACTTCGATCAACGTATCATCGATTACGTCGCCGATGAATTTAAGAAAGAGCACGGTATTGACCTGCGCCAGGATCGGCAGGCGTTGCAACGATTGAAAGAAGCAGCCGAAAAAGCCAAGATCGAGCTTTCCAGCCTGATGCAGACCGAAATCAACCTGCCCTACATAACTGCAGATGCCAGCGGTCCAAAACACCTCACCATGACCCTGACCCGCGCCAAGCTAGAACAACTTACCCAAGACCTGATTGAACGCACCTTAGGTCCTGTACGCCAGGCGCTCAAAGATGCCGGTCTGGAAGCGCATCAAATTGATGAAGTAGTCCTGGTGGGTGGTATGACCCGCATGCCGGCTGTACAAGAAGCAGTCCGAAAATTGTTTGGTAAAGAACCCCACAAAGGTGTCAACCCCGATGAGGTGGTTGCAGTAGGAGCAGCCATCCAGGCAGGTGTGCTGGGCGGTGAGGTAAAGGACATTCTATTGCTAGACGTAACGCCGCTCACTTTATCCATTGAAACCCTGGGTGGTGTTGCTACACCAATGATCGAGCGCAATACAACGATCCCTACCCGTAAATCCCAAATTTTTTCTACCGCCAGCGACAATCAGAGCCAGGTGGAAATCCATGTACTCCAGGGTGAGCGGCCAATGGCAGCCGATAACAAATCTTTGGGGAAGTTTATCCTCGATGGAATTCCACCTGCGCCGCGCGGTGTTCCTCAAATCGAAGTCACTTTCGATATTGACGCCAATGGCATTCTCAAGGTCACCGCTGTGGATAAAGCCACCGGACGCAGCCAGAATATCACCATTACAGCTTCTTCAGGCTTGAGCGAGGCAGAAGTAGAGCGGATGCGCAAAGAAGCGGAAGCACATGCAGAAGAAGACCGACGGCGGAAAGAACTGATTGAAGCTCGCAATACAGCCGATAACGCAGTCTACACAGCCGAAAAAGCCCTGAGAGACCTTGGGGACAAAGTGCCGGCGGAGGTTAAAACCAAAGTCGAAGAGCAAGTCTCCAAAGTTCGCAACGTGATGAACACCGATAATATCCAGGAGATCAAGCGCGAGACCGAGGCTCTCTTCCAGGTGATTCAGCAAATCGGTACAGCGGCCTACCAGACGAGCGGCCCACAAGCTGGAGCACCTTCAGGTGGAGAAGGTCAAGCTGATTCCGAAAGTAAAGGCGGTGAAGAAGACGTCGTAGATGGAGAATTTCGTAACGTCTGATGGCGAAGCGAGATTACTATGAGATTTTAGGTGTGCCACGTAACGCCTCGGCGGAAGAGCTCAAATCGGCCTTCCGCCGTTTAGCGCGCCAGTATCACCCGGATGTCAACAAATCACCGGACGCCGAGGAGAAGTTCAAAGAGATCAACGAAGCCTATGCGGTGCTTTCCGACCCCGAACGCCGGGCGGCTTACGATCGCTTTGGTCACGAAGGTCTGCAAGGCATGGGCGGCATGCCCGATTTCACCACTGTAGATTTTTCAGACTTTGCCGATCTCTTCAGCGATTTATTTGGCTTTGGTAGCTTCGGACGCAGCTCTTCACGACGGGCGCGCAACATGCCGCGGCGCGGTGCGGATTTGCAAATTCAGTTAGATCTGACGTTCGAAGAGGCGATATTTGGTGCCGAAAAAGAGATCTCGATCACCCGCGATGAGGTATGCAAGACTTGCAACGGCAGTGGAGCAGAGCCTGGTACTTCCCCAACCCGTTGTTCGACCTGTAATGGAAGCGGTGAAATCCGTCAAGTGCGACAAACTTTGCTGGGCTCAATGGTGCAGGTCAGCACCTGTCCTACCTGCGGCGGTAGTGGCGAAACCATCTCTACACCCTGTCATACCTGTCGTGGCCGCGGGCTTGAGCGCGTGACTCGCCAAAAGATCGTCAGCGTTCCGGCTGGGGTAGATAGTGGCACACAAATTCGTCTGGCAGGCGAGGGACAACCAGGCGTCAACGGCGGACCGAATGGAAACCTGTACATTGCCATCAATGTTCAACCTCACAAATTCTTTCGTCGGCGCGACAATGATATTATCCTGGACCTGGATATCAATGTCGCCCAAGCCGCCCTTGGCGCCGATGTAGAGATTCCCACCGTCGATGGGCCGGCGAAATTGCGCATTCCTCCCGGCACACAACCCGGAAAAGTGTTGCGCATGAAAGGAAAAGGCGTGCCTCACCTGCGCGGCAACGGGCGCGGCGATCAACTGGTGGTCATCAATGTTGCCATCCCCACACACCTGACGCCCGAACAACGTCATCTATTCGAGCAGCTCGGCAAGAGCCTCGGAAGTGATGCCCGTCCTCAAGAACGCAGCTTTATGGATTGGTTGAAAGAAGCCTTAGGGGGATAATGGATCAAGATTCCTGGTTAGAAGTCTCTCTCACGGTCAACGGCGAATTAGCAGAAGCGGTTGCCGAAGTGCTCGGGCGCTTTGCGCCGAACGGTGTGGCAATGGAAATGGAAGTCAGTGGCTTCCGACCTGATGGAGAGGGCATTCCAAGTGGAGATGTACGCGTTTGCGCTTACCTGCCGGTGGATGAAACCCTGGAAGAAACGCGCAGCCAACTTGAACAGGCGTTATGGTACCTGGGGCGCATTCAACCGCTACCTGAGCCAGCCTACCGAATGCTACAAGAGACAGATTGGGCAGAAGCCTGGAAGAAACACTACCATCCCATTCTGATCGGCGAGCGGTTGGTCATTGTGCCAGCCTGGCTGGAGAACCCTGCTCCTCAGCGGATAGCAATCACATTAGACCCGGGTATGGCCTTTGGCACCGGCACTCATCCAAGCACGCAACTGTGCCTGGAGTGGCTGGAACGGCTATTGGTTTCCGAAAATGCTACCCAGAAATACAACACCTTTATTGACATAGGTTGCGGGTCCGGCATTCTTTCGATTGCTGCCGTCAAACTGGGAGTGAAACATGCCCTGGCAGTGGATGTAGATGCCATAGCAGTGCGTTCCAGCCTCGAAAACGCCCAAGCCAATCGAGTCGGCAACTGCATCGAAGTCGGATTAGGCTCGGTAGAAGAGATTCAACGAGGGACGTTCTCGCTCAGGCAAGCCGACCTTGTTGTTGCAAACATCCTTGCCCCGGTCATCCTGGAGCTATTCGAGAAAGGCTTAGCCGATCTGGTAAAGCCCAATGGGGCGTTGATCCTCAGTGGTATCTTGAGCGAACAAAAAACTGAAATCGAAGCCGCCCTGAAGCGTAAGGGGTTTCAGCAGATTAATTGTCGTCAACAAGGGGATTGGGTGGCTTTGTTAGGAAGGAGATAAAGCCCGATCGCTTCAGGCTTATCGGTATGGATACAGGTATGAAGCGGGATGTTTGGTATAATATCAGAGAAAGTTCCCTTCAGGTATTGATGCACTTCTAATCCCCATGGAAAAATCCGCTTCCCGCACGATCCCCTCACCAAATCCGGTCACTACCAAAAGACATCGCCGCGAATGCCTCGTTCAAATATTTTTACCTTTTGTGGGGGCTGTCATTCTTATGAGCGGGCTGGCATTTCTACTCGGAAAAGCAACTTCCTTCAACACCGCACAGGGGGCTGAAATTGCCCTGATCGGTTTGATCCTGCCAACCATGCTCTTTGGGTTGATCTTTTTTGCTATTACTATCGTTTTGATTGTTGGTCTGACAAAACTTTTACGAACCCTACCGATCTACACCCGTCTGGTGCAGGATTTTTTCACCCGGCTTAGTCAACAGACCAGGCGGGTAGCAGATGGCAGTGTGGAGCCGGTACTTCGTCTGCAGACGTGGTTGGCTATTTTGCACCGTCTGCGTGGCGGCGGCTTTCACTAAACCTCATCACGAACCGGGAGTCAATCATGGAAACGAAAAACTGGAAAACCACAACGCTGGTGCTCGGCGGAGTTATTGGGGCGTTGGTTGGATTAAGCGCAGCATACCTGCTGATTCAACGTGCCGAAAAGGAACAAGGCCGATTGCAAATGAATGCCGGCGAAGGGATCAAGCTCGGATTATTGGTTTTAGGGTTACTGCGTCAGGTAGCCCAATTGGGAGAAGGTTCATGAGCAATCTTGAGGAGCTAACGCAAGCCAGGTGTATTCCTTGCCGCCGGGGAGATCCACCCCTTACCCGGGCTGAAATCGATTTATTGAAGGGTTATCTGCCACACTGGGAGTTAATCCAAACAGAGGGCGTTCTAAGATTACAACGCGCTTATAAATTTAAAAATTTTGCTCAAGCGCTGGATTTTACCAACCGCATTGGAGCAATTGCCGAAGAACAAGATCATCATCCGGCGTTGCTCACGGAATGGGGAAAAGTCACCGTGACCTGGTGGACTCACGCTGTTGGAGGTTTGCACCGCAACGACTTTATCATGGCGGCAAAGACCGACCAACTCTATCAAGACGCTCAAACCGAAACCGCCACTTGAGACTTCAGCAGCAGGAGGCTTTCTGAAGTCAAAAGCAAGCCGAATGAATAATTCGGCTTGCTTTTTTAATAATAGCATTCCAGAATAACCTGGCTCTCACGAAATCGTTCAGGCAACAAGAATCCTCTGATTTGAATTTAAAAATATGATAAAATACATACCGCCCACCGGGCTAATCAGGATGGGGCGTGGTGCAATGGCAGCACAGCAGACTTTGGATCTGTTTATCCTGGTTCGAATCCGGGCGCCCCAGCCTCCAACTCCATTAACAAGTGGGCAAGAACCACCAAAATGACTCCCCCTTCGTTTTATAACTCAATCAACTTTTATCGGGGTTATTTTTGTGTCAATATCCCCCCTGATCACCAGCTAAAAAGAGGTGCGAATCTATGAATCTCGGAGTGATTGTCTTAGCTGCCGGTAAAAGCACGCGGATGAAAACGGCTTTCCCGAAGGTTTTACACCGCCTGGCAGGTAAACCGATGATTGAATACGTTTTAGAGGCAGTTCAATCTCTCAGTAGTTTACCCCCGGTGATTGTGGTTGGTTACCAGGGCGATGAAGTCAAAAAAGCGATCGGGGAACGAGCACAATTTGCCTTTCAAGAACCGCAACTTGGAACTGCTCACGCCGTTTTACAAGCTCAACCGCTCCTGGAAGGTAAAGTCGATACAGTACTTATCACTTATGCTGACATGCCCCTGATCACCCGCCAGACCCTGCTCAATTTGTACAATTTACAACAACATAATCCCGGTCCTCTTTCACTGCTGACCCTTCAATCTGAAAACGCGCGTGGGTTTGGACGTCTTTTGCGTGACCCAAACGGACGGGTGCAAGCCATTATTGAAGAAGCCGTAGCTTCTCCGGAGCAACTGGCGATTCAGGAGTTAAATGTGGGAATCTATTGTGTTAAGGCAGACTGGTTGTGGAAAGCCCTACCACGCATTACGCTCTCCCCCAAGGGCGAGTATTTCCTGACCGATATGGTGGAACTGGCAGTGAGGGATGGATTCGAGGTAAAGACACTAAGTCTTACTGATCCTGCAGAAGCCATTGGGATCAACCAACGGGTTCACCTCGCCGAAGCCGAATCTATTCTGCGCCAACGCATTAACACCTACTGGATGCTTGAAGGGGTAACTTTGCTGGACCCTCAAAGCACATACATTGAGGCAGAAGTCATCCTTGGTCAAGACACTGTGATTTACCCCAACACTTATCTGTTAGGGAAATCCGTTATCGGAAAGGGTTGCACGCTTGGCCCAAACACCATTGTTCGCGACTCAGAAATCGGGGCAGGCTGCCAAATCTTCTTCTCTGTGGTTGAAAAAGCAATTCTCGAAGAGGATGTTGATGTTGGGCCCTATGCTCACCTGCGCAAAGGCGCACATCTGGCAAAGGGAGTTCATATGGGGAACTTCGGCGAGGTCAAGAATTCCTATCTAGGACCTGGCACCAAGATGGGACATTTTTCCTATATTGGTGATGCCACCATTGGAGAAGGGGTCAACATTGGTGCCGGTACAATCACCTGTAACTATGACGGCGAAAAGAAAAACCCGACCGAAATCGGGGAGGGCGTATTCATTGGCAGCGATACCATACTGGTAGCACCCGTCAAAGTAGGAAAAGGCGCTCGGACCGGCGCCGGGGCGGTAGTTACCAAGGATATTCCACCCTATAGCCTGGCAGTTGGCGTTCCGGCGCGGGTGATTCGGAAGCTGAAAGAAGGGGATGGATAATATGAGTCTCTGGATCACTCTGCTGATCCTGCATGGTATCAATTTGCTCATTCTAGCAACCCAGACAGTCTTTGGCAATCCCTTTCGAGCCTGGGATGCCGTTGAGAATACCGCCGCTGAAGGAGAAGCAAAGGGATCCTCCACAAAAGAGGAACGCGTTATTGCATTACAAGGTGGATTGACCGCATTACGCGCCCTTTTTTGGGTTGGAATGGGGGTAATCATTTACCGTCTATCCTTCAATGTTGGGCTGTGGAAAACGGCGTTTTTTATATTGGTATTGGTTGTCTTTATCTTAAGTGAATGGGTCACCCAAGCTTTGATTCAGGCTACGGCTGAGGTATGGGAAAAGCGCCTGCAACCTTTTGCCCGGCTGATCGCACTCATCTTCTCCCCTTTGTTGAGCATGGTTTCTCGCTTCGTCCAAAAGATGGTCCCCGCCCCTCAGCCAACTACCTCGCAAGAAATGGCTGAGGAATTAATGGAGTGGGTAGATGTTGCCCAAGAACAAGGGGATATCGGTACCGAACAAGGTCGTTTACTCCATTCAATTTTAGAATTGAGTGACACGGTAGCCCGTGAGATCATGGTGCCGAGAGTGGATATTGTTGCCCTTGAGCAAGAAATGAGTCTCGACGAGGCAGCGCACGTTTTCATCGCTTCAGGACATTCCCGCCTGCCTCTGTACGAAGGAACAATTGATCAAATCCGGGGGATTATCTACGCCAAAGACTTATTACGGTTCTGGGTGGAAAAACAGGTCGAAACTCCTTTAAACCGCCTTGCCCGACCAGCCTATTTTATCCCCGAAGCCAAACGAATTGATGAATTACTGAATGAAATGCAACAACGGCGAGTGCATCTTGCCATCGTGGTGGATGAATACGGCGGCGTTGCGGGTTTGGTTACTCTGGAAGATATCATAGAGGAAATTCTCGGCGAAATTCAGGATGAATATGATCAGGCAGAAGAATTACCTTATCAGGACTTAGGGGGAGGAGAAGTTGTCTTTCAGGGTAAAATCGACCTTGGAGATTTCAATGAGATCATGGCAACCGAGTTACCCAAAGAAGAAGCAGATACTTTAGGTGGTTTCATCCTGCAACAATTGGGGCGTTTGCCATCGGCGGGTGAAAAGTTGTGCGTTAATAATATTGAACTCATCGTTGAGCAAGTAAGCGGACGACGCATTCGCAAAGTGCGGGCTCGCAGCCTCGATGGGGAATGCAACAAGGAGGATCAGAATGTTGACGGATGAACTACGCGAGAAATTGATCGAGAGCGCTCTGGAGGCGCGTCGCTGGGCGTATGCCCCTTATTCCGGTTACCCGGTTGGAGCAGCATTATTAACCACCTCAGGACGCATCTATGATGGCGTAAATATTGAGAATGCTTCTTATCCCAATACAATTTGCGCTGAGCGAGTAGCGGTCTTCAAAGCAGTCTCTGAAGGCGAACGGGAGTTTATCGCTATTGCAGTAGTTACTTCGAATGCCGGCGCTCCCTGTGGCGCATGTCGGCAAGTGCTGTCTGAGTTTGGTTTGGATACAATCGTGCTCATCGCTGATGAGCAGCGTAATGTCGTGGTGGAGACAACGGTGCGCGAATTGCTCCCCCGCGCTTTTGGAAGAGATCAGGTAATAAAGTAGAAAAAGGTTTAGCTGGCAGGGAGTTCGCCGGCTGGTTCGATTTGCTCCCCACGGTCGGTAATTAACCCAATGCCATACTTTTTCGCGGCTTCATAGGAACTGGGATCGGCTCGCATTCCGTAAACGTAAACCAGATACGGGCCTTCATAACCGCGCTCGCTCAAGCGCTGTTGCAAACCACCGGAACGCATAGCCTGTGCCCATCTTTCCACAGCACTATAGCCTAACCGCGTTTTTGCTTCTAAAACAACGGTCAGTCTTTTTCCTTCCGCATCCTGAACCGTATAGATAACATCAATCTCGCCATTGAGAGGGAGGTTAAACGGTCCGCTGAGAATTTCATAACCCTTTTGGCGCAGGACATAGCCCAACATGTCTGCAGCTTCTTGTTCGGTCGTAACACCAATGCGCTCATCAAGACGCGCAAGTTTCGACCAGGTTTTCTCTTGCGCTTCGGCAAGCCTTGCCATAGCAGTCTCCAGGCGTCCAACGCGCTCTTCGGTGCGCTTTTGTGCCTCGGCAAGTTCTGCCATGGCAATTTCCAACCGCCCAACGCGCTCTTCGGTGC
>FMJZ01024586.1_pt1 | contig 51507 bp, 54 predicted proteins | sample 1987881 | NCBI WGS metagenome assembly FMJZ01 (sample SAMEA4378227, study PRJEB15110) | soil metagenome | biome: soil; feature: Field; material: Soil | place: India | collected 2015-03-11 | depth 0 m
TTCTGCATCGCTCGTTTTAATTCCGATGGCAATTTGGATACTTCTTTTGGTTCTCCTAATGGTTATATAATCCAACCCATCGGTTCATCTTATGATAATGGACAATCTCTTGCAATCCAACCTGATGGAAAAATCTTACTCGGTGGTTATTGCTCTAACGGAACCTATGACGATTTCTGCATCGCTCGTTTTAATTCCTATGGCACTCTCGATACAACTTTTGGAACTAGTGGGAAAGTAATACAACCCATCGGTTCATTTGCTGATAATGGACAATCTCTTGCAATCCAACCCGATGGAAAAATCTTACTCGGTGGTTATTGCTCTAACGGAAGCAATGGCGATTTCTGCATTGCACGTTTTAAATAATCAAATGGTTTAAAATCATCTTTTATCTTTGGTTTAAAGATAAATTCTCTGCATTGGCGGCTCATGATAACCTAACGTCAGTGGGATTTTTCTTGTGGTGTTAGGCTTTCTATAGCAAGGTTTCAATAAATTGATAGTGTTGCGTTTTTCGTTGGATATTTATGATGACGATGTTGTCGTTTTTAAGAAAAATAAAATTGATAAAAATTCAATTCTCCTTTAAATATTTTTGACAAAATTTATCAATTTAAAATCCTAGAATCTATGAAAAAGATTTTAGGGGGAATTGCGATAATTTTTTTCGCGTTGGCTTTGGTTATTATAGTTCGAACAATTACTTTTAAAGAGCCGAGCATAGAAACATTCAAAAACACAGAATTTCTTCAATCAGAACAATTTAAGAAATACCAGAAGGATTTGGTTGCAAAATTGCAAAAATCTATTACCTATAAAACTGTTTCTTATCAAGATGCTTCGTTAAGAGATACAAAAGAATTCCAAAAGTTGATAGAATTCTTAAAAAATAGTTTTCCTTTGGTGCACAAGCAATTAGAATTAAAACTCATCAATCAGTTTACTTTATTATACACATGGAAAGGAAAAAATCCAGAACTTAAACCAGTAGTGCTGATGGGTCATTATGATGTGGTGCCTGTCAACGAAAAGGAATGGTCTGTACCACCTTTCGAAGGAAAAATAATCGACGAATATCTCTATGGTCGTGGCACAATCGATGACAAAATCACTGTGATAGGATTACTGCAAGCAGTAGAATATCTTTTGAGCATCAACCATCAACCAGAAAGAACCATCTATTTTTCTTTTGGACATGACGAAGAGATTGGTGGGGTAGAAGGTGCAAAATCAGTAGTTTCTTATTTACAACAGAATCAGATCTTTCCTGCATTTGTTATGGACGAAGGGGGAGCAATAACCATTGGAATGGTGCCTGGTGTAGAAAAACCCGTTGCTACCATTGGCATTGCAGAAAAGGGTTACGTTAGCATAAAACTGATTGCAACCGGTAGAGGTGGACATTCATCAACACCGCCAGAAGATACAGCAGTAACGCGATTAACGCGAGCCCTTTATCGATTACAAGAAAATCCATTTCCTTATGGATTAACAGATGTTCAAAAAACGATGTTTCGATATGTTGGTCCTAACTTTTCTTTTGTACAAAAAATGGCAGCAGCAAACCTATGGTTATTTCGTCCAGTAATAGAATCCATTCTAAAAAAATCCGATACCGGTAGAGCATCTTTACACACAACGATGACGCCAACAATTTTAAAAGCAGGCATAAAAGAAAATATCATACCAACAGAAGCAGAAGTGGTGATCAATTTACGAATTTTGCCAGGAGATTCCATCGAAAGCATCATCAATCGAATCAAAAAAATCATTCAGGACGATAATGTTCGAATCGAAATATTACCTTTTTCTTCTGAACCTTCTCCAGTCTCTGGTGTAGAAGGCGAAGATGGTTTAGGTTTTCAAATGATTGTAAAAACCATCAAAACAATCAATAGCGAATATGCAATTGCACCCTACCTTGTATTAGGAGCTACGGATTCTCGATATTTTAAAGAAATCACAAAAAATATTTATCGATTTATGCCAGTTTACCTAAACGAAGAAGATATGCATAGAATGCATGGAAATGACGAAAGAATTTCTCTAAAATCGATTCAAACTGCGTTCGAATTTTATAGTATTTTTATAAAAAATTTATAAATATATATACTAAATAAAATTAAATATTAGAGTGAGTTTTATCCGAAGCACTTCGCTTCGGTTTTATATAATAATTAGAGGAATTTTTTTTAATGGTTGTCTTTTTATTTAAAGGATTTTATATTATACTATGATGAAAAAAATTTTGATTATTTTCGGATTCCTTTTATCTTTTACAATTTTTGCGGAAACTTCTAGAAATCCAGAAGGTGTATATGTAGAGCAAAAATTGAATCAATCCATCGACTTAAACTTAGTATTTTTAGACGAAGATGGAAATCAAGTTTCTTTAAAGGATTTTTTTCAAGATAAACCGGTTGTGATTGCACCAGCATATTATGAATGTCCACGACTTTGTACCCTTGTTTACAATGGTTTAAAAGATGTTGTAGAAAACGTAGACACAATTCAACCAGGAAAAGATTATAGAATTATTTCTGTTAGTTTTAACCCAGAAGATACCCCAATACTTGCAAAAAAAAAGGCAGAAAATTATCGCAAAAACCTAAAAAAATATTCTTTAAGCAATAAAGATTGGGTTTTCTTGGTTGCTGATCCTCAACATCCAGAAAATCCACAGAAATTGCTCAATTCTATGGGATATTATTATAAAAAAGATGGGGAGGATTATAGTCATCCAGCAGCAATTATTTTTTTAACCTCCAAAGGAATTATCTCTAAGTATTTATATGGTATTGAATTTTTAACAAGGGATTTTCGTTTTGCTTTAATAGAAGCAAGTCAAGGAAAAATTGGCACGCCCATCGATACAGTTCTTTTAACCTGTTTTCGTTATGATTCGATCCAAGGAAAATATGCTCCCTTTGCGTGGGGATTTATGCGGTTGGGGGGTATTCTGATTTTGGTTTTAATACTCGGATTACTTGCAATCTTAATTTTTTTAGAGAAAAGGTCGAAGAACACCAATTTTCAGTTGAAATGAGATTTAAATTCAATATCTTGGCAGCATAGATTTATACTTAGGAGTAGTTTATGTTTGAATGGTTTGTTGATTCTGCTTCCAATATCGCACCACAAGTCAACTTTGTAATGAATTTAGTGAATTTTATTACGGGTCTTGCATTCATTCTAACCAATGCAACATTAGTTTATTTTATCATCAAGTATAGAAGAAGAAAAGAAGGGGAAATTACTTCGCGTATTGATCAAAATCATACAATAGAAGTAATTTGGACAGTAATTCCTTCTATTATTTTAGCAATATTGTTTGTTGTTGGGTTAAAAGATTTTCGCGAATTGAGAGCTGCGGGACAAAAATACAAAGAAATAATGGTTTCGGCTAAACAATGGGCATGGGAATTTACTTATTCAACCGATAGTGATTTGATCCAATCTCCTAAGAAGATAAAGACAGACAACGTTCTTTACTTAGAAGAAAATGAGCGCGTTAAATTGATCATGAAGTCCAAAGACGTAATACATAGTTTCTATGTCCCAGAATTTCGTGTAAAAGAAGATGTTGTGGGTAATATTTATACTTATGTTACTTTTATACCTTTGATATCTCAACGTCAAGCGACCATGACAGAAGAAGAAAGAAAAGCATGGTATCAAATCACCCAAGATCAAAAAGAAATTATTCCCCAAGTCGAGGATCAATGCAAAAAAGTTCAAGAAAAATACGGAATCAATTTACCTGTGGGAACATGTGGTTCGTACAGAATTTTCTGCGCTGAATATTGTGGTAAAGATCACAGCTATATGTTAGGTTCAGCAGTCGTATTAAAAAAAGATCAATTCTTACAATTGATGAACAAACTAAAAGAAGAGCAAGGAAAGATTGTTGTTAGTGCAGAATATGGTAAAGAAATCTACGAAACAAAAGGATGTAAATCTTGCCATTCTATCGATGGTTCAAAAGTGGTTGGACCATCCTTTAAAGGAAATTGGGGCAAACCAAGAAAATTAGCCGATGGTAGAGTTGTAACTGTCGACGAAAACTACATTACGAGATCTATTTTAGAACCAACTAAAGAGGTAGCAGAAGGTTATCCAAACATTATGCCACCTCAGGATTTAAACGAAGAACAAATTCAATCTGTGATAGAATTTATAAAATCATTAAATAAATAGTAGGAGTAAAAATATGGCACATGCAGTTGCTCACGAACATGATCATAATAAATCCTACCTCGAAGTAGGTAGAAGTATATGGGGTTGGTTAACAACAACAGATCATAAAAAAATTGGAATCATGTATTTGTTTACTATCATGATATACTTTGCTGTTGGAGGTATATCTGCTCTATTAGTGCGATTAGAATTGATTGCACCAGGAAAAACGTTTTTTAGTCCAGATACTTATAATGTTTTGTTTACCCTCCATGGTGCTATCATGACCTTTCTTTTTATCGTTCCAGGAATCCCTGCTACATTAGGAAACTTTCTTTTACCATTAATGATTGGGGCAAAAGATGTTGCATTTCCTCGAATCAACTTAGCAAGTTATTATGTATATTTGATTGGTTCTTTTATCGCGTTGGTATCTCTTTTATCGCCAGCAGATACAGGTTGGACTTTTTATGCACCATATAGTATGAAGACAAATGCGTTAGTAGTATGGTTAACCTTAGGTGCATTTATCATGGGCTTTGCTTCTATTATGACTGGATTTAACTTTATTGTGACAGTACATCGAATGAGGGCACCTGGTTTAGGTTGGAGTAACTTACCCTTGTTTGTATGGGCACTCTACGCTACTGCAATCATTCAATTGTTAGCAACACCAGTTGTAGGGATGAATTTGGTGTTGTTGATTTTCGAAAGAGTGTTGGATATTGGAATCTTTAACCCAGCAAAAGGTGGCGATCCAATTTTATTCGAGCAATTTTTCTGGTTTTATTCCCATCCTGTGGTTTACATTATGATTTTACCAGCCTTTGGTGTTGTATCCGAAATTTTACCTGTATTTTCGCGTAGACCAATCTTTGGATATAAAGCGATTGCATATTCTTCTTTGGCAATTGCTTTGGTTAGTTTTTTAGTTTGGGGTCATCATCTTTTTGTTTCTGGTATGTCTGATTGGGCAAGATATATCTTTTCTTTTTTAACATTCTTTGTTGCTGTGCCGACAGCCATCAAGATCTTTAACTGGTTAGCAACATTGTGGAAAGGTTCTTTGGAAATTACTGCAACACCTATGTATTATATGTTAGGTTTCTTGTTTATGTTTACTATTGCTGGATTAACTGGATTACATTTGGCAGTACTTTCGACTGATGTATATTTACACGACACTTATTTTGTTGTTGCACATTTCCATTATACAATGCAAGGTGGAACTGTTTTCGCGCTAATGGCCGGTTTACATTATTGGTTTCCTAAAATTACTGGAAGATGGTATAACAAAAAAGTAGCATTTTGGGGATGGTTGATTCTATTCGTAGGATTTAACGCAACTTTTTTACCACAATTTATATTAGGATTAGAAGGTATGCCAAGACGTTATTTTGATTATCTACCACACTTCCAAACCTGGCATTTAATTTCTACGATAGGTTCTTGGTTTAATGGATTAGGTTATGTTATCGTATTAACGAATTTATTAGTTTCTGCATTTACGGGGGAAAAAGCAGAAGCAAATCCTTACAATGCATTATCTTTAGAATGGCAAACTTCTTCTCCACCACCAGAAACAAATTTTATTACTACACCAACATTCCCAGCAAGTATTTATGACTATGGTACAGAAGGAAAAGAAGATACTTCAAAAACAAAAAAAGCTGTATAAAAAAGGAGAAAGAAAATGTCCGTATCATCTATAAAAGAATTCGAAACAATTAAACATCCTGTGCACGAAGAATTAGCAGGTTACGAAGGTGCTAAATTCGGAATGTGGCTTTTTTTAGCTACTGAACTATTGTTATTCGGTGTTTTATTTGCTGGTTTTGCTATTTTTCATGCAAAATATCCTGTGGAATTTAAATTAGCTCATATGTCTCTCGACAGAGTGATGGGTTCCATCAACACTGTAATTCTTATTACAAGTTCTATGACTGTGGCATTGGCTATTGATGCGATTCAGCGCGGAAAGAGAAACCTAAGTATTTGGTTTTTAGCAGCAACGATTTTATTAGCTTCTGGTTTCTTGGTAGTAAAGTATTTCGAATATACTGCAAAATTTCATCATAATATCTTTCCTGGCAATGCTCAACAAGTTGTGATTGATCATCATACCCATCAATATGGGCCTGTTCCATCTCAATGGGAAGGTAAGGCTGTCGATAAAAATGGTGTAAATCTATTTTTTTCCTTCTATTTTGTTATGACGGGAATTCATGGTTTACATGTTTTGATTGGAATGATTGTGTTAACATGGGTATTGATTGGAATGATTAAAGGAAAATATACCCATTGGTATTATACACCCGTGGAAAATGGTGGATTATACTGGCATTTGGTTGACCTTATTTGGATTTATCTATTCCCATTATTCTATTTAATTCAATAATTCTTAGGAGATTTATTATGCACATACCAACACAAGAAAGTAGAGGACATATATCACCAACAAAAACATATATTTATGTAGGCATCACTTTGTTGATATTAACAGCAATTACTGTTGCTGCATCTTACATAGATTTTGGAAATATGGCAATCAATGTAACAATTGCTTTGATTATTGCCACTGTTAAAGCAACGTTGGTTTTGTTGTATTTTATGCACTTAAAATACGAAAACAAGTTGATTTGGTCTTTTGGAATTTTCTATCCTTTGGTTTTATTTATAATTATGATTGGAATGATTGTAATCGATGTATTCTTAAGAGTTATTCCCAAATAGATTTATAAGCCAGCTTCGACTGGCTTATTCTATACGTTGTATTTTTCCTTTAATGTTTTTGTATGTCCTAGTTCATGAATAATCAGGTTATAAGTATAATCTAACAAACTGATTGGACCAAAAATACCGTGCATCATTCCGCGATTTCTTAATGTTTCTAAATCTTGCCCCGAAAGGTTTTTGATCATTAGTTCCATCGATTTAGAAAGATTTTCTAAACATGTTTTTTTATCCCACTCATTTTTAGGTGTTACTGCATCAGGATTTTTAACCCCTGAATAAGGTTTACTTAATACATTGTATAGTTCGTCATAATCAATTTGTTTTAATTCTTCTTTTGAATAACCTTTACTACCACTGATTACCTTAGGAATAAAGATTGCGAAAAGATATTGAGTTAAGTATAAATGTTCAGCAATTTCGGAGGCAGACCAACCTTTTTCTGGCTTTTTAGAAAATATATCGTCAGGTATTTTTTCTAATGCATCCCATAATTCCTTACGAACGGATTTCCAATTTTCTATGTATTCATCTATGTTTGTGATTTGAGGTGGTTTTTTTATATTCATAAGTTGAATAAAACAACGATTTTAGAATTGTCAAGTCAAAGCAGGAATGTTTAGTGTATATAAAATAAAAAATATTAATTAATATTATTTATAAAATCATATAATATATGATTATATGTAGAAGCATCAATTACATAAGGGAAATGACCTTTGTCAGAGAAAGTAGTTACTTTTGCTTCTTTGTAAATTTCTTTTAAACGATATCTTAATTCTGGTTTGATCAGAGGATCGTTTTCAGATTCAATAATCAGCTTTGGAATTAAAACGACTTTATCTTCTCGGTTTATATCAAATTCTTCTGTGATAATTTTATATCGATTTAGAAATTGCTTTTTTGTTATTGGTAAAGATAATAAAAACCCTTTTAAAATTTGTGAGTTATCACTTGTAGGAAGAATTTGATTTTTAATATTTGATACGAAGAAGCGATAAAATAAAATTTCTGGAATCAATCGCAGAAATTTTGATTTTAGATCATTTTCTTTTTTTATTATTGGATTTGGAGGAAATGTATTACTAAAAACAGCACCAATAATTTTTTCTGGATAATAATTTGTTAAATACTGTGCAATATATCCTCCCATAGAAGTTCCTACTAAGATTATTTGTTCTAATTGTTCTTGTTCTAGAATCGTAAAGATTCCTTCTTCGACTTTTTTTAAAGAATCTACTTCTTGAGGTAAGGTATAACTAACAACAATATAGTTTTTTTGGAATTCATATAGTTGTTGCCACCATATATCATAACTACCTGTCATACCATGTAAAAATAAGATTGTTTTTGGTTTTTTTACATTTTCTGGTCTTTTAATATAGTAATACCATTCTAGACCATTTACAGATATTTTTTTTAATGGATGATTTTTTACTACCTCGTATTGCTCTAACATTTCTTTGTTAGATTGTATCTCTTCTACAAAGTTCTTATATTTTACAGGGACAAAATAGACCAAAAATATTGATATAATAACTACCATCTATAGAATTTTTTTAAACATATAACTACGATATTAAAATTATAAGTTTTGTAAAGTAATTTATTTTTAATAAAAATGAAGAATCAGGTTAACATAAAATTAACGATAACAGCTCTAATTTAAAATTGACAATACCTTGTAATTTCTTCGTATGGAAATTAATGTCTTCTATAACAAATAGATTGTTTCGAGTTTCTACTTTTGGAGAATCTCATGGTCCTGGTATTGGTGTTGTAATCGATGGTTGCCCAGCTGGAATTAAATTGGATTTGGAATTAATTCAACAGCAATTACAAAGAAGACGACCAGGACAAAGTAAACTTACAACACAAAGAAAAGAAAAAGACGAATTCGAAATATTAAGTGGTATCTACGATGGAAAAACCTTAGGGACGCCTATTGCTTTTTTAGTTCGGAATGTTGATGTTAAATCAGATGACTATTTAAAGTGGGCAGATATATATAGACCATCCCATGCAGACTATACTTATCATACCAAACATGGTTATCGAACTCCTATTGGTGGTGGTAGAGCATCTGTTAGAGAAACAATTGCTCGCGTTATTGCAGGTAGTATTGCTTCTCAGATCCTTAAAGAAGATTTGGGAATACAAACAATTGCATGGGTAGATTCTATTGGACCGATTGGATCTCGCGTTTGGCAAAATCCTCCTAATAGCATAGAAGAAGTGGATCAATCGATTGTTCGTTGTCCCGATTTAGAGGCAACAGAAAAAATGGTTCAATTGATCGAAGAAGTTAGAAAAGAAGGAGATTCAATTGGAGGCACCATTGGGGTAATAGTTCGAAATGTTCCACCTGGATTAGGAGAACCTGTTTTTGATAAACTCGAAGCAGAGTTAGCGAAAGCATGTTTAAGCATTCCAGCATGTAAAGGTTTCGAGAGTGGAAGTGGTTTCGAAGGAACAAAATTAAGAGGAAGTCAACACAATGATGAATTTTATGTTCCTGGGAAAGAAGATTTACCTTTAAATAGCGAAGTTCAAAAAAACAGAGAAATAAAACGTATAGAAGGTTTCGAGAATATTCCTCGATTAAAAACAAGAACCAATTATTCTGGTGGAATTCAAGGTGGAATATCGAATGGAATGCCAATCCTTCTACGATTAGCGTTTAAACCAACAGCTACAATTCATAAAGTACAAAAAACAGTTTCCGAAAGCGGAGAACCTGTTAATCTATTAGCTGGTGGTAGACATGATCCTTGTGTTTTACCAAGAGCTGTACCAATAGTAGAAGCTGTTGTAAATTTAGTTTTAATCGATATGTATTTTAGACAAAGAGCGATTTATCCCGAATGGTGGTTACAATATGTTAAAAATAAAAAAAATCAATAAAAAAAATATTCTAATTATTTTAATAATTTCTTTATCGTTGTTTTATTGTTCGAAAAAAAATTATCAACTAATGGAGCCAGAACATTTTGTTAAAACCTTAGAAAAAGAAATTTCAATAAACTATTATTTTAGTGATTCCCTACCGACAGAAAATTATTTGAGAGCAGTAAAAGTACTAGAACCAAATATCGAAAACTTATCATCTTTAAATGCAAAGGATTATTTTATCGAATTGTTAAGACAACAAAATAAAAAAGATTATGATGTAGCAGAAAATTTTTATCGCAAAGCATTATACGAGCTACTAAAACCTTTAAAAGGAAGAAACATATACATTGTACCATCTACAATTCAATTATTAAAAGATCCGAATAATAGTGCAGGTGTTGGAATTGTTTTATACGAAGAAGATATAGGAAAATTTTTTATCTTAGATGTTATAGAAGGTTCGCCAGCGCATTTGGCAGAAATAAAACCAAGTCAGTATTTACAGATGGTTGATAATAAACCCATAAATGAATATTTTTTGGAAGATGTTGTCTCTCGAATCAAAGGTAAGCCAAAAACAAAAATAGAACTTACAATTCAAGGAAATCATTACAGTCTTTATCGTTCCACCTATCAATTTGTACCGATAAGAAAAACTGCATGGAATATCAACAATAAAAATATATTGTATTTTCAGATTCGATTTGCAATGAATGGCGTTGCAGAGCAACTAAAACAACTTCTTTTAGAGAATTTAAACCCAGATGTAGTTGTTTTAGACATTCGATATTTATCCCAGGGAAATTTAGAAGAAATCCTAAAAATTGCAGATTTGTTTATACCCAAAAAGACCTTGATTAAACTACACAAAAAAAATCAAGAGAGCGAAGTTTTTAGTTCTACGGATAATGTATATTTTACAGGGAAATTATTCGTTTTACACCAATATAAGGCAACCCCTTTTACTTATGCATTAGCAAGGTTGTTAGAAAATGCACCTAATGTAAAGATTTTAGGGCCAACAGACGAAATCGATGTATTTATCGGAAAAGAAGTTTCTTTACAAGAAGACATCAACTATGGAGCATTTTACTTTACCAATGGATATGTGGAGTTTCTAGAACCATCAGATCTTTCGAAATGGATACCGATGGAAAACTTTATTTCTACTTATCCTCCGGGTTCTAAACCAAATTTAGACGATCCTTATCACAAAAAAATCGTGGAATTGTTAAAATAATGAATTTAGAAGATTTGCATAATAAAACGATTTTGATTACGGGTAGTGCAAAAAGAATTGCGCGCGAAATTGTCTTAGATCTATCCAAGTATAAACCACGATTTATTCTACATTATAGAAATGCTGTAAAAGAAGTAGAAGAATTATTAAACGAGGTAAAAACATTTTGCAGTGAGTCTTATTACATAAAAGCAGATTTCTCTGTAAGACAAGAAAGAGATGATTTTATTAAAAGAATTTCTCAAGAAAATATTGATATTGTAATTAATAGTGCATCTGTTTTCCCCAAAATGGATACATGGAACAATTTTGATTATGAATTATTCCAAAAGGTTTTCGATGTAAATCTTTATACACCAGCATCGATCATTAAGCATGTATTTCCTAAAGGCAAGAAAGGCATTGTAATAAACTTTTTGGATGCAAGTCTTGATTTTAATTTTACCGATCATTTTATCTATAGGTTAAGTAAAATTTCTTTCGAGAAATTAACTTATATGTTAGCAAAAGAGTTAGCACCAGATGTTCGCGTTAATGCAATTTCTCCTGGTGCAATACTTCCACCAGCGCAACTTAACGAATATGATCAAATCGAAGAGAAAAAAGAAAAAGAAGAGATAATCAATTTTTACGAAAAATCCAAACAAAAAATTCCTTTAAAAATATCAGGGGATCCGAAATACATTATTCATGCTGTTCGTTTTTTAATAGAAAACGATTTTTTGACTGGTATAAATATACCTGTTGATGGAGGAGAATTTATCTAAAATGAAGATTCTAATAGAAGAATTAAAAGTTATAATGAATATTGGAGTAAGAGACGAAGAAAGATCTTATCCTCAGGAAATTATCATCAATTTGGAGTGCGAATGTGATTTTACCAAAGCGATAGAAACAGATAAAATCAATCACACCATCAATTATAAAGATATTTATAAAGAAATATTAGAATTTTGCAAAAACAATTCTCCCCGACTATTAGAAAAATTAGGAGGAGAACTAATTCAATATTTATTTTTAAAATTTCCTTTAATCGATGCTATTAAAATTCAGGTTTTTAAACCAGTAGCTATTCCTTCTGCGAAAAGAACTGGAATCGAAATATATAAAAAAAGAGAATAGATACATTAACTATTAACCACAGAGCTAATGTAATGAGATAAATGGTTTTCTAAATGATTATTTTTTAATTTATTGTAGAACTTACCAGCAATTAATAAAAATGATGAATTTTGAGGTTCTCTCAGTAATAATCTTTCTATGGTTTCTATTGCTTCGTCAAATTGATTTAATTTAAAGGCAATTTGTGCATATAGAGATAACATTTTATTATCTAACGGAATTAAATTTATATAGTATTTTAACTCTTGGAATATTTTTTCGTATATCTCTTTATTTAAATGATTTTTTGCTATCAAGTTCAATATTTCTTTTTTTCGAATCATCAATTCTTCGTTTTCTATGGATGGTTTTTCCAACACCTTAATCTTCAATAGAGATAAATCATCTTTAATTTTTCCTTTTAGTTGAATTAATTTATAAATATCGTTTAATGTATAATTACTCTGATTTAAGATATCAAGAAAGAAAAATTCATTATCATTCATAGTGCCATCGGGCAATTCTATATCATCTTTTCCATCGCTTCCAATAAATAAAATATCTTCTTGTTGTAATTGATATGTATGAACAAATAAGGATTTTTTTTCGATGGTTAACCCTAACTTTGATAAATTATTCTGTGGATTTAAATAAAATGCTTCTCTATTTCGCACTAAAACAGGAGAAGGATGATCTGCATTCATATAATATAAACTCTGGCTTTCTACATCGATTAAACCCAATACAGCTGTAATAAACATTGTACCTTGAAATGTCTCTAATGTTTTATGAATTTGAATAAACAGTTCTCTTAACCAATGTTCTGGAGATAACGTTTGATCTTCTTTAAAAAATTTGTTTCTTTGAAGGGCAGATTGGATCATAGAGCCAAGAACTAAGATTCCTCCTGCACCTTGAATAGATTTCCCCATTGCGTCTGCATTAATAAAAAATAAATAAGGTTTGTTTTTTAAATGTATTTCGTCAAAGCAACAATAATCGCCACCAATTTCTCCACTAGTTTTTTTAAAGGAAAATTCTTTCTTTTGTTTTATAAAAAAATCATATTCTAATGCTTGATTTATTTTGTTATTATTAATATAAGAATTCACAAATGGTTTTAATAACAATGTTGTCAGAAAATAATCAGCATCTTGTTGTGTTTTTAATTCTTGAATTTTTTGTAATGATTCTTGGAGTTCTCTGGTTCTTTCTTCTACTTTTTTTTCTAAATTTTTGTTTAAGTATACAAGTGAATAATACAATTCTTTAAGTTTATCAATGATTTTGTTGATATAAATTGCTAGTTCTCCAAATTCATCGTAAGATAACATACCTAACTTTTCGTCGAAGTTGCTTTTGGATACCTCTTCCAATGATTTTTTTATTTGTTGAATATTTATTCGAATTTTTTTAGCAATGTAATAAGAAATATGTAGGAGAGGATACAATAAAATTAATGTTATTGCAATCATATGTATTATGATATTTTTTAAATGAAAATTTTCTGTTGATAAGTAATTCATAGATAAAAATAGGATGATTGGCATGTTTACTAAAGAGAAAATAAAGAATAAAATTTGTAAAAAGATATTGATATGTTTGTGTTTTTCGGTAATTGTTAATGTTTTTAGAACATTCGTCTGAAAGTATTTACGAATTTCGTTTTCTGTTATAAGAAAATGTCCCGACATTTCTATTGGTATAATAAATAAGATCAATGGAATTGAGGTGATATGATTTCTCCAATCAAATTCGTTCGTAAAGTATTTTAAAGCTAATGCAAGAAATACATGTGCTTGAATTACTCCAATAATCCATCGAATCATGATTAGTATTGCTTCGAAATAAGGCAAAAATAATAGTTCTTTTTTAATTTGATAATTTTCTGCTGGAATTAAATGCGAAAATATTTTTTTTAAATGCAAATACCTTACAATTGTTCCCAAAATCAGAAGGATGGTTGCCGATGTTACTCCAGAGATAATTAAAGACCACATTGTTAGAGAATCAAACTTTTGTAGAGTGATTATACTATAATAGATAGCTGCGGGAACTGGTACAATATGGGTAAAAAATTCGTGCTTTATTGTAAATGTTTTAAATAAAAGTTTGTAATCGTCTTTTTTTACTTGATTTTTCATAACATTTAAAACAAAGATGTTTAATTTGGCATATTAAACCAATGAAGAAGATTATCAAGATTTTTTTGTTGTTGATTGTAGAGATTTTTGTTTTTTCATTATGGTCAGAAGAATCCTTCTTGAACCTATCCATTGAAAGCTTTAAAAAAGGAAATGTGGATTTATCAAAAAAATATTTATTTAATGCAGTATTAAAAGATACTACCATTCAGAATAATAAAGATTATCTAAAAATCCAATATATCATTCATTTTATCGAAAAAAATGATTATGTAGCAGAACAATATTATCAAATCTTAGAACCATTAGATATACAAGATGATTTTCTTTTTTATATAAGAATTCTACAACTACTAAATCTTAATAAATATCAGGAAATTTTCAATTTGTTAAATCGTTTTTCTTTCGAAAAAGAAGTCGAAGAATCCTTTACGATATTACCATTCGCATGTACGAAAGAAAACAATTTATATCTTTTTGAGCAAAAACTAAAACAAAAACATTTTTCGCATTTTTGGAGGAATCATTTAACAAAAAAAGAAAAAGAGTTGATTCTACTAATGCAAAACATTTTCAACCATAAAGATACAGAAAATACGCTAAGTCAAATCCAAAAATGTTTATCGTACAACCAAAACAATTTTATTTTTTCGTATCATCTGTATCGCTTTTTAATTATCTTCAACAATTCGCTACCAAATTTATATCAATTTTATGAATTTTTGTATCAAAATCAAAGATATTTAGAAGCTTTACATGTTTTAAGAGTTCTTTATACAAATGTTCGCGTACAAGAAAAAGAATTTTATGTCATACTACTGAATTTTAAAAAGGTTTACGAAAAATTAAATTATACTCCACAAGTAGATTCCATCGATAGATTTTTAAGATACATGGAAAAGATGCAGTTTAAAAATTATGATTTTATCGAATTAAAAAAAATTGCCTCGGAAAATTATGAACTAAGAGAATTTCTTGTATTTTTGTACCAGAACACAGATAATCCAGAAAAAAAAGAGTTTTTCTTGAATAAATTGTACGAATACGATTCAAAATACGATTATAAAGAAAAGATTTCTTTCTATAAGACTATTTATAAATATTAGTTAAAAAAATTTTTAATATTTATTATAAAAATCATATATAGTATTTAATAGATTTTTATTGTAGATTGGACTACCTTTCCCAGTAATTATATATCTTATAGGCAAATTATTTAATTTTTTTATTAATTCTAACAAAGATTTTTTTTGATTTTCGTTTAAATTTAGGATATACTCATTGGGATGGTTTAAAATATTTCCTGCGTAAAGTATTTGTTCGTTTTTTAAATATAAGATTAAATTTCCCTCAGAGACGATTTTGTCGGGATAAAACAATAATATATTCTGATTTTCTAACTCTAATTTTGATTCTATCACTCCTGTTATAGTGGGAATGCTTTCTGTATATTTCCAACTAATAAATTTTTTTTTCATTTCGGTTTGCCACTTGATCCAATTCGAAGTTAAAACCTCATAACCATCTTTTTGAATATAAATGGGGACCTGTTCTTCTGCAAATTGTTGAATTCCTCCAGAAAAGTCTAAATCTGGTGCAATCAAAAAAAGTCCAGTAAACGGAAGAAATGTGAGTGTTTTTGCTTTCCATAAGATTTGTTCTGCGCTTTTGTTGGACCAGCCACTACTGAAAAAATAAACATTGGTGTTAGAAATATAGAATAAGCTATTGGTTTTCCAATAATTGTAATCTTCAATAAGATATACATGATTATCTAATGCTTGAATCTTTACAAATTCTGCATCCGAATCCATCGGAATCTGATAAGACTGCTTTACACAAAAAGCAAAAACTCCAAAAAACAATAGCGATAATTTTTTTAAATTAATCATAAGAATTGAATTTCGTCTAACGAGGATTTTAAAATTCTGTTTAATTACAACAACAAATTGCCGATATTTTAAATATGAAGGTGGATTCCATAAATTCTTATTTTGGTGTTCAAAGGGTTTATCCTTTTCCAACATATAATAAAATCGATCGAGTACCGGAAGTAGATAGAATTAAACCAGGTTTGGAAAAATCTTCCCGCCAAATACAAGAAATGGATTTATTTAAATATTATGCGCAAAAAGGTGTTCAGTCTTTATATCCAAAAGGGATGTATATTGATATTACTCAGTAATCTTTCATTTTGTGCTGATTTAAAAGTTGAAGAAAAGCTTTCTTCGTTTAAAGAATTTTATCATTTTTTCTTTCCTGTTCAAGAATTTCACCCTTGTGATCCTCTTTATAATTACTACGAAAATAAAAAGCATTACATTGATAAAGATTTATTAACAGACGAAGGCAATATTGATTATTTAAAAATCATCGAAAGTCAAACGAAGCTTTACAAAAGCCCTTGTGATCCACTAAACAAAAAATCCAATGATTAAACATAAAAAGTTTTTTACTTTTTTTTTATTCAATACGATATAACAAAATAAATGAATCTTTTTTATAAATATTGTATTATTATTTTATTAATTTTTACAAATTCTTTGTATTCTTATGAACAAATTATCTATGTCTATGCGTTTGATTCTTATAAATCTGTTCAGCCTAAAAAAACCATCTTGGTAGGAGAAATAAAATCAAAGGTTAAATCCACAGAAATTATTAACACACAATCTCCTATTAAAGAATACGATACGCGTAAAGATGTTGTAACAGTCAAAGTTATCAATAGAAAAGGGTTAAAGGTGGGGCAAACTCTTTATGTAGTTTATAAAAATCCACATCACGATAAATTCAAAAATGCTTTAATTGTCGGAGAAATCAAAGTAACTTCTATTCTAAACCATCCATTTTATGGATTGGTGTTGACAGGTGAGGGAAATTTACTACGCGTAAGAGAAGGTTTTTTTGTAGTAAGGACATTGGAATCAGAAAACATTGAAAAAGCCTATTTTATAAAACGAAAAGCAGATAATTATCTATTAGAAGAAGATTATCAACGTGCTATACAGGAATATTTAAATGCAATACGTCAAGATTCAGACTTAGTAGAGGCACACGCATCCTTAGGCAAGGTATATTATTTATTATATTTAAACGATGATTCGGATGTATCGCTACAACATGCTTTAAAAGAATTAGAGATTTCTTGGAACCTAAAAGATAAATTTCGCTACAACAAAGAATTGTATGATTTTTTGTTTGATTATTTTTCTGCTTTGTTAGATTATTTTATTTATTTCGAAAAAAATAAACCATCTGTAAAAAACGATTCGATAAAGATTTTAACCCGGATGATAGATATTTCGAAAGAATGTCAGACTCTTTCGGAAGATATCGAATGCAAAATGATCCAAGCAATTGCTATTTATTATTTAATGAATTATTATTCGGAAGAATCTAACCCAGAGCACAGAAAGTTGTACGATCAATATAAAGTGGAATTAGGGCTCTTGTTAAAACAAATAGAAGAATCAAACAATCAAAAGATATACCTAAAATTTGCAGAATATCAACAAGGGAAAGTAAAGTTTTTTGAACGTAAAATCGATCTTGTACAATTCGAATATATATTTATTCGATACTATTTTGAGCTTTACAAAGAATTGCAAACTCTACAAAAATGGAAAGAAAAAGAAAAATTAAAGTCTTTGTTAAAGACACATATCGAAAATTATTATCGTTTTTCTAATGATAACCCAAAATATCGTGATCAAAATATCAAAATTTTGCAGATTAAAAATTCACTTAAATGATTTATGAAACAAGATTTTTTTCGCCTAATAAAAAAAGATAAGAATACAGAAGCTCGTTTGGGAGAAATATATTTTGTTAATGGTCAAAAGGAATTTAGTGTAAAAACCCCTATATTTATGCCAGTTGGTACAAGAGGTAGCGTAAAAGCCATCTGGCAGGATGACTTAGAAGCGATTGGTTACAAATTAATACTTGGCAATACTTATCACCTATATTTAAGGCCAGGGGAAGTAATCTATCAATTGGGTGGACTAAAAAAATTTATTTCTTGGGATTATGCGATACTAACAGATAGTGGTGGATTTCAGGTTTATAGTTTATCCAAAATTCGCCAGTTTCATGAAGATGGAATCATCTTTCAGAGTTATTTAGATGGTTCAAAACATTTTTTTACGCCAGAAAAGGTAATTGATTTTCAGTTAAAGTTAAATTCCGATATTATGATGGTTTTAGATGATTGCCCACCAGCAAATAGCGATATAAAAAGAATAGAAGAATCTTTACAGCGTACCCATAAATGGGCAAAACGTTCCATCGAATTTTATCAAGAACTACAAAATAAATATCAATATACAAATAAAATTTTTGGAATAGTACAAGGAGGAATTTTCGAAGAAAAAAGAATGGAATCGTTATTATACATAGAATCCTTAGGTTTTGATGGCATTGCAGTTGGTGGTTTAAGTGTTGGAGAAAACAAAGAAGATTTTTATCGAATTGTTGAGTTTATAGGACCTAAAATCAACCCTAATAAAATTCATTATTTGATGGGAGTAGGGAATATAAAAGATTTATTACGTGCAGTAAAAAATGGTTTTGATATTTTTGATTGTGTATTACCAACAAGAAATGCAAGACATGGACATGTATTTACTTCTTTGGGAAAATTAAATATTAAAAATGCTCAATATAAACTTGACGAATCTGCCTTAGACCCAGAGTGTAATTGTAAAGTATGTAGGCGATATAGTAGAGCGTATATAAGACATCTCTACCAAATGCAGGAATTGTTGGCATTCGAAATGTTAACTTATCATAACCTATATTTTTATTTTCGTTTTTTTGAATTAATGCGAAATGCTATCGAAAAAGACGAATATGAAAATTTTTTTAATTATTGGAATAATTTCGAATGGTAATAAATTTTTGTTTGACGTAATTCGATGATTATTATAATGATATTTGATATATTTTGTTAAGTTTTTAAATTGTAATGGTATGTGTATAAAAATTTATGTTGATAATAACAAAATAAATCAAAAAAAACTTGAAATAAAACTAAAAAAAAATAATTTAACATATTGATTGTTGTAATTTTAATAACATATACAAAAAGGAAGGAAACATATGGAAATATCCAGAAGAGAAAGTGGAGATATAGTAATACTTGATGTAAATGGGGAGATAGACTTATACAACGCTCCAGAGATCAAAGATACTATAAACAAACTTATAGAAGAAAAAAAATATAATGTTGTGATTAATTTGGATAAAGTTTCTTATATTGATTCTTCTGGTATTGGTGCATTAATATCCAGTTTATCCAATTTAAAAAAATACCAAGGTGGTTTAAAAATTTGTAATGTGTCTGGTTCTGTTAGAAAAGTATTTGAATTAACAAAATTAACTTCGTTTTTCGAAATATACGATTCTGAACAAGAAGCAATCAGCGCATTCAAAAAATAAAAAAAAACTAAGGAGAGGCTTTATGAAAACTCATTTCCTAAAATTAGGGTTACTTGTTGCCCTAATTTTTATAATTTTTAATTGTTCCAAACCTGTTCCCACCCAAGAGCTAGTTAAGGCAAGACAATCGATAGAAGAATTGCAAAATAGAAATCCACAAGGAAAATCTAAAGAAATTCTGGATAGAGCGATTCAAGAATTAAAATCTGCACACGAAAAATTACCCGAAGAAGACTACGATGTATCTAAGAAAAAAGCCGAAACTTCTTATCAGCTTGCACGATTTGGAACATTAGAGTGGTATCCAGCCGGAATAGAAAATTTAAAAAAAGCATATCAGGAGAAATTTTCATTAGCAGATAGTGCAAATGCAGAAATATTAGCAAAAGAAGACTTCGAATCTTCCAAATCTTTCTCTAACGAAGCAGAGCAAATATTAGGTCAAATTGAACAAAACAAACTTCAACCAGAAGAATCCTCAAAAATAGAGAATCAAAATTATAATTCTGAAGACGAAAAAAACAAAATTCTTACAAAGTTAGAAGCAATTTTAATGCTTTACAATTCTGCGGAAGATAAATATAATAAAGCGATTAAATCTGCAACAATTGCATACGAAACTTCCTTAACTTATAAAAACGAATATTTTAATCAGTTGAAGTCCTTAGAAAGTAAGTTTAACCAAGCAAAGCAATACAATGCAGAAAAATATGAACCGGAAAAAACTGCTTTAATCCAACAACGAATTTCGGAAGTCAATAAACAAATAGACGAAAATCAATTGAAGTTGGCATACAAAAATTTAGAAGAATTAAGAAACGATATAAATGGATTATACGCTTTAGCTATAAGTAAGTATTCGCAAGAAAAGTTAAAAGAAGCTGAATCTACTTTCCAAAAAACTTCTGGCAATGTTGATAAAAACAAAAACATATTAGGACAAAATGCTTCTAAGATCAATGAATTAATGGTTTCTGGCAAAGAAGCATTGAATACTGCAAAAACAGACTACGCTTCCGAAAATTACGAATCTACAATAAAATATTCCGAAGAGGTTTTAAAAATTTGTGGTGTTATCAATGATTTAATCGATCAATCGAATGTTGCATATAAAAGAAACTTAGCATTAGAGGAACAAAAACGAAGGGAAGAAGAACAAAAAAAGAAAGAACAAGAATTAGCAGAAGAGCAAGCTAAAAAAGAGCAACCTACACCATCAGAAGAAAACATAAAATTAATCTATACCGTAAAGAAAACAAAACCAGCAGAATGTTTGTGGAGAATTGCTGGCAAAAAAGAAATCTACAATAATCCAAAAGAATGGAAAAAGATTTACGAAGCTAATAAAGATCAAATCAAAAATCCTAATTTAATCTATCCAGGTCAAAACCTAAAAATCCCAAAATAGTTTTTGTAAGAAGGGCGTATGCCCTTTTTATATTTCAGTATAATCGATCGAATTTTGTATTAATCGTTTATTTAGGTTAATAGAATTATTGAATAATTTTCAAAAACAAGATTTGTATGTTCGATAAATTTTATTTTTTAACTTTGTAAGAAAAACTAAATATCTTAACCCTCTCTCCTAGGAAAATCTCTATAACAATTCTTTTAGTAAGTCAACTTTGTCTAATTTTTCCCAACTAAAAGTGGGTTCGTTTCTACCAAAATGGCCATAAGCTGCTGTATCTAAATATTTTCTTTCTTTTGATCTTAATTGTAATGATTCTTCGATTCCTCTTGGTGTTAGTTTAAATATTTCTCTAACACGTTTGGAAATTTTTTCTTCGTCTACCTTTCCTGTACCAAAGGTATCTATTAATACAGAAGTTGGCTCTGGATAACCAATCGCATAAGATAGTTGAACTTCGCATTTATCAGCTAGACTTGCTGCTACGATATTTTTAGCAATGTATCGTGCCATATATGCTGCACTTCTATCTACTTTTGATGGATCTTTTCCTGAGAATGCTCCACCACCATGTCTACCATAGCCACCATAGGTATCTACGATAATTTTTCTTCCTGTTAATCCTGCGTCTCCGTGTGGTCCACCAATAACAAACCTACCAGTTGGATTAATTAAAAATCTAGTATTGATTAAATATTGGTTTGGGATAACTTTTTTAATTACTTCTTCGATCATCATTTCTTGTAATTGTTTATGCTCTAGATGAGGTTTATGTTGAGTAGAAATAACCACAGTATCTACTCGATATGGTTTCCCATCTCTATATTCGACAGTTACCTGGCTTTTAGAGTCTGGTAAAATGTCTTTTAGTATTCCATCATGTCTTAATTGTGCTAAGTATTTTACAAGCTTATGTGCTAACTCAATAGGTAATGGCATATAGTTTTCTGTTTCGTTAATAGCAAAGCCAAACATTAAACCTTGGTCCCCAGCACCTTGTTCTCCTTTGTATAAACCTTCTCCAGTAACACCTTGCGCGATGTCGGGAGATTGAGCATGTAATTTTACTAATACTTCTGCACTTTTGTAATCAAATCCAATTTCAGGGTCGTTATAACCAATATTTTTGATTACATCCCTTGCAATTTTTTCTACATCAACATTTGCTTGGGAAGAAACTTCACCAGCGATACAAACAAAATTGGTAGTAACAAGTGTTTCGCAAGCTACTCTACTGCGAGGATCATCTGATAAAAAGGCATCTAAAATTGCATCGGATATTTGATCACATATTTTATCGGGATGACCTTCCGAAACAGATTCAGAAGTAAAAACGAAATTTTTTAAAGCCATTTAAAACTCCTTTAAAGGGAATATAAGTCCAAAATTTTTAAAATCTATCAATAGTCAATTTTTTAAGTTTTAGAGAATCTTTATAATGATTGAAAATAAATTGACAATGATTTATTATATCATTACGTATAATTCATGTATAAAAAAGCTAAAGGATTTGTGACTTTTTTGTTATTTTTGTTCGCTTTAAATAATTTAAAAGGAGAAGAAGAAAATTTAAAATTACGACGCAGTTTATTGAGTTGGCACCAGACTGCTGGACTAACTACTTGGACTTTATGGTTGGCTACAAACCTCGTAGGAGAAAAAGCCTATAAAACAATGTATAGAAAAAGTGATGAATTTGCAAGATATATTTTAATCACTAATCCACAATATAGTAACGATCCATTTTATTTTTTGGCAATTCAACCTCCTGATAAAAAAAGTATCGCAGCAAATTATTTATTATTAAAAGACCCAGAAAAAAACCTACCGTTGTATTTGGCGTTAAAACAAAGCGAAGAATACGAAGCAAGAAAATATGGTTCTACTCATGCAATGTTAGCGAGAGCAACATTTATCTCTTATGTTCTAACAGCAAGTTTTGCGTTCTCTGCACCACCAGGAATACAATTTCAAGACCGTGGTGGTATTGATAGTATTTTTTTTCATAAGTCCATGATACCGATTCATTTGGCGTCGATGGTTTATTTAGCAAAATTAAGTAATGACGTAGAACATAGGAAAGGTGCAGCAAGAGAAATGAAAAACACGGGATGGGTTGGCTTTACTGCACTTAGTATCGCTCTGATTACGATTACATTTTAAAGCACTAGAAAGGAGTTCGTATGAAAAAATTCATCATCGTTTTATTTTTTTCTTTCCTTCTACCATTGAGTGCAGAATTTCTTAAAAAAGAGGTTCATTTTATCGTAAAACATCCCTTTAAGACGGTTCATGGTAAATGTAAAGAGGTAAACATACAGGAAATAGAAATCGACAACAATTTAACCATAAAGCCATTTCGAATCACTATACCTTATTTAAAAATGGATACAGGCAATCAAAATCGCGATTCGCACATGTTAGAGGTTCTTGGATATCCCACATATAAAGAAATTCTGGTAGAAATCAATCCAGTAAAAATTCAAGAAAATACAACTTTCGAAGGATGGATTACCATAAAAGGAATTCGAAAGCCAATAAAGAGCATTGCTTCCATCGAAAAACAAAACAACCTTTATATAGTAAAAGGTAAAGCAAATATTGTATTGAATGAGTTCCAAATAGAACGACCTTCTTTACTTGGTTTAGCAGTAGAAGATTTAGTAGAAGTCAACTATGAATTTATCTATAAACATTGATAAAAATACTCATCGAAATAATACATAGAACAAGGTTAAGAATTTTTATAGGTGGAGTAAAGAAACAAGATGATTCGAAGGAGAATTACTCCAGAAAAGAGATAAAAAAAACGACCTAAGGGATAATGGATATGATCTTGAACAATTCCGTAATACAGTTTACTCCATAACATTCCAAGGATAGAGAAGAAGATAGCTAAAAAAACATCAGAGTTATTGCTTTGAAAAAATGTTTGAATTCTCTCTAATATTGATCTTAGAAAAATATTATTTTTGAATATATCATGTAGTTTGATGAATAAAAATGCAGTTACAATTGCGAAGGGAAAAGCGAATAAATAACGCATTGCCTGAATTTCTAAGATAAGATTGACGAGCTTATAGGATTTATAGTCTTCCAAAACAACATAAATAAAATATACAATTAAAGCTGTAATATATATACTAAGAACAAGACCGTAAAAACCTGCGATAATGTTATTACCAGCGATATATCCTATGATTGTTAGAAATGTAATCGTTGCTAAAATCAATACTTCGATAAATTTATTCGTAATGTTTATGTAGCCAAGTTCATTAAAATACAAATAAGATCCAATGCCAATTAAAGGACCCAACAAAAAATTAAGAGGAATGATGATTAATAAACCTACAAGTCCTAAACTAGTTTTAGAACTGGTTTGATCTATTAAGCGTCTTGTTAAGCGCCCCAAATAAAAAGAATAAAAAAGAGCAACAAGAAAAATAATAATTAGATAAACATTACTGGTTTTAGAAACCAACAATTGATTCGGATATCTATGTAATAAAATTGAACTTATCAGAATGATTAAATCATAAATAAGCTCGTCTAAATTTAGACGTTGAAGTAACTTCATAATTTTTTTTATAAAATTTTGTCTTATTGTCAAGAAGATTCAATGATATATTTAAATCAAAATTGTTTTTTGAAAAATGTTTGTTTTCAGCATTCGCAAAATTTTATCTTTAAAGCCTTATGACAAAGTCTATGGATTGTAATTTTTTTGGCAGATTAAAAAAAATTTCTTCATGAGAATTTTTTAAATTGACAATTGTGTCGTTATTTTATAATTGAATTGAAATTCAAACATGGAGGAGTTTATGAAGGTTAGAACAATATTAATTTTGATGAGCTTATTTTTTATCCATTGGGTGTTGGAAAAAGATGCTGGGGATATAAAGGTTTATTCTCAGCCTGGTATGGGGGGATATAAATCTTACAAAGCAGAGATCCTTATCAATAGTGATATAAAAAAAGTAGGAGACTTCTTGTTAGATATAAATGGACATTGTCGATGGGTTTATCAATGCAAAAGTTCTACAAAACCTAATACATATTCCGAAAATCATTTTATTATTCGCTATTTAATCGATATACCATGGCCAGTTGCTGATCGCGAAGTATTCTTTGACACAAAATACATAGAAAAGACAGTAAATAATAAACGTTATGTTGATATTGATATGAATGTAATAAAAGATGGATTCAGTGTACAAAAAGGCAATGTTCAAATTGTCCAAGGATACATAAAAATACAGATGGAAGAGATAGATACGAACAAAACAAAATTGATTTATATTTATAACCTTGATCCCGCAGACAATATATCGAAAACCGTAGCAGATCCTTTTAATTATCGTTTAACTTATTATACAATGAAAAACCTAAAAGAGATGGCATCGAAATAAACAGTAAGCGGAATTTTCCGCTTCTTTTATTTAAATATAGGTTTAAAGTAAATTTTTAACCCTTCGATATCGATTTTGTCTAATTCTAATTTCCAACGTTCTCCAAGAAATGCTGGTCTTGCTAAGATTTTCACATACACAGAAAATGGATCTGGTATAATCAATTCTGGTTCGTTGGTTAAATATCCAGCGGGAATAAATCCATCAGTAGGGCACTCTTCTAATTCTACATAAATACCTTCTGGTCTAATACCTGTAATAAAACCATGAAAGGTCGTCTGATGTGTATTTTCTATGTAGCGAATCAATTTTAATTTCCACATATCTCTTTCTGCATCCATAGCATTTCTCTCTGCTTCGCTTGTCTTTATCCCTAATTCGAAAACTTCTTCCATAGTGTATAGAGGCTTTTTATTGTTTAAGAGTTGGATCAAACTTCTATGAACAACAAGATCGGGATAGCGCCTAATGGGAGAGGTAAAATGACAATAGTGTTTAAAACCAAGTCCCCAATGTCCACTGGATTCTGGACTATATCGTGCTTGCATAAAAGATCGCAATAATAACAGGTTAAATATTCTTGATTCTTTTTCGCCTTTCTTTTGAACTTCTTTTATCGCTTTTTGGATTAAAAAGGGTTCTACTTCTTCTAATTTTAGACGAATATCATAGATCTGAAAAAATGCATTAAGCAGTTCTAACTTTTCTTCTTCCATTGGTTCGTGAATGCGATAGAGGGTCGGCACTTGTTTTTTTTGTAGATATTCTGCAACAGCAATGTTTGCAGATAACATACATTCTTCAATCAGCATACTACTTCGTAAACGTTCTCTTAGTTTGATTTCTACAACTTTATCGTTTTCTCCAAAAACAAATTTGGGCTCTGGAATATCCAAATCGATTCTTCCTTCTTTGATTCTTTCTTTTTTTTGAATTTGTGCAATTTCCCATAGCTTAGGTAGAATTGGATCTACATCTGTGTCAATAAGTTGTTCTGCAATTTCGTACGTATAACGTTTGTTTACTCTTATAATAGAACGATAGAATTTCGATTTTAGAATTTTTCCTGTTTTAGCGTGGATTTCCATCTCTGCTGTAACTGTTAGTCTATTTTTACCTTCTACAAGAGAACAGAGATTTTCCGATAGTGCAGGAGGTAGCATAGGAATAACGCGATTTGCTAAATAATAAGATGTACCTCTTTCTTGTGCTTCTAAGTCCAAAGGTGTATTTTTTTCTACATAAAACGATACATCTGCAATATGAACATATAGTTTATATTTATTTTTATTAATTATTTCTAAACTAATTGCATCGTCGAAATCCTTTGCATCTTCTCCATCAATTGTAATGGTATAAAGATCGCGAAGATCTTTCCTTTTATTCCAATCTGGGATGGTATGAGGTTTTTCTGGATCATATTCGGGAAAATGATAATCCGGATAGTATGGATTTAAGTTGTATTTGATCAAAATTCTGTCAAAATCAAGATCGAATTCTGTTTCGTCTTCGAACCGAATAAAAACAGATTCTTGAAAGTGAGCCTGTTTATATTGAATCATCTTGCCTGTTAACTTTATCACAATTTTTGTAGAAACTTTTATTCTTTCGCGAGTATCTTTCGAAAGCCCAGCTAAATTACAAATAACAGAAAGTTTACCAGGTATATCTAATAACTTTCCTATTGCATATTCCTTAGAAATTTCGATAACTTCCATTCGGAAGAATTCGCGATTTCGTTTTACAATTTGGACAATTTCTCCTTCGAATCGTTCTCTTTTTTTATCTACAAGTCGCACTAATACAATATCTCCCAACAAAGCTTTTTTACTACTTCTTGGTAGCACAAATATATCTTTGGGGAATTCATTAGGCATAAAAAGAAATCGTGGAGATGCAAAAATAAGCCCTGTTGGACTAAACGAAACTCTACATTCTACCAAAAAAGGCGATTTAATCTTGTATTTCTTTTTCTGCTTTTCTATGAGGTTTAGGTTCATCAACTCTGATAGGATGATTTCTGGTTCAAGATATTCTTTTTTTAATTTCTTTTTGCTTGGATTCTCTTTTAATAACTTGTTTAAAAATTTGTTTAATTCTTTTTCGCTTATTTCTTTACCTTGATTTTTTTCGAAAAATCTTAGTAGTTCTTTTACTTTCATATTCTTGCTAATCCTTCTGGATATTTTTCGTGAGCTGGATCTTTTCTTATATACAAGGGAATTACGTTTTTGTAATTTTCGTAAAAAAAATTATCAGAATTATTTATAAATTTTTCTGATAAAATTAAATCTATCCAAAAACGCGAAGATACCGATGTTATTAAATTTATCTTATTTTGATAGAGTAATTTTTCTTTTTCGTTAAGCCAAGAAATCAATGGTTCTTTATTGTCTAAAAATAAAACCTTATTTTCTATTGTGTGGAGGATTTCATTTTTAGAAATGTCAGATATGGGGTTTAAAAGCATGTCTTGATTAAATTCTTTTGTGTAGTATTTTTTTTGTTTCCCATCGAATCCAATAAGGAAGTGATCGATATTCTCTTGTCTGTAAATAGAATAAGAATAAAGAGACAAGCTATCGATGGCAATAATGGGAATGCGATAAATCTGAGATAAGGTTCTTGCTGTGGTTACACTAATTCTAACACCGGTAAAAGAACCAGGTCCTGTTCCACAAAGAATTAAATCAGGCTTTTTATACAATAATACTTCTTTTAGATATAGACTTAATTTCTGAAAGCTATTTCTTATCCCTTCTTCTTCTTTTTGGTATAGAGTAGTTATAGAAAAATTTGATGTAGATTCGAAATCTATTTTAAAAAAAGAACAAATAATCCATCTTGTACTGGTATCTAATGCTAATACATAAAAGGTTTTATGGTTTGTTAAAAATTCTTGGTAATTCATATCTTTTATCGTGCTTAAATATTTTAATCGTTCTTTCTGTAAAATGATTTATTTTGTGTTCAATTCGAATCAAATAAATATTTAAACGACTTTCGATAAATTCTGCTTTTTGCCACCATTCGATTGCATGGATGGTGAATTTGTTTTCGTAAGTATCATACCATAGTTCTCTTAGCTCCATTTCTTCTAGTTCTATTGAAGTTATTCTGTATAAATCGTAGTGGATAAAAGCATTTTCTTCGTTTGTATATATATTATAAATATTAAATGAAGGGCTATTAATAATTTGTTGAATTCCTAATTGTTTTCCTATTAGTTGGCAGATAGTTGTTTTACCTGCACCTATGTTGCCTTCGAGTAATAGAACAGCACCGTTATTTTCTTTTTTTACGAATTCGAAAAAGAATTTTTTGATGATTTCTTCTGTTTCTTGAAGGTTTTTGCAAAAATAATCTATTAAAGGTTGACTTTCCATCTTAGTGAAAATACATATTTTTATTACCAAATTACAAGAAAATATTTTATTTCGATTAAGAATAAAAAATAACTTGCAAAAAAAAGAATATATAGCGTCTAATTATATAGGAGAAGTTTATGATTAAATTAAAATTTCAGATCCTTATGTTTGCAATGTTTGGATATTTTGTTATGGGAAATTTTAACCAATTAAGTGCACAAATTTATTGTCAAGGACCGGGATGTTCTTCTCTTCCTATCAATTCTGACGACATGAATAGAATTTATACTGCTTTACAAACGAATTATTTGAACGAAGTTTTAGACGATATGTCCACAGCCAATGCTTATGCTTTGGTTAATACCATTCCGGGGGGAGTTGTAAACCTAAATGAATTTACTATTGGGCTTGGTATTTCTGTGGCACAAACAGAAGTTCGAAAAATTGATGTTTTTGTTCCAGACTATGGTACCTTAGAAGATGTTCCTTCTGTTGGGGTAGGGTTAATTCCATCGCTTTTTATTGGAATGAACTTAGGGTATGTTTTTTCTAGTAAACCTACGTTGAGTAAATTGCCTTGGTATTCCATCCATCGGTTTGATTTATATTTATCTTACTTAAAATCTAGTATAGAAAATAAAGATTACGATATTGGAAGAAAAAACGAATCGTGGATTATGCATGGTAGAACTACTGGGGTTGAGCTACGTTATCATTTAGCAGAAGGCGATAAAGACATAAGTTATTTGTTTGGGTTTTCTGGTGTTTCGTTGGGGGTTGGTTATCATCAAGCAAATTATGATTTAAAATACAAATTAATGGATTATAAGGTTGTTTTAAATGCTGCATACAATACAGATTTAACATGGAAAGCAGATAACGAAGTAAACTATAATAACAAAATGGATGCTTACACATTAGATATAAGAACAGGGATTCAATTGTTGTACTTTTTTCGATTCTCTATTGGAGCTGGTAATGCTTGGCTTAAAGGTAGTTCAAAATTTCAATTCCAACGTTTTGGTCCCGTTACTATTTCCAGCGATTATTTAACGCTCTTAGGTTATAATGCACCCACATCTTATTTAGGAATTCTTTTGGAAGGAAGTGGTTCTCCGAAGCAAAAAAGCATAGCATATCTAACGTTAGGATTAGAATTAAACATCCCTGTGTTTAAAATCTTTATAGATGTTAAAGGAACCAAAGATATTTATAGCGGTAGTGTAGGAGTCCGTATGTCTTTATAATCTACTTTTGTTGAATAGATTTATTCATTTCGTTTTTTTTCTTGATAAATTTTATCTAATATAGGTTTGAGCCTTTTGGCAATTTCTTCGTAACCCTTTGTGTTAAAATGTAAAAGATCATATTTAGCTAAGGGATAATCGGAAATCTTTCTGTAGAATTTTTCTTGTAAAAGTGGTTTATCTTCTTCTGCAAGAATTTCCCATAGATCAAAATAAATCGTTTTGGGGTAAGTAAGTAATAAATTATAAATCCTCTGGTTTAGGTATGGCGAAACGCTATTAACTTTCGAAGATAATACAGGAGGAATACTTGCAAAGATGATATAGGTGTCTGGTAATTTTAATCGAATATTATAAAAAATTAAATTAATATTATTTATAATATTATTAATACATCTTCCTTCTAAAAGATCGTTTCCTCCGATAGAAATTAATATAACATCTGGTTTTAGTGCAATTATATCGTTTTCTAAGCTTGTTAACAATAGAAGGGTTGTTTCGCCTCCGATTGCTCGATTCACAATAGTATAATTCGATAAATATTCCTGATAAATTTCTGGAGTAAAAAGTGCCATTGTAGATTCACCAGCTATTACCATAAAAGGATTTTTTTCTACGGGAGGAAAATTTTTTCTAACTTCTTCTCTCAATTTAAGATAGGTTAAATTTTTTTCTTTGTTAACTAATCCCTTTTCGCATTGAAAGTTGGGATCAAAATAATTTTTACCTGGTAATGGTTCACTTTGTCCAAAGGTTCTACAATTAAACAAAAAAATTACAAAAACAAAAATGAGCAGTTCTAAAAATAATTTTTTAATCCACATTGCAAAACGAATAAAATTCCTTTTATTTTTTGTCATTTGTTTTTTTGATGGATTGCTTTAATACACGATTTAATTCGATTCTTCGCTTTAATTTTTGAAACCATGTCTTAATTCGTTTTTGTTTTGCCATTCCGTGTTTTTCTAACCAATCTAATATAATTGGGAAGATTTCTTCTGGTGCATATTCACCAACGGTTAAACACAAATGACCATAATCTTCTTTAAAATTATTTCTTTTTCCAGCAATTACGTATTTTTTTATAGAAGAGCGAATTTTGTCGTATACAAATCGAACTTGAGGAGGAGGTGCAATATGATCTACTGAACCTGCGATTAATAATGTGGGTATGTTGATGCGTTCTAAATTACTTCTATAATCGATGGTTTTATCGATAGAAAGTTCTTTTTTCTGTCGTGCCCAACTCGTAAATTCGTCGATTACACCTTGGTTTATGGGTTCAATACAATTGGCTAATAAAAGCTGAATAGTTCTTTTTTTTGTGTTATTGGGATTGTATAAAAATTTGTCTATTGGTGTTGGTATGTATTTTCCTAAGGGAGAAACCATTCTAGAACCTGATTTTATCGGAAATAATTTCCCAATCCAAGGATTTTTTATAACCTGTTGAATAATTTTATTGTTGATATAATCTGCTTTCCCTGGACTACCTAATGCAATCAGCGTTTGAATTTTTTTTGATTCTGGTAAGCCTAATCCAGAAATTGCATATCCAATCATGCCACCCAAACTAAAACCAACCCAGTTGACAGCTGGTGCTTCGGTTAGTTCGATCACCCTTTGAATGATTGCTGGTGCATCGTATAAAACATAATCATCGAAGGTAATGTAATGAGAATGCTTCACTCCTTTATAATAGGATTGTCCAGCTCCTCTAAGACTTACAACAAAAACAGGAAATCCTCTAACTTTTAGGTACACTGCAAGGCTATGGTATTCATCCAAATCTAATGCATATTTATTTTGAGCAATCCCATGGCATAAAATTACGGGAAGAGCTTTTTTTCTTGGATATCGTGCTTCGTGATAATGCAATGCAATATACCAATTATCTTCTGTTCTAGCATAAAAAACATTATCTGCTAAGTCTTTTAGTTTTAACTTTGGCCTTATTAATGGATAAACAGCTGGTATAGTTAAAAAGAATATCATTAATCCCAATAATGCTGCAAACAAGAAACTACCTGTCAATATGATAATAACAATAATTCCAGCAAATGCAAAAAGGATTGATAAGATGGATTCTTGATTTTTCATGATCTTGAACAAATTCGTAAAAATTATATTTGAGTCAATAAAATGAAGTCTTTTAAAGGAACATTTTTTTCTATCCATTATCCAGAAAGTTGGCAATTGGAAATCATCGAAAATATTCCGAGTTTATATCGTCCTGATGGGCCTGGTGCATTGTTGATTGTTGCATTTCGATACGAAGCAGAAACGGTCGATACAAAAAGGGAGTTGATTCGATACTTAACATCTCGAAACATCAAAGCTTCGGAAAATAGAATTACTACCTATGAATTAAAACCGGATCTATGGGCTTCTGCCATAGAGTTTATACACGAAGAACGTTTTTGGTTCGCAAACCTTGTGGGAAAAGATCATAAATATATTTTATATTTGTGGAATAGTGACGAAATTCCCACAAAAGATATAGCGTTAGAGATGTCAGAAATTATCAAAAGTACAAAATATTTAGAATAATCTTCTAAGTTTATATTTTCCTATTTTAGAATCGATGATTTTAAAATTCAGTGATTGTAATATTTTTAGCGAAGGGACATTATTCTGATCTACGATTGCATCGAATCCATCGAAGTGTTTCGATAATAAGTCGATCATGAAAGAAATGTATTTTTTTCCAATGCCTTTCCCTCTATATGATTTTTTTAAAAAATAACCAATCTCTGGAATAGGATTTAGATCTTTTACCATAAAGATTCCAACAATTTCGTTTTTTATCAAAAAAAAAGAGAAATGTTTTTTGTTATAGTATTCGATCGTTTCTTCTAGAAATCTTTGGGCATTTTTTAATGTAAACCTTGAGGTCGGATTTTCTTCAGTAATCATCTCTAAAATTGATTTGTCGCTACATAACTGATAAAAATTTTGGATGATCTTTTTGTTTAAGTTTAAATAGCAACCCGGAACCACAGAGAAATGATCTTGATCAAAAGAAAAATCCATGATGGAGATTTCTGATAAATTTATTTTGTGGTTCATAAGAAATTGTTTTATTATGTTATTAGAGAATCAAACCTTTTATGAAGGACAATAAAATCATTTTAGTGGAACCATTGCATTACGTTTTACAAGGAGAAGGTAAAAATCTTGGTAAAAAAATGATTTTACTTCGCGTTGCAGGTTGTAATGTGCAATGTCCTGATTGCGATACAACATATAGTTGGAAATTTTCTAAAAAAGATTTTTTGTTGTCTTATACGAAGGAAGAATTATTAAAAGAAATTTATAAAATAAATAATAAAAAAAATATAAATCATTTATTAGTAACTGGAGGAGAACCTGCAATCTGGCAGGAGTTCTTGTCTTCGCTACTGCTATCTTTGAATACATTTTTTTTCGATGTAGAAACCAGTGGATATGATGAATGGAAGTTTATCAAGAATCATCCAGAATTAAGTAAAAAGGTGCATTTTAATATTTCCCCCAAGATTGGTGCATTAAAAGCTAAAAAATTTTCGGATTTAAAAGATATCTATATATTAAAAAATCCTCCTTTAAATTATATTGTAAAAATTGTTTCTTCTAGAAAAACCTTTTTTGAAGATTTACAACAAATAGAAAAGTTGATAGAGTATTATGGTATACCGCGAAATAAAATTTTTTTAATGCCCTTTGCAAAAACAAGAGAAGAATTGTTAGAAGAGTCCGAATTTCTTATAGACCAGTGTTTTATTTATGGGTTTGAATTTAGTCCACGATTACACATTTTAATTTTTAACAATCAGCGTCTAAAATAATGGTTTGATTTTGGAATTTATTTGGATATATTTGCAATTATGAGTATTATGGACGTTATTTCTGAGATTTATCAATTAGAAAAATATATTGATTCTGCTGTATTTAGCGAAGATGAATTGAATTATTACGAAAAAAAATTTGGTGTGATTTTCCCCGAAGACTACAGAAAACTATTGATGTCGGTTGATCCCGATATACCTCAGTTCTTTTTTACTGTACCAGAAAGACATAAAACTTACAAGCAATATATTCTAATCGCCAAATATAAAGAATATGATATTGCATTCGACAGAAAAAATAACATGAAGATTGTATATCTATTGAACGACGAAAGGGTAGAAATACACGATACCTTTTTTCGATGGTTCGAAGATTTTTGGAAAGAACACAAAAACGATCAAGAAGAATAACAATAGGGCTCAATGAGCCCTAGATTATTTTACGCGAGAAACACAAATTTGAGAAGGTTGGTTTGTATTCCTACAAAGTTCAACTCTCAATAGTTTACCATCTGGTTGAATCAAAGCTTTACTTAAAAAGTTATTTTGTAAAATAGGAATCACTACATAAAAATAACTTTGTCGTATGTTATTATTCATGTAATGTACATCTCCGAAAGTATTATCAATACTACCATTTTTATGAACATCATAAGATGGATAGTTTGGATGATAATAAGTACCACCTATAAAAATTTTGCTACCTTGCAAAATTACAGAATTAATCAAACGAATTTCGTAAACATAGTTTTTATCTGATATGGTAACACCAATATATCCAACATCATTAAAGCTAGGATCAAGTTCTCCCACAAGAGGGCTATATGTTCCAAAACCACCTTTATTGCTACCGGAACCGTCATTACCGCTACTTCCTGAACCACCATTATTGTTACCCGAACCGTTGCTTCTGCCAGAATCATTACTATTTCCGCGCCATTTGCATTATCCGAAGTTCCACTAGAAGAATTATCTACTAAGGGTAAGGGCAACAACAATGGAGCTTGATTTTTTTTATGACAATTGCCAAAAATTACAAAAATTAATAGAAACAAAATCAATGTTTTTATGCATATTTTTGTCAGCTTTCTCCTCCCTATAACGTCCCTTATATTATTATAATTTCTCTTTACGATAAAAAATCAAAAAATAATGTAAAAAAATATGAATATCTCGCCATGGAAAAAATTTTATTTACCTATTGGTATATTGTTTGGGTTTTTATTAGGCATAATTATTGGATTTTTTTTCCCTTTGTTTGCATCAAATTTAAAATGGTTGGGAGTATTATTCTTAAAATCTTTAAAAATGATCATTGTTCCCTTGGTTATGTTATCTATTATAAATGGTATTGGTAAAATGGGTAATTTACAGACCCTAGGCAAAAAAGGATTTTATGTATTTTTGTATTTTATTTCTACAACAATGTTGTCAGTTTTATTGGGAATTTTTCTTACAATCTTTTTAGGCTTTGGAGATATAAAACCCTCTATAACAGAAGAAAAAGTAAAACCTATTCAACTACAAATCGTGGATATTTTTTTAAATATGATTCCCTCCAACATATTTGATGCAATGTCCAAAGGGGAGATTTTGCCTACCATTGTGTTTTCTATATTGTTAGGGGGAACAATGATAACGCAAGGGGAAAAGGCAGAAGAAGTGTTTCGAATTTTCTCTGTTTTAGAAGAAGCGATCATAAAAATAGTGCATTTAATCTTGTGGTTTGCACCAATAGGAATCTTAGGATTGATTGCAGGGAAAATATCCGAAGATAGCGATAAATTTTTGCGTGATTTGTTTTTATTACAGTATTATGCGCGCAATGTTTTAGTAGGGTTGTTAATACATGGCTTTATTGTACTGCCATTCATTTATTTTATTTTTTTAAAAAAGAATCCTTATAGTTATATCAAAAAAATGGGAGTAGCCTTAGGAACAGCTTTTTCTACTGCTTCGAGTTCTGCTACTTTACCAGTGACGATTGATTGTGTAGAAAATAAAGCAAACATTCGTTCCGAAACAGCTGGAATTGTTTTGCCTTTGGGAGCAACCATCAACATGGATGGTACTGCTTTATACGAAGCAGTTGCTGCAATTTTTATTGCTTATGTTTCGAATGTTCCTCTTGATTTTTATTCGATGCTCTTAATATTTTTAACTTCGACGTTGGCTGCTATTGGTGCAGCTGGCATACCAGAGGCTGGTTTAGTTACTATGACCATCGTTCTTAATTCCGTGGGACTACCATTAGAAGGTATAACCTTAATTCTATCTATCGACTGGTTTTTAGATCGTTGTCGTACAGCTATAAATGTATTAGGAGATACCATTGGTGCAGCCATTATCGATAGAATCGATTAATTATAAATTTTTGATAAATTCTAGCGTTTGATTCGCTGTGTTAATGGGATCTTCCATAGGGAAAAAATGCGATCCCGATTCGTGAATTATGTATTTAGATTTGGGATGATTTTTTGTAAGCAATTTACATGCGCGAATCGGACATACATTCGAATTCTTTGTAGCATATACAAATATCGGTTGCTTTAATTTTTTATAGTAATTCCAATGGCCAAATTTTAAGCTTCGAAAAATCTTCGCTTCTATGTGTTTGGGTAAACATAACTTATATGTATCAGAATTCGTATCGTGATAAAAGCAGGAATTCAGATAATCGTGAAATACCTCTTTATCCCAATCTTTAAATGCGGGACTTAATCGATAACTTTTTTCTATAACTTTTAGGCTTTTAAACTCATCGCGACGTTTTTCTGCCATCGAAGCTAATGGTGTGTCGATAAAATTGGCTAAAAAACTCAGTATAGGGGTTAACACAACGGGGTCCCAACAACTTACAGATTGAATATCTTCTTGGTTGATGGATGCAGCAAGCAGGGAACTTGCTCCGCCCAAAGAATGTCCTATTAAATGAAACCCTAAAACATTATATACATTTTTTATGTGTTGAATAAAAGCCAAGATTTGATCTCTAAAAAAATACCAATCCGAAAATTGATCATAATTTTCGGATTGATTATGACCACAAAAATTAAGAGCAAAAACATTGTATTGTTGTTCGTAAAAAATTTTTAATAACTTTAAGTAGGTTTGCGCCGAATATCCATTTGCATGTAAAAACAAAACATTTTTATTATCTTTGGAATGAAATAAACTCAAATAGGTTAATTTAATTTTTGCTTTTTGTGTTTCGAAGATAAAATGATTCTCTTGTAGAATATTCATAAAAAGATCATTTTTTTTTTCTAATAAAATTACAATCAATTTTTTTAATGTCTACTCATTACCATTACACAAGCATCCATCAAATAATCAAATTGGTGTTTTTCTAAAAATTCACGAACAGCTTCGTCGCCAGCTCCTGGTTGTATCCAAACCTTTTTTAAGTTTAATCTTAAAGCATCTTCTAAAAGATTTAAAGTAATCTTAGGTGGAACCACAAACACAACCAAGTCTACTTTGTGTTCTTGAACTAATTCTTCTAATGTTTTATAAGCTCTATGACCATCAATAGTAGTAGCTTTGGAATTCACTGGATAAACTGTATAGCCTTTATTTAATAGATCATGAAAAATCACATTTCCGTATTTGGATTTATCGTTTGTAGCACCTACTAATGCAATCGTGGGGTTTTGTCTTAAATATTGTACTAGATCAAAATTATTCATAATTATTAAAAAAATCATCTATTTAAAAAAATCAAATAATTTATTTTAATTGATGTTTCATAAAAATTGAATTATTATTGTTGACAATGAAATCCAATCATTTTTATTTTACGAAAAAAACATAAAGGGGTGTAAAATTGTTAAAAAAAAAGAAAATTGGAAATGATGTAGTAGTTGTATATCCAGAGGGCAGGTTAGATGTAACACGCTCCACAGAATTAGAAGAAGAAATAATGAAGTTAATAGATGAAGGAGCAAGAAATATTATCATGAATTTAGAAAACGTAGAATATATGAGTTCTTCTGGATTTCGAGCATGTATTGCAATCTTACGTCGTCTAAAAAGCCTTAACGGAAACTTTAAAATTTCCAACGTTAGACCCGCGGTAAAAAGAATTTTCGATGTAATTGAATTAACAAGCTTGTTTGATATTTGCGAAACAGAAGAGGAAGCATTAAAAAGTATCCAGTAATGGTATTAGAACAAATCATCCAGCAAAAAAAAAAGGAAGTTGAGTTTTTAAAAGAAAAATTAAAAAATCTTTCAAGAGATACAATAGATAACCTTAAAAATCGAAAAAATAGAGCATTTTATCGAGTTTTAAAAAATAAAAAACCCTTCGCTGTTATTGCCGAGTGCAAAAAAGCAAGTCCTTCTCTTGGTGTAATCAGAGAAAATTATGATCCTCTATCCATAGCCCAAAATTACGAACAGTTGGGGGCAGATGCAATTTCTGTTTTGACAGACGAAAATTTCTTTCAAGGTAGTATAGAAGATTTAGACAAAATCAGTAAAGCTGTCTCTATACCTGTTCTAAGAAAAGATTTTATTATTTCCAAAGAACAAATCTTGGAAGCAAAACTAAACGGTGCAGATGCAATTTTATTGATAGTCCGAATCCTAAAAGAAGATGAATTCGTAAAACTGTGGGAATATGCCAATGAGTTGAATTTAGATTGTTTAGTAGAAACCCACAACGAAAAAGAAATAGAGTTGGCTTTAAAATATCCTGTTAAAGTTTTAGGTATTAATCATCGCGATTTGGATACATTAAAAATCAACATGGATTTATCGATTCAATATGCTCCTATGATAAAAAAATCTTATCCCGATGTAGCAATTATTGCAGAATCTGGTATAGAAGAACCCAATAAAATAAAAGAACTTTCGCAATACGTAGACGGATTTTTAATCGGTACCTACTTTATGAAGTCTTCGAACATAAAAGAAGCATGGAAACATCTTTTAAATCAAAATATAATCCTTCGTTAAAATTCAAAAGTGTAGTATTTTAGGATCAATTTGCCTTTTATTTCTTTTCCTAATAGAATGATTGCATTTTCTTCTTCGAAATAGATGTAATAGGTTCGATTTACATCGAAGTTATTTTCATCAAAATAGAGAAGAGGACTCGATTCGTGTTCAATTTGAATGGAGCTTGCAATAGGAATTCGCGATAGTTTAATCAAAGAATGTTTTGCTAAATTCTTATAAAATATATTTTCTAAGAAATCGTCATACTCTTCGTTGCAAATACTAAAAACACTTCCACCAGTCTTTTGTGCAAGTAGCTTTAAATCCACTACAAACTGATAGGTACTTTCTTTGTTGGAATAATTCCAGAAATAGTTGGTTATTACACTTTTATTAGAACAATCGTCAGGAAGATGATTTTTATTGAGTGGCATAATGGAATAAAAAGGAATTTTACTTTGAACAAATATATTTTTTTCTTCGTTGAACTTTTCTTTTTTTATAAGATAATATTGATCACTTTTATCTGTAATACAGATTATCGATAAGTTAGAAATAGATTGATCATTACAATTCGAATCTGATAAAAATTTTTCTGCGACATACACACAAGAACTTTGATGGTTTTTAATAAGTTTTATTTTATTAAGATTTTCTTCGAAAAGCTTTTTGTTGTTGGTAAAAGGGCTTTTTAATTTACAACTATCGGTTGTTAATAGACCAATAGAAAAGTTGTTAGAATATAAAGAAATTTTATCAAAATAATTTAATATATTTTTTTTTACTAAATCAAATTCTTGGCTCATAGAAATGCTGTTGTCCAAAACCAATAATATGTTCAATGGAGATGGTGGTTTTATATCGATGTGTTCTTCGTATTCAATGTATGTGATGTTAGGTGGCAGAATATTCGTCGTTGCTAAAATCTTTTCGATCAAGTATTTATGATGATTGTATTGGTTTTTTGGGATAACAATACCTAAAATAAATAAATCTTTGTTTTGATTTTCGATCAATTTTAATTGTAACCGATAAAACAAAAATTGATTCTTCGAGTGTTCTTGTATTTCTTTTATAGCCAAATTTTTATCGATTGTTTGAAGGATTAAATTCGTTATTTCGATTGTGGTATGGGATTTTGCTAATACAATGTCAAGAAGAACGTTAATGGAATGATAATAATAATTCAATATTTCGAAGCATTGATAAAATTTTTTTTCTAAACATCCCGTAGATTTTAAGATTGGTTTTATTTGATTCTCTTTTCTAAGAACAAGATTATATCCATCCTTAGCAAGTAATTCTAAATGGGAAATTTTTTTTAGTATTTCTTCGACAAAATTATTAATAGTACGATGGGGGATTTTTAGAATAAAAAAAATAACATCGTCGTCTTTAATTTTAAATAAACGTAGGTTTTCTAAATTGCTCTTTACTTCTATTGCTTCTTCTGGTAAAAGTATGGTGTAATTTTGAATATTTACAGGTTTAATATCAGCATATAAAAGATTAATCCAAAGAAAAAAGATCGCTACGAAATACTTCATTACGTACACTTTTAAATATAATTTTTTTTGAATCAAGCTTAAAAAATTAATTCTTTAATAAAACAAAAAAGTGCTCCCCGCCGTTGGGGGAGCCAAACGTGAGGCTATTTTAATTCATTAAACGGAGGCGAAAATTCGTTAAAAATGCTTCTATTGTGCATAAGATTGATAGGCAATTTTAATTTGAGCGCCAACTTCTGGTAATCTACCAGTAAAAACGATTTTATTCTCGCTAGAAATATACTTATACCCCGTTGTACCAGCTGGTGGTGTAGTTGTTCTGGGGATTTCTACATCGTTTACATATACTTTAATCGTAGAAGAAATAGGTATTCTTGTTAATGAATAAGAACTTGCTTTCGCTGCAACTTGATCTGCTAATTGTTGTAAAAATGCTCCATAGTTTTCGCCACAAATACTGGAGACACTACCGCCTGTATTTTCTGCTAATGTTTTAAGGTTTAATGCTGCGGTTGGAAAAACACTAGAACTAAAATTATAATAAACATTTGCACTTCCATTAACGCCAGTACAAGAACCATGTTGACCAGAATCGTCCAAAGGAATTACTCCATAGAATGGTATGTTGTTTTGTGTAAAAATGTTGTCTGTTAAATTAAAGCGAGGTGCATCTGTATCGCTTCCACTTCCATCCCATTTTGTATAAGCATCACTTTCGTCGGTTATACAAATCACTGTTAGAGTGGAACCGCTTCGAGGATATCCAGCATTTGCAACTGTATTTAAAGAACCTAAACCATTGGTTAATATCGCTCCCATGTTATTAGGAGAAGTCGTGGACAACGCTTTCTCTGCATAATAAGTACAGCTTTCTTTACCTGAACCGCTAGTTCCTGCGCGAATATTGCTTTCGAATTCGTTTCTTGTACTTGTAAAACCTGTTCCTCGTAAATTCGAATTATCTGTCGTAATTGTACCAATTTTAAAGTCTACTCCTAAGCTGTTTAGTCGATCAAAGAATGCTAAGGAATTATTGGCAACAGCTGTTTGTTCTTCGCTCATGGAACCAGAATTGTCTATAACAAATAAGAAATCTGCTTTTGGTGGATTATCGGCTAATAAGATGTCTATATAGTCTTGTGGTTGTGAATTCACAGGACCAATGTTTGTTCCATCTGTTAATCCACTTAATGCATCTTCAACGTTTGCATAATTCGATACAGTTGTAACACCAACGACAATAACTGCATTACCATTGGAATCTTGGCTTGCTTGAATCACAATACGAAATTGGTTTACAACATCTGCGGAAGGTGGATCGTCAGGAAAATTCGATACATTACCACTTCCATCAACTGTACCAATTAATGCTATTAAGCTATTTCTTACATCATTTGCTGTATAAGCATTTTTTAGAGTCAATTGTATATTAGCAACTTCTGTGGGTAGAATTGAATTGCTTAATGATTGTCTACTAATCAAACTATAACCATTGTTGGAAACTTCATTCCAGTTTGCTACTGTGGTTAAAATTCTATCCAAGAGACAAGAAACATTTGCACAATTTGGAACTACTGAACCAAAAGCATTAGTGTTATTGTCTGGACCTGCTAATACCACGCCAACAAAGGAACCATCTGGATTTTGTTGTTGGGTAAATTGGGTATTATCATAACTAATTTGCAGACTGCCACCAACGTTTTGATTCGATGAGTTATTATTTCCAGAATTATCACTGCTGCTATTGTTATTTGAACCACTGTTATCCAAAGGTATTGTAGTAACATTACTACTATTATCGCTTATGGCAGCCTGATCAAGGCTTCCCAAAAACCATAAAAAGGGTGTTTTTTTCTTACCGCAATTGGCAGCAACTAACAAAAGAAGCATCAAAACCAATAATTTACTAAACCACTTCATATCAACCTCCAATGAATATATTTTTACTTAAAGATAATAGACGTAAAATTTTGTATTTTTTTAAAATTTTTTTAGAAAAAACGTGAAAATTTTTAATTTTTTTTCGGATTTTATTCGATTTTTTAAAAATTTTCTGTTTTATATTTTTAAATTGCCTAATAAATAGAAAAAAAAATTATCGATAATCATTATGTTAGATAACAATCTAAAAGATATCCTAAAAAGTATTGTATCGTTTATCATCTTAGTTGTTTTAGTGTTTGCTTTTAAGCATTCTATTTTGGACGCAAATAATATTCCCAGTGGCTCGATGATTCCTACTCTGAAAATTGGAGATTATTTATTCGTTAATAAAATGCGCTTTTCTTTGTATTTCCCGTTTACTTATTATCAAATTTTACACATTGATGATCCTGTACGAGGCGATATTGTAACATTTGTTCCACCAAGAGATCCTTCTAAAAACTATGTAAAAAGAATTATTGGTATGCCTAACGATAGAATACGAATTCGCAATATATCGATATGTGATCCCACATTACCGATAAAAAGGGCAAAAAAAACGTTGTATCAATGTAACCAAGAAAGCGAGAAAAAAAATTTAATACCAATCATAGCATATGTAGAATATAAAGAAAATGATCAGGGAGAGTGGAAACACTTCGACATAGAAGAAATCGATTACGATAAAGCTTACGAAATTCTGCATGATTCCGATAGTATAAGAGTTCTCTATCCAGAAGATAGAAATAATCAAGGTTATTTGCCTGTACTTTTTAGAGAAAGCATTAATGGTCATATTCATTATTTCGTAGAAACAGCAGAAATGATGGTGCCTGATTCTCTATGTAGCGAAATAGAAACAACAGGTTGTATTATTCCAGAAAATCATTATTTTATGATGGGGGATAATCGAGATGATTCCCAAGATTCCCGATTTTGGCAAGTAGGTCCTATAACCCGCAACAAAATCCTAGGAAAACCATTGCTGATTTATTTTAGTATTGATTGGAAAGATCAGATCTGTTTTGCATATTATGAATATCTTGGAGGCAAATATGGTTTTTCGATAAAGGATTTTCCTCCAGAAAAGCAATCAAGATTTTGTTCAATTTATGACATTAATCTTTATAACGAAGATATTTTTACTTATATAAAACGAACGATATTCTATCGACTGCCAAGAATGAATGTAAGATGGTATAGAATCGGAACAATCCTAGAATAGGAAATAGCATTGAATAAAAAACAAAAAGACCCAAATATGCCTCAGCAAGAAATTACTCCCATTCAGTTTATGGGGATTATTTTTGCTATTGTTTTTGAATTTTTGGGATTTTTGTTGTTTTTTGGAATCGTAGGATATTTGGTTCAAAAAAAACTTTTTGATGATAACCCAATGGTTCTAACAATTTCTATCTTTATAGGAATGATGGTAGGAATTTATTACATGTATAATCGAACTAAAAATATTTCTAAAATACGTATTGCAAAATTAAAAAAAGAATCGATGAACCAAGTTTTTTTTAATCGAGAGAAAGAAACCAAAGAACGGATAGAAAAAACGAAAAAAGAAATCAAAGATTATACAAAAAAAATGGATCAATATTTTAAAAAAAATGATCAATAAAAAATATTTTGATCATACGATTTTGTTATCGATACCATTATCATTATTGGTGAACTCATATTTTTTTTCTTTTAATCTTAAAAATTTTGTGATTTCTTATGGAGGAATCTTTGTAACAATTCCCTTCTTTTATTGGTTTTATTATAAATATTATGGTAAATTCGATATAAAAGGACTGATTGTGATTCAGTTAGAAATTCTTTTGCATTTTTTTTACACAATGGCACTATTATTTTATAATGAATATTCCATAGTTTACAATTTTTTAATTTTTTTAATCGTTTATTATTGTTTTAAGCTTGCCATCCTAATTGGTTTAAAAAAATAATACCTTATACACCATGAAAACTAAAAGAATTATAATAACTTTTTTAATATTTTTTATTGTAAATTTTCTTTATGGTAATACAGATAAAAGCGAAAGCCATGATGAAAAACCTTCTTTTGACGAAGTGCTAAGCCATCATTTGATGGATTCCCCTATTTTTGAGTTTAATATAGGTGGAAGAAAAGTTTATCAAGGAGAGCCTGGCTTTGATGAAGATCCTTATAGAAGGTATATCTTTAAAGACGAAAAAGGTTTTTACAAATATGAAGGTGGAATTCCTCTACATATAACCAAACGTGTTGCTATGATGTGGGTTGTTGCAATTCTATTGATTTTGGTTTTTGTCAAAGCTGCAAATGCTATCGCAAAAGATCCTCTTAAAATTAATGGAAGATTTGCAAACATGGTAGAAGTGCTTTTCGAATTTGTTCGCAAAGATATTGCAGAATCCAATATGCATCATCCCAGTGGATTGTTTTTAGGTTATATTTTAACAGCATTCTTTTTTGTTTTATTCAGTAATTTATTGGGATTATTTCCACCTTTTGGAGAAATTGCGGAGATGATTTATTCTTCTATTACGGGACATCATGCACCACACGGAGAGGGGCAACTTCCATCTCCCATAATAGCTATATGGCCAGGTATTACTGTGACTGGAGATATAGCTGTAACGTTTACATTAGCTGCATTTACAACAATATTAATTTGGGCTGCTGGATTTAAGTATCAAGGTGTGCAATTTATTTGGCATGCTGTCCCAGGTGGCGTTCCTTGGTGGTTATTTCCAATTATGTGGCCTATTGAATTTATTATTAGCCCATTAGCAAAGGGTTTTGCTTTAATGATCCGGCTTTTAGCAAACATGACTGCTGGACACGTTGTAATCTTGGTTATTGCTAGCTTTATTTTTGAATTTTCTAAATGGACATTTTTAACTGTATTCGTTGCATCTTTATCGGTCTTTGGTATGACTTTTATGTATATATTAGAAATACTTGTAGCATTTTTACAAGCGTTTATTTTTACATTGCTTTCTTCTATTTTTATTGGATTGAGTATGCATAGACATTAAACGTAAAAATAAAATTTAATAATTTTTTAAAAATTTTAAGGAGGAACAAATGATTAGTTTAGCATTTATTGGAGTTGGCTTGGGAATAGGATTGGTTGTGATTGGAGCAGCGTACGGAATTGGAAAGATTGGTTCTTCTGCAACAGAAAGTGTTAGTAGACAACCAGAGGCAGCAGGTTCTATTCAATTAGCGATGATTATTTCTGCAGCATTGATTGAAGGTGTTGCATTGTTCGCACTTGTTATTGCATTCCAAATGGGTGGAAAATTAACAGTCGAAGTATTGAACAAATTTGCAGAAAAGCCAGCTGTTGTAGAACAAACCGGAAAATAATCCGGTTTGTCTTCTTTTAAATACTATTGGAGGTAGGTTATGAACATCATTCTTGCAGGTGGAATTGCATTACTAGATATTAACCCTGGTTTGGTAATTTGGACCACATTAACATTTATTATCGTTGCAATCATTCTGTATGTATTTGCATGGAAAAAGATCATTGTTGCATTAGATACACGAGCACAATATATAGAAAATAACATTAAAGAAGCAGAACGTTTAAAAAAAGAAGCAGAAGCTAAATTCGAAGAATATCAAAATAAGATGATCGATTTAAAACAAGAAGCACAAGAGATTTTACAAGAAGCAAAAAAAGATGCAGATGTTTTAAAAGACGAAATTATCAAAAAAGCTAAAGAAGAAGCAGAAGAATTGCGAAGAAGAGCACAAAAAGAGATTAATTTAGCAAAAGAATCTGCAATCGAAGAAATTCATAATTATGCAATAGAGTTATCGATGGAGATAACAAAAAAAGTCATCAATAAAACTCTATCTAAAGAAGAACATAAACGCCTTTTAGAAGAAACTTTAAAAGAGTTAAATAAATCCCAAAATTAAGGATTTCCTATGATATTTGAACAATTGCCAGAATCCTATGCAAAAGCATTGCTGGATTTAACAAAAGGCAAAGAAGAAGAAACCTTAGAATATTTAAAAGAGATTCAAAATATAATAAAGAAAGATAAACAAATTGAACATTTTTTCTTAAATCCTGCAACAAGTCGAAATATAAAGATAGAAATAATCAAGAAAATATTTAAAGATTATCTTCCAGAGATATTGCTAAACTTTCTTTGTGTTTTAGCAAAGAATGAAAGATTTGAATTATTACCTCAAATCGAAGAAATATATCGTTATTATTACGATCAAATGAATCAGATTTTACCAGTAAAAGTAATTACTGCAATAGAATTAGACGAAGAAACAAAAAAAACTATAGAAAATGTTCTATCAAAATATTTCAATAAAAAGGTCGATTTAGAATTTTATGTAAAACCACAAATTATTGGTGGAATCGTAATTCAAAGTCAAGGATACGAAATAGATGATAGTATACAAACAAAATTACGTTTTATTTATAAAAATTTAAAAAATACTAAATTAACTGGAGTAGTATATGAAGATTAAAGTCGACGAAGTTGTCAATTTACTAAAAAAAGAAATTCAAAGTTTCGAAAAAAGTACAGATTTAACTGAATACGGTGAATTAATATCTGTTGGTGATGGTATTGCTAGAATTTATGGTTTAGAAAATGTAATGTCTAACGAAATGGTTGAGTTCGAAGATGGTACCATAGGATTAGCTTTTAACTTAGAAGAATCTTCTGTTGGTGTGGTAATATTAGGTGATTATGAACAACTAAAAGAAGGTGATAAAGTTAAAAGAACTGGTAAAATTTTACAAGTTCCCGTTGGAAACGAATTACTCGGAAGAATTGTCGATCCATTAGGAAGACCATTAGATGGTGGACCACAAATCAAAGGCGAAATGACCTATCCAGTAGAAAGAATTGCACCTGGTATAGCGACAAGAGAACCAGTAAAGATTCCTCTACAAACAGGTATAAAAGCTATCGATTCGATGATACCTATTGGTAGGGGACAACGCGAATTAATTATTGGTGATAGAAATACAGGTAAAACAGCAATTGCAATAGATACAATTATCAATCAGAAAGGACAAGATGTAATTTGCGTTTATGTTGCAATTGGACAAAAAGCATCTAAAGTAGCAGCTGTTGCAGAAAAATTAAAAAAATACGGAGCAATGGATTATACCATCATTGTTTCTGCTTCCGCATCTGATCCAGCACCACTACAATATCTTGCACCTTATGCTGGATGTGCGATGGCAGAATATTTTATGTACGAACATGGAAGACATACTCTAGTAATTTACGACGATTTATCAAAACAAGCTAATGCATACAGACAAATGTCCTTGTTATTAAGAAGACCACCAGGTAGGGAAGCATATCCAGGGGATGTTTTTTACTTGCATAGTAGGTTGTTAGAAAGAGCAGCAAAGTTAAACGATAAATATGGTGGTGGTTCTTTGACTGCATTACCAATTGTAGAAACACAAGAAGGAGAGGTTTCTGCTTATATTCCTACAAATGTTATTTCAATTACAGATGGGCAAATATATTTGCAACCTGGTTTATTTGCAGCAGGTCAACGTCCAGCTGTGGATGTTGGTATATCAGTTAGTAGGGTAGGTGGTAGTGCGCAAATCAAAGCAATGAAAAGTGTTGCAGGTAGACTAAGGTTGGATCAAGCACAATTTAAGGCATTGGAAGCATTTGCTCAGTTAGGTACAGAGTTAGACCCAGCAACACAAGCACAATTAGACAGAGGATATAGGGTAATGGAAGTGTTAAAACAAGATGAATCTGATCCTTATCCTGTTGAAGATCAAGTTGTAGTAATTTTCGCGGTTACCAGAGGATTAATGGATAAAATTCCTGTTCCTAAAATACGCGATTTTGAAAAAAAATTACTTGAATACTTAAAAGAATCTCATCCCGAAATACTAAAATCGATCGCTACAAAAAAAGTGATCGAAAACGAATCTGCATTAGAATCAGTTATTAAAGAATATGTTGATGCATATTTAACTGGTCAATCAGCTGATGTGCGATTAAAACAAGTATCCTAATTAAGGAGAAGATATGGCTGGTTTAAAAGAAGTCAAAAAGAGAATCGGTTCTGTTAAAAATATTCGAAAAATAACCAAAACTATGGAAATGGTTTCTGCTGCGAAATCAAGAAAAATGATGAACCGCGTACATGATTCTCAACCTTATGGAAAAAAGATCTTCGAATTGATGGAAAAATTATCTACTTATGGGGCAAACATAGAGAGCCCCTTTCTAAAACCAAAAGAAAATCCACAACAATATATTCTATTAGTAATTACAGCAAATCGAGGTCTTTGTGGTGCTTATAACTCCAATGTATTGAAGTTAGCAAGACAAAGAATTAAAGAATTGCAAGAGCAAAAAAAAGAAGTTAAACTCTATGTTATAGGGAAAAAAGCTGCTTCTTACTTTAAGTTTATTCGATTCCCCGTAGAAAAGGTCTATACAAATTTCGAAGATAACTTTAAATTCGAGCAAGCAAAAGAACTGATGGATCTTTTTACAGAGAAATTCTTAAAAGGTGAGTTCGATATATTAGAAGTGATTTCTACGCATTATTATTCATCCACATCTCAGAAACCAGAGGTAAAACAACTTTTGCCCCTTATAAGTGATATTGCAAAAGGAAAGGAAAAAAAAGTTCAAACGAATATAATCATGCTCCCTTCCAAAGAAGAAATTCTAAAAAAAATCATTCCTCATATACTTGAATATTCCATTTATAAACTGATATTAGAAGCAGTAACATCAGAACAAATTTATCGAAGGATTGCGATGAAATCTGCATCTGATGCAGCAAATGATATGACAAAATCCTTAACGCGTTTATACAACCGAAAACGACAAGGTAAGATTACACAAGAAATATCAGAAATCGTAGCAGGAGCAGATGCAATAAAATAATCAAACAATCATAAGGAGTAATATTTATGGCAGAAAAATTAAAACCATCCAAAGGAAAGATAACTCAAATTATTGGTACAGTAATTGACGTAATTTTCGAAAATGATAGAATTCCAGAGATTTACGAAGCATTAGAAATGCAAGTGGTTCGTTTTGGAAAAAAAGAGCGGTTAGTAGCAGAGGTACAACAACAATTAGGTGGAAGACGCGTAAGAGCTGTAGCTTTATCTTCCACAGATGGATTAGTTAGAGGTCAAGAAGTTATAGCAACAGGTGCACCCATAAGTGTACCAGTTGGAGAACCAACCCTTGGTAGAATTTTTAATGTTTTAGGCGAAGTAGTAGATGATGGTCCACCAGCAAATGCAACTGAATTTTGGCCAATTCATCGAGATGCACCAGAAATGACTGATCTTGAACCTAAAGTAGAAATTTTCGAGACTGGTATTAAAGTGATCGATTTACTTGCACCTTATACTCGTGGAGGTAAAACAGGATTATTTGGTGGGGCAGGTGTTGGAAAAACTGTGATTATCATGGAATTGATTCATAACTTAGCAAAAGAGCATGGTGGATATTCTGTATTCGCTGGTGTTGGAGAAAGAACACGCGAAGGAAACGATCTCTGGTTAGAAATGAAAGAATCTGGTGTTATTAACAAAACAGTCTTGTGTTATGGTCAGATGAATGAACCACCTGGTGCACGATTAAGAGTAGGATTAAGTGCTTTAACTATGGCTGAATATTTAAGAGATGTAAAAGGGGTAGATTGCCTTTTATTTATCGATAATATTTTTAGGTTTAGTCAAGCAGGATCAGAGGTTTCTGCGTTGTTAGGACGTATGCCTTCTGCGGTTGGTTATCAACCAACACTTGCAACAGAAATGGGAGAATTACAAGAAAGAATTACATCTACCAAAAAAGGTTCTATTACATCTGTTCAAGCAGTTTATGTCCCAGCAGATGACTTAACAGACCCTGCACCTGCAACTGCATTTATTCACCTCGATGCGACAACAGTTTTGAGTAGAGCAATTGCAGAAAAGGGAATTTATCCAGCTGTTGATCCATTGGATTCTTCTTCTAGAGCTTTACAACCTAATATTGTTGGTAAAGAACATTACGAAACTGCACGCGAAGTTCAAAGAATCTTACAAAGATACAAAGATTTACAAGATATTATTGCAATTTTAGGTATGGACGAATTATCAGAAGATGATAAAATCTTAGTGGCACGTGCGCGTAAAATTGAACGATTCCTATCTCAACCTTTCCATGTTGCAGAGCAATTTACAGGTAGAAAAGGTATATATGTTAAACTAGAGGATACAATACGTTCTTTTAAAGAATTGTTATCTGGTAAATATGATCATATTCCAGAACAAGCATTCTACATGACTGGAACAATCGATGATGTAATCGAAAATGCAAAACAAATGGGCGTTCATGTCTAATAACAACCCCTTTTGGGGTTTTTTTATTTTTTTTAATTAGGAAAAGTATATGCAAAATCAAGAATTATACATTTCAATCGTATCACCATCAAAACCATTATACGAAGGTAAAGTTACTTCTGTAATTTTACCATTATACGACGGACTTGCGGGAATTCTAAAAAATCATGCAGAAATGATGGCAGAGTTAGGACCTGGCAAATTATATGTGAAAAACGAAGATGATGAAATAGTTTTTTTCATTAACGGTGGTTTTGTAGAAGTTTCTAAGAATAAAATCACAGTTTTAGCAAACGAGGCATACAAAAAAGAAGATTTAAATAAAGAGATTGTACAAAAAGAATATCAACAAATCCAAAGCATTAAAGCAAGAGGAGATGAACAAATTCAAGAAAAATTACAAAAATTAAATGCAGTAAGAAATAAACTCTCTTTTCTTAAAGAAAAATAAAAGTTGACTTTTTTTCTTTTTTTTCTTAAAATAATCCAATAAAACTATAAATAGATCATTTTAAATTATTGGAATAGTTTCCGATAATTTAAGAAAGTTTTTTTATGAATCAAAATTATAATTCTAATAAAACAAACCAAGAAGAAGATTTAGATATTGATTTTGAATCCCTTGATTTACCTGATCTATCTTTTGATTCAATCGATGAAAATTATGATATTGGATTAACAAACGAAGAACTTAGTGAAGTATTAGAACTCCCTTCACCAATAGAATTAGATGCAGAGGAAGAGCATCCAGTAGCGTTAAGCGATGACGAATT
>FMJZ01002514.1_pt1 | contig 51498 bp, 48 predicted proteins | sample 1987881 | NCBI WGS metagenome assembly FMJZ01 (sample SAMEA4378227, study PRJEB15110) | soil metagenome | biome: soil; feature: Field; material: Soil | place: India | collected 2015-03-11 | depth 0 m
ATTTACTTTTCGCGCAATGTGGCTACAGATCCAATGCTTTCCTGGCCGGCGCGTGAAGTGGTTCCGCCGGATTGGGGTGCTCTTTATGTGCCTATTTGCACCGATCAGAAGACAATTGGCGTCTTGATGGTTGCTGACCGCTTGCCGCGAGAGTTCTCGGTAAACGATGCGCGTTTGACGGCGACTCTGGCGGAAATGGCAGGGAATGCCATTCAGCGCATGATCCTGTATGAGCAGACTCAACGCCACGCTGTGGAACTGGAGCAACGCGTTGCCGAGCGCACGGCTGCGCTACAACAAGCCTTGCAGCGAGCTCAGGAAGTAGATCGGTTGAAATCTGAGTTCATCGCCAATATCAATCATGAACTGCGAACGCCGCTTACCAATCTTGTTTTGTATTACCAGATGTTGCGCGCACAGCCAAATGTTCAGACAGAAGAACGTCTGGATGTAATTGGGCGTGAACTAGAACGTTTGCGCAGGCTGATTGAGGATTTGTTGAGTCTCTCGCGCCTGGAGGCCGGTCGGGTTCCCTTTTCCCTCTCGCTTCAAAATTTGAACGAAGTGTTGCGCGTCCTTGTGGAGGATCGCCGTTCTTTAGCCGAGGAACGCAACTTAGAACTCCGGGTCGAACTGGAGGAAGACCTACCTTTGGCCCTGTTCGATCGTCAGATGATCAGTCAAGCCTTTTCAAACTTGCTGACCAATGCGCTGAACTATACTCCCCCTCATGGGCAGGTACGGGTGCGTACTATGCTCGGTCAATTCAGCGGTGAGACATATGTGGGATTGAGCGTTCAGGATACTGGCCCCGGCGTTGACGCGGAGGACTTGCCACATATCTTTGAGCGGTTTTATCGCGGTCGTGTAGGGCGCGAGTCCAGTGCGTCGGGCACGGGCTTAGGTCTTGCGATTGTCAAACAAGTTGTCGAATACCACAAGGGGAAAATCGAGGTCGCGAACGGCTTGCTGGACGGTCGTGGCGCCTCTTTCACCATTTGGCTGCCTGTTGGTGATCACTCAACGGCCTCTCCAACGCAGGCACGCTCTTAGACGCGCGTGCCACAGCGGCGCGAGGAGAAGCCGAATTGCGTACTTTAAGGTCAATACAGAAAACCAATGACCGCCGTCGCGAAAATGGATTCGGACCATTTCCGGCCAACACCGGTCATTCGCGGCCATAGTTTTGGAACGACCGTGAAGACGAAAATTCGCCCAGGTTTGATCGGGCAAATAGGCGAGAGGGGTCAATCGCGCAATGCGCACCCATAAGTCGTAATCCATAGCAAAGAAGAAGGATGGGTCGAGAGGGCCGACTTGTCGCCAAAGGGAGGCGCGAAAGAAGGATGCTTGCTGAGGAATGTGCACATAGCCCTGTCGTAGGCGCCGATAATCCGTTCGGGCGGCGGGGAATCGTCCTATCACCCTTCCTTGCTCATCAATGAAATTGGCGTTCGCGTAGACCATGCCTATAGCGGGGTGCGCATTCAGGTATTGTACGGCTGCAGACACAGCGCCGGGCTGATAGGTATCGTCAGAGTTAAGCCACGCCAAAATTTCTCCCTTTGCCCGGGAAAACCCTTTGTTAATGGCATCGGTCTGCCCTCGATCGGGCTCTGAGACCCACCAGGCTAGGCGATCGGCATATGTCTTAATGATTTCTACTGAGCCATCGGTTGACCCACCATCTATGACGATATATTCTATATAGGGGTAGTCCTGCGCCAGGACAGACCGGATGGTCTCCTCCAGAAAGCGTGCTTGGTTGAAAGAAGGTGTAACAATGGTGACAAGGGGCAACCTTACCGTTGATTTGTCCATGTGATGCCTTGCTCAGAGATAGATAACCTGCGACGACAATGTTGTAGGCGGCGCCGTAGCGCGCGATACCAGAGGAAAGCGCTGCCAAGGCCAATCGCTCCGCCTAGTGCTTGAATCACTTTGAACCAATAACGCTGCACGGCGGCTGGCTGCAACCTCCAGGCTTGCCAAAAAAAGGTTAGCGCATGCCATGGGCGGCCAGCGTCAATATATCGTCGTCCGGCAAAGACATACAGGCCGGCATAGATTTCTCGGTGATGGAGCGCAATCGTCTCACGAAATAAAGGGTGTTGTTCTAGCGAGGGAACGAAGCGAAAGGCTTCCTCTACGAACATTGTTGCCTGCGCGATGGTCTTGGCCGTTTCATGAGTGCGTTCTACCGCCCAATATTCCGGTACGTGCAGGATAGGATAGCGCGCCGCAATACGAATCCACAGACTGTGATCCAGAATGCCGTGAAACTCCGGAATCAAATAACCAGCCTCTTCCAAAGCCTTGCGGCGCATGAAAACAGCCGGTTGCAGCAGAACATTGAAAGCAAGCAAGTCAACGAGGGTATATTGGCGATAAGGATGCCAATCCAGAATCTCTAATTCGGCATTGACCATGACGCCATCGCCGTAAACCATACCGACTTCAGGGTTTGCCTGAAGGACTTGGACAGCGCGCCGTACTACCTCCCTGTGATAATACAAGTCATCCGAGTTAATCCAGGCTACAATTTCACCGCGCGCGCGCCGCAGACCTTTGTTGATAGCATCGGCTTGCCCTTCGTCTTTCTCGGAGACCCACCACGTCAGGCGGTCGGCATATTTCTTGATAATCTCTACCGATCCATCGGTTGAGCCACCATCTACAAGGAGATATTCGATATGCGGATACTCTTGCATCAGAACAGAAAGGATGGTTTGTTCAAGAAAGCGAGCCTGGTTGAAGGAGGGGGTAACAATGGATACGAGAGGAAAAGCGTTCATGAACGAATCACCACAGAGAGTCGTAGGCTACCTTAGGGAAAACGGTTAGTTTTCCTCCGATTGTTGCGTCTACTACACGTCTTCCCGCCGCCTCGAAGGCTTCTTTAGCTAGCCGATACGCGCGCTCGGAACCTTCGGGATCTGGCAACTGCCAGCGGAATCCTTTGCCGAAGTAGTTAGGAGAAAAATGGTTTTGATCGTCACCTTCTGAGATCACAGTTTGGTTGGCAGGACCGCGCGTCGCGAAGTTATGATCCACGCCGATCAGCACTACCTCGTGAAAGCCCATATAAAAGGCAAGTTGCAAAGCCACATAGGTTACTGTATATCCTTCAAAAAGGCGATTCGTAGCATCTCCGCTGAAGTTTTCCGGACCTGTGTAGTCTGTATCCAGGAAATAGGTCAGCGGTGAAGGCGGGAACCAATCTCGTGCTCGCCAAGTCAAGAACTTTGGGATGTCGAGCGCAGCAATTTCATCGGCGCACTGTTCCAACACCAATTCATTGACCGAGACCAGACAGGACGTCGGGAAACCGAGCTCTGGGAAAAGCAAGTAAATTCGGTTCAACCCAAAGGTAAACTCGTGACGGAGTTTGCTTAAGTCCGTTTGGCGCAACGAGGGGCCGTTCCCAATGATGAAACATCGCTTACCCTTGTAGGCATCACGATATACCTCCAATCGCTTCCGGTTACGCGACCATCGCGGCGAAAGGGTTTTCGCAAGAACGTGGCGGCCGCGGTTGCGATACTGCCAATAGGTGTTCGAAAATACGCGCCAGACGGGGGCCGGAATCACTCGCTTGAAGGTCTGTTTCATAAGTTCAAGGGGACGCAAAGACCAAGATCTGGATGTTGCCGCCGTCAATGCTGACGAGACGATTCAGCGCGTGCCCAATGTGTGGCTCGATCAGCGACCAGACGCGGGGGTTGTCATTGTATAGAGTTGGGTCTACATAGATGGCCTGGATTCCTTGATAGCGCATCCAGGATAAGAACTGTTCGGGAGTCACATCGAGCGGGATGTCGGTGGATGATAGGTTGGCTAATCGCATTTTGGCTGCCGTGGGAAAGAGCGAACCCGCAGCGACAAAAGAGTCCTCGGGCAGATTCGCTGTCAACGCCAGTAATGCTTGTTCCTTTGGCTCTTTCCCGAGCGCGCGGATTTTTGGCGAGGGATAGGGCCCGCGCAGAATCAGGCCGGCGCACAAGGTTATCAACAAAATGCTTGCGGCTTTATCCCTAATCGGAGGATGTGAGGTCGCAAAATGACCGACCCATAGGCTTAGCAGGAACAGGCCGCAGGAGTAGGCGATTGCCAACTTGTTCGTCGCAATACTTACTGCTGCGATCGAAGCGAGCAAAACAAGCCACAGGAATCGCTCGCGTGTGGCCAGACGCGCCGCTACAGCATGCAAACCAATCGCTGCCAGCACCAGGATGACGTAGAAGGGGAACAACAAATGCCCGGCGCGAAACAGAGTAATGACAAAGCCCGAGGTCAAGTGTAAAGGCCAGGTCAATAGCAAGAGCAAGAGCGTAGAATGCCGACGACGAATCAACTCCACCCCGCCTCGTAAGCACAACAGGAACAACACAGGCGCGAAGCGAATACCATAAGCGCGGAGAATTTGCTCAGGCAGCGATTTTACGGTCAATGTTAGCCGCTTGAGGTACATAGCAGGATTGCGTTGAATGGCGCGAAAGATAGAGTGCTTGTTTTCCTCTGCTACGCCAAAATAGCGCTGCGCTTCTAATTTTGCAGCCGCAACCGGGTTGATTCCATCCTTGGCGCTAAGGATGATTTCCTGACCGGCTTCGAAGTTGTCGTAGGTTCGTTCCAGCGTTCCGAGACTGTAGTTTCCCGTAGACAAGCCATACATCAACACGTATCCGCCGACAATCAACGCAAACGGCGAAACGCTTGCTAAACTTGCCGGCAGGACGCGTTTGCAGCGCCAGCCGAGGAAAATGCCCCATAATGTAAAAATGGGGAAGAGAAGCAAGCCATCATTTCGCGCCAGAGCGGAAAGGCCGAGGAAGAGCGATCCTAACCACAAATGACGTAATGATTGTGATCGGTAGAAAGCCAGTAGTTGCCACAACGCGAAACCGGCAAAGGCGGCGAAAAGAGGGTCGGAGGGAAAAATCAAAAATTCCAGCACAAAGGGAGCAGTCAAGAACAATCCCAGGGCAATGGCAGGATGGGCAAGCTCCTTGAGTTGACGTGCAGTTAAGTAAACACTTAACCACAGAAGCACAAAGGAAAGCAGCTTGCCAAGAGTCCGGCTATGCACAAGCCAAAACGGCGAAGCGCGGAACGGTAAATAGGTCAAGGCATAAAAGACGCTCGTCACAGGGTTGTTGGCAAGTGACGGCCATTCGCCCTTGTCGGCCAACAAACGACCGCCAACAACGTATGCCATTTCATCCCAGGGGCCGATGTCGCCTAGAGTAGGAAAGAGCGAAGGGGCAACGAGAGCAAAGTTGACGATCAAAAAGACCAGGGCCAAACGGTCGAAGGAAGCGGGGCTTTTCCAGAAGGCAAGATGCCGTTTCATCGCTTCCCTGTTGTGGGAAAACCAGAGGAAGATCGAACAAGGTTTCCGTCGGGTCAGCATCTGTACTGACTACTACCCAAGCGCCGCAGAGTAACACCGCACATCGGACTACTCCGTGCTCAGGCGCGCTGTTGCTCCTCCGTCCACAACGAGCGCCTGACCGGTCATGAACGAGGATTGTTCCTCATCAGCCAGAAAGTAGATGGCATGGGCAATCTCTGTAGGACGACCAATGCGTCCATTAACCGTACGGCGCGCTAAATTTTCAAGACGTTCCAGGATATCCTGACCGGAGACGTGGCCTCGTCCCAGGCCAGCGCGTAGCATAGGAGTATCCACGGCGCCAGGCAGGATAGCGTTCACGCGAATATTGTCCGGCGCGAACTCGATCGCCATCGCGCGTGTCAGAGCAAGTAATCCGCCCTTGCTGGCTGCGTACGCTGCAATGTTGGCCGATGTTTGTATGGCGTGAACCGAAGAAACATTCACAATCGCCCCGCCACCGGCAGCCTTGAGCAAAGAATAGGCGAGCTTGACGCCAAGAAAGACCGAACGCAGATTGGATGCCATGACGGCATCCCATTCCTCTGTGGTGGTCTCTAAGAGAGGTTTTGCGACTTGCAGAGCCGCATTGTTGATAAGAGCATCCAAACGATCCGTAAGTTGCCGTATGCGTGTAAAAATAGCCTCTATTTCTTCGGGACGGGAAATATCGGCGCGAATGAAAAGGCCTTTCTCTGGAAAACCGTCGCCGAATTCGGCCCGGTCCACGCCGATGACCCGCCATCCTTTTTGTGTAAAGAGTGCGACGGTAGCACGTCCAATCCCGCCTGCCGCGCCGGTGATGAGCACGGTTTTCATGAATGCCTCCATCCTAAGGAACAATTTTTTTGCCAAAGTATAACATAGACTCTTATGGCGTCATTCGATTCTGGTACAATTGCCGCATGTTTAAACGGTGGCAATTCTGGTTGGGTATGGCAATCAGCGCCATCTTTCTGTGGTTCGCCCTGCGCGGCCTGCAGTTGGCTGATTTTTGGGCCGTGGTGCGTTCGGCCCGGTATTGGTGGATTCTCCCTGGTGTGATCGTCTACTTTGCGGGAGTCTGGGTGCGCGCATGGCGCTGGCATTACCTGCTACGCCCTATCCAGAAGATACCCACGCGCGAGATGTTCCCTCTAACGTGCATTGGATACATGGGGAACAACATTTATCCGGCGCGCGCCGGCGAGGTGCTACGGGCTGTTATCCTAAAGCGAAGGCGCGGCATATCCATATCTGCATCATTGGCAACGATTGTCGTGGAGCGCATCTTCGACGGCGTGGTCATGCTAGCCTTCGTCTTCGCCAATCTTCCTGAACTTGCCGCCCTTGCGACGGCCGACTCGGGCTTCGTGGGCAACTTGCGCGACCTGGCGCTTATTGGCGTCGGCGTGTTCACAAGCGCGCTGTTTCTTTTCTTGCTGGCTTCCATGTTCCCACAACGCGCCGTGGGCATCGGGCAATGGCTTATTCAGCGCGCTCTACCTGCACGTTGGCGTGCACAAGCTACCAACATCCCAGACAGATTCCTAGAGGGATTGGTCTTCCTGCGCTCGCCGTGGAACGTCCTGATGGTTTTTAGTACATCGGTGGTAATCTGGGCGCTAGAGACCGGCAAGTACTGGTTCGTTATGCATGCTTTCGATTTTCAGGTGGGTTTCTTCGCGTTGATGTTGATGAATGGGGTGGTCAACCTGGCAACCACGATTCCATCGGCTCCTGGGTATATTGGCACCTTCGATACGCCGGGGATCGCGGTCTTGCGAGCCTACGGTGTAAATCAAGCGATGGCAGCAGGGTATACCCTCGTGTTGCATGTAGCGCTGTGGTTGCCTATCACGGCAGTAGGGGCCTGGTACCTGGCGCGGGAGGGAATCCGTTGGAGCGAATCGCTACGCGCAGAGGCGCATAGCAAGGACGGTTAGTAGGATAGGCCCGCGGAGGGAGTAGGGGTAAATCCGATCTTCCCCCGTTTCCCTAACTGTAAACCGTTGTGGGGAGAATGGCATTCGCCACACCCCTGGTAAGAATCAAAACCTGATCGTCCATTCTTGGCGCAGGCTACAGTCGCGCGCGTGCGCCGTCGGAAGCCTGCGCGGAACGAACGATCAACGGTCAGTCGCAGGCGCATGTGATCGCAGTTGTTCGCGCGTTCGATAGCTGGCAAAGGGCGGGTGCGGCGCAAGGCGGGCGTCCAAGCAGCGCGCAATAAACGACGTTTCTCCCGGTTCCGGCCGCGATAGTACTTCCCGTAAAAAATTCGCACTCCATGCCCGCCGGGGTTTTCACGAAGATACAGCCTCACACACGCGTGACATACTCGCCTGTACGAGTATCTAGGCGAATCACATCGCCCTCCTTTACAAATTGTGGCACTTGCACCTCGAGGCCGGTTTCCAAGCGCACCTTCTTCATAACGTTCGTCGCCGTATCACCCCGCACGGCTATTTCCGCGTAGACGACTTTCAAGTCGACCGTCAAAGGTAACTCAACGTCCAGCGGCTCCCCTTTGTAAAATGTGAGTTTACATTCTGTGCCCTCTTTCAAAAAACCAGCTGCTTCACCGATTACCTCGGCCCTGACTGTCCACTGCTCGAAGGTTTCATTATCCATGAAGTAGTAGAACTCGCTGTCATTATACAGGTATTGGACGTTATGGAACTCAAGCCGCGCCTCCTGAACCTGATTGCCGGAAATGAAGGTCTTTTCCAGGGTGGCGCCGGTTCGTAGATTGCGCGCCTTGACGCGAATAGTCGCGTTTCCGCGCCCTGGTTTGTGGTGACTATATTCCAGCACGCGCCACAATTGCCCGTCCAGCTCAAAGGTTACTCCTTTGCGGAGATCGTTGACGTCAATCATAGTGTTCCATCCTCGTTTTGAAATTAGAAGCGGGCGGATTATACTGCTAAATTTCTAGAAGCAGCAAGTATCCACGCAAAAGTGGCAGCATAATTTCCGAGGAGTTATGCTCCAAAACCACACCGCCGATATCAACGACTCTTGTATGCGCAGTAAGAGAGGGTTGCCAAGTTATCCGTTCGCCTGTATAATCCTAAATAATCTCATATCCGGAGTTGTGGTCTGATGGAATCCACCTCTATCCCCCTCGGGCAGGGGGACGCACCCGAGCACAGTTCAAGCGAGAATGAACGCAATAATCAGGTGAATATGGAAGCCCTCTTGCAGGAAAAAGGAGAAATGCTCCTAGACTTTCCGCAAGCCGGCGAAATCCGCACCGGCGTGGTCGCCAGCAAGAGCGCCGGTCAGATTCTTGTCAGCGTGGGCGCCAAGTCGGAGGGCGTCATCACTGGCAAGGAACTGGAGGCCATTCCGCCAGAGGAGCGTGAGTCGCTCCAAATAGGACAGCAGATCTCCGTCTATGTTGTCTCTGCCGATGACACAAATGGGACGATTTTGCTTTCCTACACGCGCGCGCAAGAGCAGCGGAGCTGGGACGCTGTGGAAAGAATGCTCGAGGCCGGGGAAGTCTACGAAAGCAAGGTAGAGGGGTATAACAAAGGCGGATTGATTGTGCCGGTGCACGGTCTTCGGGGTTTTGTGCCGGCCTCGCAGATTGGCCTCAGCAGACGGATGCAAATGAGCGGTGAAAAGGCCGAGCAACGCTACGCCAGCATGATCGGCGAACCGGTAACTGTGCGCGTTATTGAGGTGGATCGTCATCGCCGTCGCTTGATTCTCTCGGAACGCGCGGCCAGCAGCGAAACGCGTCAATCGCTTAAGGAGCGTGTTATTGAGGAATTGCACGAAGGTGAGGTGCGTACAGGACGTGTGTCCAGTCTGGCCGATTTTGGCGCTTTCGTCAATATTGGTGGAGCGGACGGCCTGGTGCACCTCTCTGAAATCTCATGGGATCGAGTTCAACACCCGTCCGAGGTGCTCGAGGTAGGCCAGGAAGTGCGCGTCAAAGTCATCAGTATAGACCGCGAACGGAAGCGAATTGGCCTCTCCATACGCGCATTGCAAGAGGACCCCTGGCGTAAGAAGGTGGAGAAATTCAAGGTCGGTCAACTGGTAGAAGGCGTCATTACCCGCCTGACGAAGTTCGGTGCTTTCGCTAGACTGGAAGGAGATTTGGAAGGCCTCATTCATATTTCTGAAATCAGTGATACGCGCATCGAACATCCAAAAGAGAAATTGCACGAGGGCGATGTCGTCACGCTACGAATCATCCGCATTGACCCAGAACAGCGCCGTATTGGCCTGAGCCTGCGCAAAGTGGACTCGGGCGCGTATAAAGATCTCGATCTCAAACAAATTGATTTGGAAGGCGTTCAACTCGAATTAGCAAGCCACGCAACGAGCGAGGAAACCGTATCCTTGCGACCAGGATCGCCTTCGCAGGAATCGCCACAGAAGAGTGGTCAGGAAGCCGCAACGCAAGCATAGGTTGTCTCCCCCGGTTCCGGGTAACGATGGCTTGTCCTGCTAAGCTGGCCATTGTTTCATCATTCCTCCTGGCCCTTGAAGATGCGTCCCCCTCCATGGCTCTTGTGATTGATGCCCACGAAGATCTTGCCTGGAACATGTTGACCTTTGGGCGAGATTACACGCGCTCCGCCATAGAAACGCGCCGACTGGAAGAAGTAAATCGTTCCCTCGCGCCAATGAAAAACGGTCATACCTTGTTGGGTTGGCCTGATTATCAAAACGGACAGGTAGCAATTGTCTTCGCTTCCTTATTTGCAACTCCGACCCGCCTTAAGCGCGGCGACTGGGAGATTCTCTGCTATACTACGCCTGAGGAAGCCTGGCAGGTTTACCATCGTCAATTGGAAGCCTATCATGCTCTTGTGGAAACCCATCCCGAGCGTTTTGTTTTCATCACAACGCGACATCAACTTCAGACCCTGCTCTTAGACTGGCAGGATAAGTCTCGACAAGGTCACCCTGTTGGCTTCGTTGTCCTGATGGAAGGAGGCGAGGGCATTCGCACCCCTTCTGAGTTGGAACAATGGTGGGAGGAAGGTGTGCGCATCGTTGGGCCAGCCTGGGCTAGGACGCGCTACTGCGGCGGCACCAACGAGCCAGGGCCTCTCACCGCGGAAGGGCGCGAGTTACTGGAAGTCATGGCCGAGCTGCGCCTTACCCTGGATGTCAGCCACATGGATGAGGCGGCAGCGCGTCAGGCGATTGATCGTTACGAGGGTCCTATTATCGCCAGCCACGCAAACGCGGCTGCGTGTGTTCCGGGTTATGAAGGCAACCGTCTGCTCTCCGATGAACTGATTTGCCAATTGATCAACCGGGATGCAATCATCGGAATCGTCCCCTACTGTCGTTTTCTGCAAGCCGGCTGGAGGCCCTCCGATGGGCGGGACGGAATCACTCTCGATACGGTTGCTATACACATTGACCATATCTGTCAATTGGCTGGAGATGCGCAGCATGTCGGCCTAGGCAGCGATTTTGACGGCGGTTTTGGCGTGGAGTCTGCACCGGCAGACGTAGATACCGTTGCCGATTTACAGAAATTGTCCGTGGTCCTGGCAAAAAGAGGGTACTCCGAGCGCGATATCGCAGCCATTTTGGGAGACAATTGGTTGCGCCACTTACGGGAGAATTTACCATGACCATTCCAAAGTCTCGACAACTCTCTTCGGATACTAGCCCCCAAGCAACTCCTTTGCGCTGGCGGGTGTACGCCGGCGCTGTCTTTACCTTGCTGGGCTTTGTCGTCTTTCTGCTTGGCGCCAGGCCGGCACTTTTTGGCCTGGATCGGAGTCCTGTGGTGGGCTTCGTCCAGATTGCTGTTTTCTTGGTTGGGCTGGCCATGATGTGCCTGGGTGGCTATGTGGGTTTCATTGCCTTCTGGAAGAACGGCGAACGCACGCTTGCGGCAGACATCGGGCAGCGGCTGGTTGCTACCGGTTATGTTATTGCAGCAGTCTCCGGCATGGCCGATATTTTCGGTATGGGAACGCAACCCCCGCCGCGCGTACCGTTGTTCGGTCCCTGGCAGGCAGTTGGCGTTCAAATCGGCCAAGCAGTCATCGTGCTTGGCTTCCTGCTGCTCATCCCTTACCCTCGACGCGTTTCCTTTCACGCTTCTTGATGCGCAGCTTCCCTTCTAAGATTGCAAAACATCTTGCATCCTGCGGAGGCTTTCCATGGCTCGTCATTACTTTGTCACTGGCGGCGCCGGCTTTATTGGATCAAACTACGTCTATCGCCTGTTGGAACGCGGCGAGGAAGTTACAATTTACGATAATCTTTCGCGCGCAGGCGCGGTACATAATTTAACCTGGTTGAAGGAGAAATTTGGCGAAAAATCGTTTCGCCTTATCGTTGGCGATGTACGCGACGCCGCCTTGTTGACCGCATCTTGCCGCCGGGCGGATGTTATCCTCCATCTGGCAGCCCAAGTAGCCGTGACGACTTCCGTGGTCAGACCGCGCGAGGACTTCGAAGTCAATGCGCTGGGCACATTCAACGTGCTCGAAGCAGCGCGTCTCAGCGACCGGCGTCCGATTGTCCTATACGCTTCCACGAACAAAGTCTACGGGGAAATGGAAAACGTCGCGGTGGTGGAACGAGAAACGCGTTGGGAATATGCATCTTTGCCTTACGGCTGTCCAGAGACTCAACCGCTGGATTTCCATAGCCCCTATGGGGTTTCAAAAGGCTGCGGTGACCAATATGTGCGTGATTATCACCGTATCTACGGCCTCCCTACGGTAGTCTTTCGTCAATCGTGCATCTATGGCGAACGCCAGATGGGCATCGAGGATCAGGGTTGGGTCGCGTGGTTTGTCATTGCGGCGGTAACCGGTCGCCCGATTACGGTTTACGGCGATGGCAAGCAAGTGCGCGATCTTCTTTTCGTGGATGATCTACTGAATGCTTACGACGCGGCTATTGAACGCATAGACACCGTGCAAGGTCGGGTTTACAACATGGGCGGCGGACCGGAGAACGCTGTTTCTATCTGGCAAGAGTTTGGTCCCATTCTCGAAAAACTGATCGGCCATCCTATTCCGGTCAAGCGCGGCGACTGGCGCCCGGGCGATCAACGAGTATTTATCGCTGATATTCGCAAGGCCGAATGTGAGTTAGGGTGGAGACCCAAGATCGGCGTGGAGGAGGGTATTGAACGATTGTTTAAGTGGATTCGGGCGAATCGCGCTTTGTTTTGATCAGCGCGCGCGGCGCGCTAGGAATGCCGAAAGAAAGCCCAACAAAGTCAATGCGAGGACAAGAGGAACGACCGCTGTTCGCCCGGCCACTGTTGCTGACGGCGTCGGGTAAGTTGGTACAACAAGCGGTGGGGGAGGGGTGAAGGTAGGCAAGCGCGTGGGGGTGGGTAAGGGCGCCAAAGCCGTCATTATGTCAGCGGGTACGGTATCGGTAACCAGAGGCAAAGGGCGCAAGGGGGTGGGAACAATCGGCGGCACCCCGCCTCGCAACTCAACATAGTAGGCATATACCCAACCAACTCCACCGGGAGCATCAGGATAGGCGATTTGAATCCAATCGCTTTCTGGGGTGCGACCTAATGCTGGCGCAGTCTGGCCCGGCTTCAAGTGGCCTACCACAGGATAGAATGCCGTGTTTGGCCCGCCGCGGACGTTGACGCCATCCTCAAATGTGACCACAACATACACTTCCGATGCCATTTGCGTCGTTGGGGCCGCATGACCTGAGCGCGTCACGGCAAAGGCGATTCCAGTAGCAACGAGCAGGAATCTTCCTAGGGCACAGCAAAAATATCTGGACATAGTCAGCGTCTCCGCAAGAAGGAAATCAGTACGCCAAAAAGCCCGATGGCCAAGAGCAACGAAATCAGAACGCCCCTTGGGGTTTCTGAAGCGAGAGGGGAGAAAGCGGCAAACGTTGGAATAGAAAGGGGAGGAGGAGAAGTAAAGGTGGGTAGCGGCGTCGCGGCGCCGGCTACCAGCGTTGCCAGGCCAGCGCTCATGGTAGGTGTCTTATAGGGGGTGGGAGGAACGGGCGTGGCGACCACCGGAGGCAAATTCCCCTTGACAAGGGTCAAGTACAATGCATAAACCCAACCTTCATTGTCGGGTACACCGTAATAGACGATTTGGATCCAGGCGCTGTCTGCTGTACGACCCAGCGCCGGCACAACTTGATCTGGAACGAGGTAGCCAATAATCGGATATACGCCGGGGATTGGACCGGCATATACAGGCACATTGGAGGTCAGCGCCGCCTTAACCAGTGGACCGGTAGCCGTGCCGGTTACAGTTGGCACCGAGCCGGTAGGTTGCTGCGCGGCAACCAAACCTACCGACGGCGTAGCATACAGCGCCATCCAAGCGATCGCGCCGACCAACACCAGGACAAGCGACTTCTGAGGGCAAAAGGTGCGGCAGAGATTCATTGAGAAAAAACAAGTATAATATTTCGTTGAGGATTATACCCGACAAGCATGGAAAAGCGCATCTATCACGGCAACCTGACCCCAACAGACTTCGGTCACGCTTTGATGGCAGAGTTCGATCAAGGTGACTTACGTACCCAGCAGGTGGGCGAGGAAAACAACATGGTTGTACAGATCGCTACGGCGCCAACAAGGCGCTCTGGCGGCCATACCGCTCCGACTGTGTATCTTCAAAAAGTCGAGGATGGCGTTATGGTCGCCGTTGGACAACAAGAGTGATTGGGCGCGGCCGCCAGTCTAGGGACGACAGCGTTCTCTACCATCGTCAATCCGCTTATAATTCAGTCGCCTGGATGATCGGGCCCAGGACATCAATCATCTGCAGTTATCAGACCGTGTCTGGCGTGTAGTGGAGGCCGTCGCGCGAGCGACCGGCGCCGGCCATTAGCTCAGTGAGCGTTTAGCTCGTTTGACATGCGCATACGGTGGGGTGGCCAACCCGGTCGGTGAACCGACCTGTATCGCTTGTGGCGCGCCGTTGGGCAAGGTACAACCGCGCACCTGTTCGTACTGTGGTTATGTGCTTGCCGGCGGGGAAACGTTTTGCCCCAACTGTGGAAGCTCTATCATGGAAGGGCGCGGAAGAGTATGAGTATCAGGAACTCAATCCCATGGCGGCAAACATTTCCTCGTTTGTAGGGAATTTGAAGTCTTCCACGCTCAATTGAGCAGCCCGAGCGCGCTCTGCCTCCTCCAGGTTGGTTAGGTCGGTTTTTCGCACCAAAGGCCGTTGAATCTCTTCCAGCCTGCGATCGAATTGGCGAAGGAATACATCGGCCTGCGGTATGGGCCGTTGGGTCTGTAGATATCGGAGAATGGCCTCGACAGCCATTTCACTATCGAGCTTTGCATAGCCGACCTGACCGGTGCTTGGTTGGCGCGCCCACCCGGCCAGGAACACGCCCTCTGCGGGTTGATGCATGTCGGGATTGCAGGCTTCAAAGGAAATGCCGCGTATCGGGAAACGCGGTGCCGGCGTAGTAGCATACACATCGCCATAGACCGGCAGGCAGAACGCGCGCTCAACGGTATCTCCAACGGCAAAGATAACGGTGTCGACCTCGATGTGACGGGTTAGGCTCGTCCCACGCGCTTTGACCTGATCGCCTACGCGCACCAGCACGTTCTCCTCGACTTTGAGTGCGGAAACGCCATGGATCAAATCGCCCAGAACCCGCACTGGCGAGGCAAGAAATTCAAAACGGAAACGCGTATCCGAGACAGGTGGGAGAGCGTCTTTCCGGGTCATGAGGAAAGTCTGCCTAATGACCTCGCCGTCCTGCCCTACTGCTTTTAGGATTGGATCTAACCGAGCAAATTCGTTGTGTATTGCCTGCAAGTCCAAATTGGCCGCGATGGCTCCCAACTCTTTGCGGCTAAATTTGACCTCGGCCGGCCCGCGCCGAACAACGGCTACAACTTCATCTACCTTCCTTTCCCGAATCAAGTATCGAGCGACGTCTATCATCACATTCCCGCCCCCTACAATGGCCACACGACGCCCAATGAGAAAGTTGCGCTGACTGAACGGAGGCAGACGATTATAATGATAAACGAAATTCTTGGCATGATAGACGCCTGGCAATGTTTCTCCGGGAACGCGTAGCCACTTGGTTCCCTGCGCGCCCGTTGCGACCAGAACAGCGTGAAATGCGGAGAGCAATACCTCGAGTGTCACGCTGCCTTCGCTACAGACTGTCACGTTGCCATAGTAGTCAATAAGAGGAGAAGATAGGATTTGTCGGAATTGTTCGCGCAAGGCGCGCTTCATCTTCAACTTATCGGGATAAATGCCATATTCTGCCAGTCCTCCTGGTTTCACATCGCGGTTGAATAACACAACTCGTACGCCGTGTTCGGCCAATTTGCGCGCTGCAAACAGACCGGCCGGGCCGGCGCCAACAATTGCCACAAGGTAGGACAAAGCTGACATAGGCGAAACGATTATACTCTGAGAATGCTGGAATTTCCCTGTACAAAAACCCTCTTGACGCATTTTCGACACGCCGATTGTGCCAACATCCTGCGGATTCGGCTTTCTTAGACTATGGCGACGGTTCGCGTTCTTCAAATTACTCCCGAGGGAATCCGCCCCCTCTTCTTCTCCGAGACAGATTCGCTGGATACGATTACTCGACAATTGCCGCCAGGCCTGTACACCACATTTCGCACGTTTGACAATGGGCGGCGTGTCCTTGGGTTGCGTTTTCATCTTCGGCGGTTATATGCACCAGCACATCGCCAGGGCATTCAACCGGCCGTGGAGGAAAAGCATTTGCGTCAGGGAATAGCCGAGTTGTTGTCCGGTTTACCCTACGAAGCTCGGGTTCGCCCTATCCTCACCTATCAAGGAGAGATGTATCTTGCCATCGAGCCGTTTTTTCCATTACCGCAAGAAGTATATAGCCGGGGTGTATGTGTGATTACCGTGCCGTTGCGCCGCGTTCGGCCGGATCTCAAAGCCACCAGCTTTATCGAAACCAGTCAACAGGCCCGCCTAAGGGCACAGGAAAGCGGGGCGTTTGAGGCGTTGATGATCTCGCATGGCCGCATTCTAGAAGGATTAACCAGCAATTTTTTCTACGTGCGCGATGGGCAACTCGGTACAGCCAGGCAAGGCGTTTTGCCGGGCGTCACGCGTCGGATCGTGCTCCGGCTAGCGCGGGGGAGGGGGATACCAGTGCGGTATCGGTCTTTGGCAACAGCCGAATTGTCGCAGGTTACCGAATCTTTCCTGACCAGTAGTTCGCGCGGTATTGTTCCCATTGTACAGATTGACGATTGCAAAGTGGGGGAGGGTCGAGTGGGAGAAATAACCCGTCGCCTGATGGCCGCTTATGAGGATTACTGGCGGCGCTACGCAGAACCATGGATCAAGTAGGAATGTAGGAATAGACGAATCACTCTGGACGCCTGCTTTCAAAAATTTCGTAATATCCCCGGTCTAATTCATCATCCGAAAGATGCGCGTAGCGCTGGGTAACCTGGATATTGGCATGGCGCGCCAGGGCCTGTGCCAATTTGAGATTTCCGCTGGCGCGCAAAACAGTGGTGACAAAGTAATGACGGAATGAATGTGGCGTGATGCGCCCAACGGCCTCCTCGCCGAGAGCGCGACGCGTCCAGTTAGCAACAACATTTCGCCCGGTGGTTGTGGTGATCGGTTTGACTTTCTTGCCGGCTCCTTTATCATGACGGGCAAACAACGGAAGAGAGGCTAGCGGCTTTCCCGAGGCGCCGTCGAGCGCCGCGCGAGCAACGAGATACTCTTGTAAGGCGCGCAGGCTGCGGCTGGAAAAACGCACCACAGCTTGCTTGTTTCCTTTCCCGATGATCAGCGCGCGGCTTTCAGCCCAATCTATGTCGCCGCGTCGGAGCGCACAGGCCTCGTGGACACGCAAGCCAGTATCGGCCAGGAGAATCAAAAAGGCGCGATCGCGCAGCGCGCGCAGTCTTTTGTGTAGTGGAACTTTGTCGGACAAACTGGCAGGGAAGTCGTTTACATACCGGAGCAGAAGGTCAATCTCCTCGCGTGGGAATTGCGGCAACCGAATGCCTGCGCGGCGAGTGCGTTGACGGAGCAACAAGTTCAATCGAGAAAGGTTAACGTTGGCCAGTTGTTCCGAATCGAGGTAAATGTAAAAACCTTTGACTGCTTGCAGGTAGAGACGCTCGGTAGCAGCGGAAAAATTTTTCAAATAGGTTGCCAGGCCAACGATGACCTCCTCCGTCAAGTTTGTAGTGGGGGAGGTTTGAGGATCAATCCCGTATTCTTGCAAGACCGCACAAAAGAGACGCAAAGCATTTTGATACGTGCGCGCAGTGTTGACGCTGCGCGACTGTTCTACAGTCGTCAAATAATCGTTTATGGCCTGAGCAACACTTTTCTGGGACACTTTCTTTATGCTTGTGATAATAATACTTATCAAAAACAAAGAATATTGTATCGCCAAAGTCTCACGCTGTCAAGGCGAATTCCCCTGTCTCCAACGGAGAGTTTCTAACAGGTTCGGCAAACATGTAGCGACTAATAATAATAAGTGGAGATACTTTTCGAGAGAGGCATGACAAAGGAGAAGGTACTGCCGTGTCCTTCCCTGCTCTCTACTTCCAGCCTGCTCCCATGCGCTTCAACGAGGTGACGCGCAATCGAAAGCCCTAGTCCGCTTCCTTCCCCATGGCGAGAACGGTCCACGCGGTAGAAACGCTCAAAGATACGCGGCAATTCGTCCGCAGGAATGCCAATTCCTGTGTCACGCACGGCGAAGCGTATTCCATCCCCTACCCATTCCGCTTGTAAGATCACCTCGCCGCCGGCCGGTGTGAACTTAACCGCGTTGTGCAACAGGCTAACCAAAACGCGCTCCAATTTTGTATCATCGGCGCGCAAGGTCGGCAAATTGTCTGGATATTTAAGATAAAAATGCAAGCCGGCCCGCTCGGCATGCAAACGCATCCGCTCTCCCACACGCTCAATCAACTCAACAGGCGAGAAAGTGCGCATTACCAGAGTCTCTTTTCCTGCTTCTAAGAGTGCCAGTTCTAGCAATTCTGAGGCCATTCTGTTTAAAATCTCCACTTCGTGTTGTATGCGCTGCAAGAAGCGACGAGAAGTGTCCACGTCTTCTGGATCTATCTCCTGAAGCGTTTCGGCTAGCGCTGTCAACGCTGCCAATGGGGTGCGCAGCTCATGAGAGAAATTGCTGATGAAATCCCTCCGTATGGTTTCCAGATGACGGACTCGCGTCAAATCCTGCACCAGCAACAGAATTTCCTTGCTGCCCTGTTGGTCTGGAATAACAATGAGTTGCAGGAACAAGCGGCGTTGCGGCCATTCTACTGCCTCTATCTGGATTTCCTTGCTCGCGCGGGCATTCTTCCACGCTTCGATGAGGCGATGGTGACGTAAGATTTGCGGTATAGAGCGCCCCACAAGAGCATCGTTGGCGCCAAAAATGCGTTTGGCAGCCGGGTTGACAAAGCGGGCAATCCCCTCCTCGTCCGCGATCAAAATGCCGTCTGTGAGTTGCTCCATGATGTTTGCCAAGCGCGCGTGTTCGGCCTGGAACGTGGCAATTGTCTGTCGGAAAGATAGCAACACGGCATGCACGGCGCTGGCAAGGTCTTCTAACCCTGGTATATCGGCTGACAATTGTTCCGGCGGCAAAGCCCCCTCTTTCAAGGCGCGCAACCACTGTATAAAAGCCTTAAGTCTACGACGGAACAGCCAGTAACGCCAAGATACCCACAAGAGGGTCAGCGATAGGGCGCACAACAAAAGCCAGAGCAAGGTCATGCTGCAGGGGGAACAGGAATCAGCCCTCAAAACGGTAACCACCGCCGCGCACGGTAACGAGGCGAGTCGGCCGAGAAGGGTCAACCTCGATCTTCTGCCGCAGCCAACGAACGTGCACATCTACTGTGCGGCTATCGCCGAGGTATTCCCAGCCCCAAACTTCTTGCAAGATGCGCTCACGCGAGAGCACACGACGCGGATGCTCGGCGAAGTACAACAGCAATTCATATTCTCTTGGTTTGAGCGCAAGCAATTGTCCACCTAATGTGACTTCACGGCGAGAGCGGTGAACAATCAGGTCGTCAAAGATAAGAGAAGAGAGATCTTTCTCCTCCTTCTCCTCCTTTTCCTGGGCCATGGCCATTGCTAGAGAGGAGCGTCGCAAATGCGCCTTAACGCGCGCCATCAGTTCACGCATGGAGAAAGGTTTGGTTAGGTAATCGTCCCCGCCGACTTCTAGGCCGACAACTCTGTCCACCTCGTCGTCGCGAGCAGTAAGCATTAGTATAGGAACATTGGACTGTTGTCGCAGCCGTCGGGTGAGCTCGATACCATCCAGTCCAGGAAGCATGATATCGAGCAAGATGAGATCGGGCTTGCGTTGTAAGGCCAGTTGCAGCGCGGTCAGCCCATCGCCAGCGGTTTCCACAAGGTATCCCTCCTTGCGCAGGTTGTAGGCCAGCGTCTCCTGTAATGTATCATCATCCTCAACAACTAAAATTGTCGCCGTCATTGTCTTTTCGCATTTACAGGACTTTGCCCGTTCAACTCAACGACTTCTCCGGTGAGGTAAAACAGAGTACGCTCACAAATGTTGCTGACACGGTCGGCGAAACGTTCCAGATTATGTGCTGCCCACAGTAGCCAGTTAGCGCGTTCAATGTTCCCAGGGTCCTGAAGTACAAAGGTCATCAATTCGCGGTAGACCTGGTTATACAGGTCATCCACCTCATCGTCTTCTGCCGGAATGGAGCGCGCCAGAATAACGTCTTCGTTAACAAAAGCGGTAAGAGCGCGGTGGAGCATATCCACGCCCCGTTGCGCCATAAGCGGAATATCAATGAGCGGCTTCAGCAAGGGCTCATCGCCCATGCGCAGGTTTATCTTGGCGATTCCTTTCGCATAATCGCCCATCCGTTCCAGTTCCCCCGCAATTTCCAGGATGGCAGCCAACAGGCGCAGATCGCGCGCCATCGGCTGCTGGGTAGCGATTAAAACGACCACCTGATTCTCAATCGCGAATCGGCGTGCATTGATTTGCAAATCCATATCCAGAATACGCCGCGAAGCGTTGACATCGCGTTGTTTGAGTGCCTCCACCGCCTGTAATAAAGCCTGTTCGACCATGGAACCAAGTACAAGGATTTCATCCTTGATTTGTGCAATTTCACTTTGAAAGGTTTTCCGCATCTCGTGCTCTCCTTCTGATTATAAATCAAGGCCTACCCAAAACGACCGGTCACATAATCTTCTGTTCGCTTGTCCCTGGGATTGGTGAAGATCTTTTGTGTGCGGTCGAACTCGATAATGGCGCCAGAACGTTTTTCCACGTCCGTCAGCATCATCATCGCAGTATAGTCGGAGACCCGCGCTGCTTGCTGCATGTTATGAGTCACAATGACAATAGTGTACTCTTGTTTCAGTTCATGCATCAGCTCCTCGATCTTCAACGTTGCAATGGGATCAAGTGCGGAGGCAGGTTCATCCATAAGGATGACCTCCGGCTCCAGAGCGATGGCGCGAGCAATACATAAACGTTGCTGTTGTCCGCCAGAAAGCGACAAGCCGCTCTGGTGAAGCTTGTCTTTTACTTCGTCCCATAGCGCCGCTCGGCGTAAGGCATGTTCTACCAGGGCATCCATGTCGGCGCGCGAGCCACGGAAACCGTTAATGCGCACACCCCAAGCGACGTTTTCATAAATGTTTTTCGGAAAAGGATTGGGTTTCTGGAAGACCATTCCTACTCGTCGCCGTATGGATACAGCGTCTACACCAGGCGCGTAAATGTTTTGGCCGTTGAAAATCACCTCGCCTTCTGTACGGACACCAGGAATCAATTCGTTCATTCGGTTCAACGCGCGTAAGAACGTACTCTTTCCACAGCCGGAAGGGCCGATAATAGCGGTAATGCTATGCCGGTATACAGGCAAAGAAACATCCTCGATAGCCTTGAAACTTCCATACCAGACATGGAGAGATCGAACATCCATTGCCAGAGTATTATTGGTCGTTGTAACAGTCGCCGTGTTTTCCATAGGTCTTTACCTTTACCAGTTTTGTTGAAGTCGATTGCGCAACCAGATTGCCAAGCTGTTCATGCTGAGAAGCACCACGAGCAGGATAATCATACCGGCGGCAGCCAGATGATGGAATTCAGCCTTTGGCAAGGACACCCAGTTAAATATCTGAATGGGCAATACAGTGAACATGTCAAAAGGGCCGCGTAGATCGAAGGCGATATACGTCAACGCGCCAATCGTAATGAGAGGAGCAGTTTCTCCAATGGCTCGCGAAAGTGCTAGAATGACTCCTGTTAGAATGCCCGGCATCGCATATACAAGGGTATGATCGCGTACTACCTCCCACGGGGAAGCGCCGAGGGCAACGGCCGCTTCACGCAGGGAGTTAGGCACTGCCCGCAAGGCCTCGCGTGCTGAGACAATAATGACGGGCAAGATAACCAGCGACATGGTCAGCACGCCTGCCATGAGACTGCGTCCTAACCCCAACCCGCGGACGAATAATCCCAGCCCAAGTAGACCATAGATAATGGATGGGATACCGGCCAAATTCGCGATGTTGACTTCGATAAAGCGCGTCAGCCGGCTGCGCGGCGCATATTCCTCCAGATAGATTGCCGCTCCGACCCCTACGGGGACGGCTATCAGAGCAGTAAGTACCATCAGCCAAAGCGATCCTTGCAATGCCGATCGTAAGCCGGCTTTTTCTGGAAAGCGCGACGGGAATTCTGTAAACAATTTCGGGCTGAGCCAAGGGAGACCGTCCACGAAAATATCAATAAGCAATATAAGAAGAAGCGTCAGCGCCAGAAGAATCGCCAAGAAGGCTACGAAAGCAAATATCTTGTTCCTCTTTTGACGTCGCTGCAGAGCAACCTCAAACTCTCCGTTGGCAAGGATGGAGCGCCTCATTCATACACCTCCCGAACGCGGCGGGCAATGATGTGACTGGCAAGATTCATGGCAAATGTCATCAGGAAAAGCATCATCCCAACCGCAAAAATGGTCTTATAGGCAATGCTCTGGTGAGGGGTATCCCCAAGACTAACTTGGACAATGTAAGCTGTCATCGTCTCGATGGATTCAAGCAAATTTAAGGTTAGCTTCGGCTGCTGTCCAGCAGCGATAGCGACGATCATCGTCTCCCCAATGGCCCGCGACATTGCTAGAATGAAAGCTGCCGTGACGCCAGAGAATGCTGCCGGCAGCACCACCTGGGTTGATACTTCTAGTCGCGTGGCGCCAAGGCTATAAGCGGCTTCGCGAAGCGCCGCAGGTACAGCCGAAAAAGCATCCTCCGAGATGGATGCTACAAGGGGTAGAATCATGAACCCCATAGCCAGGCCAGCGCTGAGGGCATTGAAAACCTGGGTTTGAGGGAAAAGCTTTTGCAGGATAGGGGTGATAAACGTCAGCGCGAAATAACCGTATACCACGGTGGGTACCCCGGCCAATATCTCAAGGATAGGCTTGAGCCAACGACGCAACCGCTCACCGGCGTACTCGCTCATAAACAACGCAGAAAGCAACCCGAGAGGCAATGCCAGCGCTATGGCGACTACGGTCACCAGCAGCGTGCCGTTCACCAACGGCCAGATTCCAAAACGCTTTGACGCGAAGAGCGGCGTCCAACGGGTGTCCAGAAAGAACTGAGCGAAAGAAACCTCGCGGAAGAAGACAACGGTCTCCTGGAGAAGCACAATGATAATTCCTAGCGTTGTCAAAACAGAAATCATCGCCAGGAGAAACAAAAGCGCGCGGATGACTTGCTCGCCGCGGCGCGATCGAGACGTTGACATTCGATCAAGTTTATAGGATTCCATAGGATTGAGACTCCTATCGGGCAGTAGCAGCGATATGCTACTGCCCGATTGCAAACTCTCGATTTTTTTCTTTACCTTTCCTTGCTTAGTAGATCGCTCAATGAAACACCGACCACTGATCCCAAGCCTTCAAAGATGGATCCGGTGATTCGTTTATCATAGCGAGCCTGTGCCAGCCGGTAAAGCTCGTCCGTGAGAGGAATGTAACCGACATCTGCCACAAGCTGTTTGGCATGCGCCAGGTAGAAGGCCACAAACGCGCTGATTTCATCTTTCGTATCGATCCGCTGGCGATTTATGTAAATGAAGAGCGGACGCGAAAGCGGCTGGTACGTGCCATTAGCGATGGTCTCCGTATTCGGCAGAACACATCCGTTCCCGCTATCAACGGCGACTAATTTCAACTTGTCTTGATTCTCTTCATAATAAGCCAGGCCAAAGAAACCCAGAGCGTTTGGATCGCCGGCAATGCCTTGCACCAGCACGTTATCGTCTTCGCTGGGAAGAAAATCACCGCGGCTGGCTCCTTCCTTGCCTACAATGGCTTGGGTGAAGTAATCATAGGTGCCCGAGTCCACACCAGGTCCGTAGAGCGCCAGGGGCTGTTTGGGAAACTCGCTGCGAATCTGGCTCCAATTTGTAACTTGCCCTTCCGCCTCCGGCTGCCACATCTTTTTTAGCTCCTCAACGGTCAGGCAAGAAGCGAAGTTGTTGGACGGATTCACCACAATGGCAATGCCGTCAAAGGCGACCGGAAGCTCCACATACTCGACTCCATTCTGCTTACAGAGTTCCACTTCTGACGCCTTAATCGGACGCGATGCATTCGTAAGATCCGTTTCGCCGGCACAGAACTTCTTGAAGCCACCACCGGTGCCTGAAATTCCCACCGGCACGCGGACTTCCGGATTTTGCTTTTGGAACTCCTCGGCGATAGCTATCGTGATCGGCGCGACTGTGCTCGATCCATCCACAAGAATAGTCCCTTCTAGGGGACCGGGAGTTGGTGTGATAATCTTCTCCACCACTTGAGTCTGGATAACGACTTGCGGAGTTGGGGTGGACACGGCCGCCGACGGCCCGCAAGCTGTTAACACCAACACCGTGGCAACGCCTGCCAATAAAATAGAAGATGCAGTTTTAAACATACCTACCTACTCCTTTCTTGAGAGTTAATTTGCGCCTATAGGATACCCGCGCCGAATTAACAGCGCAGGAAGGAAAGGTTAACATTGCGTTAAATTCTGAATCTTCCTCCTGTTCCCTCGTTTGACCTTCTAATCGCGAATTAGGATATCTCTTGAGCACACATGGCTTCCCTAATTATGCTTGACGCTATGGGAAAAACTTTTATACTGAAAAGAGGAATTTTTTTGCTTATCCCAGGAGCACTTTGCTTTCTTCAAAGGAGCACATCTGTGACACAGAAATCATCTGCCTGGGACGCTCTCTGGATCTTCATTGGCTTTTGGGTTTTCCTTACCTTTGTCCTATTAATGGTGTTGGTAGTTTGGAATACACCGCCAGCGGTCACATTGGCCGCGCCTGCCGATCCTGCCCTCTTCAACACCTCCCTGGTCGACTTCGCGGCGACGCCCAGTCCTACGTCTACTTTTCTCAATCTTCCCGTTCTCGATCTGGTTCCTGGTCCTCTGGCCGAACTGCCCGCCACGCCTGTCTTCACGGCAACGGGCATTCTGAATCAGGAGGCGGCCGAAAGGCTGTATCAGGTCTCTCTCGGATATCTTGCTCCTACCGAGCGCGAGGCCAATGCTCTTGCCCAACAGATGGCCTTTGCAGGAACGAGTTCCCACGCCTCCAATATGTGCGGCCCCCTGGCAGTTGCGTTACTGCGCGATAGCGGTCTTCTTGATGTATATGTGGATGTACACGATTTCTGGCTGCTGCAGTTCAACGAGAAGATCGACGTAGTGACGGAGGCATTCCCCCCCACACACTTTGAGTACTATCACTTTGAAACCCCTATCAACGAATTTGATTTTTCTGCCTTTCCTTTGTTCCCTGGCGATTTCGTGTATCTTCACGCGGGCTCTCGCGGCACTTTCAACCATATGTTGACCATTACCCGCGTGGATGGCGCCGGTCGAGCTTATACTGTGACCAATATCAATGGACCTGATGGCTATACTGTTCAAGAAGCTCTACTCTATGACCCTTCCCAACCCAACGTTGGTCTTTTCTATGACTACACAAATAAGGAAAAGAGCCGTTTGTACGGTCTCACAGGCTATGGCGGTTTCGACGTCATTCGGAGGAAAGTCCCGCCCCGTCTCCTCTCTACAGAACAACACAACTTCATCGAGCAGGTCAATTCGCTCATTGACCAGACAGGCGGTGAGTGGCGGGTGCTGGTGCGGGATATTAGAAAAGACCATACTATCTACGATCGCCGCGCCGACAGACCTACCTATGCGCCTTCTATTATCAGGTTGCCAATTGCCGTGCTTTTCTTCAAATCTCTAGAAAGAACGGGACTTCGGCCAGCTGAGTATCGGGAATACATCGCTAGGTACGGAAATGGTGGAAGAACCTACAGGCAGCTCTTGCGCGCAATGTTGGTGTATTCCGAGGAGGCCGCCACGAGCGTACTCCTTGAAACGATAAAATTCAACGGATTGCACGCGCAGAAAACGTTGGCCGAATGGGGATTGAAAAATACGGTCCTGAAGACACATCGCTCGACAGCTCGCGACATCGCTCGTTTGTACGAAATGCTCTATGAGGAGCCAATCCTTCCACCCGAAGCCCAGGAGATTATTCTGGAATATCTGTCGGAATATGCTCCAGATACCAGGGGCAGATTAGCAACCTTAAGAGATCGGATGCCTGAAAGAGCGCAGTTCTTCAATGTGCGCGGTTCCATAACAAAAGATGCGCTCATCCTAGGCGATACAGCCCTAATTGCCTGGCAACAGAACGGCAATGAGCAGGCATACGTTCTGGTACTCCTCGCTTATGATACTCCCCTAGCGCCAACGACCTACGAACGATTGGATTGGGCATTTGCAGACTTCGCCCGTCTCTTTTGGGAATATGCCTATCACCTTGCTTCTTGAGAGACCAGCAAGCGATTCCATCGCCTGCCGAGGAGCAAGTAGGGTTTCGATAAGGCGTTTACCTTGCTCCCCGCCGGCCGAATTGTCGCTCTAATAACTCCACAGATAAATGAATCATGGTAGGCCGCCCATGGGGACAAGTACGCGGGGATTCGCAAGCCTCTAGGTCGGCGAGCAAAGCACGCTGCTCCTCGGGGGAGAGCACTTGCCCAGCACGCACAGCCAAACGTTTGCAGACACGTGCAGCGACTCGCGCCTCTAAATCCTGTTGCAGAAAGGTTTCATCCTCATCGACATCCTCTAGGAGCGCCTGCAAGATAGCCCTAGGATCGCTGCCGGCGAACAGGGCAGGCATGGCTTGAATCCGATAGGTAGCCGGACCGAACGACTCAATCTCGAATCCCAAGACGCGTACAGCGTCAAGAAGCGACTCGATCATCCTGGCGTCGGCCGGCGGCAAATGGACTATAGCTGGCTGCAAAAGAGCCTGTACAGCAACACTTTTGTTGCGATACTGTTTCATTAACTTCTCAAACAGGATGCGCTCATGGGCAGCGTGTTGATCGATTAAGTACAATCCATCCGGCCCCTCTGCTACCAGATAGGTGGCGCTTACCTGCCCCACTAGCCGTAAAAGGGGGGGGCGATCCAATGTATCTTCTCTGGCCAGCGACTTTTGGCCCGGTTCTTGAGTAAGCGTAGCCAACGAAGAAGGCAAAGAGTGCGCCAATTGCCAGGCCTCATCCGGGGTCGCCGACGAACGGGTCCCATCATGCCATAATGTTTGCGCCGGTAAAGACGGCACGGGAGAGGAAGCAAGTAATGCCCGCCGCGTAGCGCGCTGCACGAAACTGAACAGCCGCTCCGGCTCACGAAAACGCACCTCTGCCTTGGCAGGGTGAACATTCACGTCCACAGCCTCTGGCGGCAGCGAAAGAAATAGAATGATCAGAGGATACCGCCCCACCATAAGCAAGGTATGATAGGCTCGTAAAAGAGCCGTTGTAAGAGGAACATCCTGCACCCAGCGCCCGTTCACGAAAAATGTTATCTCACGTCGATTCGAACGTGTCAGCGAAGGAGGGCTGACAAAGCCCTCCAATCGCAGGTTGTCCTCTTCGGCCGTCACCTCCAGCATTTGCTCCGCCGCGTCCACGCCATAGAGCGCAGCCAGAATCGCGCGCCGATCGCCATCTCCCGTTGTTTGCAGAGAAATTTCCCCTTCAATTTCCAGACGAAAGCGAACTTGTGGATAGGCAAGCGCATAACGTGTCAACAGGGCGTCAATTGCCCGTCGCTCGGTCACATCTTGCTTGAGAAACTTCAAACGCGCCGGGACGTTGTAGAACAAATCCGCGACTTCTACGACCGTCCCAACTGGCATACCCACGCGCTCTAGCTTTTCCTGAATCACTCCTCCCTCGACCCGTAGCCGCGCTCCCATCGGCTCCTCCACCACACGCGAGGTGATGGTCAAGCGCGCTACCGAAGCAATCGACGCCAAGGCCTCGCCGCGGAAACCCAGCGTGGCAATGTGGAACAAGTCCTCGGCGGCGGAGAGTTTCGATGTGGCATGACGGCTGACAGCCAGTGTTAGCTCCTGCGCGGGGATGCCACAACCGTCATCTACCACGTGTATCTTCTTCTTTCCCGCGCCGTAGATAGCAACCGCAATAGACTGCGCGCCGGCATCCAGTGCGTTTTCCACCAACTCCTTGACCACGGAGGCGGGGCGTTCCACCACCTCGCCCGCGGCAATCTGCGAAGCAACCTCAGGCGACAAGATGCGAATAGGCATACTCCGATTATATGTTGCTCTGCGAAAACTATACAAGCCACGAAGACTCTGTGAAGACTCCGTATTGCACGACTCACGCGGCAACCGGTCTCTTGCTGTATAATTCGCCTGTTATGTTCGAGTTCACAGTCGAAGCCCAGGATGGGCGCGCACGCGCCGGGCGCTTCCTTACCCCTCATGGCGAACTCTTGACCCCTCTCTTCACGCCGGTCGGCACACAGGCGGCGGTCAAAACGCTCACGCCAGCCCAAGTCGAGGACACGGGGGCAACCCTTGTGCTCGCGAATACCTACCATCTCTACCTGCGACCGGGCGATGAGATCGTTCGAGACCTTGGCGGTTTGCATCCATTTATGCACTGGTCGCGCCCGCTTCTGACCGATTCGGGCGGCTTCCAGGTCTTCTCGCTGGCTGCTATCCGAAAGATTGATGACGAGGGGGTCACCTTCAAGAGTCATATTGACGGCTCACTGCACCGCTTTACCCCCGAAAAAGCGATTGCCGTCCAGGAAAACCTAGGAGCCGACATCGTCATGGTTCTGGATGAATGCGCTCCCCCTTATGACTACTCGTATGTGCAGCGAGCTGTCGAACGTACGCATCGCTGGGCTGAGCGCTGTCTAAAAGTCAGGACGCGCGCCGATCAAGCCCTCTTTGGTATTGTTCAAGGAGGCGTCTTCCCCGATTTGCGCACCGCATCAGCGCAATTTATCGCCTCCTTGCCCTTCGAGGGCTACGCAATCGGCGGCTTGTCGGTCGGCGAAACCAAGAGCGAAATGTATGCAATGGTTGAACTGGTCAACGATATTCTCCCGGTCAACCGACCACGCTACCTAATGGGTGTTGGCGCGCCGGAAGACCTTATCGAGGGCGTGCGGCGCGGCGTGGACATTTTCGATTGCGTCCTGCCAACGCGCTTGGCGCGTCATCATGCCGCGTTCAGCCCGGAAGGACGTTTGAACCTGCAAAACGCCTCGTTCGCTCGAGACGAACGACCTCTGGATTCCTCTTGCGATTGTTATACCTGCCGCACTTTCAGCCGGGCCTATTTGCGCCACCTGATCGTTGCTCGCGAAACATTGGCCGGAACGTTGCTCTCCATTCACAACTTACGTTCTCTTATCCGCCTTATGGAGGAAATACGCCTTGCAATTCAGAACCACACCTTTGAGGCGCTCTACAGTGAATGGCTCGCGCGCTGGCGCGGCAACGCGAAACGTGACTACACCGAGGAGATTTCTTCATGAACCTTCTTCACGCCTTCGTGCTCGGCGCGCTCCAGGGGTTGACGGAGTTTATTCCCATTTCCTCGACTGCCCATTTGCTGATCGCACAAGAAATCTTACGCCTTCCGACAGGGGAAACCACATTTGCCTTCCTGGTCATTGTCCAAATGGGAACCTTGCTCTCCCTCCTTGCGCATTACTGGCGTGATTTCGCGACTATCGTCGCGAACATGTTCTCCTGGAAAGCTATGAAGACCTCCACCGAAGCCCGGCTGGGATGGTACCTTATAGTTGCGACGTTGCCCGCTTTGCTCAGCGGTTATCTATTGCACGATGCCGTGGAATCGCTTTTTCGCATGCCTTTGCCGGAGGCAGCCATCCGCCTGTTCTCTGCGGCATTTCTGCTTGCATGGGCAGAATGGATGCCAAAGAAATCACGCCCCCTTAATTCGCTAAACTGGCTGGATGCTCTCCTGATAGGGTTGTTTCAGGTAGTTGCCGTGTTTCCGGGCGCCTCGCGCAGCGGGGCAACCATCAGTGGCGGTATGTTGCGCGGCTTGACTCGCCCCGCCGCGGCGCGCTTCGCCTTCTTGATGTCTGTTCCTGTCCTGGCTGCGGCTGGCGGCTATGAACTCGCGGGTATCCTACGAATGCCAGATGTGGACGCTATCCTCCCTGCCCTGCTGGTCGGTTTTCTGACAGCCTCTCTAACGGGATGGTGGGCGATTCGTTGGTTGCTTCGTTTTTTGGAACGTCATTCGCTCTATGGCTTTGCCAGTTATTGTGCTGGCGCTGGTTTGCTTTGTGCGTTGGCTTGGTTTATGCGTTGGCTGGTGTTGTGATGGCTTGGGATGTGATGGCTACACGAATTAAGCGCGGAAATCCTCAACTCCCCGACGACAACGGGCTTCTGCTACACCCGGCATCAGGAAAGGCCGATTACTCTTCCGCTCTCTGGATCAATATCCACATCGAAAAACGCCGGGCGCGTTGGCAGGCCGGGCATCGTACGCATTTCGCCGACCAAGGGATAGAGGAAGCCTGCACCTACCGAAGCGCGAATGTCCCGAATCGGAATGCGAAAACCGCTCGGCGCGCCTTTCAAAGCCGGGTCGTGACTGAACGACAAGTGCGTCTTCGCCATGCAAATAGGCAAGGCATCGTATCCCAAACGCGTGTACAAGGCAATCTTCCGCTCGGCCTCTGCAGAGTAGTCCACTCCATCTGCGCCATAGATTTCGCGGCAAACGATTTCGATCTTTTCCTTGATAGGAGCGTCTAACGGATAGAGATAGCGGAATTGGGATGGTTTTTCCGTTGCTCGAATAACTGCTTCCGCCAGCGCCAGAGCACCTTTGCCGCCATCGCGCCAATGGGTAGCAACCACTGCATCCAGCGCGCCGGCATCCCGCGCGGCCTGTTGGATGAGTGCATGTTCGGCCGGAGAGTCGGTTGGGAAAGCATTGATCGCCGTCACCACGTTCACGCCGAATTTGAGAGCATTTCGGATGTGACGTTCGAGATTAGGCAAACCGTTCCGTAAAAGGTCAAGGTTTTCCTTTGTGTACACTGGATCGAGCGGGCGGCCGGCTACGACCTTCGGCCCACCACCGTGCATTTTCAAGGCACGCACCGAGGCGACAAGCACAACCGCGTGGGGAATCAAACCGCTGTAACGACACTTGATATTGAAGAATTTTTCCATGCCCATATCCGCGCCAAAGCCCGATTCGGTCACAACATAGCCTTCTGACCCCACAAGTCTGAGAGCAACCTGATCGGCCAGAATCGACGATTGACCATGGGCAATGTTGGCAAACGGCCCAGTGTGGACAAAAACCGGCGTTCCTTCAAGCGTTTGCATCAACGTTGGCTTGATGGCATCCAGGAGTAGGACGGTTAATGCTCCGGCAACGCCTAAATCCTCAGCTGTGACCGGCTCGCCATCCCGATTGAACGCCACCACGATTCTCCCCAGCCGCTCGCGCATATCCTGCAAGCCGGTCGTTAGAGCCAGTATCGCCATAATCTCGCTGGCAACGGTAATATCGAAGCCAGTACGGCGCGTATAGCCTTTCTCCTCCGGCCCAAGCCCAATCTCGATCTCGCGCAGAAAGCGATCGTTCGTATCAAGCACACGTCGCCAACAAATCGTCGCCGGGTCAATATCCAGACGTATAAAACGGGCACGCTCTTGCGAGGTCAACGCCTCGGGATCCTCCTTGTTGATCCCCAATTTCGCCAAGCGACGCAACATGGAAGGAGTAAAACGCCGAAGCCCCTCGTTGTCGGGCGGGCAGAGGGCCTGAAAAAGTTTTTCGTCATCCTGTTGCATTTCGTGGAAGATACGCGTGTCAATGGCCGCGGCTAACAAGTTGTTCGCGGCCGTCACAGCGTGGATGTCGCCGGTCAAGTGAAGGTTGAAGTCCTCCATGGGAACAACTTGACTATAGCCGCCCCCTGCTGCCCCGCCCTTGATGCTAAAGGTTGGCCCCTGGGACGGCTGGCGCAGACAAGTGAACACAGGTCTGCGCAAATGCGCTCCTAGCGCCTGACTCAGCCCTATCGTTGTAGTAGTTTTCCCCTCCCCCAAGGGAGTCGGAGTAATTGCTGTTACATCAACATATTTCCCCTGCGGCGCGTCTTTCAGACGCTTGAGAACATCCAGCTTGACTTTAGCCTTGTATGGACCATACTGTTCAATTTCGGTGGGCAAAAGACCGATTTCTTCAGCCAGGAGGGAAATCGGTTTCAGCACAGCCGCCTGCGCGATCTCGATATCCGAAGGAACGGGAGATTCTGGAACGAGGGGGGTATAAGTAAGTTTCCAGATCATGCTTCCTCCAAGTGTATGCATTCAGAACGAACGGTGTGCACCTTTCAATTGCCCGACGAACACCCCCTTCTTGCCAAGAGACTTCCATCCCTTTCCGGCTGTCAGGCGTCACGTTTGTCAACAAAAAACGGCTACGCCGGCTCCTCCGCCGGTGTAGTCGCAAGAGTGTGGGGCGAGTGGGGGTCGAACCCACATGGAGTGTCACCTCCGGAGGATTTTAAGTCCCCTGCGTCTGCCGATTCCGCCATCGCCCCAGGATTGCCTAGAGATTGGCCTTAATTATACCCACATTTATACCACAAGGTATAGCAACTGTTCCTTGTAGCCTCTGATTCTGCTTTGCAGCGAGATAGGCCACGCACAGATGCCTCGCCTAATAGCATTGCTGTTCCTCTCATTTGTCCCCATCTTCCAGAATCGCCTGGGTTGCCACCGAATGATCCGCTTCAATCCGGCGCGCGAAGACAAGGTAACCGGTGTGGGCTACCATCCGATCCGTTGGGCGCAAACGATCCGGTTCGGCTTTGTAATAGCGCAACAGAATCTCACAAACCTCCACGAAAGCAAAACGCGTCTGTCGCAATGCCCGCAGCAGGTTCTCCACCTGATTGAACGTAGGAAGGAGACTACCAAAGAAACCGCCCGGCTTGAGGGTCGCTCGCGCCTGCGCCATGTACTCCCAGGGCGTTGGCAGATCGAGAAAGAAAGCGTCCGCATCGGTCTCATCACAACCTTCGCTCACATCGCGCACTTTGAACTCCACACGCCCGGCTAACCCCAGACGTTCCAGATTCCTGCGCGCCAGCGCGCTGAACTCAGGCCGCCTTTCGTAGGTAACGACACGTCCCTGCGGCCCAACCGCGTACGCCAGCGCGATCGTCATGGAACCCGAACCCGTTCCAGCCTCGACCACAGTTTGCCCCGGGCCAACGCTCATGCTGGTCAAAATGAACCCGATGTCCTTCGGGTAGAGGATTTGTGTGTTGCGCGGCAAATCGGTCAGGATGTCGGCCAGCGAAGGTTGTAATAAAAAGAAAGGACCGCCTTGATGGCTGAACACCTGACTGCCCCAGGGTTTGCCAATTAAATCATCGTGACGGAGAAGCCCCCGGTGGGTATGCAATTCCCCTCCAGGATTCAAGGTGATAATGAAATGCTTGTGGCGTAACCCCACCAACAACGCCAGATCGCCGGCTTGCGCGTAGGAAGAAGAAAGATTCCAAGGCATGTGGCAAAACCAAAGAGCAATTAAAACCTCGCCATAGACGACTTTGCCGAATCGCTCATGGGCGCAAATGCTTCACAAAGAATTCCGTGATAGCATTATAGCATTTCACGCGATTGGGATATTTCAACACATCATGCCCTTCGTCCTCGAAGATGAGCAACTCCACCTCTTTGCCTTTTCGTTTCAAATCAGCGAAGAGTTCTTCAGACTCCTTTGCCACCACGCGAGGGTCGTTGCGACCTTGGATGATCAGCAAAGGACAGGCCAAATTATCGAGGTACGTTTTAGGAGAACGCTCACGCAGGAATTCGCGACCGTCCGGAGTAGCAGGGTCTGCCAGAGCAATCTTGAAATAGGGTTTCCAGGTTTCCGGAATGCGTTCACAGAACGTCGTCAGGTCATAAGGACCGAACATATCACAGGCTGCCGACCAGAGTTCCGGATGACGGCCAACCAGGGTCAACGTCATGTATCCGCCGTACGAGCGTCCGATCACAGCTGCCCGTTTGACGTCGAGGCGACCGTCTTGCGGCAGAATCTGCGTCATGGCATGCACGTGGTCTAGGCGGTCTTGGCCTCCCCAATCACGGTCTACCCACTTCATATACGCCAGACCGTACCCTGTCGAGCCTCGCACATTGGGCACGAAAACCGCAAATCCATGGAGCGCCAAGAATTGGATAAGCGGCATCGAAAACCAGGAAAAGTCGGGGCGCTCCTGGCTCTGTGGGCCGCCATGAATGTAGTAGACCAGCGGACGCGGGCCGATGAAGCCCAGTTCGGACGACGGCAAGTAAAGCCGCGCGGAGATGCGCATTCCATCAAAGGAAGTAAAGGAAGCATCCTCTCCCTTAGAGAGAAGGCTTTCTGGAATGCCAAGAACACGCTCTTCCGTGTGCATGACAATCGTATCACGCTCTTTGCCCTCGATGGTATAAATCTGGGTCGGGCTGGTCGCCGTCGAGAACGAAAGGATAAAACGATCGCCGGCCTTGTCGTAATAAACGTGTTCGATAACACCATCCGAAAGATCGCCATCGCCGACCAAGACGTGTTTCAAGTTCATCGTGCGGTGTGCTTCGTCATAGACGCCTTCATAGAGCCAATCGCAACCGTCTATGTTAAACCCCAATGCATACCGTGCGCCCTTCAAATACACCAGGGCGTTTAATTCGCCTTGACCTCGATGGATAGCACCCTTCAAAGTTGCCGGCAGCATCTCGCCCGGGCTGGTCGGGTCAATCACGCCAAGGCTGTATGTGTCCTCGAAGACTGCACTAACAACGAGCACCTGTGCCTCGCTCGGTGTCCAGGCGGCAGCAATCAGCCCGTTAGGGAGCACGCCCTCGCCCTCAGCGCGTTCTTCCAGCGGCTTGCCGTATAACAAGATCTTTTTACCGTCCGCCTGGAGGTACAAGACGCTGTCGCCTGCGGTATAGCTATCGCTTAGGAAAAGTCTCGTGTGATCCTTAGTCGGGTTGGAAGGCCATGCGCCCCATTCCGATTCAGCGAGTTTTTCCAGGCGATTCGCATGTAGGTCGCCGCGATAAATTTCCTGGATTGCCCTGTCGCGACGCTCGGCGTTGAAATAGGCAATGTTTCTCTCTATATCACACGCCGCCAGGTGCACGCGGCGTTCAGCGAAGAAGTCGCCAAAGGCTGGTTCCGGAAAGCCGCCCTCTATAGGAATGAGCATAGGCTGATAATTTTCATCGCCATCCCGATCGATCATAACTAAAATACGACCGAGCCGTGGGAAGACGTAAAACGCATGTCCGCCCAGCAGATGGGGGTTGTGTAGCGCAATATCTGCCGGCAATAAGGGAATAGGAAGCGAACCCCCGTAGTACATGCTATAGAGACTCAAATGTCCGGTGAGATTGCTGATGAAATAAACTCGTTCCCCGGCAATTTGTGGAGCCAAATGCAAACGGGCCGAAAGAAAGGATTCAATGCGATATGTCATAAAACACCCTCGAAGACAGGAACAAAAAATGAATCAATTCGTTTGGATTATATCCTATTGTGCTCTCCTGCGCCCTTGTGCGATGGGCAATTCCGGTTATACTGGACTCGGGCTGCTCTTCTGTCAGCAACTTACCCAGGAGGTAAACCATGTTGGCTGCGACCATTCTCTTTCTCGTTCTCATCCTGGCCACCGGACTAGCCGATTTCATTCCCATTCATTGGCGCTGGCTAGCAATCATCTTGTGGTTTCTCGGCTTTCTGGCTCTCATTGGGAAAACGGTCACTCAGGATAAAGAAGGACGGCAACAGAAGCGGAGGGCGATAGGTGGCATCTTGATAGACAACCGGTTCAAGACAAGTCTTTCGCGTTTGCAAACCACGCTTTGGACTGTGTTGGCCCTCTCCCACCTTCACCGTCATCGCGCTCGATAGGACAATTCCTCTCCTGCGCGCACCTTATTCGATTCCACTGCAGCCAGACGCAGCGGAGGCTGTGCCCAATCCTCCCAATGTGCGTTTTCCCGAAGAACTGCTGCTCTCCATGGGCATCAGCGTCACTTCCCTGGCAGGCGCATCCTGGATAAAGAGCAAAAAACCGAGAAGCAAAGCAGCAGCACCATGCTTCTCGCCAGCGATCAGGAGAAGCTACTGACAGAGAAATTGAACCGCGCTAAAACTGTCCTCCTCCAGGCCAAAACAATGAGCTGGCCAACCTGGCCGCACGCAAGCAGGAATTTGCTTGCCGTGTCGGAGGCAAGATAGCCGTTATGCCATCGCTCAACTCGAATTGGAGCGCTTGACAAACGAGAAAGAGCCGGCTGCCAAGAGAGCCATGGAAAGCGCAGAGGCTACCCTCCATACCGTACAGAAAGAATGGGATGAATTCCAAAAGGGGCTGGAGAGTCGCAAAGGAGACGTACACGCCAACGACAGCATCGAACAAGCAGACTGGAGCGACTTGCTACGCGGCGAATTGGTCAGCAACTATCGTGTAATTGATCCGGCCAAGGTGCAAATGTTTTTCCTGACCATCATTCTGGTCTTCATCTACGGCGTAATGATTTGGGGATTGCTTGGCGCAGAACCGATCTGGCAATCTGTCCCCGCAGTGGATTTGCCGGCTCTCTAATAGCATGGTCGCTTTGCTGAGAATTTCCCACGCCGGCTACTTATACTTAATAGTCAAACATACCGGCGATTAGTTCTTGCTATTCCAGACCAGAACGGGTACACTAATAATAATGTAGTATAGAACCTAGAGGAACGAGGTGCAGTATGGATCAGGAACACACGATTCCCAAGAACGAGGGCGCGCTGGAAAACGCCACATCGGCCAGTGAACAACAGCCGCAGACCATCGAAATCAACTATGGGCGAATCACCTATCTTTCTGAGGAAAAAGGCGCTTTTGTAGAATTGATTACCGGCGCGGATCAGAATGCGCTCCGCGCCGAATCCCTCGAGAGCGTGCAAAAATTGGAAATTTTTGTACCAGGGAGTTGATTGCAGAGAAAAGGAAACTTGCCAAAGACCTGCTAGTGCAACTGAAGCGAGTTGGAGATACCATCGTAGATCGAGCCGTTCTAACCAACATGGGACGACTTTCCCTGTTTTTAGCTTTCTGTTACGCTTACCTAAGAAACGCGACGCTGGACGTACGTTCAGCGTCCTTGCTTTTAGTAAGCCGGCCTCTCACTGCCAGACCATCCTCATGAAACGTCTATCTTCTCTTACCCGCGCCTCGCTGCTCATCGCTCTCTTCTTCACACTGGATAAAGGCCTGGCATTTTTTAAGTCCCTCCTGTTCAATAAAATTGTTGGGCTGGAGGGAATGGGCATATTTGGCGCCGCCAATAACATCCCCGACTATCTCTCTGCGCTCATTTCCGGTGGCGCGCTGGGGATGGCTTTCATTCCCGTCTTGACCGAATACCTTGACCGTCAAGGACGTCTCGCTGCTTGGGATCTGTTTTCCAGAATCGTGAATCTGGCCTTCCTAGCAACCGGTGCGCTCTCCCTGATTGTCATTCTATTCGCCGAGCCCCTGGTTCAGTACGTTATCGCGCCGGGGTTCGCTCCCGAAAAACAAACCCTAACCGCTGAACTCATGCGCCTAGACTTAGTGGCCATTCTTATCTTCTCGATCAGCGGGCTGGCGATGGCCGGTCTACAAGCGAATAAACATTTCCTGTTGCCGGCCATGGCCCCCGTGCTCTACAACCTCGGCCAGATTTTCGGTGTTACTATCCTATGCCCCCAGCAAGGCCTATGGATCGGGACATGGCAACTGCCTGCTTTCGGGTTGGGACTACACGGCATGGTATACGGTGTGATTCTGGGCGCCGTGTTGCACCTCTCCATCCAGATTCCCGGCCTGATCCGCTACGGTTTTCGTTGGACGCCCGCCATTGGTCTACGGCACACCGGCGTACAGCGCGTGCTCGTCCTGCTCTGGCCGCGTGTGCTAACGATGGTATGCATCCAGGCCTACTATGTGTCGCGCGATAACCTAGCCTCGCATTTTGGCGAAGTGGCCGTTGGCGCCCTCAACCTTGCCTGGACAATCCAACAGGTTCCCGAAACCGTGATTGGTACGGCAATTGGAATTGCGCTCTTGCCTTCGCTTTCCGAGTTCGTTGCTCGTCAGCAAACACGGGAATTTATCGAAACTCTCAACCGCGCTCTACGCGCGATGGCCGCTGTTGGGTTGTCCTCCGCCGCATTACTGGCGGTTGTCGTACGGCCTCTTTCTGCACTTTTCTTTCGCTATCCTTCCGAGCAGCTAGACCTACTCACGGCTTGCACTTGGGGCTTTCTGCTAGGTCTGGTCGGCGACACCTGGCTGGAGACGGCAGTGCGCTCGTTCTATGCGAATCAGGATACACGCACGCCCTTGCTCGCGGCCTTTCTGCAAGCGGTTGCCTTTATCGCCCTGGCGGCTTTGTTTTCCTCGACGACGCTAGGAGCGGCCGGCATTCCTTTGGCCGCCGCGTTGACGTTTACCTGTCAGGCAATCAGCCTGCTCCTTTTGCTTCAGCGGCGCTATCCCGGCATTCTGCGCCTGGGCGCAAGTTTACCGCGTGCAGCACTAGCCGCTGTCATCGGGTTCTGCTTCTCCTATGTTGCCCTCTTCCGGTTGGGCGACTCGTTGCCTGCCGTCCTCTTGGCCCTTCTGGCAGGAGGCATTCCCTCCGTCTTCATCATCCGAAAAGAAATTCAACTCTTGCTTCACCTGTGAATGAAGTATAATAACCCCCATGTCCGAATCACGATCAACTCAACCGCGTTCTGGAACGCCTATGTCCCCCAAACTACCTCGCTGGATATATGCCGCTATCGTCGCTTTGCTCCTCATCCTTGGCGGCTTCAGCGGCTATCAAGCCGGCCTGAGCGATCGGCGCGCAGCCAAGGCCACAGCCGTTTCACGCCAGCTAATGGAACAGTTTCAACTAGGCTTGCAGGCCATGGAAAACCAACAGTACGAAATCGCCCTCACCCACCTGCAATACGTTCTACAGCACGATCCCGACTTTCCTGGCGCGAAGGACAAATACACTGAATTGTTGATTCTCGTGGCCATCACCCCAACGCCGACCCTGGCCCCTACTCCAACCATCTCGCCCACCCCCGATTTGCGCGCCGCGGAAGAAATCTTCCAGAACGCGCAACAATTGATCGCCGCCAAAAATTGGGATGAGGCATTGGCGACGCTGGACACGCTACGAAAGAGAGCGCCCGACTATCGTGCCGCGGAAGTGGACGGGATGTACTACATTGCGCTGCGTATGCGCGGCATGGACAAACTCATGCTCAACAGCGGCGAAACATGCCAGGATGTCAACCTGGAGGGCGGCATCTACGACTTAACGCTGGCCGAACGCTTTGGCCCCCTGGACCGCGACGCTGAAAGTTGGCGGAATTTTGCGCGCTTCTATATCACCGGCGCCAGTTTCTGGAATCTCGACTGGCGGCAGGCGCAAGCCTACTTCGCCGAAGTCTACCCCTACATGCCGAATCTGATGGACGCCTCCTGCATGACCGCGCAGGAACGTTTCCGTTTCGCCACACTGCGATACGCGGAACAGTTGCTTGCCTCCGGCGATTATTGTGGAGCTGAGGCGCAATTCAACCTAGCTTTCGCCATTCCAAGCAACGAAAATGCGGCTGCCTACCCGACCGCTACGGCAGTGTATTTCGGCTGCCATGGCCATCCTACTTCTCCTCCTCGGCACACTCCTACCCCCACGCCAATCAGCGAAGCGCCAACCGCCGAACCTACACCGTGAAACATGCCCGCTTATATAGGCAAGCCGGCGCTCGCATACACTAACGCTTTCAGATAGGGCGGAATCTGACACTTATGGCCAGGGGATTTCCGCCGGGCCGGCGTATCCGTGTTTTTCAGCCAAGAAAACTCTGCCACGGGAGGGCTTGGCACATCCTGGTTCGTCGGTTACAGTCACTATCGTGTCGTAAGCCGCAAGTGGCGTAAAGACAACCCGTCCATCTCGGCACACCCAGGTCTCGACGACGAAACGCGGGCTGTCAGGGTGTTCCTCGTCGCCGGCCTTCAACGGCTCGGCATTCCAGGTAATGGTGACTGTATTCCCATGGCGCGTAGCACGGACATTATAAGGCGGCGAGTAATACGGAGAAACCGGAAGCCGATACCCATCTGGGTACATCACAGGAAGAAGCATCACGTCGCCGTTCAAGGTCAGATACTTGGCATTCACCCAGCAAACCGTCCGGCTCCCTCTGGCGCGCGTTAAAACCCAGGCGCCGGTATCGGTCCGTCCGATGACTTCCTGTACAGCTCCCTCGCGCAGCGCATACAAATACAAATACATTGGGCCGGGACCATAGCGGCAACTTAACCGCTCTACATTCACCTCGCCACGGAGTATAACCGGCGTCGGCGTTAGCGATGGGGTAAACGTAGTTGAGGCGGTTGGTGTATGTGAGGGGGTCGCCGTAAGCGAGGCGGTCGGCGTAAGCGAAGGGGTCATGGTGAGCGAGGCGGTCGGGGAAGGAACCGTTGAAGTTATCATGGCGAAAAAGGTATGCGTGAGTGCCTTCGAGTCTGATGGAGTGGAACGAGCAGCAAACGGAGCACTCTCTACCGAAACGCCCCTACAGCCGCTCGACGCCAAGGCGACAAGAACGGCGACCGTTCCCAGGACAGAGGCACTCACCCGGCGCTTATATTGTCTCTCGCTCTTCATCTCGCGTAGTCCTTCGCGGCCTGCTCCATGCGAGCTATGCTATCAGCCAGACCGCCCGGCCGATTTCGCGCCAGCCATACTGCGCGGTACTCCTCTGTAATTTCATTCATATCCCTTGTCAGTTCGCAAGCGTCGCGAATCGGGGCGCCGCAGGCAAGCAGCGCGCGATGGCAGGCATGGAGAATCATTCGCGCGGCAAGATGATACTCACGACGAATTAAGTCCAAGTCTGCGCGGCGACTATTCGCCTGTTCGAGCGGTCGAATAGCCTGATCGACCGCGTCCAATACCGGATACCAAAGAGAGGTAGCATTGTGCTCTTGCCGGCAACGTCGGGCAATCTCCTCCAGCGGCATTTGCAGTACATAGAACAACGCCGAACCATTCGGCTGCGCCATACCGGGGAAACGATAGAGGTTACCCATATCATACGCGACGCGCCCCAGCTTACCAGACGGATCCTCAAAGGCATAGCGCGAGACCGCCTCGGCGACGGAGGTATTACGGTTGGCTTCATAGTTCCATGCGTAGGCCGCCCCCATCGCAAAGCCAAGATAACTCACCGGCAACGTCTGCCAGTGCCCATCGTCACCCCAATCTGTGATGAGGTACCCCACCGCGCCATGACGCAGACCGCTTTCCGCAGCGGCGCGCAGGTTGCCTAACGCATTTTCAGTACGCCCAGCCAGGGAACACCAAGAAGACGTTCCCGGGCAGACGTAAAAGGCTAAACCCACCGAGGCAAACTTCGCGCAACGTTCGTCAAACGGATGGTCCGCCTCGTACCCCCACTCCAGCGCAACGACATCCTTCGGCAGCTCGGAGATCAACTCGGGATGTTGCACGACAATATCGCCCCAAAATTGCACCCGAAAGCCGCGCGCAACGACTTCTTTGTGAACTTTTTTGAAAAAGTCCAGATAAACGCGTCCCAACCCGCGTTTCCGGTATTCTTCCTTGTGGCGGCCCTGGCCTAAATCGAACGTTTCATCGAAACCAATATTGAATTGCCGACTAGTGAAATGGGGTAATAGTTCATCGTACAACGAGCAAAGTAAAGCCAGACTCTCGGGATCAGAGGGACAAAGACTGAAAGGTCGAGGGTTGTAACCACCCCACGGATACTCGAAACCATTTGGACTTTCGGCAAGATGACGATAACGCGGCAACTCCAGCCAACGATGCATGTGACCAAACGAATTCTGATTCGGCACCAGTTCCATATGCCGCGCGCGGCAGAACTCATCCAAAGCCAGAATCTCCTCCCCTGTAAACGGCGAAGCATTTTGCCAGACTTCAAGATGATTGCGGTAGGCGAACGTGTGTTCAGTATATAACTGGAATTGATTGATCTTCCAGCCTGCCAAGCGATCCACCAGATCGTATATCGTTTGCATGGTCGGGACCTTGTCGCGCGAAATATCCAACATGACCCCTCTTATTGAGAAATCCGGCCAGTCCTCTATCCGCAAACATGGCAGGGATGGAGAATCGAGAAAATACTCCACAATTTGGATAAGCGTACAGACACCGTAAAAAACGCCGGCCTCGTCATGACCGGAAACTGTAATCTTCTCCGGAGCGATATGGAGCACATAGCCCTGCGGCTGTTTTATCTCATCAGGAAGGACGCGCAACACCAGCCCAATGAAGTGTTCAGGTAGGGACGCGCTGGCCACAATTTCCCATTCCATTCCCCTCAAGCGACGCAATGCCTGCTGCAAGCGCAAAGCAGGGAAACGCAGGGATTGTGGGTAAGCGTGATGTAAGACTATCAACTTCTCGCCAGCGAGGTAATATTCTCCCTCCAGAGAGCGAATCGCACGAGGCATGGGAAGCAAAGTGATACGGTTCATAGCAACTACCTGAAGAAAATTTTCATATGCCGTGATAGTAGCATGATGGCAAGCAAAAGTCAATAGAAAGTGGAATCCCGTTGTCGCCTAAACAGAAAGCCTTGTGATTATATGCCAACTCTCGACGGCCGGTTTATACCTGTCGCTCGCAGAGGCCTCTGCCTGAACACATGTGTTGATAATTCGGCGATCATCCCCTTTTCTGACGAATAAATACCTCTGGGTTGACACAATAGGGTAACGGCTCACCTCGCAATCCTGCCAACAGATTCTCACAAGCTATTTGCGCCATTCTGCGGCGCGTGCCAACTGTTGCCGAGCCGATATGGGGCACGATAAGGCAATTTGGCAGGTGGTATAAAGGGTGATCGGGGGCCAACGGCTCTGGGTCTGTGACATCCAGCGCCGCCGCTGCAATCCAACCTTCTTGCAAAGCGCGAACCAAAGCCTCGGTAACAACCACAGGCCCTCGCGCCGCGTTGATCAGGATAGCCGTTGGTTTCATCTTGCGTATCGCATTCTCATCTACTAATCCCCGCGTCGTCTCCGTCAATGGGCAGTGCAGGCTCAGCACATCGCTACGCTGCAACAGCTCCTCGAAGGAAACCGCTTCCGCCTCCGGGGGTGGAGATTTCCGTCTGCTCGCCACGCCGGAATCGTAAAAAATCACTTGCATGCCAAAACCGCGCGCCCGCTCTGCTACAGCGCGGCCAATGCGCCCCATACCCAAGATGCCCAACGTTGCGCCACGTAAATCCATGCCCAGCCAGCCGCCAGGCAACCAAGTCGTCCAGCGGCCGGCACGGGCATCCGCCATAGCCTGAGGCAGGTTGCGCGCCGCCGCAAGCAGAAGCGCCATTGTCAAATCGGCTGTTGCATCTGTGAGCACATCGGGAGTATGACCTACTGGAATACCGCGCTTTGTACATGTATCTACGTCCACGTTATCCACGCCGGCGGCAAAATTGCTGACCACGCGCAAGCGCGGCGCCCGGTCGAGCAATTCCGCCCGCACAGGTATCGTCAACATGCAAAGCAATCCCTCCGCCTCGGCCAAATAGGGTTCCAAAGCCGGCGAAAGCGTAGTCGCATCCGCAGGACCGCTGATCAACCTAACGTTGCCCTCAAGCGAAGTCAGCCATTCGTCAGGCAAAGCATGGGTAAGGATGACAAAGGGAAGCATGGAACGTTCTCCTTTCAAAAGGCAAAAAGAAACACCCAATCATTGACATTCGTGCCCGTTGAACCAATCCATATCGCGTCACCTAGGGCATTAAAAAACGCATAGGGTCATGCCTTCGAAGCATATCCTCCGGATCAAGGCCCAGGTTTCGAGCGCGCCGCGCCGTCTGTCAGTCCGTCTTCGCCATCGGTCGCCAGTGTAATGAGCAAGACATCGGGCAGGCCGGCCAGCTCATTGACAGCCTCTAGCGCGAGTTCTTGATTCCGTCCACCATGTCCTCTCGCATCGCCCAAGGTGACCGTTGTTTCGCCGCCCGCGACCAGACAGGCCGGCCGCGACACCAGATCACCTCGCTCATGCACGTCGCGCAACGCGCGACATAGGATACGCGCTGCCTCGCGCGCCTCGCCGCGCAAATCATCGCTCAACAAAACGGAATAGAATCCCTCTTGCTGAGCCTGGCGCAATGCCGCCTGAACCACATCCCGGTTGCTCCCAATCGCCACATTCGGGACACGCGTAAACACCTCCTCTCCCAGTTTTGACGTTTCAAGAAAGGCATCCAGGAAGGCACGCGGCATACCCTTGTGCAAGCCATATTTGGCCAGAACGGCCAGCGCCTCCTGTTTTGTCGTGGGATCGGGGGCCGCTGGGCCAGAAGCAACTGCTTCCAGCGGGTTGCCCAGAACATCGGAAAGAATCAACGTCAGCACACGAGCCGGAGAAGCCAACCGCGCCAGGCCGCCACCCTTCAGGAGATCAAGGTGGCGTCGTACAACTTTGATTTCCGTAATCGCTGCTCCACAACGAAGCAAAACGTCGGTCAAGACTTGCATATCCTGCAAAGTTACACTGGGAGAAGGCAACACGGCCAGCGCAGACCCTCCAGCGGAAATCAGGCAAACAACCAAAGCATCCGCACAAAGATCGGTTATGAGTTCCCGTATCTTCTGTCCGGCCTGCAAACTGCGTTCATCGGGGACCGGATGGCCACCCTCGATCACCGGGATCACCTCTGAACCTGTCGCGTCTGCTTTGTGCTTAACCACAACTATCCCCCTTTCCGGCGGGGGCATATTGGGCAGGCTAAAAGCCAGGCTTGTGTCATGCTCAGGCTTGCCTTGCCAATGGCAGGAGGATAATTTTTGCGGCATGAATGGAGAGGATATGTTGTATTGGCTACACGCAAATTCCCGTTGTCCAGCGAGACCCGCGAAAGCAGAAGAGACGCTGGGTGAGCAGCCCTTAGCGCGACGTTCAGAATTCGCTCTACCCTTGCCCCAGCTGGATGATGGGCTAGAATCGTCGTGCCCAGAAAACAACTCGCCTTCGCACGGTCATGATAAAATCGAGACAAATCGAATCTACAGAAACGGCATTATAACCCATTCCTCTCATGCTATGGCAGCTGATCCCATTGCCGTGTTTGCTACAGAACACGGCAAGCGAGTTTATATCCTCCACCGAGAGCTGTTTGCCCTGACAAAAAGAACCTCTGTAGCAGCACGTTTCTCCCACCATGCTGAAACCACGTCGGTTTTACTCATCTAAAGATGACAAACAAAATCGTCATCATCGGTCTAGGACAGACGCTGCGCGGCGATGACGCCGCAGGCCTGGAAGCAGTACGCCTATGGGAGCGTACCTATCCCACGACAGCCACACATCCCCAAGTGCGCGTTGAATACGCCGAGTCGCCCGGTCTGACATTGCTCTCCTTACTAGAAGGAGCAGATGAAGCCTTATTGGTAGATGCCGTGCAAAGCAACGCCCCCCCTGGCTCTATCCACCTCTTGCGCGAGGCAGACCTACCCGCCTTTTTACAAGGCGCAAGTTCCGCCCATGGTTGGAGCATAGCAGAAACGCTGGCCATTGGCCGTCGGGCCGTCATAGTCGATTTACCAGAGCAAGTCTCTCTTCTCGGAATCGAACTCGCGCAAACAGAAATGGGCGCCGGGCTTAGCCCAGCCGTGCAACAGGCTTTACCGGAAGTCGCACTTACCATTGAAAGACACATTCACGATTGGTTGGCAAAGGAGGCCAGGCGATGACCGATAAACTTTACGGAGCCATGGAGGGAGGAGGAACAAAGTTCGTTTGCGTGATCGGAAGAGGACCGCAAGACATTGTGGCAGAGATTCAGTTTCCAACCACCACGCCAAAAGAGACGCTGGAACGAGCGGTCGAATTCTTCTGCGACTACGATCTGGCTGCTATTGGTCTGGCGCCCTTCGGCCCATTGGACTTGCAACCCTCCTCCCCCTCGTTCGGAACGATTACCGCCACGCCGAAGGCAGGCTGGCAGGGGACAAACGTCCTCCAGTATTTTCGCCATACTCTCCACATTCCGGCGGCTATCGAGACCGACGTCAACGCAGCCGCGTTTGGTGAATATTACTGGGTCGCAGAGCATCGCGCCCTCGACTCACTGGTCTATTTCACAATTGGCACCGGAATTGGCGCCGGCGTTATCATTCACGGGAAGATTCTCCACGGTCTGACCCACCCTGAAGCCGGCCACATGCGTATCCCCCATGACCGGCAGCGCGATCGCTATGGGGGCAATTGCCCATTTCACGGGGATTGCTTCGAGGGACTGGCCTGTGGGCCCGCCATTTCCGCGCGCTGGGGGCAACCGGCCGACACGTTGCCGGAAGAACATCCGGCCTGGGAACTAGAAGCAGAATACATTGCCTCTGCGCTGGTAGGGGTGATTTGTCTTCTTTCGCCGCAACGCATCATTCTCGGCGGCGGAGTCATGGAACGCCATCGGTTGTTTTCCCTCATTCGGCAGGAAGTGAAGAAATTGCTCAATAATTACATTGCCTCACCGATATTCGTGGGAAGCTTGGACGAGTATATCGTCCCGCCCGCGCTCGGGAGGCGATCCGGCGTATTGGGAGCTCTGGCACTAGCTCAAATGCTCATAGAAAGCAACGCTCTGTGAACATCCTGTCCCATCGTTCTCGAATTGGATATTTCAGGTATAATTTCACCATGCTTTCGCCGGCCGAAATCGAGGCTCGTCTGGAGCGCATACTGCTGACCGTACAAAAACCCGGTCGTTATGTGGGCGGGGAATACAATGCCGCCACGAAGGACTGGTCATCCACACAAACGCGTATTGCGTTCGTGTTCCCCGATATTTATGAAATTGGTCTTTCCAATCTCGGCTTGCACATCCTGTATGATGCCGTCAACCGTCGAGCGGATGTCCTGGCAGAACGCGCATACGCGCCCTGGCCAGACATGGAGGCCGCCATGCGCGCGCACGGCATCCCTCTCTATTCTCTGGAAAGCAAGCATCCCCTTGCCGAGTTCGACATTCTTGGCTTCTCCCTTCCCTACGAAACGCTCTATACGAACGCTCTCAACCTACTGGACCTAGCCGGTCTGCCGCTCCGCACCGCGGAACGAGAGGATCATCATCCGTTGATCATTGCCGGCGGTCACGCCTGTTTCAACCCCGAACCAATGCACGCGTTCATCGACGCTTTTGCCATCGGAGAAGGAGAAGAAGTAATTCACGATATTCTTGACGTAGTGGGAGCATGGAAGCGAACGGGTGGAAAACGCGCCGAACTGCTTACCGCTCTAGCAAGAATTCCGGGGGTGTATGTGCCCTCTTTCTACGATGTCCGCTATTTTCCCGATGGGACAGTCCAGTCTATTGAGCCGTTAACGCCGGATGCCCCACGCCTCATTCTAAAGCGCATGGTGCCACGCCTTCCCCCTCCGGTCACAAACTTTGTGGTCCCCAATATGGATATCGTCCATAATCGAGTCGCGATTGAAATTATGCGCGGTTGCACACGGGGATGCCGTTTCTGCCAAGCCGGAATGGTCACGCGGCCCGTTCGCGAGCGGCGCGTCGAAGAAATTATAGAAGCGGCGGAGAAGGCCATTGCACAAAGTGGTTGCGAGGAACTAGCCTTGCTTTCCCTCTCCTCTTCAGACTATACGAATATCCTCGATTTGGTAGAGTCCATTGGGGAACGCTTTTCAGGGCGCCAGCTTGCCATCTCGCTCCCGTCGCTGCGTATTGAGACGGTCTCTGTGGACTTGATGGAAAAACTGAAAGAACGACGTTCCAGCGGGTTCACGTTAGCGCCCGAGGCAGCAACCGAACGGATGCGACGGGTCATCAATAAATTCATGTCCGACGAGCAGATTCTGGAGACCGCGCGGGAAATCTATCGGCGGGGTTGGACGACCATCAAGCTGTATTTTATGATTGGCCATCCGGCAGAGACGCTCGCGGATGTGCAAGCCATCGCCGATTTGTGCCGACGCGTGCTGGCGGAGGGCCGCCGCACGCTAGGGGGGCGTGCGCGCGTCCACGCTGGCGTAAGCACATTTATTCCAAAGCCGCATACCCCTTTCCAATGGGCAACCTGTGATACAACAGAGCAGATTCAAGCCAAGCAGGATTTGCTCAAGCGAACGCTGCGCGACCGTGCTATGAAACTCAGCTGGACTGAGCCAGAAGAGACTCTACTCGAAGCTTGGCTCTCGCGTGGGGATCGCCGCCTGGCTAAAGTTATTGAACGAGCTTGGCAGCAAGGGGCGCGCTTCGACGCCTGGCAGGGTCAGCGTCGCATGGATGCCTGGTACACGGCGTTCGCTGAATCCGGTCTTGATCCGGCTTTCTACGCCCACCGCCAGCGTCGCGCCGATGAAGTTTTCCCCTGGGATCACATTTCCGTTGGTGTGCGCAAAGAGTTGCTCTGGCAGGATTACTGTATGTCGCTGGAAGAGCAGACTCGCCCCGATTGTCGTTCAGGGTGCTATGCATGCGGCATTCTCTCCGCTTATCGCCAATGGCGGCGCGCTCATCCTGATGAAAATTGGAAGTGCCCAGGAGTGCCTGTTACCCCCAAACGACATCTTCGACTTCGAGAGAAAAACCCATGAGTGACTCACTTCAACCGGCCTATCGAATCACCGATCTGGCGGCCGAGGAACGCCCTCGCGAACGGCTAGCGCGTCTGGGAGCGCAATCGCTGAGCAACGCGGAATTGCTTGCGATTCTGCTCCGTGTAGGCGCTCCCGGAGAAAACGCCGTCCAAGTCGGGCAACGCCTTCTGCAACATTTCGGCGGCTTGAGCGGACTCCATCGCGTCCCCTTCGAAGAACTTTGTCATCAGCGCGGCATCGGCGCAGCCAAAGCAGCGCAACTCAAGGCAGCCATCGAGTTAGGACGACGGCTACTGCTCGAATCGCCAGGGGAACGTCCAGCAATCACTTCGCCCGCCGATGCCGCCGCGCTTGTCCTCTATGAAATGTCCCCTTTGGAGCAAGAGCATTTGCGCATTATCTTGCTCGATGCCCGTAACCGTGTATTGGATATCGTAGAAGTCTACAAGGGATCAACCACATCTTCCCAGGTGCACGTAGGAGAACTTTTCAAACATGCTGTGCGGCGAAATGCCCCTGGAATCCTCCTTGTTCACAATCACCCTTCCGGCGATCCAACACCCAGCCCAGAAGACATTGCCATCACGCGGCAGGTCGTTCAAGCAGGAAGATTGCTGAACATTGCCGTCCTCGACCACCTCATTATCGGCCAGGGGAAATGGGTATCACTAAAGGAAAGGGGATTGGGTTTTAGCGCCTGAGAAAGCTCCTCAGGAAAGGAAGCCATACATGCCGATATAGAAGAGACGCGCGGCAAAGAACAAAAGAATGATACCGCACACATAGAAGAGAACTTGTTGCGATTTCTTCCCAAAGAACTGCCCTCCGCGAAAAGCGAGTGCAGAGAGAAAATAAGACCAAAGGAAATCACAACACCAGTGAACAGTCACCATAGCAACGAAAGCGGCTACGCCGAGAGCCGCCGCGCGCAAAACGAGCGCCAGACCAATCGTTGCCCACCATACCAAGAAGTGGATGTTGCCTATCGTCAACAACATACCAGCCCAGAAGGGAGAGCGCATCCTTCGCTGGGCTACCATGCTCCCCTGTCGCGCTAGGCGCAACAAACCTATGGCCATGACGACCAAAACGATCGCGCCGGCAAGACTCATACTCTCGCGCACCAGCGGCACATTGAGCAGGCGACCAGCGCCAAATACTAAGGCAATCATTAGAGGAACTTCGACCACGCCATGCCCTATTGCAATCCAGGCGCCCGCGTGCGGCGATTCGCTCCCTTTGCCTACAATCACAGCGGTCAGGGGACCCGGTGACATCACGCCCGAAAGCGAGATCACCACCACTTCAAGGAGAAAGGTAACCATACGTGTTGTCTGGTCCCAGTGCATCAAGAGACAAATTCGCCGCCTACGATGTGCCGATCAACCACACCGCGATCCACATTGAACTTGAATACCACCTCAATTTGCTGGAAACAGCGCCCGCTGCCCATTAATACCTTCCGACAGAGATAATACGGACGCCCCCTCTCATCATACTCCAGGCTTGGTTCATTGTTAACGTTTACCCGCCCCTCAATCACTTCGCCGCATCGTTTGCACCGAACCGTAAAATAATGAAATGTTCCCCATGTCGCCGGCCGGGGAGAGAAAAGTTTTTTGAGAAAATCCATATCCGTTCTCCTGTCCTGGAAAAAGTATAGCACAGTTCAGGCAGTTCTTACCGCTCACAATCGGGCGAGATGTCCTTGCCCTGTTGCCCAAGCTTGCGAGAAGGCAGAGATCATCCTTCGCTCGCGTCATGATGCGAAGAACACCCTCAATGCATGCTTGACAGGTGCGTCGCTTGCTTATATAATGTCGCCTACTTTCCTGGCTAGCTCAACTGGCAGAGCGGGCGGCTGTTAACCGCTAGGTTCGAGGTTCGAGTCCTCGGCCAGGAGCCTCCCGTAATAGCAATTCCTTCTTCACCTCCAGCACCCAATCGATTCCTGGCGCCTTGTGTGTTCTAAGGGCACAGGTACACTCAACAAAGCCATCCACAAGTAAAGGCCGGATAAGTCTTCGCGCCAACTCGTCATAGAGTCTCGGGGCATCGATCTGGTTTTAGGATTGCCAAACAGGAACTTACTATGTTCGGGTCGAAGCGACCCCATTCCTCTAACAATTCTTGCCTTCTCTGTAACGCGATCTTGTAAGGATAGGCAACGCTCCTCCTCGTTCTTCCCACAAACGGATTCACAGTAAGCGGGGGTTGTGCTCACTTTCCTTAGGCGCGATTGACCTGCCATGAAAATTATACCCAAGTAAAATGAGAGTCGAGCGCCCGAAAAAGGAGCAACTCTCACATGAAGCAACGGAAACCAGAACAAACCGTGCAGCTCTTGCACCAGATAGACGAAGCCTTGGGGCAAGGAAAGAAGATCGAAGATCTCTGCCGGGAGCATCAGCTCTGCCCGGCCACTTACTACCGCTGGAAGCAGAAGTATGGCGGCTTGAACGTTCAAGACGCCAAAAGGCTCAAGGCATTAGAAGCCGAGAACGCCAAGCTCAAGCGCCTGTTGGCCGAGGCCATGCTGGCCAATGATGCGCTGCAGGAATTTGTCTCAAAAAAAGCCTGACGGCAGCCGAGCGGCATCAATTGGTTGATGAGATGGAGAACAAAGGCTTATCCAGGCGTTCGGCCTGCCGTTGGTCAGGGTATTCCCGATCCATTGGGCGGTATCAACTGCGCCGCCCAGAGCAAGAAGCCAGGTGGGTGGAGCAGATGCGTCAAGCAACGCGAGACAACCCACGTTATGGATACCGACGGATCGCTGTTGTCAGCGGTCTTGGTTTTGGACGCTGTTGGCGACTTTGGAGGCTACATGACTTCAAATTGGCTGCCCAACGCGCCCGGAAACGACGGAAACAAGAGATTCCTGTGTCGCGGCCGCATCAGGCCGAGTATCCAAACCATGTTTGGACGTATGACATTCTCTTTGATCGCCTGGCAAACGGCAGGCAGTTCAAAACCTTGAGCATCCTGGATGAGTTCACCCGGGAATG
>FMJZ01007719.1_pt1 | contig 51460 bp, 42 predicted proteins | sample 1987881 | NCBI WGS metagenome assembly FMJZ01 (sample SAMEA4378227, study PRJEB15110) | soil metagenome | biome: soil; feature: Field; material: Soil | place: India | collected 2015-03-11 | depth 0 m
TTTTTTTCGTGTTTAAGCTTTGTACGGCTAGGGGTTAAATTGTGCACATGAAAACCCTACGTTTAGCGGCTGCGTTACTTGTGTTGGGGGCAATTTTCTGTCTTGGGCTGTTTGTAGGCGGGCGCCTTATACAGTTTGCGAGTCAGCACGCCGGCGCGCGCGTGACGACTGGCCCAGCATTGTTGACGCGCATTCAAAGCTTGGCGGAGCTTGTCACGGTCAAATATATCATCGAAAAAGTTGTTTTGGTCGAAGACGTCAAGTGGTACGGCGAGAACCGCGTGCTAATCGTCGCACATGGGATCGTTAAAGCTGGTGTTGACCTGAACAGGTTGCGCCCGGAGGACATCCAGGTGACCGGCAAAAAAGTCGTCATTAATCTGCCGCCTGCGCAAGTGCTGGATGCGTACCTGGACGATTCACAGACAAGGGTGATTGAACACTCGACAGGCCTGTTGCGCAAGTTCGATAAAGACCTGCAACAAACCGCACGACAAAACGCAATTGACGACATCCGGCGTGCGGCACGGGTTGGCGGTATATTGACCGACGCAGAGCAGCGTGCCAAAGCCGAGTTAAGAATTTTCCTTGCCCAGCTCGGGTTTGAACAAGTCGAGTTTACGTCCCTGTAAAGGTTGCCGGTGATATGAGACCGGTGCGCTTACAGTTTTAGCGCTGTACCATAAGCTCACGCTGGTGTTTGCCCGGGCGCGTCAGTTGCAAGATCTTGACCGGCTGCGGTATCGCGGTGGGTTTTACCGAAACGGGTATGGCGAACTTCTTTCGTGCAAAAGCTGAGCCGGCTGAATGCGACCTAAGCTCCATTAGATAAAGCACAACCGGCTTTAGGGCGGGCCGTTTGGCCGGCGTGTGCGCGACCGGCTGCACGCTGTTCAGAAGTTTAATTAGCCTCACCTTGGTTGCCATAAACACCGTCTCTACCAACCCAAAAAGCCGCAAATCACATGCCAAAAACCGGGTGCGCCTTCGCAAATTAAATACAGCTTGGCAGGCCGAGCAGGTTTTGTTTAGCTGTGCCGGCCGCATGCGAGCTTGTTTGCCCACCAGCGCTGCGATTGCCGTGTTGATTGCCATGGTTGGTTCATTTGCCCAAGAACCGGCTGACTGGCAAATCGAGGCACTTGCTCCGGACGGCAAGGTCGAGATTGACCTTGTCACCGGCTTGGTCACCGCAACAAAGCGCGTGCTGGTGCGGTACGGCGACTCGGTGTTAACAGCCGACAAAGCCAGCGTGAACCGTGACACGGGCGATGCAATTGCCGAAGGCGCAGTTTGTATCGTGCACGACCAACAGCTATGGCTCGGCCAAAAAATCCACTACAACTTCAAGACACGACAGATGCACGCCGAACGGTTTCGGACTGGCAAATGGCCTGTGTTTGTTCAGGCCGAAGGCCTATACGGCGATGTGTCTAACCAACTGTACCATGCCACAAATGCGCTCATTACGACCGAAGACGTAGCCGAGCCGGTCCAAAAAATCCGCGCCAGATCAATCAAAATTGTTCCGGGCAAATACCTCGAAGCGCGTGACGCAATACTCTATATTGGTGACGTCCCAATTTTTTACCTCCCATATTACAGCCGCAGACTCGATGCGCGGGCCAATCATTTCACTGTTACACCGGGTTATCGCAGTCGGTTCGGCCCGTTTATTCTCGGTAGGTTCGACTTTTTCGTAGGGGAACAGTTCGATGGCGCACTGCAACTCGATTACAGACTCAAGCGTGGCCTAGGGGCAGGCACTCAAGCCGAATACAGACTCGACCGCTGGGGCACAGCCGCTCTCAAATATCATTATCTTCACGACGAAGAGCCTGAGCACGCACTCAGTGGCGAACAGTATCCAACCGACCGGCATGTGTTCGGGTTCGCTTACCAATCAAGCCCGTTGACTGACGTCGAAATCAAAGCGCAGGCAAACTACCAAAGCGACGCTGGCGTGCTTAAAGAATTCTTCGAGCGCGACTACAGACGCAATCCGCAGCCGAAAACTTATCTGGACCTGACCAAGTTCTGGCAAAACTTCAGCCTGGACATTTACGCGCAGCCGCGCCTTAACGAGTTCATCGAGACCGTCGAGCGGCTGCCGCAGATCAAGCTCACAGGCTACCGTCAACAGATTGGGCCACTGCCGGTGTTTTATGAAAGCGAAAGTTCGTTCGCGTATCTTCACAGGCGATTTGCTGAGACAAACGGGTTTGTGCCCGGGGACTTCGCCGCCGCGCGCGCAGACACGTTTCATCAGCTTGTGCTTCCGCAGACACTGTTTGGCTGGTTAAACATTACACCACGCGCAGGAGGCAGGTTGACTTACTATTCCGAAGCCACAGGCAATGGCGCTGCTACAGACGAAATGTACCGTGGCGTTTTCAATACCGGTGTTGAGCTTACTTTTAAGGCGTGGCGGACATGGCCGAATTCACGAAGCGACCTGTTGCAGCTCAACGGCCTGCGCCACATTCTGGAGCCCACTCTCAATTACGCATACGTGCCAGAGCCAAACCACAGGCCCAACCGGATTCCGCAATTCGATTACGAAACAGCCAGCCTGCGCCCGCTACCCATTGAGTTCACGGACTACAACTCGATTGACTCGATTGACAGCCAAAACGTGCTCAGAGTTGGTCTACGCAACCGACTCCAAACCAAGCGCAACGGCGCAATTGATGACATTGTTAGTTGGGAATTGTTCACCGACTGGCGCTTGGACACGCATGACGGTCAAAAAACGTTTTCGGACATTTATTCTGCCTTGGTTGTCAGACCGCGCACATGGCTAACGTTCGAGTCGGAAAACAGGTTCGATATCGATGCCAACCGGTTCAATTTGGTTCGAGAAACATTGACAATTCAACCTGGCTCAACCTGGAGCTGGGGGATAACATATTTCTACCTGCGCGATGATTTGCGTCCTGTGCCAACTGCGTGGGGCATCGGCAACGATATTGTCAATAGCGCGTTTTTCTATCGGCTAAATGAAGATTGGGCGGTCCGCGCTGCGCATTACATTGACTTGCGCCGCGGCAAACTGCAGGAACACAGCTATGCTGTGTATCGCGACCTGCGCAATTGGACCGGTGCTGTGGTGTTCCGATTCCGCGAAGACATCTACGGCAGAACCGACTTTGGCATTGCAATCACTCTTTCGCTCAAGGCACGTCCGCGGTTCGGCCTTGGCACCGACACCATCAGCCCGTTCTCGTGGCTATAGAAGTCGCACCACTGAAACCGCCCAAGAGTCGCGTTACATGCAAACTTGAAAGTTAAGTATTGCCCATAAGTTTACAGACCACGAGGGTGTCCAAGCTTGGTGTCGTACGTGTGCGTGCAAACCCAAGGTTGGCATGCCGCAAATCGCGCGAGACCGAAATTCTCCTCACTTGTATCAATCCGATTCGCTCAGGTTACCTATACAGGCGGAAGTATTTTCAGCCCAAAGGGGCCGTTGGGCAGACACAGTCGCGTGGGCAACTGGCAGACTCCCAGTTAGAAGTTTGTGACGCCCTCTGCCTAAGCCGTGGTGCTGTCCAAGCTCTCCATTATTTTGGCCATAGCCAAGGCCGTTTGAGCAGCTTCACGGCCGCGATTATGTTCGTGGCTTAGGCACCTGACTTTCGCCTGTTCTTTATTGTCGAGCAGCAGGACTTCGTGAATAACCGGTACGCCGTAATCAAGCTGTATGCGTGTTAGTGCACGCGTAACCGCTTCGGCAATCAGATCTGCGTGGGCAGTTTCACCGCGAAGAATAACACCAAGGCAAATTATGGCTGAAAACTTTGGTTTTGTGTCGCGCTCGACTTCATGAGCACGGGTGCGTGCAAGTTTCGCCGCAATAACAGGAATTTCGTATGCGCCAGGCACGCGCACTATAAGCGGCTTAGGCGCGCCTGCACGTTTTAGTTCGTCCACAGCAGCGCTCAGCATTCCGTTCACGTACTTTGCATTGTAGCGCGAGGCTACGATGGCAAAAGTACCACCGGTGAACTTTAGCTTTCTTGTCGGGGTGCGCTTGAGCATACGAAAGTTTGGTTCAAAAAGTGTCCGTTGAAAACGCCGGGCTTATGCTGCTGGTTGTCTCAGAGTAAATGCCCAAGTTTTTGGCGTTTGGTCTTCAGGTACTTTTCATTGTGCGGGTTTGGCGGCACACTGATCGGCACGCGCTCGACAACTTTAAGTCCGTACCCTTCCAACCCAACTATTTTGCGCGGATTGTTTGTGAGCAGGCGGATGGTTTTCAGACCAAGATCAGCTAAGATTTGCGCACCTAAGCCGTACTCGCGCAGGTCAGGTGGGTAACCAAGCTTTTCATTTGCCTCGACTGTATCAAGGCCGGCCTCTTGTAATTTGTAGGCTTTGATCTTTGGGGCTAAGCCGATGCCGCGACCTTCCTGTTGGCGCATATAGACGATTACACCGCAGCCTTCCTGCGCGACCATGCGCATTGCTTGATGCAGTTGTGCGCCACAGTCGCACCTGCGTGAGCCGAACACGTCGCCTGTCAGGCATTCGCTGTGCACTCGCACAAGGACATTTTTTCGATTTGCAACATCGCCGCACACAAGTGCAACGTGATGCTGTCCATCCAGTTTCGAATGGTATAAGTGCAGATCGAACTCGCCGTACTCGGTCGGCAGCTTGACCACCTCAACTTTTACGACCAGCTTTTCGCGCGTGCGCCGGTATTGAATCAGGTCTGCGATCGAACAAATCTTCAGTTTGTGCCGCTTAGCAAATTTGAGCAGCTCGGGCAACCGCGCCATTGTACCGTCGTCGTTCATGATCTCGCAGATCACGCCCACAGGTCTGCAGCCGGCGAGTCGCGCGAGGTCAACAGCAGCCTCGGTGTGGCCTGCGCGCTGGAGCACACCACCAGGCCGCGCGCGCAGCGGGAACACGTGCCCGGGCTGGACAAGGTCTTCAGGCACAGCCGTTGGGTCTGCCATCACACGAATGGTCCGCGCGCGGTCTGCCGCGCTTATGCCGGTTGTAATGCCACGCGCTGCGTCAACACTGACCTGGAAGTCTGTCCGGAACGATTCACGGTTTTCTTTGACCATGCTGCCGATGCCGAGCTGCTGCAGCCGCTCGAATGTTGTCGGCACGCAAATTAGGCCTCGACCGTACTTTGCCATGAAATTTACTGCCGCAGGCGTGACAAACTGCGCGGCCATCACAAGGTCACCCTCGTTTTCACGGTCGGCGTCGTCAACAACAATCACCATCTTGCCCTTGCGAATGTCAGCAAGGACAGACTCGATTGTGTCAAACCGATTCCGCATATGCCGGTGCAAAAGTAACGTCTTTCTGCCCAAATTCCAGTTGGAAAAAGACCTCGATTGGGGTTGGTTCGGCGAACCGACCGTAAGCATTGCGTTTTCACAAGCGTAACCGAGGGCTTTTTTACGAGCGCACATGCGCCTGTCAAAGCGCAGCCGGTTCCTTGACCATGTTGTACCACACTATTTCAACGTGTGGGATCTCAACGTTGGTGCTGGGATGGGAGCGGGATTGCTTCCTCGATGAGCATCACCGGGATGCTCTGCCGAATCGGATAAAGAAACTTGCCATCGCCGCGCACAAGGCCGCCGTCAATCTTTTCCGTCACGAGTTTTCCTGCGCGGTTCTGGAGTGTGCCTGCGGTAATCTGCCGGTTCAGTTCTTCCACCAAGGCTGGCTCAGCGAGCCTGACAGGCTGACGTGTCTCGGGACAACAAAGAATTTTCAACAGGTCAGGATTCATGTCTGTTGATTTTGGAACCTGTTCCCACCACACTCCCACCACTACGAATGTGTTTGGTGTTCAACAGTTCAACGCCTTGAGCGCCTCTTCATAAACCTGTTTCACTGGTACACCGGCGCGCTCGGCCAACGCGCGGCATGATTCAAACTCGGGGGTCGCATGTAACACCGTGCCGCACAGTTTGCCGAGCTTCGCCTTGACGGGGCCGAACCGGGTATCGACCGTTGTGAACTCGCGTTGCAGTTTGCGTCGCTCGGCCGGGTACCGCCGCACACCAAACGCACTTGTCTCACGCAATATCATCTCTGTGAACTTGTCGGCATCGGGTTCGGCACACAGCACGGTTAGAAGCACGCCCGGCCGGTTTTTCTTCATTTGGATGGGTGTATGGAACACATCGAGCGCGCCTGCGGCTAGCGCCTTTTCCATGAAGTTTCCCAATATCTCGGGATTGATGTCGTCAAGATTCGTCTCCAACACCGCCACAGTGTCGGTTTCCCAATCGAGTGTTTGACCATGTGAAACTACAGGTGTTGTTTCCCAAAGCACAGCACGCAGTACGTTAGGTCTAGTCTTGTTTTCGCGGCTGCCCAATCCGTAACCGATTTTCTCAGCAACTAGCCTGGTCATTGGTCCAAACCGCTCAACAAATTCGGCCAACAGCGCTGCGCCGGTGGGTGTGACCAACTCGTGCGGCTCGTCGCATTGGGAGATCGGAATGCCGCGTGCGCCAAGGATTTCAAGCGTGGCCGGTGCAGGCACAGGCAACAGACCATGCTCGCACCTGACCCACCCCATGCCATCAACAACTTGCGACGCAAACACGCGTGGTTTACCCAGTAGCTCAAGCGCAATGCACGCGCCTACCACATCCGCAATCGAGTCCAGGGCACCGACTTCGTGGAAATGGACATGCTCGACCGGCACGCCATGGATTTTGCCTTCAGCTGCGGCAATGCGCCTGAACACAGCCACTGCCTTTTCTTTCACCCAGTCTGAAAGTGGACTGGCTTGGATAAGCGTTCGGATCTGGTTGAAATCTCGGCCCGCCGGGTGGGCGTGGCTCGTGGGATGCGCTTGCTGCTCATGCGCGCCACACTCAACGCATACATGTACGCCGGCAATACCGCCGCGGCTGGCCCGCTCAGTATGCAGGTGTAACTTGCCAAGACCGAGCTTTGCAAGGTGGCGCTCGAGCTGGACGGCGTCTACACCTAGATCAATCAATGCCCCCAGCAGCATGTCGCCGCTTATGCCACTGCACAAGTCGAGGTACAGTAACTTCATTCGTTGGAATATTGAACCGTCAAACCGTTAACCCATTAAATTGTTGTCTGCCGCGCCAGCGCACTCGTTAATCCCACATTGTTAGGCAGTTTAGCGGTTTACCGCATTACCGAGTGGGACTGCAAAGCGCGTTTATCAGCGAGGCCGCGTACGCAGCGCCGAATCCGTTATCAATATTGACCACTGTGACACCGCCGCTACAACTGTTTAGCATGGCCAGCAACGCTGCCACACCGCCGAAACTAGCGCCGTAGCCCACACTCGTCGGTACCGCAATCACGGGCTTGTCAACCAGACCGGCTACTACACTCGGCAGGGCCCCCTCCATGCCAGCAACGACTATGATAACGTTGGCGCGTTGGATTATATCAAGGTGCCCAAGCAACCGGTGCAGCCCGGCCACGCCCACATCATGAACACGCTCGACCGTGTTCCCCATGAACTCGGCTGTTACAGCAGCTTCTTCGGCCACAGGTAGGTCGCCTGTTCCCGCGCTGACAACAGCGATTGTGCCTGCGCGTTTGGGCAACGGCTGGCTCTCGATTGTGATGCACCTGGCCGGCTCATGATACACGGCGCGTTTGAACTTTCGCTTCAGCGCGCGCGTTTGTTCGGCACTGGCGCGTGTGACCAGGACACGCTTGTGCTGCTGGAACAGCGCAGTTGCAATTTTCACAAGTTGCACTGGTGTTTTGCCCGGGCCGAACACGACCTCGGGACACCCGCGCCGTAGCGCACGGTGTGTGTCGAGCTTGGCGAAACCAAGATCAACAATCGGCGCAGCCTGAAACGCGCGCAATACTTCGTCGCGGCTCACGCCGCCAGCACGAAACTTTTCAAGCAGGCGGACAGCCTCAGCAGTTGTCATGCGGCCAGCTTGCCAAATGCTATACCGTCGGTCACGCCAGAAAGCACAGGCATTGATAGTCGGGTGCCGCACATCTCCAGTTAGCCATTTATCAAGAAAACGCTCTGTGCCTTCCCGCGGGCTTGTAGTCGCGCTGATTATAGTTTATATGGGCCAAAAAACCTGTAGCACCTGGCACGTGCAGGCTCGTTGGGCAAAGGGATTTTCAAATGGCAACGCTCGGGCTGGATTTGTTGCGAGCACGGCGCGGCCAGCCTAGATCGGGGGATAAGGTCATAACTGTTTAATAGCCTTCGTTGCAGCCTGTACAGTGCGCTCGATGTCTGCTGCTGTGTGTGCGGTTGAAATAAAATTCGCCTCGAATTGCGAGGGTGCTATGTACACGCCGGTTTCGAGCATGTAGCGGAAAAATTTGCTGAACCGGTTGCGGTCGCTTGCCATAGCGTCTGCGAGGTTCCAGACCGGCTTATCAGTGAAGTAGATGCAAAACATCGAGCCGCAGCGGTTAAACGTGATCGGCACGCCTGCGGCTTTGGCGGCCTGTTTAATGCCCGCTTCGAGCTGCGCGCCCAGTTGCTCAAGCCGTTGGTAGGGTCGGTCACCTGAGCTGTCCGGTCGGGCACCCGAGGCGTCACTGGCTACTTCAAGCTCTTCGAGCGCGGCGATTCCAGCTGCCATAGCAAGCGGGTTACCACTCAATGTGCCGGCCTGATACACAGGACCCAGCGGTGCGAGCATGTCCATGATGTCCGCGCGTCCGCCGAATGCGCCAACGGGTAGCCCGCCACCAATTATTTTGCCCAAACACGTTAGATCAGGCGTGATCCCAAACTGCGCCTGGGCGCCGCCTGGGCCAAGCCTGAACCCGGTCATTACCTCGTCAAAGATTAGCAGTGCGCCGTGTGTTTGGGTGATTTGACGCAAGAACTCGAGGTAGCCCGGCTTCGGCAGATAAACCCCTGCGTTGCCTGGCACAGGCTCGAGGATAACCGCAGCAATTTGGCCTTTGTTGGCCGCGAATGCATGTTCGACTGCAGCAGTGTCGTTGAACGGTAATACAATTGTATGCTTGGCAAAGTCATCAGGAACACCGGCGCTGTCTGGGTAACCGAAAGTCAGCGCGCCACTGCCGGCACGCACCAGCAGTGAGTCAGCGTGCCCGTGGTAGCAGCCGTCGAATTTGATGATTTTGGTGCGTTTCGTGAATGCGCGTGCAAGCCGTATAGCCGACATGCACGCTTCGGTGCCTGAGTTGCACATGCGGACTTTTTCGATGCTCGGCATGGCGGCGCGGATCAACTTTGCCATGCGCACCTCGAGCGGGTTCGGCACGCCGAAACTTGTGCCGTTTTCTGCCGTCGCTTTAATGGCTGCAATTATACGTGGGTGCGCATGCCCAAGTATTGCCGGTCCCCAAGTGCACACGTAATCTATGTACTCGTTGCCGTCCACGTCCCATATGCGACTGCCTTGTGCGCGTTGGGCGAAGAACGGTTGCCCACCCACAGCGCGGAACGCGCGCACAGGCGAGTTCACTCCGCCCGGGATGTATCTGAGTGCTTCTTGGAACAGCGCGGCTGATTTTGCCTGGGTCATGTTCGATCTACGGCAAGCAGGCGTTCCGAGCGTGCAGCAGGCCAGGTTCGGCAAGCAGATTTAACGCTTCGACTGTTTCGGCCCGTATCGCAATCCGTACCCGAAGCTGAACAGCGGGTCGTAATTTGCATCGCCAACATTGATCGGGACCTGACTCATCGAACGCGGCCAACTGCATGGCAGTTTACCGGTCGGATTGTAATCGCCGAACAACACGTCTGCGACACCATCGCCCTCGGTTCCGGGCAGCCAAGCTGCAACTAACGCATCGCAAAGCTCGAGTGCTTCCCCCAGGATTAACGGCCGGCCGGACAACAACACTAGCACAACCGGTGCGCCGCCTGCCTTGGCATTTCGTAACACCTGCAGGTCGGGCTCGGGCAGTGCTAGGTCTTGGCGGTCGCCAACCCCTTCAGCGTAGGGTTTTTCACCTAGCACAACTACAGTGTAATCGGCGCCGGCTGCGCCATGGCCGTCTGTGTCAAACGTAACCGTTGTGGAGTCGTGCACAGCGCGTCGGATTGCTTGCAGAATGGTTGTGCCACCGTCAATGACGTGGCCAGGTTTACCCTGCCACGTGATTGTCCAGCCGCCGCACTGGACGCCTATGTCGTCAGCGGCGGCACCGGCCACATGGATCCGGCTCGTCTTTTTTGGCAGTGGTAGGGCGGCCTTGTTGTTTTTTAATAGCACGAGCGATTGCCGGACGCATTCGCGGGCGACCTTGCGATGCGCAGGCGAGCCAATCATACTCAGAAGCTTGCGGTCCGTAAACGGGCGTTCGAATAGCCCTAGCTCGAATTTGATCCGCAATATCCGGCGCACTGCGTCGTCAATTCGCGATTCATGAACCTGGCCCTCGCGCACGAGCGCTTCGAGTAGCTCGATGAACTGTACGTAATTGTTCGGTTTGGGCGGCCCGTCCGGTATCATAAACATGTCAATGCCCGCGTTAACTGCTGTTTTGATCTGAGTTTTGTAATCGCCCAACAACTGGTTGATCGCTGCCCAGTCGGAAATAACAATTCCCTTGAAACCCAGCTCGCTTTTTAGCACGTCGGTAATCAGGTAACGGTTGGCATGCATTTTGAGGCCGTTCCAACTGCTAAATGAAACCATGATCGAGCCGACCCCGGCTTTTACTGCGGCTTGGTATGGGCGCAAAAACAAACTGCGCAGTGTGGCTTCGTCGCATGCGGTATCGCCTTGGTCTTTGCCGCCTGTTGTCCCACCGTCTCCGAGGTAATGCTTTGCGCAGGCAAGGATTGCGGTCGGAGCCGATAACCGACCTGATTGGAACCCGCGGATCGCCGCTACGCCAAGCTCAGCCACCAGGACCGGTTCTTCGGCAAACCCTTCGTATGTGCGTCCCCAGCGTTCGTCTCTGACCACGCTCACGGCCGGTGCGAAAGTCCAGTCAATGCCGGTTGCGGCAACTTCCGTAGCCGTGACCCGCGCTGCGCGTTCAACGAGCTTCGGGTTGCGTGTTGCGCCTAGCCCAATGTTATGCGGGAAAATAACCGCGCAGTTGACGTTGTTGTGGCCGTGCACAGCGTCAATGCCGTAGATTATCGGGATTTTAAGACGGTTCCGTAAAGCGCACCGTTGCAGCTCGTCGTATGTGTCAGCCCAGCCTTTCGGGCTGATATCTGGCGGGTCTGAATCACCCCCGCTCAGCACTGAACCGATGGTAAACTTTGCCAGATCATCTTTGTCAGCCAAGGCCAATAGATCGACCTGCACCATTTGACCGATTTTTTCGCGGAGTGTCATCTGCGCCAGTACCGCTGCGGCTTTAACATCGGCCTGGCTGCCAGAGGTTTGGAACTGGTAGGCCGCCACAGCTCGACTGCAAACGCCTGTTGCGCAAACAATTAAAGTCCAAAGCATCGTGGTTCGTAGCATTTCAGCGATTGGTTTCATGGTTAGCAATAACTGTTAAGGGTTACTGGCCGAAAAACGTCCTTAGCAATGTACCTTTCTCCGTGATTACAACTGCACCCGGCCGAATGCCGTGCCGATCGAACCAACCTTGGCGTACCTCGAGCACAAATTGGACATTTGATGACCAGGATCGTACGCCTTTTTCGTCGCCGGGCTGCAGGTCGGTCGTTTGGAGCAATGTCCCGTCCGGTGCAATAAACGCTACGGATAGCGGAATCAGGCAGTTCCGGCCGTAAAAGTTCTTCGGGCCAGGCGCAGAGAACACAAACAGCATGCCTTCGTTCTCGTTCAGGTTTGTCCGGAACATCATGCCAGTGGCGATCTCGACCGGCTTGCGCGCTATCTCGGCAACCAGCTCGTGCTCGCCCAGGCGCAGTTTGACAGTTGGCAATTTTGGCAGTGCATGCAATAAGTGCCCGTGCACAGGGTCAACTTTGGCAACTGACTGCGGTGTATTTACGGCTCTTTTACAGCCGGTAAGCACAACACACACACTCCAAGCTAGCATGACTAGGGCATAGCGTTTCATCGCGGGCATGATGTTCTCACGAACGAGGTTTTTCAGTTGTCGGTTTGTCGTGTTGAACATGACGAAAACCCGCAAAATCTGAGTTTTGTAAAAACTTGAATTGTACGTTGCACAAATGTGTGATAGAGTTTAGGTGTGCCTCGGGTTTTTGTCACGTTGAACGTATTCGGGCGCAGGTTTATCTAATTTTCCGGGTTTACCATGAAAACCAAACTTGTTGTTGTAGCTGACTTAGGGTTGCTCAGAGCATACAAGCTTTACCGAAATGAAACAGGCGCATCACCCCGACTTGAACTTATAGAAGAGATCGAGCTGAATGAAGCGCATCAGAGGCTAACTGATTTAGTGTCTGACCAGGCCGGGCGATTTGCTAGTAGCGGTTCTGCGGGCGCATCATCAGGCGAACGACATAATATCGAGCTTGAACAACGCAAACGGCTCATAAAACAACTGGCAGAGCGTCTGACTGCACTGTTGCGAGCTGTTGACGTTGATGCGTGTTATTTTGCCGCCAGCAGGGAAATCAATCACAAGATGCTAGAGCTGTTACCGCACGACATTCGCGCTAAGATTACAAAAAATATCTCGGCTGACCTGACCAAACTAGGTAAAGCCGAGTTGTTGGACCGTTTCATGGCCGAGCCGTAAGAGGCACAAGAAGAGTACCCGGCAATAATCTTTCTATTCCGATGCGAAGGCGCTTCGGTTATCGCCGCGCTCGAGTGCTATTCAAGCAACAATCCTCAGTACGGGTGGGCCTGGCGTCGTTTTTTGGTGGCCGTTGGTTCGCTTGCTATGGATGGTGTCATTTGGTTACCGTTTTGACAAATTAACCTTTTGACTGAACACGATGGCGTATTTGAACGAAAATTTTTTGAAGCTCAAAACTGGCTATTTGTTTCCAGAGATCACCCGACGCGTGCGCGCGTTTCGCGAGGCGAACCCAGAGGCTGCCAAGCGCTTGATCAGTTGCGGCATCGGGGATGTAACCGAGCCGTTGCCGCACGCTGCTATTGCAGCCATGCATAAGGCAGTAGATGACCTTGCCGCACGGGAAACATTCAGGGGTTACGGGCCTGAACAAGGCTACGAATGGCTCAGGGCCGCTATAGCAGAAAACGATTATCGTACGCGCGGATGCGACGTGGCAGACGACGAAATTTTTGTGAGCGACGGCGCAAAATGCGACACTGCGAATATCCTCGATATCCTAGGACACAAGAACAAAATTGCCGTGGCAGACCCGGTTTACCCTGTCTATGTGGACACCAACGTGATGGCCGGACACACCGGTCCGGCAAACACCGCCGGCCGTTATAGCCGGCTGGTTTACCTACCGGCCACCCCGCACAATGGGTTCGTACCCGAGCCGCCCAAGCGGCCTGTGGACGTGATTTACCTTTGCTCGCCAAATAACCCGACCGGCGCAGCCGCGTCGCGTGAGCAGCTTCAAGCCTGGGTCAATTACGCGCTCGTGCACAGGGCGATCATATTATTCGACGCGGCATACGAGGCGTACATTACAGACCCGGCTCTGCCGCGTTCAATTTACGAAATCCCGGGTGCGCGCGAGTGCGCAATCGAATTCCGCAGTTTCTCAAAGAACGGAGGGTTCACCGGCGTGCGGTGTGCGTTCACTGTTGTGCCTAAGTCGCTTCGGGCAGCTACACGGAAAGGCGAGTTACACCCACTGCATGCGTTGTGGCTGCGGCGTATGACCACCAAGTTCAACGGCGTTTCGTACATCACGCAACGCGGTGCCGAGGCGCTTTACTCGCCCGAGGGCAAGGCTCAGGTCCGCGCGCTTATCAGTCATTACCTTGGCAATGCAAAGGTGCTGTGTGAAGGTCTAGCGAAAGCGGGTCTGACAGTGTACGGGGGTGTAAATGCGCCATATCTATGGGTTAAGTTGCCCGATGGCGTGTCCAGTTGGGACGCGTTTGATAAGATTCTGCGTGACGCAAATGTGATTGTGACCCCGGGCAGCGGCTTCGGCGCAAATGGTGAAGGCTACATTCGTGTGAGCGCATACAACAGTCGCGCCAACGCTGAGGAAGCCGCCCGCAGGTTTCAGACGTTAAAATGGTAAAGCAACACAGGGCTGGCAACCGCCGGCTTGACGGGTTAGAAAGGTGATTTTTATGCATCCAGTTCCCCCGGTTGTGCCGCTCAATTTTGCAACGTCGGCGCTTGCGGTATTTGGGATGATTGCCTGTAGGCTGGATTGTATTGCTTGGCTCGGCTAAAAAAAGCTGTTACTGACGTAACAGAAGCACAGCGTTTTCGTGTTAAACTTCGATGCCGAAAACTGTTCTTACGATATACCCGAGGCCGAAACTGACTGTTGCAACGCCGAAACTAATTGCTGCCATTTCGGCGAATTGACGCCAGAAGGGCCGGTCGAGCGCAACGGCAACATAGAAATTGAACAGTGCAATTATCCCGACTGACAGGCCAAGCATAACAAGCAAGCTCAGTAAAGGCGGGCTCAAAAGCAGATACGGCAGCACAAGCAGTAGCACAGTCACAATGTACGCAAGCCCGGTGTAGGCGGCGGATTTGAACGGGTGTTTGCCTGTCGCCTCGGCTTTTGTTGATAAGTACTCGGACGCGGCCATTGAAAGCGCTGCCGCGACACCGACAATCACGCCTGTGACAGCGATAAGTCTGCCGTTTTGGAACGCCAATGTCAGGCCAGCCAGCGCACCAGTCAGTTCAACTAGCGCGTCATTCAGTCCCAAAACGACCGAGCCTACGTAATCGAGGTACTCTTCCTCAATCATCGCGATGAGCTTGTCCTCATGCTCGGCTTCGTCCTTGAAAATTTCTTGTAGCACAGGGGCGTGCACCAGGTGTGCTTTGTAGTTTGCCTGTGCGCGTTCTTCTCCTTTCTCCATCAACTTGAGCCCGAACGTCAGGCCAAAAAGTCGCGCCAGCCAGTAAAACAGCAGCAGGCGCAACTTTTTCGGTTGCGCATCACGCTTTGTTAGCTCGCGTAACTGGTTGTAGTGCCGGAGCTCTTCCTGCGCGATGCTCAGTAGGGTCTCCCTATTCTTTGGGTTCTTGGCGCAACTGGCAAGGCGTGTGTAAAGATTGTACTCCGTGATCTCGATGGCTTGGTATGCGGCAAGTGTCTGGACGATTGCCTGGTCGAGTCCGCTGTGTTTTTCACGTTGGTCGCTCATGGGCCTTCGTGCAGGTTTGAAGCAGATTTTGTCATATAGTGCTGCAGATGCAAGACGGGTGCGCCCTCAAAGGCTTTGTTAAGGGTTCAGATTGGCTTTTTGCGTAAAGGCCGTGTCTCGGCGCCTGAGATTTTGTTTGGCGCTTATCTGGGCAATTTGTTTGTTTATGCTGCTTTTACAGTTTTTAGCGCTGCGTAGCGTTCGGCCACAAAATCCCAGTTGATTACGTTCCACCATGCAGCGACGTAATCGGCGCGGCGGTTTTGGTACTTGAGGTAGTACGCATGTTCCCAAACGTCCAGGCCGAGCAAAGGTAACCGGCCCACGCTGAGGGGTGTATCTTGATTTGGCGTGGACTCGATCCGCAATTCGCTGGTATCAGTTGTCAACCATGCCCACCCGCTGCCGAACACGCCCAGAGCAGCTTTTGTAAACTCGTCTTTGAACGCACTAAAGCTGCCGAACCGTTTTTCGATTGCGCGCGCAAGCTCGCCTTTTGGCTCGCCGCCGCCGTTTCTTTTCATCATCTGCCAGAACAACGAATGGTTGTAGTGGCCACCGCCGTTGTTGCGGACAGCAGTGCGGATTTTCTCTGGCATGCGGCTTAGATCACGCAGGATTTGTTCAATGGACATCGCGCGGAACTGGTCGCCATACTCGTTTATTGCCCGATTTAAATTGGCTACGTAAGCGGCGTGATGTTTGCCATGGTGAATCTCCATGGTGCGTGCGTCAATGTGCGGCTCGAGCGCATCAACTGGGTACGGCAGAGCCGGCAATATAAATGGACCGTCTGGCGTAGCTGCGTTTTGTGGCGGGGTTGCACCGGTTTGCGCCAGTTGTCCGGCTGCAACGGTTGTACCTGCCGCGGCAAACGCGGCAGCCTTTAATGCGTCTCTTCTTGTCATCATATGCTTTGCCTGTCTAATCGATTTAACACAACATAGCATCAAAACGCCTTTTGCCAAATTGCCGCAGCCAGATGTTACAGGGAATTTTACTCCCGGCATGAGTCTCAGCAAAGCTGGTGGTGGGATATCAAAAAGTTGCAGAAGCTTTTTTTGGTTATAAGTGAACCCTAGTCTCGGAGTAAAGTTACCGTGCAAGCCTAAAGGTTGGACCGCAAGCACCCGGTTTCGGTTTACGCCTCGGCTTGTGTTTTGTGTCCGCAGTTCACGCTCCACCGTGCGCGGTTTGACCTTGTAAGAATGTTCACGGTTCACAACAGCCTACAAGCCGGACTGCGAACTTCTCCATGGTTTGTCTTTCAGAGGTTGGGGGATATCGTACGCAAAAGAACGTGCGTGTGTGGTTCGGGTTACCGGAAAGACAAATGTCGAAGCATCGGCTACAATGAGATCGGCGCTTGTGCACGTGGGATTAATTTTGCCATTAGGCATGGCTTGACGTCCTTGGACAATGCTCTCGCCCCCGATTCTTGAACCCGTGCTCGATTGCTTAGCCAAACATAAAATGCGGTCTGAGTCAGCAGCTCTTTTCCACGCTACAGGCGGCGAGGCTGACATGTTACGAACCCTGCTTTTATGGTTTTTGGCAGATTGTTCCGGACCGGCTGGTTCGGCATATTCAGCACGTGACGGATGCGCAAATCATAGCCTTGGTTGTTGCAGGTTTGATCCTGGCCAGGTTAGGCGTGGCTCTTTGGCTTGCCCGACTAAACCGGAGTTACGTGCGGGCGCATGCGGATGCAGTGCCCGAGCAATTTCGCAGCTTAATTGACGAACCGACCTACGCAAAGGCTGTCCAGTACACGCTGGCTAAAAACCGGTTTGGCCAGGTCAGTGAAGTTTACAACACGCTGGTTTTGCTTTTTGTGTTGTATAGCGGTGTGTTACCGCTAGGCTACGCAATTGCAGCCAGGCATTTTGGGGTGTCTGCATGGGCCATGAGCGCTTTTTTGGTTTGTGTGGTTCTGTTCTTACAACTGTTCGACCTGCCATTAGATTGGTACGCAATGTTCAAGCTCGAGCAAAAGTTCGGGTTCAACACGTCAACTTTGCGCACATGGATGACGGACAAGCTTAAAGAGGTTTTGTTGACAGTCTTGCTATTGTTTCCAGTCGCTGCAGTTGTTCTTGAGTTGTTCGAGCCGAGGCACAGATTTGGATGGTTTTGTGCGTGGTTGGTACTTATGTGCATTCAGTTGCTGATAATTTTTATCGCACCGGTGTTTATTCTGCCCATTTTCAACAAGTTTACTCCATTGCCTGAAGGCGAACTGCGTCAGCGGTTGTTTGCCCTGGCAAACCGTGCCGGCTTTCGCGTACGTAACATCGAGCTGATGGACGGTAGCAGGCGCACGCGGCACTCGAATGCATTTTTCACCGGCTTGGGACCGTTCAGGAAGATTGTGCTGTTCGATACGCTGATCGAGCAGTTAACTGTGCCGGAAGCTGAAGCAGTCTTGGCACATGAAATTGGTCATTTCAAACTCAAACATGTCCCGATCCGGATCGTGTTATCTGCGGTGGGATCGTTTTTGGGTCTTTGGGCAGTTTCGGTTATTGCGCGGGCCGATGCATTCAGTACTGCGTTCGGGTTCGAGCCTGGCAACGCAGCGCCGGCACTGGTGCTGTTCGTGCTATTGGCTGGTGTAGTCGGGTTTTGGCTCATGCCGATTGCGCACGGCTTGTCACGTCACCATGAGCATGCCGCAGATAAATTTGCTGCAAAGATTACGGGTGGACCGGCGGCATTAATCAGTGCATTACGCAAACTTGAAGAGAAAAATCTTGGTAACCTAACGCCGCATCCGCTGTTCAGCAGGTTCTACTATTCGCATCCGACGTTGCTCGAACGCGAACGCGCTTTGCAAGGCCAACCGACCTGATCACTCAACCACACGCACGCTGTTGCATGTGCCGAAAGGGTTCGGCACGCGCTCCGAACATTGCGTGTCCTCCTGCCACTGGTTATCCACGATAAACTTGTACTGGTAGCAACCCGGCGGTAGCGACACCGTTTTAACCCATGTACCATCGGCCTGCTTACGCAACGCAATTGGTGCGGCTTCCCAATTTGTGAAGTCACCGGCCACTGCAACCGACCGCGCCGTCGGCGCGAAACACTTAAACGTAACCTTGCGCTTATCCGTTATTCGTCTTGCCATAGTTGTTTGATTTTCTTGGTGTAGAACTCGGCTATAAATTTGCTTACTACTTTGCAGCATCTCGGTTCGCGGTCAAGTCGAATGCCATCAAAACCGTTCCTTGTTGGGAAAACGTTACGTGGACGTAACATAGCGGGGTGAGGTGCTAATTTCCTTATATGTTTTGTGCCGGTTTGGCACTCGCCGTTTCGCTGGGCGCAACCCGGCCCGCGGCTTCTGTCTTGTGAGGTTGTGTTTTTGGACCAAATCAAGTGGCCATGACAGTGCGCATTTGGTAATTTTGCCGGCGCGTGGTTATGAGTGAATTAGATGAGAACAATTCACGCGGTGTGCTAAATAGGCCGACAGATTTTATTCGTGAGATTATCGAGCGTGACATTGCTGAGGGCAGGTGCAAACGCGTACACACGCGTTTTCCACCCGAGCCGAATGGCTATCTGCACATCGGGCATGCAAAAAGCATCTGCCTAAACTTCGGCATCGCACGCGAGTTCGGCGGCATCTGCAATCTGCGGTATGACGACACAAACCCCACTAAAGAAGAGGCCGAATTCGTGGATGCGATTTACGAGGATGTTCGGTGGTTGATTGCCGGTTGGGCAGATCATTGCCTTGGGCTAAAGCCGAAAGGCAAAACGCCCAACACAATAGTGACCGACGGCAAACCGGACTTTTATCTTGCGCCATCGGCTTTCGACTCACCGTGCTCGGGCGGCGTTGAACCTTTCTACGCGTCAGACTATTTCGAGCAGCTCTACGAGTACGCAGTGCGGCTTATCAAAAAAGGAAAGGCTTACGTGTGTGATCACACACCCGAGGATGTAGACCGGATGCGCGGTGCGCCCGATAAACCAGGTAAAGAAAGCCTCTACCGCAATCGCAGCGTCGAGGAAAACCTCGACCTTTTCAGACGAATGCGCGAGGGCGAGTTCCCGGACGGCTCCCGTACATTACGCGCTAAGATCGATATGGCGTCGCCGAATGTGTGGTTGCGTGACCCTGTGTTATATCGTATTCGGCATGCTGAACACCATCACACAGGCAACAAATGGTGTATTTACCCGACCTACGATTTTGCGCATTGCCTGAGCGATTATATAGAGGGGATTACGCACAGCATTTGCACGCTCGAGTTCGAAGTGCACCGGCCACTGTACGATTGGATTCTTGAGAACCTCGATTTACCACGGCCGCTGCCGCGCCAGTACGAGTTTGCGCGCCTAAACCTCAGTTACACTGTGATGAGCAAGCGTAAGCTCATGCAGCTTGTGACCGAAGGCATCGTGGACGGCTGGGACGACCCGCGTTTGCCGACGATCTGCGGGCTGCGCAGGCGGGGCGTCACAGCCGAGGCAATTCGTGCATTCGCCTACAACATCGGTATAACAAAATACAATGCGCTTACAGACGTGGCAGTGCTCGAGCACGCAATACGTGACGACCTGAACAAGCGTGCGTTGCGTAGGTTGACTGTGTTACAGCCGTTAAAGCTTGTGATCACAAATTATCCGAAAGGTAAGACTGAACTCGTTAATGCTATAAACAACCCGGAAGACCCTGCCGCCGGCACACGCCAGGTACCGTTCAGTGGTGTGCTGTACATCGAGCGAGACGATTTCATGGAAAACCCGCCCCCAAAATATTTCCGGCTCAGACCCGGCGGCGAGGTGCGACTTAAGTATGCTTACATCATACGATGTGACGAGGTGATAAAAGATGCAGCTGGTAACCTAGTTGAGCTGCGTTGCACCGCTGATTTGGGCAGCAAAACAGGGGGCCCAACTGCAAGCCGAAAGGTCAAGGGCACAATCCATTGGGTTAGTGCCGAGCACGCGTTTGACGCCGAATGCAGACTCTATGACAGATTGTTTACGGTACCGGAGCCAGATGCAGAAGGCGATTCCAAAAAGTACATCAACCCAGATTCATTGCGGATCGTTACCGCCAAGTGCGAGCCTAGCCTGAAGGATGCAAAACCGGCCGAGCGGTACCAGTTCGAACGGCTTGGGTATTTTGCATTGGACAAGGACAGCGGCGCAAGACTGGTTTTCAATCGCACGATAACACTCAAGGATACCTGGGCTAAAGAAGCGCAAAAAGGGTGAGGCGATCTCGGATTTATTGTGCCCCCAAATGTTCCTAAGGCAGAGGTTTGAGCCCTTCCCAACGCACCTTCCATTTGCCATTTGTTGGAAACCCCGGCGCATGTGTTTGCGGGGCGCCGTCCCAACCGGCAGCCATCATGGCCACAGCGGTCAATAGACCGCCATTCGACGGGAAATACGGATACGGGCCGCCTGTGCTGAACCCGTTGGCCATAAACTGGTTTTTCTGTGCCGGGTGCAACAACGCCTCGATCGCAAGCTCGGGTTCACCGCATCTTGCAGCGGTCATTGCCACAAGTGGAAAATCCCAACCCCACGTTTTGCGCTCCCAGTCCCATGTTTGCCAGACCTTGCGCAGTGTTGCGCGCATCAGTTGTGGGTCTGCGCCGTCTCCAGGCAACATGCCGTACGGCCCGAGCAACGACGGATGTTCCCAGTTCCATTTGGTGTATGTGTCAATCATGCCTTCTTGAGCGATGTACACCCCATCGTGCACCGGTAAAGGCGCCAGGTTCGTGAGCACTTGGTCCCAGCCAGGGTCGCGTGGCAGGCCGAGTTTCTCGCGCCATTCCTGCGCCACGCGCAAGCCAAATCGCCAATAGGAAAGTTCAAATGTAGGGTTACGCGTTTTTCGCGGGTCGGTGTTTTCGGGTACGGTTATCAGTGGTGGCCCTAGGACAAAATGACCGGTGTTTTTATCGAACACAGCGAACGAAGCCATAAACTCGGCCGTCTCGAAAACTATCTCACGCCATTTTTCAAGCGTGGACCTTGTTGGGTGAAGCCTATAGTCCAGAAGCGCATAGTAAATTGGGTGTGGCTGTTGCCAGATAAGCAACGGACCAATGCCAGAGGGCGAGTCGCGGCCGTCAGGGCCAACCATCTTCGGCCAGCGGGCGCCGCGGTAACCTTGGCTTTGTGCAAGCCGGCGCGCCTGGGGGAGAATTTTCCTATACCAATCAAGACTACGCTCAAATAGGTCCCAGCGGCCCCATAGTGCAAAATGCACGCCGTGCCACCAATGCATCTCGAGATGGAACTTGCCGTTCCAATGTGAGCTGTTGTTCACGAGCCCGCTTTCCTGTGGCGGCAGTGAGCCTGCGGCTTGAATTGCCATTAAATACTGTGATAGCACAATTCGACGTTCCAGTTCGCGCCAGCGCGGGTCAGTGCTGCCGGATAGATCAATTGCGCCGCCTGAGTTCCAAAACCTGGGCCAGTGAGTTGCAGCGGCTTTTTTTACCACGGCAAAACTTGGCAAAGCCCCAAGGGCCGGTTTGGGTGAAAATGCGCATACAAAACGTAAGCGCCGACTACTGTTGGTGGGTAAAAGCGAGAATGTATGGTTATTGACTTGTTCGAGTTGGGCGACGCCTTCCCAGGTCAAGCTCACAAAATAGGCGTCGTCGTCGAGTTTGCGGTCGAAATCCACCCGGTTTTGTGCGCGTTGTCGGACTATTGTCTGGTGCGCTTGCGGTTTGGACCAATCTGCACCCGAGTTGTCCGGGCTGGCATACGGGAATGCGAGTGTAACACCTGCCCGGCCCGCCGATATGAGGGGAGAATCGATCTGAACAGCAACAATGTCGCGTTGGGGGTGGCAACAGGTCTGCACTTTCACCGGCACGCCTTCGACTTTGTACGTGCTTAAAATAAGGCCGCGCCATAGATCAAGTTTTTGGTGGGGTTCGCTGATGTCGCTTAGTTGAGCATGTGTGCCGTCAATTTTTTTGATCCACAAGCTAAGTTTACCGAGATTAAACCGATGTGGGTTTTGACGCAGCCACCAGAAGATGGTTTCTTGACCTTTGGAGCTGGTAGCATAGCCAACCTGTCTGCCGTATGTGTCGTAGAGTTCGAGCTTGAAGTCTTGTGGGTTTAAACCTTCCGGTAACGGAGCTGTGTGCCAGCCCCAGTGCGACATTGTGTTTGCTGGCAAAAATGTTTGCAGGCCGGTTATGTCAACGCTAAATGCAAACTCGCCGTTGCCAACCTGTAGTGGTGTTTGTGGATCGGCATTTGTTATGACAACGTTGTGTCGGGTTACAAGAGCGTACCTGTCAATGTTTGCTTTTTGTTTGCAATAGCCTGTTGATGGTCCCAGACTAAATAGACCGATACACAAAACCCAGACATGCCCGATTTGAAGTTTGCACTTGTTCATAAGCGGCTAAATAGCTTAGTTATTGAAGCGAACCGGGCGCACGCATAAAATTTGCCAAAAACCTGTTGACATAGGGTTAGGTGCTGGTATTTTTGTTTGGTCTTTGGACCCGGAAAAACGAGAGCATGTGACTGTCCCTCGCTTTAAGCAAAGAGAGCGAGGGGGGAGGGAAAGGTTTATGCTCGATATGTGTTTTAACGTGCCCATGTAGCTCAGTGGGTAGAGCGCGTCCTTGGTAAGGACGAGGTCGTCAGTTCGATCCTGATCATGGGCTCCATGTCGTTTTCCGGGGTAAGTAAACTATAAACGAGACGGGAACCAAAACTTAACTCAGGAGATAACGATGGCAAAAGAGCAATTCCAGCGGACAAAACCGCACGTGAACGTTGGGACGATTGGTCATATTGACCATGGTAAATCGACCCTTACGGCTGCCATTACTAAGGTCCAAGCCAAGAAAGGCTTGGCCGAAGTAAAGAGCTATGCCGAAATTACCAAGGGCGGCACAGTTCGGGACGAGACAAAAACTCTTACGATTGCAATTTCACATACTGAATACCAAACAGAAAAACGGCATTACGCACATATAGACTGCCCTGGGCACGCCGACTACATCAAGAACATGATCACTGGTGCGGCCCAAATGGACGGGGCGATTCTGGTGGTTGACGCTGCTGAGGGGCCGATGCCGCAGACGCGCGAGCATATCCTGCTGGCTCGGCAGGTGGGTGTACCTGCAATAGTGGTGTATTTGAACAAGGTTGACCTGGTTGACGACAAGGAACTGCTTGATCTAGTAGAGCTTGAGATTCGCGATTTGCTCAACAAGTACCAGTTCCCCGGCGACAAGACACCGATTGTTCGTGGCAGTGCAAAGAAAGCGCTCGCAGGCGACCCTGAGGCGGAAAAATCAATAGAGGAATTGCTAAATGCAATTGACGAATTCATCCCATTGCCGGTTCGAGAAGTTGACAAGCCGTTCCTGATGAGCATCGAGGACGTGTTTAACATTGAAGGTCGCGGCACGGTTGTTACCGGGCGCGTCGAACGCGGGATTTTGCGCCGCATGGATGAAGTCGAGATAGTGGGTTTGCGTGAGACACGCAAGACAGTTGCAACCGATATAGAGATGTTTCGCAAGATTCTCGATTCGGCGCAAAGCGGCGACAATGTTGGTGTGCTGTTACGCGGAATTAAAAAGGACGAGGTCGAACGTGGCATGGTACTGGCCAAGCCCGGCTCGATTACGCCACATACACATTTCAAGGCAGAAGTGTACGTGTTGTCAAAAGAGGAAGGCGGCAGGCACACACCATTCTTTAACGGGTACAGGCCGCAATTTTACTTCCGCACGACCGACGTGACGGGCACGGTTGCGTTGCCTTCCGGCATTGAAATGGTAATGCCGGGTGACAACGTGTCGCTTGAATGCAAGGTTATTGCGCCGGTCGCACTTGAGCGCGGCCAACGATTCGCAATACGCGAAGGCGGTCGAACGATTGGTGCTGGGCGCATAACTGAGATAATTGCGTGAAAGAACAAAGCCTGATGAACGCGGAAGGTGCAGGTGGATCATGTCCCGACCCGAGGCACATCGAAAATGATGATGATATATTTTGGTGGTACAGGGCGGTAGCTCAATTGGTAGAGTAGCGGTCTCCAAAACCGCCTGTTGTGGGTTCGAGTCCCTCCCGCCCTGCCAGCACAGTTTAAGCCTGGAGAGGTGGCAGAGCGGTTGAATGCGGCGGTCTTGAAAACCGTTACCCCGACAGAATCGGGGTCGGGGGTTCGAATCCCTCCCTCTCCGCCAGTAAAACCCGGAAAATGAAAGAATTAACCAGCGTGCTGATATGGGCGGGATTGATCCTGGTGGTTTTTGCGTATTTATGGTGGAAAGGCCACCTGGCGCGGCTGGGTGCGTACTTGCGCGAGACACGCGAAGAACTGCGCAAGTGTACCTGGCCGACTTGGGACGAACTCAAGGGTGCAACTGTTGTAGTTGCGATCTCGATAGTTTTGTTGGGCGGGTTCACTGTTCTTGCAGATTTTGTGTTTAACGTGTTGGTTCATATGCTGATGTAACGGTCCTGGTGACACAATGCGAAGCCAGTGGTTTGTCATCCATACGCTTTCCGGCCAGGAACAGAAGGTCAAGGAGAGCATCGAGAAACGCGTCAAGACCGACGAAATGCAGGATTACATTAAAGAGGTGCTTGTGCCGATGGAACGTGTGGTCGAGGTGCGTAACCAGAAAAAAACTGTCTCGATGCGTAAGCTTTGGCCGGGGTATGTTTTTATCAACATGGTATTATTGGATGACAACAACCGGATCATAGAAAAACCGTGGTATTTTGTAAAAGAAACACCTGGTGTAATCGGGTTTGTGGGTGGCGACCCGCCTACGCCGACCTCGGATGAAGAGGTCGAGCGTATAAAGGCGCAGATTGCTGCATCGGAAGAGACCGAGAAACCAAAGATCACATTTGAAGTGGGTGAGACAGTCAAAATCAACAATGGCCCATTTTTAAATTTCAGTGGAGTGATCGAGGAGGTTGACCCTGAACGTGGTCGGCTGAAGGTCACAGTGAACATATTTGGCCGTAATACACCTGTTGAGCTAGAATACTGGCAGGTCGAAAAAGGCTAAGGACGGATTTTGTGGTGTGGGCCGCTTGTGGATTGAGCAAAGGTCTTGGCCCGCAGGCGGTGCTTCAGATTGATGGACTTAACATGGCAAAGAAGGTTATAGCACAGATAAAATTGCAAATACCGGCTGGGCAGGCAAACCCGGCGCCGCCGGTTGGGCCGGCTCTAGGTCAGCACGGCGTCAACATCATGGCTTTTTGTAAGGAATTCAATGCAGTAACAAAAAACGATGTCGGTTTAATCATTCCTGTTGTTATAACAGTTTACCAGGACAAATCGTTCACTTTCATTACGAAGTCGCCGCCCGCATCTGTTTTACTAAAGCGCGCAGCTGGCATAACGGCAGGCTCGGGTACACCCAACAAGGAAAAGGTAGGCAAGGTAACGCGGCAACAGGTGTTGGACATAGTCAAAATGAAACGCAAAGACCTCAATGCAACCAGCGACGAGGCTGCGTTTAGGATAATAGCGGGTACAGCAAAGAGCATGGGAATCGAAATTGTTGATTGAACGTCTTGACTATAGGAAACGGTGGTGAGTTTTGAGCCGGCCAATTCCACAATCAAATGCGTAGCAAACGATACAGAAAAGCGCTCGAGCTGGTGGATAGTAACAAGTTGTATCCACTCAGTGCGGCTGTAGAATTGTTGACCAAGTTGCCAAAAGCACGGTTCGACGAGACGGTCGAGCTTGCTTTTCGGCTCAACGTTGATCCGAAACAGTCAGATCAGAACGTGCGGGGCACTGTCACGCTGCCGCACGGCACCGGCAAGACAGTCCGTGTGCTAGTGTTTGCCAAGAGCGGTGAGGCAGCCGATGCCGCCCGAGCTGCTGGGGCTGAATACGTCGGGTTTGAAGACATGATCAAGAAATGCCAGGAAGGCTGGGCGGATTTTGACGTTGCGATTGCCACCCCGGAAGCAATGGCCGAGGTCCGAAAGCTTGGCAAAATTCTTGGCCCGCGCGGTTTAATGCCAAATCCAAAGACCGGTACGGTTACTGATGACACCGCCAAAGCCGTAAAGGAAGTCAAGGCGGGTCGTGTCGAATTCAAAGTCGACAAGGGCGGCAATGTGCACGTGCCCGTTGGCAAGCTATCATTTGGCGCGGTGAAACTTGTTGAAAACGCCCGTGCTGTGATCGAGGCGGTTGCAAAAGCAAGACCGGCGGCGGTCAAAGGCACGTACATTTGGAATTGTACAATTTCGGCCACCATGAGTCCACCTTTACACTTGGATTTGAAAGAGTTTGCGAACGTACGTTAAAGACAGCCGAGCTGACTATGCGCGCTGAAAAAAAGATTCTGACCAAACAATACCTCGAGCGGCTTAACAACGCGCCCTTTTTCATTGTAGTGAATTACCAGGGCTTGAAAGTTGGGCCAATGAACGAACTGCGTCGGCGTCTTGCAAAGGCTGGTGCAGAAATTCATGTGGTTAAGAACTCGGTTTTCAGGCAGGCATTGCGCGAAGCCGGTTTGCCTGACCCTGGCGGTATGCTGACTGGACAACTGGCGGTTGTGACCGGCCAGAAAGACATTTCTGCGGCTGCTAAGGTTATAAAAACGTTTGCTGCCGAGTTTGAGCGACCCAAGATGAGGTTTGGATATTTGAACAACCAGCAGCTTGATGAATCTGCCTTGAGCATGTTAGCAGATCTACCGTCTGTGGAGACTTTACGGGCTACATTGCTTGGGTTGTTGAACGCACCTGCGACAAATCTTGTCAGGTTGCTAAACACGCCCGCCGGCCAGCTTGTGCGTGTATTGCAGGCGCGTGTGGACAAGACCGGTTGAGTAATTATAATTTTAGGTCCGGGCTGCCGTAGGTCGGGCAGCCGGATTTCAGCCGAGAATGAACGAAAAGTAAATCGTCGGTTCGGAAATAACGAACTTAAACCATTCCCGAATGGCGTGGGGATGACGACGACACTGAAAGGTAACCATGGCACTAGACAAAGCACGAATAGTTGAAGAACTAAGCAATGCTACGGTAATTGAGATTGCCGAGCTTGTTAAGGAACTAGAAAACAAATGGGGTGTAAGCGCTGCTGCACCTGTGGCAGTTGCTGCAGCTATACCTGCGGGTGGCGCAGCGCCGCAACAGGCTGCTGCTGAAGCTAAGACAACGTTCGACGTGATCCTTGCTTCGTTCCCGTCGGACAAAAAAATAGCCGTCATCAAGGCTGTCAGGGAAGTCAAGGCTGGGCTTGGCTTAGCTGAAGCAAAAGCCTTGGTTGAAGGTGCGCCCAAGCCGGTGCTTGAAGGTGTACCGAAAGCTGATGCCGAGGCTGCCAAGAAGAAACTTGAAGAAGCAGGTGCCAAGGTCGAGTTGAAGTAAGGTGGAGTTGCTTTTTGGTGGTTGTAGCGCTTGCGGGATGCGACCAAGTGCGGCAACCGCCACGCCGGATAGGCATATTGGACGCTATATTGCGTCTGGAACAACAAGCTAGACCAGCTATTGCGGTAGTTGGTGGTGAACGGGCAGTCCCGCTCCGAAAAAGTGGGAAGCTGCCTGAGTGGGTTTTTGTGTCCCAACACCATTGCTGCAATACCTGACTCAACCAGTACAGAAAATGTCGGTTAAATCAACTGAAAGAATCAACTTCGGCAAGATAAAAGAGGTAATTGCACCGCCGAACTTGATCGAGTTGCAGATCGAGTCGTTTAGGGAATTCCTCCAAGCTGATGTGCCGCCTTCGAGGCGTCGCAACGTCGGTTTGCAGGCAGTGTTTAGGGAGGTTTTCCCGATTGAAAGTTATGACGGCAGATGTGTGCTCGATTTCGTTTCGTACGAGGTTGGCGAACCGAAGATGACGTGGATGGAATGTCTTCGTGAGGGGCTAACCTATGCCGCCCCGCTTCATGTGACGTTCGCGCTCAAGGAGGATGACAAGGGTGCAAAAGAGGAAAAAGTTTTCATGGGCGAGTTGCCCCTCATGACACCACAGGGAACCTTTGTGATAAACGGTGCCGAGCGGGTTGTGGTGAGCCAACTACATCGGTCGCCGGGCATTGCGTTTGAGGCAACACAGCACCCAAGCGGCAAGGTTTTGCATTCGTTCAGGATAATCCCGGACCGTGGTTCATGGTACGAGGCACAGTTCGACATAAACGACCTGTTGTATGTATACTTGGACCGCAAAAAGCGCAGGCGCAAGTTCCTTACAACTACGTTTTTCCGTGCGATAAGCTTCCTTGATGCTGAGGCGAAAGGAAAGGATACGGACGAAAAACAACGTGGTACCGACGAGGAGATAATCAAGCTTTTCTATGAAATCGAGGAGCTGAATGTAAAAGAGGCGGTCAAACTGCCAGATTTGCAAAACAAGGTCTTGATCGAAGACGCTGTTGATGAAGAAAAAGGGCTAGTCGTAGCACGTGCGTTCGAGCCGTTATCAAGGGCCGTGATCAAACAGATTGCTGAACTAGGCGTAACCAAGATTCGTGTTGTTGATACGAGTGCTGACGACGGCATCATCATTAAATGCTTACGCAAGGACCTGGCGAAGAATGAAGAGGAAGCTCTCAAGGATATTTATCGCCGAATTCGGCCGGGTGACCCACCAACAGCAGCAAATGCACGTGCACTGATTAAGCGACTGTTCTTCGACCCGAAGCGCTACGACCTGGGTCGGGTGGGGCGGTACAAGGTCAATCAAAAACTCGGCCTGAGCAGCAAAAACGACTCGCGTGTGCTAACAAAGGAAGACCTTGTTGCAGCTACCAAATACCTGCTGCGACTACGGAAAGGCGAAGGCATTGTTGACGACATCGACCACTTGGGCAGTCGCCGGGTGCGAACAGTAGGCGAACTGCTTGCGAATCAGTGCCGGGTTGGCCTAGCGCGCACCGAGCGACTTGTCAAAGAGCGCATGACTTTGTTTGATCAGGAAGCCGAGGCAATGACACCCCAGAAACTGATCAATCCGAAAGCGCTTTCGGCTGTGTTGCGGGATTTCTTTGGGCGCAGCCAGCTCTCGCAGTTTATGGATCAGGTTAATCCTCTGGCTGAGCTGACGCACAAACGGCGGTTGTCAGCACTTGGACCAGGCGGATTGTCGCGGGAACGTGCCGGGTTTGAAGTGCGTGACGTGCATCCGTCGCATTACGGTCGGATTTGTCCAATTGAAACACCGGAAGGGCCAAACATCGGTTTGATTGCCTCATTGGCCACATTCGCGCGCGTCAATGAATTCGGGTTTATCGAGACTCCGTATCGCAAGGTCGAGAACGGGCGTGTGACAAACCAAATCGAGTATCTCACTGCCGATCGCGAGGAAAACTTCATAATTGCACAGGCCAATACACCAATCGATGAGAAGGGCCGTTTCTTGGTCGAGCGCGTCGTGTGTCGGGGTAGGGGCGGCGAGTTTGTTGATGTAGAGCCGTCTCGGGTTGACTACATGGACGTTTCGCCCAAGCAACTTGTGTCGGTTGCAGCGAGTCTGATTCCGTTCCTTGAGCACGACGATGCCAATCGCGCGTTGATGGGCTCGAACATGCAGCGGCAGGCTGTGCCGTTGCTTGTTAACGAGGCGCCGCTAGTTGGCACTGGTATGGAAGAACGGGTGGCGCGTGATTCGTGTGCAGTGGTTGTTGCGGAGGAGTCTGGCAAGGTTGCCTCGGTCACGGCGAACCAGATAATAATCACCAAGGACGGCAAACTGCCGGAAAGCAAACGCAAGATAAAACACGACCCTGGCAAGGGCATTTGGGTGTATCAGCTGCGCAAGTTCACACGGTCAAATGCGGGCACCTGCATTAATCAGAAACCCCTAGTGAAGAAGGGCGATGTTGTCAAGAAATGCCAAATCATTGCTGACGGTCCGTGCACAAGTGAAGGCGAACTTGCCTTGGGCCGAAACGTGCTTGTGGCGTTCATGCCGTGGAACGGGTACAATTTCGAGGACGCAATCCTGATCAGCGAGCGCCTTGTTAAAGAGGACACTTTCACCTCCATTCATATTGAGGAGTTCGAGGTGAGCGCGCGCGACACGAAACTTGGCCCTGAGGAAATCACGCGCGACATACCGAACCTCGGGGATGAGGCGTTAAAGAACCTCGGCCCGGACGGCGTGATTCGCGTAGGTGCTGAGGTCAGACCGGGTGATATCTTAGTGGGTAAAATCACCCCCAAGAGCGAGACTGAGCTTGCGCCTGAGGAACGGCTTCTGCGTGCAATCTTTGGTGAAAAAGCTGCCGATGTTAAGGATACGTCTCTGCGTGTGCCCTCGGGCACATACGGGATTGTGATGGACGTGAAAGTGTCGGCAAAGAGAGAATCCGAACGTGCGCAGTCGGGTTCAGACGAACGCAGACAGCTCAAGGAAATCGAGGAAGAACACAAGACCAAAACCGAGGAGCTTCGTGAGCAACTGACCGAGGCACTCAGCAACATTTTGCTAGGCGAAAAAATCCCGCTTGACGTTGTGAACAGCGAGACAGGCGAGATCATCATCCCGGCTAACCGCAAGATCACAAAAACTCTATTGCGCAAGCTTGCCGAGGTGTACGACAGGATCGAGATAGACCCATCGCCAATTCGTAACAAGATCAACGAAATCATTGGCAGCTTTAAGAAGAAATTTGATGATCTGCAAATGCAATATGACGAGGAGCTGGAGCGTGCTGAGTCAGGCGAGCATGTCGAAACCGGCATTATCAAGTCGGTTAAGGTTTTTGTGGCGTCGAAGCGCAAAGTGTCGGTTGGTGACAAGATGGCCGGCCGGCACGGTAACAAAGGTGTCATAGCAAAAATCGTCAAAGAAGAAGACATGCCGTTCCTTGCGGACGGCACCCCGGTAGACATTGTACTCAATCCGCTCGGTGTACCATCGCGCATGAACGTGGGGCAGGTTTTGGAAACGCACCTAGGGTGGGCTGCCAAAGTTCTTGGGTTAAGATTCACAACACCTGTATTTGACGGAATAAGGGAGACCGACATTCGCGAGTATTTGCGTCAGGCGGCTATCGAACAAGGACGCAAGGGTGAACTACCACTTGTGGGTGATGACGGTAAAGCGGTTCTGTACGATGGCCAAACGGGTGAACCGTTCGATCAACGTGTCGTTGTCGGGTACATCTACATGATGAAGCTGTGTCATCTTGTGGCTGACAAGATACACGCTCGTGCCGTCGGGCCGTATTCGCTTGTGACGCAGCAACCATTGGGCGGCAAGGCCCAGTACGGCGGCCAACGGTTCGGTGAAATGGAAGTGTGGGCTTTGGAGGCCTATGGCGCAGCATACACGTTGCAGGAACTGTTGACAGTCAAATCGGATGACGTGCAGGGGCGCACGCGGATATACGAGAGCATTGTAAAAGGGGATAACACGCTCGAGGCTGGGATTCCGGAATCGTTCAACGTGTTGGTTAAGGAAATGCAGGCACTTGGTCTGGATGTAAAGGTCGGATACGCAAACCCGATTGACCAACCGCACGAACCGCTTGCATTGACAGGCAGTTGAACGCCTACGTTTGGAGATCAAACAACCAGCAAACTTTAATAGCATATGATCAGCACAAGAGAAAGCGTTCGAGAACTGCTCGGCCTTGAGAAAGTCAACCTGGTCGAGTACGTGGCCATCTCGATTGCGTCGCCGGACACGATTCGGTCGTGGTCAAAAGGCGAGGTTAAGAATCCGGAGACAATCAATTACCGCACGTTCAAGCCTGAAAAGGGCGGCTTGTTCTGCGAGCGCATTTTTGGTCCGGTCAAAGACTGGGAATGCTCGTGCGGCAAGTACAAACGCATCAAATACCGAGGTGTTGTTTGCGACAGGTGCGGTGTGGAAGTGACGCTTTCACGCGTACGGCGCGAACGAATGGGGCACATCGAGCTTGCAGTGCCGATTGCGCATATTTGGTTCTTCAAATGCATGCCATCGCGCATGGGTCTAGTGTTGGACATGACAGCGCGTGAGCTTGAACGGGTTATCTACTACGAAGACTACATGGTTATCGACCCGGGTTCGACTCCGCTCAAACTACATCAGTTGCTTAGCGAACACGAATACCGCGAGGCACAGGAAACGTACGGTGCGGACTCGTTTGTAGCCAAGATGGGTGCCGAGGCAGTCCGTGAAGCTCTGGCGCGGGTTGACCTGCCTAAGCTAATCACCCAATTGCAGGACCAGATGAACGAGACCAAGAGCAAGCAAATCCGTAAGAAGCTTGCCAAACGGATTAAGCTGCTGCAGGCATTTGTTAACGCCAAAATGCGGCCCGAGTGGATGGTATTGACGGTGCTGCCGGTTATTCCCCCTGATCTACGCCCGCTTGTGCCGCTTGAAGGCGGGCGGTTTGCTACGTCGGACCTGAATGATCTATACCGGCGTGTGATTAACCGCAACAACAGGCTCAAGAACCTGCTTCAACTAAAAACGCCTGAGGTTATCATCCGTAACGAAAAACGAATGTTGCAGGAGGCAGTTGATGCGCTGTTTGACAACGGCAGGCATGGCAGGGCTGTCACTGGTGCGAATAATCGGCCGCTCAAGTCACTCAGCGACATGCTCAAAGGGAAAACTGGTCGGTTCCGCCAAAACCTGCTTGGTAAACGCGTTGATTATTCGGGACGCTCGGTGATTGTAATCGGGCCGGAGCTGAAGCTGCATCAATGCGGGTTGCCGAAGAAAATGGCGCTGGTTTTGTTCGAGCCATTCATCATCCGCAAGCTCAAAGAACGCGGCTATGTTCACACGGTGCGCTCGGCAAAAAAGATGATCGAACGGCAAACACCGGAGGTGTGGGACGTACTGGAGGAGGTCACAAAAGGGCATCCTGTGTTATTGAACCGTGCGCCTACGCTGCACCGGCTTTCAATTCAGGCGTTCGAACCGTTATTGATCGAGGGTGAAGCCATTCGGATCCATCCGTTGGTTTGCACGGCTTACAACGCAGACTTTGACGGTGACCAAATGGCGGTGCACGTACCGCTCTCGATCGAAGCACAGCTTGAGTCGCGCATGTTGATGATGGCGCCGTTGAACATATTTAGCCCATCAAGTGGCAAGCCGATTGTGACACCCACACAAGACATTACAATGGGGTGTTATTATCTGACGGTCGATCCGCGCGTGCCACCGCCTACCGACCCTGGCAAGCTCATGTTGTTCGGCTCTAGGGACGAGGTAATCTTTGCGTACAAGGACGGCGTACTAAAAACGCATTCGTGGATTCGATTGGCAAATCCGGACTATGGCAGGCAGACACCTTTTGGCGACGCGTACAACAAGGTGATTATTACCACAGTAGGCCGAGTCATTTTCAGCGAGGTGTGGCCGCCTGAACTTGGTTTCCCGAACAGAATCGTCGGCAAGACGCAACTGGCCGACATGATTTGGAAATGCTACAAGATTTGCGGACACGACAAAACCGTCGAGACGCTCGACAAGCTCAAGGAGCTCGGATTCCGCGAAGCTACAAAGTCCGGTGTGTCAATCGGCATCGAGGACATGATCATTCCCAAAGAGAAGGATCAGGAGATTGCCGCTGCGCTGCGCCAGATACGTGAGGTCGAGAAACAGTATCGTAAAGGTGTTATCACCCCCGGCGAGCGGTACAATAAGATAATTGACATCTGGACAAACTGCACAGACCAAATCTCGAACGTGATGTTCAAGACGCTGGAGCGAAACAACGATAAGCCAGAGTACAACCCGGTTTGGCTAATGGTAGATTCGGGCGCGCGTGGCAATAGGCAGCAGGTTCGTCAGTTGGCAGGTGTGCGTGGTCTAATGGCAAAGCCGTCGGGCGACATCATTGAAAAACCGATTTTGTCGAATTTCCGTGAGGGACTGACGGTGTTGGAGTATTTCATTTCGACGCACGGTGCGAGGAAAGGGTTGGCGGACACGGCGCTAAAGACGGCTGACTCGGGTTATCTGACGCGCAAACTTGTTGATGTTGCCCAAGACGTTGTCATTCGCGAAGAAGATTGCGGTACGACAAATGGCATTTGGGTTCAGCCGATCTACGAAGGTGAAGATGAACTGGTGAAACTGAGTGAGCGGTTGGTCGGCCGGTTTGCCTGTGACGATATCGTCAACCCGAATAATCCATCTGAATTTTTTGTTCGCGCAAACGAAGAAATTGACGAGGAAACTGCGCGCCGCATCGAGAATGCGGGCGTTACACGCGTCAAGATTCGGTCGGTGCTTACATGCGAAAGCAAGTTCGGTGTGTGCATCAAATGCTACGGACGCAACCTTGCAACGGGTGCACTTGCAAAGGAAGGCGAGGCGGTGGGCATTATTGCTGCGCAGTCGATTGGCGAACCTGGCACACAGTTGACGATGCGTACGTTCCATATCGGTGGGACCGCTGCGGCTGTGTTCAAGCAACCTCAGATCAAGGCTAAACACGACGGTACCATCAGGTATAACGAAGTTCGGTTTGTCGAGCTTGAAGATGGTAACTGCATAGTGCTCAACAAGAACGGGTCGGTTTCTGTTCTTGGTGAAAATGGGCGTGAGCTTGAGACCCACAACCTTGTCATCGGCGCGGTGATCATGATTAAGGACGGTGGCCGGGTAAAGAAAGGCGAGGCGTTTGTGCAGTGGGACCCGCACAACGTACCGATCATTTCCGAAAAGGCCGGTCGCGTGAAGTTCCATGACATCATCGAAGGTGTCACGATGAAGATCGAGGTGGACAAAGTGACCGGGCAGGAGGCCATGGTTGTAATAGAGCACAAGGAAGACCTTCACCCGCAGATCGCTGTGCTAGATGAGAAAGGCGACACGGTCGGCAGCTACCTAATCCCGTCCGGGGCACACATTGTGGTAACTGAAGGCGAACGAATTGTGGCCGGGACCCTGCTTGCAAAGACACCTCGCAAGATCGTCAAAACCAAGGACATCACGGGCGGGTTACCGCGTGTGGCTGAGTTGTTCGAGGCGCGCCGGCCCAAAGACGCAGCCGAGATTTCCAAGATAGACGGTGTTGTTGACTTTGGGCCCAGCGTGCGCGGTAAACGGTGCATCATCATCCGCGATCCGCAGACCGGTGTTGAGGAGGAACACCTCATTCCAATCGGCAAACACGTCATCGTGTTCAAGGGCGACTATGTCAAGAAAGGGCAGCAGTTAACTGAAGGCCCGGTTGATCCGCATGAGATTCTGGACATTTGCGGGCCGCAAGAACTTCAAGAGCATCTTGTCAACGAGGTACAGGAAGTTTACCGTCTGCAAGGGGTAACCATTAATGACAAGCACATCGAGATTATCGTGCGCCAGATGTTGCGCAAGGTGCGGATAACCGAGCCAGGCGACACGCAGTTTCTGTGGGGCGAACAAGTTGACAAGCTCGATTTCGAAGAGGAAAACAGACGCGTTGAGGCAATGGGCGGCAAACCTGCCGAGGCGCAACCCGTGTTGCTCGGCATCACAAAAGCGTCGCTGGAGACGGATAGTTTCCTCAGTGCTGCATCGTTCCAAGACACGACTCGTGTGTTGACTGATGCAGCCGCGCAGGCGCGTGTGGATCGGCTGCTTGGGTTCAAGGAAAACGTTATCATGGGCCACATAATCCCAGCCGGTACGGGGTATGAATTGCATCGCAAGGTGCGGATAAAGCCACTGGTTGAATTGCCGGAGGAACCCGCACCTGAACAAGCCCCGGCACCTGAACCGGCCGAGACACCGGTTACAGAATAGCATCTCAGCGTACGAACTTAAAAGCACGTTGCACTAAAGCGAGTCTCTGGTATATTTGGGGTCCGGTTGGACGCCATAGCAATCTGTGAGAAAACAAGATGCCAACTATAAACCAACTTGTTCGTAAAGGGCGGCGCAAGCTCAGGCGCAAGTCCAAAGCACCGGCTTTGGATGGGGCGCCGTTTCGTCGTGGCGTGTGCATTCAGGTCATGACACGCACGCCCAAGAAACCCAACTCTGCAATGCGCAAAGTTGCAAAGGTGCGGCTAACAAACGGGTACGAAGTGATTGCGTATATTCCGGACGAAGGACACAACCTGCAAGAGCACTCGTTGGTTGTGATTCGGGGTGGACGCGTGAAGGATTTACCTGGTGTACGCTACCATATCGTCCGAGGCAGACTCGATGCTACTGGTGTTGAGAAACGCCGGGTTAGCCGGTCCAAATACGGCGTCAAACGGCCGAAGGAAACCAAACCTGCAGCAGGTGCGGCTGCACCGGCTGCGGCAGCATAACCTAAATCTTATGGCACGTCGTCGTCGAGCAGTCAAACGACCTGTTGCGCCGGACCACAAGTTCAACAGTGTCCTTGTGTCCCGGTTGGTCAATGTTGTCATGGAACGCGGCAAGAAAAGTCTTGCGCAGCGCATCGTGTACGATGCACTCGAGCAGATAGCAACCAAAACGCAAACAGCAAATCCGGTTGATGTGCTGCAAAAAGCTGTTGAAAACGTCAAACCGCGCATAGAGACAAAAGCGCGTCGTGTCGGTGGTGCCACATACCAAGTGCCGGTTGAAGTGGCGCCCGATCGACAGTTGTCGTTGGCGTTGCGCTGGATCGTGAGTTTTGCAGATGCACGCAAAGGCGTGCCCATGCGCCAGGCGCTTGCAGCCGAGATTTTGGACGCCTACCAAGCACAGGGCAGCGCAATTCGTAAGCGCGACGAAGTTCACAAGATGGCCCAGGCCAACAAGGCATTCGCGCATTTTAGGTGGTGAGTCGGTTTTAATTGTATGCCCCGATTGCCCGAGTGCGTGTGTCGGGGCATTTTTGTTACCAAGCCGCAATGCAAGCAGTGAGTGAAAACGCAAAACAGCTTAGCGCGCCGGATCGGAAATACCCGATCGAGGCAACGCGCAACATCGGTATTGCGGCGCACATTGACGCCGGCAAGACGACTATTACCGAGCGTATTTTGTTTTACACGGGATTGATCCCCCGTATGGGCGACGTTGATGACGGCAATACCGTTACCGACTGGATGGAGCAGGAACGCGAACGCGGCATCACAATCACGGCAGCGGCAATCACGTGTTATTGGACGCAAAAACCTGAAGACGACGTTTCCAAATGTTTTGTCGGTGTTCCACATCGGATTAACATCATTGACACACCTGGCCATGTAGATTTTACGGCTGAAGTCGAACGTTCGCTGCGCGTGCTTGATGGTGCTGTAGCGGTGTTTTGCGGTGTGGCAGGCGTACAACCACAGTCCGAAACCGTTTGGCGGCAGGCGACAAAGTATCGCGTGCCGCGAATTGCTTTTGTAAACAAAATGGACCGCGCAGGCGCCAATTTCGAAAATGCGGTAAACCAAATGCGACGCCGGCTGGGCGCATATGCATATCCTGTTTACTTGCCGATCGGTCACGAAGACACTTTCAGCGGCGTTATTGATGTGGTGAATCAGAAGGCAATCATTTACGACCCGAATGACGAGCTGGGGGTGAATTACCAGATCACGGAAATTCCGCATGAATTGCGTTCTTATGCCAAACACGCGCTTGAGGAGTTGATCGACGCGGTTTCGAACAAGGACGATCAGATCGCCGAGCTTGTGTTGGAAGGCAAACCGGTAGCGCCGATTGTGTTGAAACAGGCGGTCCGGCGCCTGACATGCAAGATCGAGTTTGTGCCGGTTCTGTGCGGGTCGGCACTTAAAAACCGCGCCGTACAACCGTTGATTGACGCGATTATTGATTACCTGCCATCGCCGGTTGACATACCGCCCGCACACGGCCAGCATGCAAACGACCTGAACAAGGTCGTGTACCTGCACCCAGACGACAACGCCAAGTTTTGTGGCCTCGTTTTCAAGTTGTGGTCGGACCCGTATATGGGCAAGCTGGTGTTTTTCCGTGTCTATAGCGGGCGGCTTAAGAAAGGCGACGTGATCTACAATCCGCGCACAGGTAAACGCGAGCGGGTAAACCGCGTGATGATGGTGCAGGCGGATAAACGAATTGACGTCGAGACCGTTTATTCCGGCGATATTGCCGCATTGGTGGGTGTGCGGAACATCACCACAGGCGACACGTTGTGCGATGAACGGCTGCAGGTCATGCTCGAGCCACCAACTTTTCCTGAACCGGTTATTTCGATGGCAGTTGAGCCGAAGACACGTGCCGACCGCGATAAGTTGATGGAGAGTCTCAAGCGGCTAGCTGAAGAAGACCCGACTTTCCGTTGCTACACCGATCATGAGACTGGCCAACTTATCATAGCCGGCATGGGCGAGCTGCACCTTGAGATCATTCGCGATAGGTTGTTCCGCGAATACGGTGTCGAAGCTGCGGCGGGCCCGCCACAGATTGCATACCGCGAAACCTGTACTAAACCGGCTCAGGGCGAAGGCAAATTCATCCGCCAGACAGGTGGGCGCGGTCAGTACGGCCATGTAATAATCACCCTGACACCGAACGAACGCGGTAAAGGGATCGAAATCACGAGCGAAGTTGTTGGCGGTGCGATTCCAAAAGAATTTATCCCGGCTGCAATTGAAGGCATCCGCGAGGCAATTGAAGGCGGTGTGTTGGCTGGGTATCCGATGGTTGACCTGAAGGTTGCAGTAATTGACGGGTCATATCATGAGGTTGACTCCAGCGAGCTAGCGTTCAAAATGGCCGGGATTTTTGCCTTCAAAGATGCGGCGAAAAAGGCAGAACCAATTCTGCTTGAGCCGATCATGAAGGTCGAAGTCACAACGCCAATTGAATATCAGGGTGACTTGCTCGGCGACCTGAACCGGCGCCGGAGTAAAATTCTCGGCATCGAGGTGCGCGAAACAGGCACTGTTATCGCTGCGGAGGTGCCGTTGGCCGAGATGTTCGGGTACGCAACTGCGATCCGGTCGCTGTCGAAAGGGCGCGCAGCTTATTCAATGGAACCGTTGTGTTTCGAGCCGGTACCGGCCGGTATTGCAGAAAAAATTCTTGAGGGAATCGGGGTTATCCCGGCGGGGCGAACACGGACAGTTTAACAATTAATTTGTTGTTTTTATGCCTGCACAACGAATTCGGATACGGCTGAAAGCTTACGACCACCGTGTGATTGATCAATCAGCACGGGAGATAGTTGACACGGTTAAACGCACCGGTGCGCGTGTGGCCGGGCCGATACCGTTGCCAACACGCATCGAACGGTTTACGGTGTTGCGCTCGCCGCATGCAGACAAAAAATCACAGGAAACTTTCGAACAACGCACTCACAAGCGGTTAATAGACATAATAGATCCGACCGCAAAAACTGTTGATGAACTTAAGAAGTTGAACCTGCCGGCCGGCGTTGACATTCAAATCAAGATCTGACTCTGTATGCCCATCGGATTAATCGGACGAAAACTCGGTCAAACGCGCGTTTACGACGCAAACGGCGTTATCACGCCAGTGACGGTAATTTTGGCTGGGCCAAACCGCGTTTTGCAGGTCAAAAAGACCGATAAAGACGGCTATAGCGCAGTGCAACTGGCTTTTGGCGATCAAAAACCGCAACGCCTCACCAAGGCTGAGCTGGGGCACCTTGTCAAACACGGTGCAATAGACGCCAACATAGCACAAAAAGTGCACGAGCGAGGTGAAAAAAAACCGCTTGTTGCAGTTGCACGGATCAAGGAATTCAGGAACTTTTCACTCGATGTTAAGCCGGGCGACATGTTGGGGGTGAACCTGTTTGCACCGGGTGATTATGTGGATGTGATCGGCCTGACAAAAGGCCGCGGATTCCAAGGCGTGGTCAAGCGTCACGGTTTCCGTGGCGGAGACGCCTCGCACGGATCAAAAGGTTGGCATCGCCGCCCGGGCGCAATTGGTCAGCGGCTTTTCCCGGGTACAGTCATGCGCGGCATGAAAATGCCGGGCCACATGGGTCAAGTGCGTCGCACTGTGCAAAACCTCGAGGTGATCCAGGTACGTGAAGCGGATAATCTTTTGTTGGTTAAGGGTGCTGTTCCAGGGTCAAAGGGCGATTACGTAATTATTCGCGAATCAAAGAAGATTCCCAAGGGAACAACCCAGAAACGTGCTGCTTCTGCTCAAACAGCACAAAAACCCGCTGAACAAAAAAGCAAATCTGCAGCAAAGAAGTAACCAGGCATGAAACTTGTCGTAAAAGATATTACGGGAGCCGACCAGGGCGAGCTTGAGGTGAAATTTCCTCTGATTAAAGACGGGCGCGGGACACAAGCCGTCCATGACGTTGTGACTGCTTATCTTGCAGCACAACGCATGGGTACCGCTTGCACAAAGACAAAGGGTGAAGTTTCAGGTTCAGGCAAAAAGCCGTGGCCACAAAAAGGCACCGGCCGCGCACGTGCAGGCATGATCAGGTCGCCTCTGTGGCGTGGGGGTGGAGTTGTTTTTGGGCCGAAACCACGCGATTACAAGAAGAAAGTTAATGCAAAGACAAAACTGCTTGCGCTCCGCAAAGCCGTCAGTGACCGGCTATCCGCGGGTGATGTCGTGATTGTCAATGAGTTGAAGCTTAACTCGCACAAGACAAAAGAATTCGTAAAAGCGCTGTCTGCGCTCGGGTTGAAGGGCACAACATTGGTTGTGACGGATCACGTTGACCGCAATCTTGCACTCGCAGCGCGCAACGTCCCGGACGTCGACATTACAACGGCAAGTACGCTCAATACTTATCAAGTTTTGTTGCCCGACAAACTCCTGTTTACGCGTGATGCATTTCAAGTGCTCGAAGGGCGACTTTCAAAAGAGTAAAGATTTCAGGAAGAATGCTGCTTGCAGTGGCCAGGATGTAACGGCGACATAAAACCAGCGCAGTAAACCATGAATGCATTTGAGATCATCAAAAGTGTGCGGTTAACAGAAAAAGGTACGCGCCAGGGCGAGAAATACAATCAGTACACTGTTGTCGCCGACCCGCGTGCGAACAAAGTACAGATCAAACAGGCTGTTCAGGAGTTGTTTAAAGTCAAGGTTATCAAGGTGAACACCATGAATGTGCGCGGCAAACTGCGTCGGCAACTCACACCGCACCCAGGCCGCTCGCCAAATTGGAAGAAAGCAATCGTCACACTCAAAGAAGGGGACAAAATTGTCCTTACGTAAGGACATGGCAGGTTTGGCTTTGCTTTGTTACCGTCGGAACGTCCAGAAAGACAAAGGCGATTAATAAATTCCCACCTTAATTTCCATTTTTAGGGGGTTAAGTATTGCTGCACATTGTTGCATTGCGCCGAGCTACCTTTAACCTGGCAGCTTATACTAGGTACAGTTTGGCACTGTATTAGTGCAAAAAGGCAGTGCGCTAACGCCGCGCGCAGATGGGAGGGGATCGACTAGCCTGCCGAATCCGAAAAACAGGATTGGGGAGCACAACGGCAGCTGGGTATGGCAGAATGCGCTTGTCTGTGCGTAGTTGCGCGAAGACAGGCCTTGCGTCCAGTACATTTGCGCGCGGCATGCTGGTGGTTTCGGAGACGAGTTTGGTCTGAGTGTGTTTTGGCGAGGGCGCGTAAAACTGCAAGCAGACCGCCTGCAATCCTAATTCAACCGAGTAATTTAGGCTAAACGATGCGGTTCCTTAGTAAAAATGCATATATCAGCAGGCGCATTTTTTTACCGCTTGCGGTTACGAAATTGGCTTGGCTGAGATGCCTACCTTTGTCATAGTCGGGTACAGTCATGGCCCGATTGCGAACTCTTGCCAGCGACAACGCGGGCTCTGAGATTAAGCTTAGGCCGGGAACGAACCGGTTCGGCCGCGCTGACGACAATGATTTCCAGATTCTTGATCCCGCTGTCTCAGGACACCATTGTGTGATTGACTACAACGATGGTGTGGCAGTTGTGCGCGACCTCGGCTCAACAAACGGGACGTTCGTTAATGGTTTACCCGTCCAGGAAACCATACTTCAACACGGTCAGCTACTACGGCTTGGCACGGTTGAACTGCTCTATGAGGAAGACACCCGAGATCAACAGACTGTACAAGCTGCACCGGCCAAGGGCAGACCAACGCAACCGATTCGAATAGCGCCGCCGCTGCAACCTGCGCCACCTCCGGTTGCACTTTCGACTCAGCAAACCGACCACGTGCGCAGTTGCAGCCGGCACGCTGGAGTACCTGCAAAATGGGTGTGCGTAAAGTGTCACAGTCAGTTTTGCGCAAGCTGTGTCAGGGTCACAAGAGCCGGCGCGCACGATTTTTATTCATGTCCGGTTTGCGGCGCGTCGTGCATGACGGAACACGAGTTCAGGCGGCAGGTGCTGATGGCGCGTGCGAATTTCTTTGTTTTTTTGCCGGAGGCGTTTTCCTATCCGCTAACAAAAGGTGGCCTGACAATGTTGCTGGTTGCGACAGCGTTTTTGGGCTTTTTCGAAATTGCGCGTGCGGTGCTTAAACACTTCCAGGGTGCGTTTATTGTTGTTTACTTGTGGGGGGCATATTGGATAAGTGTAATCATGATTATCGGGTTTGTGTTTGCCTTCATGCAAAACGTTATTGTCTCCTCGGCACATGGTGAAGACAAAATGCCCGAGCTACCCGAGTTATCCGGTTTTTGGAGCGGTATTTTTGTGCCGTTCCTTCGGCTTGTGTTAATCTGGATTGCATGTCTTGTTCCAGGTTTAGTGATGCAGTTTGCGCTGTCGCCCCTTGCGGCGGTGCCATTTTACTTGCTTGGCCTGACGTGTATTCCGATGGCAATTTTAACTGTGTCACTCGCCGACAGCTTAAGAGGCTTAAATCCGGTGATTATAATGTCCGGCATCGCCAAAGTGCCGCTGCCATACCTCATTATCTGCGTCGTGTTCGCTGTTGCAACTGCGGTGAGGGTAGTAAGCGAACTTTTGCTCGGGCTTTTGCCAATACCGGTTTTACCCGCGATCGTCGGCACCTTTGTCGGCTTGTACGGTCTCACCGTCGGGTCGCGTTTGCTTGGCCTGCTTTATTACACAAATAAGGACAAACTCGCTTGGTTTTAAAAACTCAGCTGTGCTACTGCTCACGGCTCATTTGGACCTGTCAGATGGGACTACCGTTGGGCTACCGGCTAGGAAGCACTCCACAGGGCCGGGATAATTTTCAGCGCGCCGTTTTGCGAAAGGCAATACGTGCGTTAATCAATGGTAAACACACCATTCGTAGGGTACGTTTGCCGGCGAGAATGTCTGAGCTGGCGTACAATACCCTCTCACATTGAGCAACCTGGGCCGTAATACAGGTTGCTATCTGTTTGTAAGTTCAGCTCAGTTCTTTGACCTTACGCACAATTGCGGCAGCGTCTATGCCGTACTTAGCCAGCAATTCAGCCGGTTTGCCCGAACGCGGCAGATCGGTCACGGCAAGTTTATGTACACGTATGCCATCAGTGCTAAGCTCGCCTGCAACTGCATCGCCCAAACCGCCCTCCGGATAATGGTCTTCTACGGTAATGACCTTGTTGCCGGTGCGCTGTGCAGCGGCGCGGATGACGTGTTTACCGAGCGGCTTGACGCTGTATGCGTCAATCACAGTTATGTTGATGCCTTCCTTGGCAAGTGTGTCGGCAGCTTTGAGTGCCTCGAATAGGGTTACACCAGCCGCAACAACAGTAACTTTGTCGCGGTCGGTTTGCCGGAGTACTTTTGCGCCGCCTATTGGGAACTGTTCGTCGTTGTTGTAAAGCACGGGTGTTTTTGGGCGGGACGTGCGGATGAAGCATATGCCACGTGTGTTTACCATCTGCTCGACCAGTCTCTCAGTTGACACTGCGTCGCATGGGTATAGCACAATGCTTCCAGCTACTGAACGCATCATCGCAAGGTCTTCGAGCCCCATCTGCGACGGACCGTCCTCGCCGATGCTGATTCCAGCATGTGACCCGCCCAACTTGAGGTTTGCGCGCGATATACCAGCCAGCCGCAGGTGATCGAACGCGCGCGTCATGAAACATGCAAATGTTGATGCAAAAGGTATCTTGCCACGCGTGGCAAACCCGACAGCCATGCCGATCATGTTCTGTTCGGCTATGAAACATTCGGTGGCGCGGGCCGGGAATTTTTTGAAGAACTTTTCTGCGAAGGTCGAGTTCTTTGTGTCGGCGTCAAACACGACTATACGTTGGTCAACCTCACCGAGCCGCGCCAATGCGTTACCGTAGGCCTCGCGTGTGGCGACCATGTCACCCAGCTTGTAATTAAATGCCGGATAGGTTGCAGGGGCCTCGTTTTTAGGTGCAGGCAGCCGGTTCGGTTCGGGTATTTGGACACCGGCAGCCGCAGCCGACCGCGCCCCAGGTTGCAACTCGGCAATCGCGCGCGCGGCTTCGTCTTTGGAAAGTGGTTTACCATGCCAACCGTCTTTGTCCTGCAGAAACGACACGCCTGCGCCTTTGATTGTTTTGGCCAAAATTGCCAGTGGCTGTGTACCGAGCCCGGCTGCTGCTAGGACCTCGAGGATTTCCTCCAGGTCATGCCCGTCGATCGTCTCAGTGCGCCAATTGAACGCTTCGAACCGTTTACGATACACGTCTAGGTCGTGCCCGAATGGTGTAGCTTGGCTCTGGCCCAGTCGGTTAACGTCCACGATCGCAACCAGATTGTTCAGCTGTAAAATGCCTGCCATCGAGGCCGCCTCCCACACTGCGCCCTCGGCACATTCGCCGTCGCCCAAAAGCACGTAAGTCCGGTAATCCAACCCGTCCAAACGCGCGCACAATGCCATGCCGACCCCAACACTCAGCCCCTGTCCAAGCGAGCCGGTTGCAACATCAACAAATGGCAGACGCGGTGTCGGATGCCCCTCAAGATCGGAATCAATTTGGCGTAGTTTCAGCAGTTCTTCAGGCGGGAACAAACCTGCTTCAGCCCATGCAGCGTACAATATGGGCGCGGCATGGCCTTTGGAGAGAATGAACCTGTCGTTGTTATGGTATTGAGGGTTTTTCGGGTCGTACCGCATGTGCCCGAAAAACAATGCGGCTACCAATTCGGCTGCTGAGCAACAGCTTGTCGGATGCCCGCTGCCGGCTGCCGTCGTTGATGCAATCGAATGTATCCGTAACTGGTTTGCTATGCCCTTTAGTGCTTCGATTGTCTTTGTGTCGTTCATTTGGGACACGAAATTTAGCTGCTCCGAGAAAAATGAAAAGCACGAAAAACGCATCTGCGCCAAAATCGCCTTGCTTCATGTTCTGTTTGTGTGGTCTGGATCCAATTGGTTTGGGACTTGGCAAAAGGCCTGCCCCGTTCTTCCTGCTCGGAGTCGGCACCTTCGGTTGCGGTGGTGGCACTTTAGGTAGTCGGATTTTCTCTGTTGCTTTGCCGCGCCATAGTTTGCGGCGGTTGGACTACACACACCGATTCGCGCCCCTATGCATTGGGAATTTGCTTATAGTTCACGCTTTAGTGTGCTAGCAAGTATCGCAAGAAGCACAACGATGTTATTTGTACCCCGGTTTCTACTGCAAATTATGCCCAGGGATAGAGCATGCTGGCGCAACGTTAATCTGATTAAGCGAGTAGGTGCCTCCGGCCGGACAGGCAGGAAAACCGGCCTCACCAAGATAAGGCATGAGATCCTGTGGTGCAGGCACAGCCGTGGTCGGCTTTCGGTTTTCGAGTGCCCACACCTGTTTTGCCCCGTCCAAAATCCGCAAGTTGTTGATACATTGTTGCGCTTGGGTAAACTGAACTTGCTCGGGAACAGGCTTGCTCGAAGCTTGTGGTGAAGCTTGTTGAGCGGGTGCACTCGTCCTGAGCGCTTCGATCTGTGATTGCGCTGCAGCAACTTGTTCCCTGGCACGTTGCATTTGTGTTTGTGCAAGCTGGGCTTGCCGTGCCAGTTGATCTTTTTCATCGCGAAGTTGTCGAACCTCGTTCCGCAGCTTCAATAGTTCTTGATTGTCCTTGCGCAACCGCTCGATTTCTTCCTGTTGCGCCACCAAGACCGCGTTTTTTTGCTGCTCAAGCTCGGTAAGCTTGGCAACTAGCTCCTGCATCTGGACTTGTACAGTTGCAAGTTTAGAGGCTTTCTTGCGGTTTGCTAAATAAAGCCAAGTAACACCTGCAAGCAAAGCCAAGACAATCAGCCACATGACGAGGATCCTGGGTTTCATGCGGGATTTATTGTGCAGTTTTTGTACATTGCAGCGGATTAAATCTGGTACGCGCGGCGGGGGTCGAACCCACAACCTTCGGCTCCGGAGGCCGACGCTCTATCCAGTTGAGCTACGCGCGCACTGTGTTAACCGCCCAAAAATTAGTCCAAACACAGTCCTACGGCAATCGGTTTGTGATTACGGCTTACGCCTATAGACCACATACATTGAACATGGCCAACTAGCCTTTGGGCGAAAGTGGGTGGTCTGCCTCGCTTTCGTATTGGGAAGTTGGGCCTTGCTCCGAAACATGCAGCCTCACTTAGCTCGCTCGCGGTGCATTGTTTCCGCTGTCTAACGCCCAGGTGCAACTGTGGTACTCGGACAGGCAATTACTTCTCAGAAGATACATTGCTGAGCATGGCAGTGAATTGCGCCTCGTCAATTACTTTCACGCCAAGTTGACGTGCTTTGTCGAGTTTCGAGCCCGGGGCAGTGCCTGCTACGACGTAGTCTGTTTTCTTGCTAACGCTGCTGGCGACTTTACCGCCGAGCGACTCGATTTTGGTTGTGGCTTCTTCGCGTGTCATGGAGCTTAGCGTGCCGGTTAGCACGAATGTTTTGCCCGCAAACGGCCCGGTAGCAGCACGCCCGGTGTACAAAGATGAGTTGAAGTTGACGCCTATGTTGCGGAGTTTTTCGATTAGACGCTGGTTCCGATCTTGGTTACGCCATTGGACGATGCTGTTTGCTATGACCGCGCCGATGTCCTCAACCTTGGTCAGTTCGTCTGGGCTCGCAGTGAGCACGTCGTCGAGTGTGGCGTAATGTCTTGCGAGCGCTTTGGCGACGCCCGCACCCACGTGCAAGATGCCAAGCCCATAAAGTACACGCCACATGTCGCGCTGTTTGCTGGCTTCGACTGCTTCCAGGAAGTTGCGTGCGGATTTTTCACCCATACGCTCGAGTGCAGCTACTTGGTCGAGTTTGAGGTGGTACAGATCGGCCACATCCCGTACGAGGCCGGTCTTGACGAGCTGCGCCACAAGCACTTCACCTGCGCCTTCGATGTCCATTGCACTGCGTGAGCACCAGTGCTCAATTCGGCCGCGGATTTGTGCCGGGCAGTCTGGGTTCAGGCAGCGCCAAACCGCGCCTTCAGCGGTGTCAGCAGTCACTTCTTTGGCCACCTTTGCCCCGCACTCTGGGCATGCCTTCGGGAACTTGAAGATCGGTTCATTGCCCGTGCGTTTCTCGAGTACAACACCCACAACTGCGGGAATCACCTCACCTGCTTTCTCGATGATCACCGTGTCACCGATTCGGATATCTTTCTCGCGGATGTAATCTTCGTTGTGGAGTGTAGCGCGGCTAATTGTGCTGCCGGCCAAGAACACCGGTTCAAGCTCAGCTACAGGTGTCAGTGCGCCCGTGCGGCCGACCTGAACAGTGATGGCTTTGAGCTTTGTCTGGGCTTGTTCGGCGGCGTACTTGTATGCGATTGCCCACCGCGGTGCCTTTGCAGTTGCGCCAAGCCGGCGCTGTTGATCAAACGCGTTGAGCTTTATGACCGCGCCATCCGTTTCGTACGGGAACGTGCGCCGCACATCGTCAAGTTCAGCTATTGCATCAAAAAGCTCTGAGTCAGACTTGCAGAACCAGGTACGCTCGGGTGTTTTAAATCCGAGCGACTTGAGCCAATCGAGCAGTTCCACCTGGGTGCGTGGCGTTCTGCTTTTGGGCCGTTCTCCTGTTACTTGGCCAAGGCCGTAAAGCACTATGTCAAGCGGCCGTTTAGCCACCTCGCGCGGGTCAAGCAGTTTCAAAGAACCGGCTGCAGCGTTACGCGGGTTTGCAAACGGTTCTTCGCCTGCAGCCCGCCGTTGGGCATTGAGCTTTTCGAACCCTGCACGTGTCATGTAAACCTCACCCCTGACTTCGAGCACAGCTGGTACTGCATCCGGCTCGGCACGTAAAACAAGCGGCACGCTACGAATGGTTTTTATATTGGCTGTGATATCGTCGCCTGTGACACCGTCCCCGCGCGTTGCACCAACGGCGAGCCGCGCATTCTCGTACCGTAACGTAACTGCCACACCATCGACCTTAGGCTCGACGACCCATTCGAGTTTTTCGCCCGGTAAAAGCCGTTGTACACGGTTCATAAACTCCCGTACTTCAGCCTCGGAATATGTGTTATCGAGGCTCATCATTGGCACAGTGTGGTGTACGGGCTTGAATTCAGGCAGCGGCGCGCCGCCTACACGTTGACTGGGCGAGTCAGGGGTAGATAGCTCGGGAAACCTTCCCTCAAGCTCAAGCAGCTCGTGATAAAGCTTGTCGTATTCGCGGTCGCTTATGAGCGGCTTTGCAAGCACATAGTAATGGTAATCGTGCTTGCGGATTTCCTCGACGAGCCGTGCGTGACGCGCTTTTGCCTCTTGCAACGTCATCGGGTCACATTTTTTAACCTTAGGACGAAAACCACAACTTTTTTGTTTGGCCAGTGCGGTATAATGCGCGGCTTTTCGGGTTATCAGGCGCTTCTGAAACTGGGTCAGGTCAGATTGGTTTGTAGGGCTTTCTGTTTGTAGGGCTTCGGCAGATGCATTTTCCGATGATAGGCCGCAGGCGAAAAGGCAACCTTTTCCAAAAAGGTTTGGTTAAGAACGCATTAAAATCTGTGGCGAGGCAGGAAGAGAAAACGAACCACTGCTCCCTGTATAGAAAAGCGACAAGGCGCCTCAAGCTACAGCCAAACGCTGTTCCTGTGAGTGAACTTGCTCAGTCCAGTAAAGAGCGCGCAGCATGGATTAATCCTTGCTGGTGTGCCGAGGCACGATTATGTAATGACTACCTCCTCTGCTCCAAACACGTAGCAGGATTTTTTCTCTTTTTGCCTCGCGCAAAAATTGTCGTGCGTCACCCAAGTTTTCGACTGGCTTACGGTTGATTTCGACGATTACGTATCCCGGACGCAAGCCTGCGCCAAATGCAGGCGAGCCAGGATCAACTTCAACAACAAGCGCGCCTTGAACGTTTTCGGGTATGTCGAACTGTCTGCGCCTGCGGTTGTCAAGCTCGGCCAGTTGAACACCTTCAAGCGTGGTTAAGCTGGGTTCATCGTCTTCAGGTACCTGGCCAAATCTTGCTGCAATGTCAGTTGGGCGTTCACCGAGTGTTACATTCAAAGTCATTTGTTTGCCATCACGAATGATTTTGAGTGTGACTTTCTTTTTTGGGGGTGTCTCAGCAACCATGAACTGCAAGTGCCGTCTGTCTTTTACTTTTTTGCCGTCGAACTCGACTATTACGTCACCTGGTTTTAATCCGGCATCTTCGGCGGGCGTATTCGGATGCACATCCGCGACAATTGCGCCTGTTCTTTCTGGCACGTTGAATTCTTTAGCGATGTCTTCATCTACTTCTTGGATGTTAACCCCGAGGTACCCGCGCGAGACCTTGCCGTCTTTGATCAGACGATCCATTACAGACCGCGCAAGATTAATTGGTATGGCGAACCCGACGCCCTGGCTGCCACCGCTTCGGCTTACAATAAATGTGTTTATGCCCACCAACCTGCCTTTTGCATCAACAAGTGCACCGCCCGAGTTACCCGGGTTAATGGCTGCATCTGTTTGGATGAAATCTTCATACTCCAAAAGACCGAACCCGCCCCGGCGTTTAGCGCTTACGATGCCTTTTGTAACTGTCTGGCCCACGCCGAATGGATTGCCAATTGCAAGCACAACGTCGCCTACCTCGAGTTTGTCACTGTCGCCCAACGTAATCGCAGACAGGTCTTTCGCATCGATTTTCAATACGGCAACATCAGTTTGCGGGTCAGTACCGACAATCTTCGCCGTGTACTCGCGTTTGCCGTCTGCAAGCGCTATCTTGACTTCATCGGCTCCCTCCACCACGTGTCTATTTGTCAAAATGTAACCGTCCTCTGTTACGATCACACCCGACCCAAGGTTTTGCGCGCGGTGTGTTCGTGGTTGTCGATACCGTTCAATTTCATCCTCACCGAAAAACCGCCGGAAAAATGGGTCGTCAAAAAACGGGAACGGGAACGGGCGCACCCGAATCTCCTTTGTCGAATAAATGTTGACCACACTCGGGGCGACCTTGTTGACAATCGGCGCATAGCTTGTCGCTTGTGAGCTGCGGTCGGGCGGCGAATCGTCAACCTTGTACTTAGGTGTGCCTGAACACGCGCAAGCCGCGCCAACTAACACAGCCGCACACAGTGTAAATGTTGGCCCCAAAGGTCTTTTTCCAATCCATCGTGCTGCGACAAAAGTTTTCATACGGTTTCGTGTATAATTTGGCCGGGTTAACCCGGCCTTTTCAAAGAAAATTGACAGGCTTGGGCCAGAAATGTTCAACCGCTATGCCAAAGTCTTTTGCCACGCCTACTTCGGCTTGGGAACAGCATTCAGCCAAAGAATGAGCCTGTCCAAAAAGAGCCGATTTCATCCTCGCTCATGCTGTGGAGGCAGTTGATAATCTGGTCAATCAGCCAGTGGATTAAGCAAGGTGCATTTCCAAAAGCTATGAAGTGGCTTTGCCTTTAAAAAACGGGCGCGGATTTTTCTTTTGCGGTTATTGGTCAACTCGATTTTGTTGGCCTCGTAATTGGCAACCACATTGGCAGCTCACAGTCCAGTTGGCTGGCCTGGAGCCGGCCTCGAGAATTCGCCTAGCCTGGTCTTGAGCTTGTAAGTCTCTATCTCTATGCGGGGGTACTGTTTTAGGTTGGTGAAAAAAGAGGTGCTACGGCTTGTTACCTTCAGTTGAGTGTCATAATTCAGTGCGCTAAGAACACCAGCAGGCCATGACCAGCGCCCCTGCTTTCAGGTTTGGTCTCGAGTTGTTCGGGGACGAGTTCATAAATGTGAGCGCGCGCGCCTCGGGCAGGCCGTGCGATTTATACCGAATTGCTGTAGCCTCAGCACGCGCATTCAGCAGCGGGTTGTAACCGGAGGCGGTTGTGAGCTGAACCCGACTAAGTGTGGTGCGTTGCGTCCGGCTTGGGCTCGGAGCGCGCGACACATAGGTTCTCATTTACCAACGTACCCCGGGTCTTTGTGGGAGAAACTTTTTGGCCCTACCGACGGTGTGTTCTGTGTTAGGAGGGATGGGTAGTGTCCGCAAATTGGTTATGATGTGGTACCCCGGCCAGGACTCGAACCTGGAACCAACGGATTAAGAGTCCGCTGCTCTACCAATTGAGCTACCGAGGCACCGAGTAACGT
>FMJZ01020042.1_pt1 | contig 51190 bp, 48 predicted proteins | sample 1987881 | NCBI WGS metagenome assembly FMJZ01 (sample SAMEA4378227, study PRJEB15110) | soil metagenome | biome: soil; feature: Field; material: Soil | place: India | collected 2015-03-11 | depth 0 m
TGAGAATAAGACGCTTAATAATAGTTCTGAAAAATAATTTTGAAACATGTGGGAACAGATAGTTTTCCTATTTTTAAAATAAACCTTAAATCCCCCGTTTTTGAAAACTCGGGTAGTCGGAGCTTGATAATAAAAGGAATACAGAAACTAAGCCTGATAGACTATCCGGGTAGGGTTGCATGCACATTATTCACGTTCGGCTGCAACTTTCGCTGTCCGTATTGCCATAACCCCGAGCTGGTTATAGATGATGGAGCACCGTTGATCCCTGAGAGCGACGTGCTTCGTTTCTTGGAGGTGAGGAAACGTTTCCTGGACGGGGTATGCATAACCGGCGGGGAGCCAACGCTTCACAACGATCTTCCAAACTTCATTAAGAGGGTTAAGGATCTAGGATATTCTGTTAAGCTGGATACGAATGGAACAAGCCCTGAAACGCTTAGGAGGCTCATAGGGGGAAGGCTTGTCGACTATATTGCTATGGATGTTAAAGCACCGTTGGAAAAATACGAGAGCGTAGTTAGGGTTACGGTTGACGGTAGTAGGATTGCTGAAAGCGTTGAGATAATTAAGGCTTTCCCGGAGCACGAGTTTAGGACAACAGTCGTCCCCGAGCTTCTTACGAGAGAGGATATTTTAGCCATAGCTAGGTGGCTTAAGGGTGCGAGAAGATTTTTCATTCAGCAGTTTAAGCCGACTAAAACCCTTGATAAGATTTTTCTGGAAAAGCAAGTTTATCCAGCGGATGAGCTTGAAAAAATACATGATGAGATGAAATGTTTCTTCGAAGTCTGTGAGATCAGGAATGTTTAGCCAGCGTGCGCATTGTACACTAGGCTTGCCTTGTTAAACCGGAAGCTCCTAACGAAGGAGGCCGTAGAAATTCTTGTTAAAGCCATATGGTTCACCAATTAGCGTGCTAATTTGGCACATTCTGAACCGGCGTGAAAAGGTTAACTTTCGCGTAATGTTGCAAGGTTGAAAGGCTTTCCTTCTTCAAGTATGTTTTTAGGAATCTTCTCAGCATATTTCCTTAGGAAGGAAAGGTCTTCCTTCAAGTCTCTTAATTCATCGGGAAGAAGTTGGGGGATCTCGTCAATGATCGGATACCATCTGTTACACTTAGAGCATATTAGTAAACCGTTTAGTATCTCTCTTTTCATGCATTTGTTACATATCCCCGCGCTTAGGCCGGCGTCTTTGACGCGGGCTGTGTTTAAGCCGCAGTAGAGCTCGCATATCACGCTGTCGTGCTTAAACTCAATACTTCTTTCTTCTTCTTGGAAAACTATTAGTTTCAAGGGGAAATCCTTGTCTATTGGGCAGGCAAGCAGGTCCATGAGCCTATACTTCATGGTCAATTAGTTTCGGCTCAACGTTAAAAACGTTACTTAAGCCCTTTATTACAAGCTTTAAAAAGTCCCATAGGGGTTTCTCCGGCGAAATGGGGCAGCAGGCCGAGTTCAAGGTTACTCCATGGACAGTGGAAGGCGTGGTGGACTACGAGAAGCTCGTGAGAGATTTTGGGACCGAAACTCTTACTCCTCAGCTTAAAGAAAGGCTTGTTAGGCTCGCCGGGGAAGACCATCTTCTCCTGAGACGGGGTGTCTTCTTCTCCCACAGGGATCTTGACAGGGTTTTAGACGACTATGAGACGGGGAAAGGCTTCTTCCTCTACACCGGCAGGGGTCCAAGCGGGCCCATGACGCTGGGCCACATAATTCCCTTCTACTTCACTAAATGGCTTCAAGACAGGTTTAGGTGCAACGTTTACATCGAGTTGACTGACGACGAGAAATTCCTAGAGGAAAGCAGGAATCTGACTATTGAGGACGTTAGGAGATGGTCCTACGAGAACGCGCTTGATATTGCTGCAGTAGGGTTCGACCCTGACAGGACTTTCATATTCCAGGACATGGAGTATGTGCGAAACATGTATCCTATGGTTTTGAAGATCGCTAAGAAGGTTAATTTCAGCTGGGTTAGAGCCGTGTTCGGTTTCGACGCGAGTACGAACATAGGGATGATCTTCTACCCTGCTTTCCAAATATGCGTGACTTTCTTCGAGAAGAGACGGTGTTTAATACCTGCTGCGATAGACCAGGACCCGTATTGGAGGATTCAGAGGGATATTGCCGAGAGCTTCGGCTACTATAAGACTGCAGCTATCCACTGCAAGTTTCTCCCTCCTCTCACCGGCCCCTCGGGCAAGATGAGTGCCTCTCAGCCGGAGAGCGCCATCTATCTTAACGAGGATGAGAAGAGCATCCGGAGGAAGATATTTCAAGCGTTTTCAGGAGGACAGTCAACGGTTGAGGAGCACAGGAGGCTTGGCGGAAACCCGGATGTGGATGTGCCATACCAGTGGCTTCAATTCTTCTTCGAGGAGGACGATGAGAAGCTTAGAAGTATCAGGGAAGAGTACTCCTCAGGCAGGATGCTGAGCGGAGAGATAAAGGAGATACTGATGGAGAAGGTTGGGGGTTTTCTTGAGAAGCATGGTGCTAGGCGTGAAGACGCGAGGGAGAAGCTTAGCCTGATGAAGTATGAGGGTAGGCTTGCTAAGGAAATGTGGAGCAAGACTATAGAGTAGCTGTTCTAAGGCGGGGGTCTTTTTCCAAGAGTCACCGGTACAACCAGCTTCCAGCCCTCCCTGATAATCGTCAGGTTAACCGTCTTGCCCGGGTAAGTGTATTCCTGCAGTATCTTGGCGATGTCATCACTATTCTTAACTGGATGCTCATCTATAGAAATTATCAGGTCCCCGCCAACTTTTATCTCGGTTCCTAGAACAGTCATGGTCTTGGTTCCTCCCTTCAGACCAGCCTTATACGATGGGCCTTCGGGAACAACTTCTTGAATAAGCCAGCCGTATGTAACGTTCAACCCTACTGCCCTAGCAATATAGTAGTTCACATTAATCCCTCTTAAGCCAAGCCACGGATGCATATCGTAGCCACCTGTCGTCACCAAGTATGGCAGTTCTCTCAAAATCGTGTTAGACGGGATTGCGAAGCCCACGCCCTGACTGTCTCTTATTATAGCGGTGTTCATCCCGACCACCTCGCCCTTAGCGTTAAGCAACGGTCCCCCAGAGTTACCCGGGTTTATCGGCGCGCTTGTCTGAATAATGTTCGCTATAGCATAGCCCCCTGTGAACTCGCTTGTTATTGTTCTGCCAAGCTGGCTGACAACGCCTGTCGTCATGGTGCCTGTTAGTCCAAACGGGTTCCCTATTGCTATCACCAGGTCCCCGACTCTCAGGCTGCTGCTGAAAGTAATGTTTAGAGGATGGTAGAGCTCAAAAGGGGCAGTGCAATTCAACACGGCTAGGTCGCTATAGGGGTCGGTGCCCACTACTTGAGCTGGATAGCTTTCCCTGTTGTAGAACGTTACTGTAAGATTGCTCGCGCCCCTCACCACGTGGTAGTTCGTTAAAATGTAGTATGATGCACCATGTTTCACTACGAAGCCTGAGCCGAGGCCAACATCCTCGCTTGAAAAAGACTGGGCTAAGCCCGTCACCATTACTACGCCTCTGATGGTTTTCTCATAGAGTTCGGTGAAGCTTACGTTAAAGTAGACTATGCTTTGGCTTAGCTGAGCATCCTTAATTCTGCTAACATCCTCGCTTAACCGTTTCACCGCGAACTCTAGGCTTTCAACCTTATCGTTAAGCTGGGTTAACTCTGAATAAAGGAGGAGTAACGACACTATCAGTCCAACAGCTATAAAGCTAATCATTATGAATACTGCAAGCCGGTGTTTAGAGTAGATCACCACCGTTTCCTGAGTCATTCTGGCTTAAGTCATTCAAACGCTTCCTAAAAAAATTTCCTGGGATAAATCCTTATAAGTCAGCCCTCTATTACTGAAAAAAAGCGTTTAGACGGCCTACTTCTCCTGCTCCCTCTTACCATAAAGCTGATATGGTAAAGCGTAGAGCTTAACCGCTCCCGTAGCATCTCTCTGGTCGAAGCCGGCCTTCTTAATAGATCTTAACTCTGGTGAGAAGAGACTGTGTTTAGACTCTCTTCCAACAACCTCCACGTTCCCCTTGTAAAGCTTTACATCAAGCCTCCCGGAAACATATTTTTGCGTAGAATCTATGAAGGCATCTAGATCCCTCCTCAACGGGTGGAACCACATTCCGTGGTAAACTATTTCAGCCCAAATTTTGTCTATCTCCCTCTTAACTTTCAATTGCTCCTTCGTAAGGGTTAACTGTTCAAGGTTTGCATGGGTGTTTAAGAGTATTGTTGCAGCCGGGGCCTCGTAAAGCTCTCTTGATTTTAAAGACAGCATCCCATCTTCGATTATATCTATTCTCCCGACGCCGTGCTGCCCGCCAACCCGGTTCAGATAGAATATTATTTCAACCGGGTCTCTTACCCCGTCTACTTCGACAGGGACGCCTTTCTCATAAGTTATTTGAATCTTCTGCGGTGTGTCTGGTGCCTTCTCAGGGTGAACGGCCCAAATATAGTCCTCAGGGTACTGCGTGTAAAGGTCTTCAACCTGACCACTCCCAATAGAGTGCGACCACATGTTTACGTCTCCGCCAAGCTTTCCCTTAGGCTTCTTAGGCTCAATACCGTGTTTCCTAAGGAGTTCCTCCTCCTCGAACCTTGAGAGGTTCAGCTCTCTAACTGGTGCTATCACCTTCAGGTTTGGATCCACGTATTTAACCGCGACCTCCATCCTGAACTGGTCATTACCCTTTCCTGTGCAACCATGTGCAACACCCTCAGCCCCCTCTTTCTTAGCTATTTCAGCAGCCTTCGAAGCTATCAGAACCCTAGTCATAGAGGTTCCAACCGGATAACCCCCATAGCTCCCATTAGCCTTGATGCATCTGAATATGTATTCGGTGGCGAACTCGTGCCTAGCATCTATGAAACGTATATTTAAACCCAGCTTCTCAGCTCTTTCATACGCGATCCTGATCTCCTCTTCCCCTTGGCCAACGTCGACAAGAACAGGAATCACTTCATCATAGCCATACTTCTCTTTCAACAGTATCGTTATTAGTGTGGAGTCCAAGCCGCCTGAGTATGTGGAAACAACTTTTCCCGACATTTCGGGTCTCGTAAGCGGCTCCTGTATTTAAGCTATTCTATACGGCTATGATTACTCGAGCATAAAACCAATATACTGCCTCCCAGCTGAAATCTCAGGATGGTTGAAGAATGGGTTGTCCTTGGACCACATGAATACTTGCTTGAGAAGGCTGATCTTGAAGAGCTTGAGAAAAAGGTATACGAGACGTTGAAAAGCGGGAAGCGTATGCCCTTGTCTAAAATCTGGAGGTCCATCCCCTGCCACCTGTGGGAGCTCGACGCGGTTTTGAAAAGACTTAAGGATAAAGGGCTGGTTACAGAGGAATGAGAAGGGTTAATGAGGCTTCGCTGCGATGCTTTGATAGTTGGAGGCGGGCCCTCTGGTCTTTCAACAGGCTCATTAGTCTGTAAGAAGGGTTTTAAAACCATAATTCTTGAGGAGCATAGTGAGATAGGTAGGCCTGAGCAGTGCACAGGGCTAGTCAGCTGTAGGATAGGCAGGCTTCCTCCACACCTTATTTTAAACGGTGTTGACACCGCTAGGTTCCGCCTCGGGAAGGAGAGTTTTGAAATATACTCTAAAAAAGACATGCTTGTGATAGATAGGGCTGGCTACGATAAGCATCTTGCTGAAAACGCTTTAGGGGAGGGGGTTGAGATTAGGCTGGGAGAGAGGGTTGTGGGGCTGAAGGAAGGATGCGTGGTCACGAGTAAGGGGGGTCGCTACTCTGGAAGAATCCTCGTCGGAGCCGACGGGCCTAACTCTATCGTCGCAAGACTGGCTGGTTTGAAGCATCCTGATAACCTTCTCTTCGCGCTTCAATGCGTGGCCAACGGCGTTTTTGAACAGAATGTTGTTGAGCTGAGGTTTGAATCAGAGTTTTCTAAGGATGTTTTCGCCTGGATTGTACCTTTAAGCAGGAGCAAGGCTAGAGTGGGGCTTTTAACCAGTGGTAATCCTTGGCCGAGGCTCAGGCTGCTCTTAAAGAGGCTGAACATGGAGTCTAGTTGCTACGGGTTTATGGGAGACTCTATAAGATTCGGAATAATGAGCAGGACCTCCGCCCGCGGGGTTATTCTAGTCGGGGACGCTGCGTGTCAAGTCAAGCCCTTTTCGTTAGGCGGTCTTGTCTACAGCAGGATATGCAGCAGAATCGCTGGGGATGCTTGCGTAGCCGCCCTTGAAAGAAACCTTTTCGACGAAGGCTTCTTGACTGAAACATATGATTCTGTCTGGAGAAAAACCATTGGCGGGGCGTTGAGAAAAGGGCTCAAGATGAGGATGCTTTTCAACATCATGAGGCGAATCCCTGTTTCATTCGCTTTGACGAGGGTTCTGGGGTTAAGCCTGCTAGCAGGTAGGGTTCTCGACCCTGATTTCCTTGGAAACAGACCTGTCTATTAAAGCCATGAAATTTTTTATAAAAAGCTTATTAGGATTTAGACGGCCTTTCGAATTGTCCTGTGAAAATCAGGGAGGTTGAGTGTAAGACACTGCTGAATAGGAGTGCGATTGCAGACTACTGTGTAAACCCGTACGTAGGCTGTCAGCATGGATGTAGATACTGCTATGCTGCAGGAATAACCTTTAGGTTTAGGAGAAGTAGGGAAGAGTGGGGTGAGTTTCTCGACGTTAAGACTAATGCCTTGAAAGTCCTTTCAAGGCAGGTTGAGAGGAAGAAGACTGGAAAAGTATATTTGAGTTCACTCACCGATCCTTATCAACCGGTTGAGAAGAAATACGAGTTGACACGGAAAATTCTTGAGACGCTTGTTCAAAAAAGGTTTCCCGTGATTGTTCAAACCAAGTCGAACCTTGTCGTGAGAGACCTGGATGTTTTGAAGAGGAACAAGCTTAATGAGGTTGGGGTTACGGTGGTCACGTTGGACGAGGAGGTCAGAAGGGTTTTCGAGCCGGCTTCTTCACGTCCTGAGGACAGGCTTGAAGCAATAAGACTTTCCAAAGAGAGCGGTTTGAGAACGTTTGTTTTCTTCGGACCAATACTTCCTTTTCTTTCAGAAACCGATTTAGAGGGTTTTTTGACAAGGTTTAGAAAGGCGGGGGCGGACTATGTTTATGTTGACAGGCTCAACCTGAGGCCAATGGTTTGGAGCATGGTTTCAAAAGTTGTTTTGGAAAAATATCCGGAGCTATACGATGAATGGAGAAAAATATTCTTTTCAGAATCCTCTTATTATGATGAAGTTAAGAAGAAAGTCTTTGAAGCTTCTAAGAAAATCGGTTTGGAGCTGGTTTTCTGCTATTGAATGATGCGTGCGTCGAGTTTTCAGAATCAAGAATGCAGGAATGCTCGCGTTTTTAACATGTGCTTTGACCTATTGGAATCTATAGCAGAAAACGAGGATGAGCATGAAAGAAATACTTACTAGTAGGCCGAGGGATGTTTTATAAAGCGCTGAATCCGGCGAGATAAGCCCATGGAGACGATGAGCATCTTGGCTTCAGCAGGGTGTCAGAATAGTTTTTAAATGCGTATGGGACGTTTTGAAACCGATGTGAACGGCATTAGGCTCAAGTACTCTGGGCTGGTAAACTTCGCCTCAAGGATGATTTCAGTCCTAACAGGCTTATTGTTTACAATGCTTGTAACTAGAAGGCTTACCGAAGAGCTGTTCGGAACCTGGCAGTTCTACGCAAGCCTGTTAAGCTATTTCACAATACCTTCAAGTATCGCAAACTACTGGCTTACGAGATTTACGGGGAGAGGGAAACCGGTTGCGAAATCAGGAGTCCTATTCAACAGCATGGTTTCGCTGGTTTCCGCGACATTCTTCACCGTCTTGTCTCCGGTTTTCACATCAAGCGTAAGCATCGACCTGCCGACGATCCTAGCATTCATAATGTGGATCATAGTGGTACATCACACGTCAAGCTTGGAATCAGTATGCCATGGGGTTGAACCTCATATAGTAGGATATGGAACTGTTTTTTTCGAAGCATCTAAGGTAGTTATCGGAGCAACATTAGTCGGATACTTCAGGCTATCCCTTTTCGGAGCTGTTCTTTCAGTAGACTTGGCTTTAATAGTTCAGGCACTATATTACTCGCTGAGGCTGTCGAAGCATCTTAAGGGTTCATTCCTGCCGGATGAAGTGGGTCGATGGTTTAAAATAAGCTGGATACCTCTTGCGTCAATCGCTCCCGGAATAGTATATTCTCAAGATGCTCTCGTCTTAACGCTGTTAACAGGTTCTCTGCTTCCAGTAGCATACATCAGGGCTGCAAACATTTTCGCTGGAGTAATACTTTTCGCAGGGTCTCTGGCGATAGGGCTGTATCCCAAACTACTTTCCGGCGGAACAGGTAGGGATATTGAGGAGTCGCTGGAGCTAGTGCTGCTCTTCCTGATACCCATGACACTCGGACAGTTGATTCTTGCGGAGCCTCTACTATATCTTTTAAGAGAGGGCTACGCGCCTGTGCATAATGTTCTTAGAGTGATGGTTTTATGTTCTGCGATTGCTGTGATGAAAAGTTTTTTCTCAACAGTCATATTGGGCGTTGAAAAGATTGATGTTAATGAGAACGCCTCGTGGAAAAAACTAGTTGACTCATATCTCATAAGAATCCCCCTCATCGACCTTTCCGGTTCAATTGTATATGTAACAGTAACCGCGATTGTGGCTGAGATGTTGAAAAATTTTGAGAGCCCGTTTATTTTATTCTCCATGTCTGCAGCTTTATGCCTCTTGCTGGTTAACCTCTCCATAATGCTTTATTATTTACGGCTTTCTAAGCGGCTTGCCTACTTCAGTTTAGATTTCAGGAGGATGTTTAAACTGTTTGTCTCAGGAATAGTCATGGCAAGCGTGCTCCTGGTGCTATATCCTGAATCGGCTAAAAGCGAACAGATATTGATTGTATTAACATCCTTGATGCCCGTCATCCTAGTGGGCATAATTGTTTATTTCACCACCCTGTGTCTGATGGATCACGAGTCCCGCGAGATGTTTAAAAATATTTTAAACTGGTTTCTGACGAAGAAACCTGGTTAAGATTCATTCTAGTGCAGCAGCCAAAGCACCGTAGAGAACCACGTCTTCCCCAAGCGGGGTTATCTTTATTTCCGGCAATCTGTTCATAGCATACTTCGAAACGTTTTTCTTCACTGGGTCAAGTACAAGTTCACTGTTGAAAAGAGCGACTGAGCCGCCGACTGTTATCAGCTCAGGATCATATGCGTTTATAATGTTTGCGAAGCCAATCGCATTAAGTAATCCAATTCTCTCAATGATCCTAAGTGCCAATTCGTCGCCTTCCCTGGCTGCATCGAAAAGCATTTTGGAAGTAGTCTTTGAAAAATCATCTTGAAAATATTTTCTAAGGGAGCTCTTACTGAAATCTACACCCCATTCTTTTAAGAGTAGCCTAGCATAATTTAACATTCCGCTTCCGCTGCAATACGCTTCCCAATGTCCCGGCTTTCCGCATCCGCATTCGAGAATCCCCTCCTTATCCACCACTATGTGGCCAACCTCATGTGCATTACCATCTTTTCCAAGCAGGAGATGCCCGTCGACTAATGCTCCACCACCTATCCCGGTGCTTATCGTAACGTAAACAATGTTTTCAAGATTCCTGCCGGCTCCAAATCTTTTTTCCCCTAATACGGCCGCTACACAATCGTTCAAAAGTCTAACAGGCACGTTAAAATATTTTTCAATACCTTCCACAATGGGAATTATGCCCACCCGCAGATTGGGAGGGTTGGCGATCAGGCCTTTCTTCAAGTCAAGTGGGCCTATTGACCCAACTCCAACTGCTTTCAGGTTTTTATCCGTAAAACCTAGAGAGTCAAGAGCACTTCTACCCATTTCAACGATCTGCCTCACAATATCCAATCCTGTTACACCCGTTGTTCTCTCTGATTTTTTCAGAAGAATCCTTCCATTTGCGTCTGATAAAGCAACCCTGACGTTGGATGCTCCAAGATCCACTCCAAGCACTACGCTCAACCTGTTAAAAACTCGCAGCACAGTCTGATTTATCTTTTTATCATCCTGATGAAGCCCTTAAACTGCCTCTTCAAATCCTTTAAATCGTCTAGGAAAATCCTGAATCCTACGGTTACAGTGCTTGAACCAAGCTTCCAAGGGATGCTGGCAAGGCCGGTCTCATACATGATCATCATCAGGTTTTGGACTGAAAAGGTTAATACGCCGAGCACAGCAACTATTGCTCCAATCAACCAGTGGTGGATTCTAAGCCCCCTTACTGAGAACTCATAATTCTTAGTTTTAACCCTGTTTAAAACTATTCTGGTCGCCTTATCCATTGCCCAGAATAGTGTTAGGGACTGCGTTGTGCTGAAGAGGATTACTGGAACATCCGCCGGCAGCATGTTGAAGTTTTTAACGTGCGTGGTTAAAAAGCTTTCTAAAGGTATGCAGTGGTCTAAGCCAAATGTCTTTTTCAAACATTAACGCTACTATTTTACTGTTTTCGTTCTCTTTTCTAGAATAAGAATTCATGAAAAATTAATACAGTTTTCTATAGTATCTTTTTTCAGGCGGAACCCTTCTTTTGAGAAGTTCACTAAAAACGTTGTAAAGCCATTCGTAGAAGCTTCTGCCAAAACCATACTTCTCATATCTTCTCATTGAGAAGTAAACTCTAAGCCCTCCGTCAAACATTATTCTCCCAATCTTCCTCATTCTGAATTGAAGCCCATAGTCGTCCCCGGCGCCTACCGCTGGAAAACCCTTCATAACCATGAAGTGTCTCTTTCTAAAAGAAGTGTTGGCACCGACACTCAGGTATATCTTAAACCTGTAAAGGGTTTTCACGAAAACATTGTTCAACTCTATCAGAAAAGTGTTTTTAAAATTCCTCTCTATCGGGGTCACCACGCCATACACCATAACGACATCCGGGTGAGTGTTAAAATCGTGAATTATTCTCTCAAGCAAGTTGGGCGTGACCATGCAGTCCGCGTCTGTTGTGAAAACCAGATCCGCCTCAGCATTTTTCACCCCGTCGTTTCTCGCCCCTCCGACCGTAGGAGTCTCCTGCATCACTGTCTTGTCAGCATACTTTCTACATATTTCTAAGGTTCTGTCTCTGCTGCCCCCGTCTACAATGATGATTTCGTAGTCTGCCCTAGGTATTGTTTGCCAGCTTAGCGATATGAGCAGTTTTTCAACATATTTTTCCTCGTTGAACGTTGGCACCACTATGGATATTTTCTTGTTCCCCAATTCTGCTTGCTTAACCTAACAAAACCCCATATTTAAAAATGGGTTGCTGAGAAAACACGGTTTTCCCCCAAGAAATACCATTAAATTGTTTAAAACTGGTTTACATACGTCTTTTTCGACTACCGATAAAAGCTTATAAAAACGTTGCTTAAGATGCTCACTATGACTAGCGGTTATAAAAAAGCATTCTGGGTGAATCCGAGGCCTATTGCCCAAAACCCTGAGAAACACGTTAGAGAAATTGTGGAGATGGGTGCAGATGAAATTTTTCTGCTAAGCATAGATGGCGAAGGGGCCCTTTACCCCGCCAAGTTTTCGGTTGTTACAAAGGGGGTTGCTGAAAGAAGCTTGATAGGAGACATTATAAAGGAAGCTAAGAGAAGCGGATTGAAGGTCCATGCCTGGGTGGTTGCTTTAAACAAGCCGAACGATGAGCTGGCTGCTAAGAGAAAGGACTGGTTTGTAGTCAGCAGGGAGGGAAAGAGCTGCGTTGACAACCCGCCTTACGTTGAAAGCTACAAATGGCTTTGCCCGTCGAACGACGAGGTTAAGAGCTACTTCTCCGGAACGGTTCAGGAGCTTATGGAGACTTATGACTTTGACGGAGTTCATCTAGACTATATTAGGCTTCCGGATATTTTCCTCCCTGAAGCGTTAAGAGAAAGATACGGGTTGGAAAGGGAGATAGATGTCTACAGGGAGAAGTTCGACTTCTGCTATTGTGAAAAATGTAGAAACGGGTTTAAGAAAGAGTTTGGCATAGATCCTTTCGAAATCAGGTTCGGGTCGAGAAAATGGTGTGAGTGGCATGCATGGAGAGCAGAAAGGGTTACTGAAATAGTTAAAAACTTCCATAAGGCTGTGAAAAAGTATGATAATACTGTTGAGACTTCAGCCGCTGTTTTTGCAACGCCGGGATACGCGTACAGGATTGTTTTCCAAAAGTGGTGCGAATGGCCGCTTGACAGTTTCGAACCAATGATATACCATGAGTACTATGGGAAAAACATAAGATGGATTGGCGAAGCAGTCATGGAGGGCGTTTCATGCGGCAAGATGATAGTTGCCGGAATACAGTTTGAATTCTTAAGAAGCAGAAGGGATGTGGAGGAAGCCGTGAACGTAGCGTTAGAAAAAGGTTCGAACGGTGTTTGCTTCTTCCTATACCCGTTGCAGCATCCCGAGCTGAAGGATGCGGTTAAAGAAGCGTTTTCAAGGTTCTAAACACTATCAGCCTTCCAAGTGTCTATCGTCCATGGTTGAGTTAGATTAAAATATGCTTTTAGCCTAAAAGGGTACGGATGAAACTGGAGGAGGCTAGACGGCTTAATCCGTATGGGTTTTTCGACGTGGTCGTAGCGGGTGGCGGTACTGCTGGAGCTGTGGCTGCAATAGCTGCTGCGAGAAACGGTGTGAAAACCCTTTTAGTCGAGCAATTCGGTTTTCTAGGTGGAAGCGGGTCGGCAGCACTCGTGGTGCCGATGATGCCGAACCACGTGGGGAAGCCGCTTGTCAGAGGGATAAGCCAGGAGATACAGCAGCGTCTTCTGGAAATGTGTTGTGCAGCCATCGATAAAAATGGTAATGAGGGTTGGTTTAATCCGGAGGCCTTAAAATTCGTGTTGGAGGAAATGGTTCTAGAGGCTGGTGGAAGGGTTCTCTATTTCACGCTTGTAGAGGACGTTATAATGGAGGGTGATGAAATCAGGGGAATAGTGGTGGCGAACAAGTCTGGGAGACAGGCTGTTTTTTCGAAAATTGTTATAGACTCAACTGGCGACGGGGATGTTGCTGCGCTAGCAGGGGCTCCTTTCGAATCTGGGAGAAAAGAGGACGGGGTTAGCCAACCGATGTCGTTAAGATTCATGGTGGGAAACGTCAACATCGATAAACTTGCCGTTTTCCTGGTTGAAAAAGACAGCAGGAGCTATGTCGACCCCCCGCTAATAGAGTTCGCAATGGTCCCGGGTGGAGGATGGCCGCTTGAAAAATACTTCATAGAGGGTGTTGAAGAAGGCATTTTGGAGGATTCGGACATAGCTTATTTTCAAGCGTTCAGCGTGCCTGGGATGCCGGGAGTTATCGCGTTCAACTGTCCAAGAATATTAGGTAATTTAAAGGGGTTTAACGCGGAACATCTCACAGAGGCGGTGATACAGGGTAGGAGGAGAATAATCAGGCTTTTCAAGTTCTTAAAGAAGAAAATACCTGGTTTCGAAAACTCCTACTTGGCCATGACTGCTCCGATGGTCGGCGTAAGGGAGTCTCGAAGAATAATCGGCGAGTATGTTCTTTCCGCGCAGGACTATTTTAACGCCAAGAAGTTTGAAGACGCTGTTTCGAGAAACAGGTATCCGATTGACATACATCTGCCAACCGGCCGTCTGCCAGGGGAGAGAAAACTAGGCCCTGACGAGTACCATGAAATACCTTTCAGATCACTGATACCATTGAGGGTTGAAAACCTGATTGTTGCATGCAGGGCTCTGTCAGCGTCCTTCGAAGCCCACGGTGCGGTTAGGATCCAGCCTAACATGAGGGCAATAGGGCAGGCTGCGGGCGTTGCTGCCGCCCTATGCGTTAAAAAGGGTGTAAGGCCAAGGCAACTCGATGGAAAAGAGCTTAGGGAAACATTAATTCAACAGGGCGCCTACCTTTAAAAGTATTAATCATTCCCATCCACAATGTTTCTTTAAAAGTGCAGTAAAATACTTGTAGTTTTCAAGAGGCACGTCAACAGGTACAGCATGGTCGACGCTCGGGAAATATCCTTTCCTCCTTACAAGCGGGGGAATCTTCCGCTCAACCTCCTTTTTCACTGAATCCTTATCCTTGGCAAGCACCCTCTTATCTATCCCGCCTATCATTATCAAGCTAGGGTGATTCTCTCCGAGTTTAACCACATCCATACCTGCTGCCACTTCACACGGTATTATACCGTTAAAACCAAGCTTAAGCCAAATAGATATCAGCTGTTCCACGTTTCCGTCACTATCCACGATTAGAATCTTCACGCCATGCTCTCGGAAGAACTTGGCTATCTCGCAGTATGCTGTGCTCATGAACTCTTTAACGGTTTCAGGCCCTATCATCGGCCCATTCTTGTAAGCCATGTCCTCATTTAAGATCACGAAGTCTAAATCCTCTAGAGCCCTATGCAGGACTCGAGTTTGAAACTCTGCGCAGAAATCCATTATTTCCTTTATAAGCCCCGGGTTCCTATAGATTCCGAGTGCAATACCCTTTAAGCCAACCATGTCCCTAGCCCACCAGAATGGTCCCCTGATGGATACGTATAGCGGATAGTTTCTCTCCCGGTGTTTTTTAACCTGGGAATCCCAGTTCCTAGGGTATCTCTCAGCGGTGGGGTCGTAACGCTTCTTAATCTTTAAGAAGTCTTCGCGGGTCTTAACCGGGAAGTCAACCCAGCTTCTAGTAGCGAAGCCGCTCCACCCGTTTTTCCAATCATCCTGAAACCCTGTCTGCGTTATCCCTAGGCTGTCAACCCAAACCCTGTGTCTCTCGTCCTCCCTTACCACCCGGTATTCGAACGCTGGCCTAGGCCCAAGGTCGATTAAGCCTGGGTCTGGCTTCCACTCGAATCCTTCACTCGGGTAGGATGATATGTTGACGGCTTCAACCTCGCAGCCCTTGACGCCAAGGTATTCAGCTACCGACGTGTTTTCCGGAAGACCCTGCTGAATCCATTTTCTCAACGCGGCTGGCCTAACGCTTCCTACACCCCACAACGGTATCTTATCAGGGTTTTTAAACAAGGCTACTTGGAGAAACCTTTCTCGAGGCGTTGTCGATTCCACGGGTTTCCTGTATTTGTGATATAGGGATAAAAAGCTTTTAGGGCTCCAAGCCGGGTTGTCCGCGAGAAAGCATGAGCAGCTTTAAGGAAAGGATGAGGAATGGAGAGGTATTAATAGGTACAAAATAGAGACTCCGGAGCCAGATGTCGCTGAGCTCATGGGCACCTTGGGGGTTAGGCTGGTTCTGGATAGACATGGAGCATTGCCCGCTTGATTTCAAGGATGTTCAAACGATTCTTCAAGCCATTGGAAAGTCTGAAGCAGCAACCCTGGTCAGGGTTCCTTGGAACGATCCTGTTTATATAAAGAGGGCTCTCGACCTAGGGCCTACGGGTGTTATTGTTCCCTGGGTTAACAGTAGGGATGAGGCTATGAAAGCGGTTATGGCCTGCAAGTATCCTCCTGATGGGATTAGGGGTTGCGGCCCAAGGAGGCCATTATGGCATGGGGGTTTCACCGAGTACGTTAGGGAGCTAATGAGAGTATCGTGGTCGTTGTTCAAATAGAAACTGTTGATGCGTTGAGAAACTTGAAATCCTTTCTGTTCCGGGTGTGGATGGCACGATGGTGGGCCCTGCAGACTTGTCTGCTTCCCTAGGCTGCCTAGGCTACCCTGATGAGCCGAGGGTCGTTGAGGCAATAAGGCACGTGGCCAAAATGCACAAGGGGACAGACGTATGCCCGGGGATAGCGTCCAATCCTAAGGACGCTGAGAAACACATAGAGCTGGGATTTAGACTGTTAAACGTGGGCAGCGACTTGGGCTTTATGAGGATGGCTGCTGCCGAAACTCAAGCAGGTAAGAGAGTTTTAGCATGCTAGGGGTTGCTGAACTATTTTCGAAGGTTTAAGAGAATAGTGATAACACTAGTGTAAGCATCCTTGTGCCACTGTGAAACTGTAGCTTCCGGACAGGACTCTGTATACGACGCAGCCCTCTCTCATACCGATCAGCTCGACGCATTCAGATTTTTCAGCAGGCTTCCCACTCTCCATCACCCTCCCCAGTTCAGTTGTTGGAACATATACTAATGCTGAAGTATTCGCTGGGATAATGAGCTGCAAGTTGAAAGTTTCGCCGGAGAACCACCAGTCTACTGAGACTTTCCCACGAATCGACTCGTGGCTCGCGTGAACGCATCCCAGTTCTCTTAAAGGCTTCGGCTTGATAATAATGCGTTTAAAACCTATGTCTTCAGCATCTATTCCTGCAACGGTTGAGAAAAGCCATTCGCCCACGCTTCCGAAAGCGTAATGGTTGAAGGAGTTCATCCCAGGTTCATGTATGCCTTCTTCAGTCATACTGTTCCACCGTTCCCAAATGGTTGTAGCTCCAAGTTTCACCGGGTAGAGCCACGATGGATAGGTTTCCTGCAGGAGAAGCCTGTAAGCCACGTCAGTCCTACCGGCCTTGGCGAGTGCCCGCATGAGGTGCAGCGTCCCTATGAATCCTGTGGTGAGATGCCATCCGCGATCCTCAATATCCTTGACCAAGCGTTCTAACACTGTTTTCTCCATCTCCTCGGGAAGCAGTCTTAAATCAAGTGCTAGGGCGTAACATGTCTGCGTTTCACCTTTTACCCTCCCATCTGGTTGAACGTACTCTTTAAGAAATGCTGAGCGAACATTGTTGAACAATTCTCCAAAGAATTTTGCTTCAAAGAGTTTCGCATCATCCGTTTTCCCCATTTCCCGGGCCATTTCAGCCATAAGCTTAACAACGTATGCGAAATAGGCTGTTGCAAGCACGTCCCTAGGTGTTTCAGAACCCGCTGGAACCCAGTCGCCATACCCTATTTCCGGCCGAAGGAAACCTTTGCTGTTCTCTAAAAGATAATTGATGTAGCGCCTCATCTTCTCGTAGTGAAGCCGGATTACCCGTGTATCGCCGTAAGTCCGCCAAAGCACGTAGGGTATGATGATTCCCGCATCCCCCCAGCAGGGTGTTCCAAAACCTGCTCCGGTCGCGGGTGCAACATCAGGATAGGCTCCGTCTTCTCTCTGACTGTCGTTCAGGTCGATCAACCATTTAGTCATGAAGGCTGAGATATCGGCAAGGTAGGCTGCGGTTCTTGCAAAGATCTGCGCGTCCCCTGTCCAGCCCTGCCGCTCGTCGCGCTGCGGGCAATCCGTCGGCACCTCGAAATAGTTGCCTCGCAGGCTCCAAAGAATGTTTTGCACAAGCCTGTTTAAAAGCGGGTTTGAGCATCTGAAGCTTCCGGCTATCGGAATATCCGTGTGAATAACGATGCCTGTCACAGCATCCATAAGTGGTTTACCCGGGTAGCCTGTGACCTCGACATACCTGAATCCATGGTATGTGAAACGCGGCTCAAAAAGCTCCTCGCCGCCGCCTTTGCAAATATAGGTGTCCGCGGCTCTGGCCCCCCTAAGGTTTGCAGTGTGTATAGTGCCGTCAGTATTAAGGACTTCGGCGAAACGCAGCATGATCCTCATGCCTGGCTCCGCGTTTCTAACTCGTAGCCTAACGACGCCAACCATGTTCTGACCGAAATCGAATATGAAGACCCCGGGGCTGATCTCTCTCGCCGACTGGGCTGGCAGCTCCATCGTTTTCCTAACGGGTTCACCAGGATGGGCCGTCAGCTGTAAGCTTAAATAATCCACAGAAACGTTCCCCCAATCATCGTCTTTAAACCAAGGCTCATCCCATCCGTGGGTCTCGCGCCTAGCATCATAGGTTTCACCCATGTAGTTATCGGCTTCTAGAATCGGCCCGTATGTTGCCTTCCAATTTTCATCGCTGACGACAAGCTGGCGCTCACCATCATCGTACTCTATCTCCAGCTGCACGAGTAGGCGAGGGCCGCGTCCAAACTTGTTCATCCTACCCCATCCTCCTTGATACCCAGAGTACCATTCGCCGTTCAGAATCACCCCTATCGCGTTCTCTCCCGGATTAAGAAGACCCGTAGCCTCGTAAGTACGGTAGTACGCGCGTCTCCGGTAGTCAGGCCATCCTGGTATGAAATAATCCTCGGTGACGCGCTTACCGTTTAAGCGTAGCTCACAGCTCCCTAGAGCGCTAACGTAAATAAAAGCCTGCCTAACCTTTTTCCTAACAGTGAATCCTTTCCTAAAAAATGGTGGTGGCCGAACATACGGGGGTCTCGTTGGTAAAACTCCCCACGGTGCGGTTCTAAAGTCACCCAGCTCGAGCGCACCAATCCATCCGGCATCATTATAATCAGGATTCTCCCATCCCTCTTCGGAATGCATGGAGGATTTCCAAGTTCCGTCAGTAACTAGAATGAATGGCACACCGTTTTCAAACTCAACTATTATCTTCCCGAGCACGCCTGCATGACCGCCGGTGTTAGTCGCCTTGATCGCGAAAACATTCAGACCAGCATGCAGCAGGCCCGTGATTTCAACCGTCTGCGGACGCTGCCAAGCATAGGGCTTACCATCGCTCATGCCGGCTTCCTTCCCGTTTACAAAAAGTGCAAACTGATCGTCAGCAGTAATCAGGAATATTCCTCTCAGTATTTTCCGGTCTGCTGGCAGGCTTATTGTCCGGCGGAAATAACGGTCTGCTACGGGAGCCTCTTTAGCGGGTTCACCCTCTTTAAACCATATCCACTTGCACCCTTTGAAATTCGGCTCCTCCCATTCAGCATATTCGTCATACCCGATCCATCTTGCCTTCCAATCGTTCGGCTCAAGCAGACCCATTGTCCAGTACGCGGGCTCGCTCCACCCAGACGGTCTTCCCTGCTTATCCCAAACCCGTACTTTCCACCAGCACTCCATTCTGGATGAAAGCGTTTTCCCAGCGTACGGGATTTGGCTGGTCTCTTCAGACTGGATTTTCCCGCTGTCCCACAGGTCACCAACGTCTTTCTCCAAGTTTGCCCTCGTGCTTGAAACAATAATCTGATAGGCTGTCTGAAACTGTCCTCTTTCAGATGACTCAAAGATCCAGCTTAACCTAGGTTTTAAAACATCTATTGCAAGAGGGTTGACTCTGTACTCGCAACGCAGCTTTCCAGCCTTTAAACCGGGTTTTCCTCCTTCGTAACCAAGCTTAGGCAAGCCGATTGTCGTCAAGTCTTCTCCAGTCGACTCCAATTCCCTCTTAACTCTCTAGGCGTTTACTTTAAGCTTTTCCAGCTTAAGAGCAAGTTCATGATAAAAAATGGTCTTCTCATCATGGATTACTTTAGGGCTGCCCGTCCTTCACAATATTCTCGGCATTTTTCCATTATTGACATTACTTTCCTCACGCTTTCAGGCGTAACGCTTAGGGGGGCTCCCTCGCGTAGAGTCTTATAGAGTTCCTCGTAAAACAAGATTTCGCTATGCTTAGCACCATCGTCAACCCACTCTTCCTCCTTCCACGGGATCTCCTCCCAATTGTAGCTGCGGTCTGGGGTCGGCCTTATTTCAACCTGTCTAGGAGGAAGATCCCTAGGGTCAAAATACTTCCACCTTATCGAGTTTCCGCCTCCAGCAAGACCTCCCCGAGTCCCCATTATCAGCCAATAATTCTGAGGGTAGGCGCATGCGCGAGTAACCTCTATGTCCACCTTTGCTGAACCCGGCTCTCTAAGAAGTATCTTAACATGGTCCTCAGCATCACCGAGAGTCAGAGTCCTCTGCAGGTCGCAGAACAGTAATTCGAGCTTCTCCCCAACGAGTTGAACAGCCTGATCTATAAGATGGGAAGCATTATTGTTAAGTTCTCCTCCTCCAAACTTTTTCAGCGTCTGCCAATCCCAGCGTCTACCGAAGGAATGCAGACATATTTTAACGAGGACTATGTGCCCGAGCTTTCCGGATCCAACTATCTCCTTAACCTTTAAGAAGTCTGGGCTGTACCTCTTGTTTTGGAAAACCGTTAAGATCCTTCCAGACTCTTTTGCAGTCCTTATCATCTCGTCTGCTTCAGTTAGGCTCGTGGCCATCGGCTTCTCGCACACAACGTTTTTCCCAGATTTCAACGCCTCTATAGTTTGAGGGGCATGAAGGTGGCTCGGCGTAGCCACAACTACTAGTTCAGCTTCATCGTCTCTTATGAGCGAGTTAAAATTGGGGTATGCTCTGCAACCGAACCTGTTCACAGCTTCTTTTCTTCTCTCCTCAAGCGGGTCGAAGACTGCAACCACGTTGTACATGCTTGAGCATTTCTCAAGCGCATTGGCATGAATATCCCACCCGCTTCTCCCGAGTCCAGAGATCCCGACGTTCACCCTGCCGCTCATTTAAGCCTCCCCTCCCAACGGTTCTAGAACAACCTTAAAAGGTATCTCGCAAACGCACGGACTCCTATTTTAGGATCCTCCTTCTCCTCATACTCGATTGAGATAAACCCGTTATAACCCTTATCCTCCAGGATCCTCTTAACTTTCTCGTAGTCAACCTTAATGTTTTCAGAGACACTTACCTTACCATGAATGTGTACTGTGTATGGGACTGTCTTCGCAATGTCTTCATACGTAGACTCCCTGTAGTTGCCAAGATCCAGGTTAACCCTTAACCATGGAGAACCCACGCTCTCCACTATCCTTACCACGCTGTCCGCCCTAGCCGTTATCCCTCCGTGATTCTCCAAGGCTATTACAACACCGTTTTCCTCAGCATATTTTACGCATCTCTCCAAAGCTTCTATCGTCCACAATATTGCCTGTTCCTCAGAATACCCCTCTGGCACGTAGCCGCCGAAAACCCGTAGAGCAGGAGCACCCAGCTCACGGGCAATACTCGCTCCTTCCTCAACAGACTTTATCATCCGCTCCCTTTCCAGAGGATCCGGGTTACAGAAGTTCGTCGAAATTCCGGCGCAGGAGATTGATAGTCCTCGTGAAAGTGCAGTCCTCTTTAAATTCCTGAAGTATTGTGGTTCTCTTGAAGGAAGCCAGTAGAGCGTCATCTCCACACCGTCCAGCCCAATGCTATGAGCCTCCTCAATGAAATCCTCATAGCTCATCCTTCCGTCCTTAAGAAAATCCCTGTAAGAGTAGGCTGCGCAACCGATCTTTATCATTTCTCTTCGTGGGGCTGAAAAAGTCTATTTATGTTTTTGTCTTCCATGTCGTCTAGCACTGTAATATCGGCCTGTTATGCTAATACCCTGTTTTCCTCAGGTAACTCCTGCTCTCCAACATGCTTTTAAACGGACTCCCCGGAGCCCAATCCTGTTCAACGACAACCCACTTTACTCCAAGCTGTGTCGTGAAGCCAAGTATGGCCGGAAAATCTATCGAGCCTCTTCCAAGCTCGGAGAACCTCCTGTTTTTCATATCCTCCTCAGACCCGTCTTTTAGATGCAAGTATGCAATCCTCTCCTTATTGGTCTTGATGAACTGAAGTGGGTCTGCCCCGCCGAATTTAACCCAATACGTGTCAACGCATAGTCCGACTAACTCCGGCTCCGTGTTCTGAATGATTGATCCTATTCCTTTTTGATTGTTAGCTATTTCATGCCCATGATTATGGTAGCAGGTTTTAACCCCGTGCTCCTTGGAAATTCTCCCAGCCTTGTTTAAAAACTCTGCGCAGTTTAAATAATCTTCCTCCGAGCCTTTTCCTCCGGGACCACTAAAAGTCAAATATTCCCCCTCGAGTTTTTCTAAAAGCTTCGATGCCTGTTCAGCCTGTTCAATGTTTCCAACACCCATGTGCAATGCAACAAGCCTTAAGTCGTTTTCAAGCAAAAGCCTCCTCTTTTCCATAATGTCTGTAGAAAATATTTCAGGAGAGGTTTCAATCCCATCGTATCCGGCTTCCCTTACTTCGGCAAGAACTCCTTTAAGGTTTTCCCGCGGCTTTGCTCCCCAGATGATTAGCTGAGCACCAACCTTCAAGCTGCTCATGCTTTTTGTTTAAGTTTAAACGATATAAATCTTTCCCGGATTTTCATAAGAAAGCTTAAATAGTTTTTAATAAGCTTCCCGTTAACTTTGAGCATTGATGTAGAAAAATGGGTTGAGAAGGTAGACTCGCAATTAGATCTTGAGAGAGTTGAGGAGGCGAGAAGCAGGATTGCTGCAGCGTGGAATTTTAAACAAGTGGAGACCCCTCCTCTGATCATTAACTGTCCCCCTCCCGAACCTTGGCCCTCCTTCAAATACTATGAAACATACTTCGATATGGATAAGATGCTTGTGTCTCAACTGGCCTCAGTATATTCTCATGCTCTTCTTCAGGATGATGGCATGCCATGCATAAGGGCTAATTATGGCGTTGGAATCGTGCCGAACGGATTTGGAAGCGAGATAATCGTACAACCCTTCTCAGACCAGATGCCATGGGTTAAGGAGCCTGTTTTAAAGAAGGATCCTCCAGACCTAGGGGAGTTAAAGGATCCTTGGTCTAGTCAAAGCTTGATGACGCGCGTTATTGAAACAGAAGAGTATTTCGTTAAAAAGCTTGATGGAACCGGTGTAAAAGTATACTTATGCGACACTCAGGGTCCGTTAGACATAGCCTACCTTCTCAGAGGGCCGAAGCTACTAAGCGATTTCCACCGTCGCCCAGACTTTGCAATGGAGCTTCTTAAGAGGGTTGCCGAAGTATACGTCGAGTTCTCAGTTGAGCAGAAGAGAATCGTTGGCGAGCCTCTTAACCAGGGGTTCCATGGGACGCCTAATGTATGGATGGATAAAGGCGGTGTTAGGCTTTGCGAGGACGTGGCTGTGATGATGAACCCGGCTCAATACAGAAAGTTCTGCATCCCTGTTAACGAGTTTTCAGTCAGCCTGTTCGGCGGAGGTATGGGTCATTTCTGCTGCAGCGAGGCTTCAGATGGCAGAAAGGTTCTTGAACCAATCCTGTCGAGCCGAACATTCAAAGCATTCTTCTTCGGAAGCCCTGCCAAGTTCTACGGCTTAAAGGAAACCCTAGAATTGTTTCGAAGGAAAAACGTGTGTCTAATATGGACTGAGGGCCCCCAAGGGGGTGAGAAACCCGGCTCTTGGGTTGATAAAGTGTCGAATTCTCTTGAAGATAAAACCGGGGTCATATTCTCAATCAGTGTTGAAAGCTTTAACGTTGCACGAGAAATTCTGAAAGAATGGAAAAGAGCATTCAGATAGCTGTGGGGATGCTTTTAGAAATAAGCCTGTTTTGGCCATGGTTTTTCGTGTTTTCTATAAACCATTTTGTTAAGGGGGCGGCCCAATGCGTATTGGCTTGCAGACCGTGTACTTGCTTAAGCCGGATGCAATCATCGCTTACAGTATGGGGCCAAGGGCACTAAGCATATTTCAACAGGCAAGGGTAATCGTCTTGAAAGCCAGATTCAAACGTTGTCAGAGGCCTGCTCTCATCCTGTTTTAAAGATGAGCTTGAAGAGTCGACTGAGGGCTGTAGTCAAGCCCATCATAAAAAGTAGTCCTGGGTCTTCTTCCAAGTTTATAAATGGTTCTCCACATTGTGTTTGACAGCCATGAGTGAAGACTATGCTTGGAACAGCATAATCCGGGAGGCGTACGCTGCCTCCAGGGAGCTGGGGATTCCGACGGTAGGCATGGATGACGGCCACGTGCTTTACTCAACAACCTTCTTGGCGGCTCTACGGTTTGGATGGTTAAAAGCCATGGACGCAGGTGCAGGAGCAGGGTTTTCAACAGCATGGATTGCTAGAGCTATTTTAGAATCAGGTGTTGCCGGCAAGGTCTACGCGGTTGAGAAGAAGATTCAAAGATTCAAGAGTCTTAAGAGTCTTGTGGCTAAGCATCATTTGGAGAACTTGATCACGCCAGTTAACGGCGATGCATTTGATCATGTTAGGAAAGTTGAAGAGCTGAACTTAGTCTTCATAGATATTGAGAAGGAGCACTACTTAGAGTTTTTCCGTCTGGTTGAGAGTAGGATCCCCAGCGGCGGGGTGGTGCTTGCGCATAACGTTAGACACCCCTATGGTACTGTAGAGGCTTTTCTAAACGAAGCCTCTGGAAGGGTATGGAGAACCATTATAGTGCCCACTCAGGAAGGAGTCTCTATAAGCATTAAGACTGGCTAGAACTTATAGGCTTTTTAGACGATTCCCTAACGCTTTCCTCTATAGCCTTAACAACAGCTACTGGCTCAAGCATTTCTCCTTCAGAAAGTATCCACTGCGTATTATCAAGCATCTCCTTAATCTTGATCATACCCTTCTTGTAACAGTCCTTGGAGTCGACTTTTGCTGACAAATGGGTTTTCTTGGTCAAACCCTCCAATGAAAAAACATAGGGCATTTCTGGGGCGATTTTTATTGTTCCAATTAGTTTCTCGTGAACGAGAGTTGCAGCAATGTTTTTACCCCTTGCTACAGCGTATACTTCCCTCACCCCTACCCCCGCAACCTCGTTAAAAATCTCTGCAGTATGCACCCCGTAGAAGATTAATCCGCCGTACTCGCTTTCAAGGTCTCCTGGTCCAAGCACGCTTAGGAAAACCGGCTCCTCGCTTCTAAACAACTTTTTCAGCTCCTGCACAGCATCGGTGAATCTTAAGGTTGAAAAGCTAGTTAGAAGTGTCTGTTTTTCCTTGGCAAGCTCTATAAGCCTCTTAGCATCTTCTACCGTGGCTGCTAAAGGCTTATCCACGAAAACCGGGATCCTGTTTTCTATGAACGGCTTCGCGTATTCTAGATGGAGTCCGCCGTGTCTAAAAACCACGAACGCAATATCAATTTTCCCAATCATCTCGTTTACGTCTGAAACAATGTTTTCAATACCGCCTTTCTCCGCAACCTCTCTGTTTCTGTTTTCGTCGAACCCGAAGAGGTGGGTTACTCTGAAACCCGGAACATAATTTTCTCTGTCCATGCCGTTCGCGATCTGTGAAAAAGTAATTGCGTGAGAATTATCTGACCCGACTATTCCTATTCTGTAAACCATGTGAGCGGGCGAGTGAAACGACTTTATAAGTTTTTCAGATTTATTGTTTTTTAAGCTTGAACAGGAAGTGGCAGCAATCATCTCCTCTCATTAAAAGCTTGTCCCTAACAAGCTCTATTCCATGGTTAAATCCTTCCACAACATAGTGGTCGCCGCTGCAGATTAGTTTTTCCCCAATATCGGTCGCGTTAAACTTTTTAAAGATTTCAGCGTGAACACACTTCTTGACGATAACTTCCAAGGCCTCCCCGCTTTCCTCTAAGACTTCAAATTCATGTACCTCCTTACTGAACAGAATTAGAAAGTATCTGGGTGTCTTATCCTTCACCTCTAGGCCTCTCTTCCTCCATTCTTCCTCAATCCTCATATTCCTCCAGTCTACCAAAACGTCCAGCGCTTCCTTCCCAAACTCTTTCTCAAGAATCCGGATCATCATGATTAAAGAAAAATCTCTATAATATCGTAATTCGCTCATTTCTAATCTAAATGGTTCTTTTCACTATTAAATCTTTCCCTACTGGAACATGAACCTTGCGTACTCTTTTTTAGGAATGTCTTCGTGTCTGAAAACTAGTGAGGCTCTCGCTTCTTCAATCGCCCTTCTCTATTCTCATTCTGCAGAAGAATTAAATAGCCTACCTTTCCAAATAGACGCGGATTCATGATGGGAGCTGGAAGCATAGTTATAGTCAGAAACCTTGTTAAACGCTTCGGGGATCTGACGGCTGTCGACGGGGCTTCATTAAAAATTGAAAATGGTGAAATATTCGGGTTAATAGGCCCTAACGGTGCTGGCAAGACCACTATTCTACGAATAATGGCAACGCTCCTCTTGCCGACAAGTGGCTACGTCAACATACTTGGGTATGATGCTGTTAAGGAGGCTGGTAAAATCAGGCCTTTCATCTCATACCTGGCTGAGGACGCTGGTACATATAGAAACCTAAGCGGTCGCGAATACCTATCTATAGTTGCAAGAATATACTTTGATTCGAATAGTGAGGCGTCGAGGGCTGTTGAGGAGGCGATTAGAATCTCTGGGCTGGGTGAGAGGGTGGATGACAAGATGAAGACATACAGCAAGGGTATGAAGAGGCGGCTCCAGATAGCGAGAGCATTGATGACGAGGCCGAGGCTGGCGATTTTAGACGAGCCAACCGCAGGGCTAGACGTTTTTCACGCGAAACACATAAGGGAGGTTGTAGGCAGGCATGTCAAGGAAAGTGGAACCGTGGTTCTTTCGAGCCACAACATGCTTGAGGTTGAATACCTGTGTTCTAGAGTTGCTTTAATACATCGTGGCCACGTTCTTTTCGAAGGAACGCCGAAGGAGATTAAAAATGAGCTGGGAGTTTCGAATCTTGAAGAGGCTTTCATCGGGGTGATCAGTAGATGAGGAAGCTTTTTTCACTGGTTGAGAAGGAGGTTAAGGATCTTCTAAGAGACCCAAGGATATACATTGGCCTAGTGGTGCCAGTAATACTAATGCCGCTACTGGGTTTTCTGATGTCTACATCTATGAGCAGCTCTATTGAAGCCGGCGCTAAGGGTTTGAAAATAGCTGTGCTTGACTACGATAAGACTGTGTTAAGTAACGCCTTTCTAAACCTTTCTATGAGCCTGGGGGCGGATGTTAGGAGGGTTGCTGCTACTGACCTTAAAACCGCAGTCGATGAAGCGAGAAATCTTAGTTCAACCGCTTTGATAGTTATAAGAAAAGGGTTTGAGAGCGATTTGGTTAACTTCAGGAGGGCAAGCGTCGAAGTATATGTTATAATGGAGAGCATGACCCTAGGCTCAATAGGAGCGTACACGGCTGTCGAAGGAGTACTGGGTTTATCTTCGAAGTTTTTCAGCGACGTGTTGTTATCGAAGCTTAATCCAAACATTTCCCCGGATGTTGTTCGAAACCCGTTCAACATTTCAACGTGTTCAATACTTAAAGATAAAATAATTGAAGTTCCTCCTCAAATACTTTTCAACCAACTTTTAATGGGATACAGCGTTATGATTCCGCTGCTGCTTTTAATGCTGTCGATTACCGTCGTCCAGTTTGCTGCTACCGCAACCGCGGTTGAGAATGAGGAGAAGACCTTGGAGACTCTCTTGACCTTTCCAGTGACGCGCTATGATATTCTGCTGGCAAAGCTGCTGGGGTCGTCAATCTTGGCTGTGATTGGGAGCATCCTGTTCACAGGCGGGTTCATCCTGTACTTTAACAACATGCTTTCCATGTCTGGTTTCAATTTTCCCGTGGAAAACATTTCCCAATTACTCCCTTCACCTCCACCCGAGAGCTTCATTCTTCTTGCAGTCAGCCTAGTGCTTGCGATACTTTTCGTAACGTCTCTTGGCGTGACGATTGGAGCTTTAAGCAGCGATGTCAGGATGGCGAACTCTCTCCTCGGAGTAGTAATAGTCCCAATAATGATTCCCTCCTTCCTAATGATGTACGGAGACCTTGGCACACTGCCTTTAGCTCTTAAACTTCTAGTATACGCATTGCCCACATCCTATCCTGTAATGATAGCTAAAGACATGATGATTACGCCAATACCCTTTGAAGCGATCCTCGGAATACCGTATTCTGCAGCCTTAACGATTCTGGTCCTCTACGCTACTAGCATGCTGCTGGCACCGGAGAAGCTCTTGACTATTCAATACAGGCTGAGGCTCAGGGGCGCCAGGAGACGGCAGTTCAAGGAGCTTGACGGCCAGTCTACAGGAGGCTGATCCATCCGTCCTTCCTCTAGCGTTTTATAAAATATGGTGGAATCAGCCACCCTATTGTTTCAGCCTTCGAAAATCTTAAATCAGAATGGGCAACGCTCCACATATGGGAAAACCAAGAATCATCAAGCTAGGAACCATTGACTGTGACATGGTGGAGACAACACCAATAGTCTTTCAGAATAGGCTTTACCGCTTCGAGTACGTGCGGCCCAATTATAAGCCGAACAAAACAGGCATCCCGTTCTTCCGTTTCATCGACGTCGACTCCGGAGAATTAACCCCCGCCTTTGCACATGGTTACCACTTGGGTAGTGCTTACGTAGATGATGATAGGGTGTTCGCCTATGGTGTTGACACCTGGGGTGGTTCAAAGATTAAAGTATTCTGGAGCAGGGATCTGGAGAAGTGGCATTCGGAAACTGCACTCGTGCTTCCCGGATGCGGAATCTACAATAACTCTATTTGCAAAGCACAGGATAGATACGTCATGGCAATCGAGCTCGGGGAACCTGCAGAAATAGTCGGCGTTAGGTTTACGGTCTTCTTCGCCGAGTCGGACGACCTTCTTAAATGGAGGATGCGCCCTTTAAAAGAGGCTTTTTCAAAAGACCGATATACTGCTTGTCCTGCGATCCGATGGTTAGACGGATACTACTACATGGTTTATCTTGAGCAGAAACCAGAGTTAACATTTGAGCCGCACATTGTCCGCTCGAAAAACCTTGCCGAGTGGCAGGACAGTCCATTTAACCCTGTGATGCATCCTTCAGCCGAAGACAAGAAGATCGCTAACGAGAGGCTTACTGCTGAGCAGAGAAACCGGATTGCTAACGCTGTAAACATAAACAATTCAGACCTAGATTTCTGCGAGTTCAACGGGAGGACGGTTATCTACTACAGCTGGGGAGACCAGAGGGGCACGGAGTTCCTAGCCGAGGCTGTTTATGAAGGTGGGCTGGAAGACTTCTTCAGGTCCTTTTTCTGAGAATGTTAAGGTTTTAAAGCTGGGAAAGAACTATCCTGCAAAACTTAATAATAGGCATCGAAATATAAAGTCGGTGGGAATACTATTAAAGAGGCGTATATGGTATGAAGGCTGGTTATGCGAAGAGGGATGTGACGCCTCCCATAGGATTACGACTAGGTGGTTACGCGCACAGGTTCAGCCGTCCTTCTCAAGTTGTCCATGATCCCCTTATGGTCAGCGCCATAAACATCGGGTCGTATGGTGAGGATGTGCTTCTAATACATTGCGATGTGCTCGGGGTTTACAGGGATTTCGCAGACAACGTTAAAAGGGTTCTTCAAGAAAAGGTTGGAATAGGCTCGAGCAGGATATTTTTAACAACAACCCATACCCACTCGGGGCCTGAGACAATCACTCCGATGTGGCCGAACACATTCCCCTACAACAGTGATGAGAAAAGGGTTTTAAACCAATGGAAGGCTTTCTTCGGGGAAAGCATTGTCGAAGCCGCGGTAGAAGCATGCGAGAAGTCTACACCTGCCTCTGTCAAATTCGGAACAGCTCTAGTCCCCGGCCTGACCTACAATAGGACGCATAAGAATGGCGTTGTCGATGAAAGTATGCCTTTCATGCTGATCAGGAATAGGGATTTTAATATTGTTTTGACGAATTATTGCTGCCATCCTGTTTCTAATATTGATCTCGGTGTTTCCGCAGACTACCCTGGAGAACTGTATGCCAGACTGCTTGGAAACGGTTTTGAAGTTTTTTTCACAACGGGTTCGGCAGGAGACGTTGACCCTGTTGAGAAGGGCAGGGGGTTCATATCGAAAATGGGTTTAAGCATGCAGCATGCGCTAATGGATGCGGTGAGAAGCGCTGTTGAACTGTTCCGCGAGGGGATAAATGTTCAGAATAGAATCGTCAGGCTGAAGCTTAGGGATCCGCCTCCTTTCGAGGAGGCTAGGAGAAGGTTCTTGGGGCAATATGAGCTTTACAGGGGCAGGCTGGATAACCAAGAGTATGTCACAAGCCTCCTTTACGCTGACGAGGAGTATGAGGTTGCTAAGGAGGGTAAGAAATCGGTTGAAACACTGATTCAGACTTTAACCATAGGGGGTGAAGTTGTTTTCATTTCCATTCCTGGAGAACTATTTGTGGAATTCGGATTGAAGATTCGCGAGGAGGCTAATTTAATCGGGTACAAGTCTGCAATGGTCTTCACGTACTCAGAGGATTATGTTGGCTATATTCCTGATAAGGCGGCTTTTGAAAAAGGATCTTATGAAGCTAGGCTTGCACGCTGGAGTAGGGTGACGCCGGAGGCTGGCGACCAGGTTTTTCAAACAGTCTCGGACTGCATTTTTTCATCAAAAAAGAGCTTGTAACCAGTCTGTCTAGAACAGTTATCTTCATCGTCGAACCATAATGTTAAAGCTTATTCCTCAGTTTATCAAGGCTAATCTTGGCCAGTTTAATGTAGTATTCTCCGTCGAATCTTTCTAATTCCTCTGGGTTTTTAAACCATGATTGCACCGTCCGCCATATCCGCACATGGTTTCTAAGGGCAGCATCGATATCTTCAGAAGTAGGTACAACATTGTGATATCCGGGTAGCCCGGTTGAACCATAGTAGCACCAGAGGCCTACGGCGTTATGAATCTGATAACCGCTGACCGCATATCGAAGAAATTCATCGCGCTCTAAACCTTCTCGTCCAGCCTCCCCCCTCAACACATAGTCTGCATAAGCATGGACAAACGGCAAGTAGACTCGGCAGGTTCCGAATGGCTCGGTGCTGGAATGCAGATAGAGAAGTCTGTCGCCAAGAATTGCTCGAGCTCTTCGAATCAAATAATACCCCGGACGGAAGTCTTCCCTGTGACCGCACCATCCGTCAAAGTAAAGACCGTCCACACAATACTCTTCCAGGATCCTTTTCATCTCTGCGAACAGGTCCGGAGCGTTTGAATAATATGGGCTGAAATAGACTAGAATCTTCATGCCGTTTCTCCAAACTTCATCCCTGACTCTTGCAAACTCTGCTGGGTCTGCCGGAATAGGGTGGTCAGTTTCCCAAGGCTTCGGATGCTTGTAATGGGAGCCAGGCGGGTCTTCAACCCATTCCGGTGCGTCAGCAGCCCACCCCTCATGTATAGTAAACACCTTGCAATGTTTCGCATCGCTCCTTATAATCTCGTTAGAAGGATACGGTTCCTCCAAGGTTCCCTCATGAGCCACGGATTCTGAAAACTTTTTCAAATCTATTTCTCTAGGTGGACATATCGAGACCCAAAATTCATCCCATCTGGCCAGATGCGCTCGTATTGTCCACGAGTCAGAATTAAGGTTGACTGCTTCTGTTTGCCTCGTTGGAATGCTGAAAAAACCGCATCCGCCTGAAGGATCTAGGAGAAGCCTATTCCCCTTAACCTCTTGCGCGTAATGCGGGAGAAAATAGCCATTAAAAGTAAGCTTGAGATGCTGTCTTGGAGCAAAAATTATTACCGAATCGCCTTGCACCGTCAGCTCGAGACCTTTTCCTTGAAGAGTACATCTGAAACTAGTTTTTCGCGAGATTCTCCATGGGGAAAGATGATCCGGCAGCTTGCAGCTTAACACTTTGCGTTCAATACCGATGCGCTGCTCAACTTTAAGCTGGCCTTTATCCTCCAGCGTTAAACGCATCCCTGGAGTCAATATTTCAAACCCTTCAAAGGTGCTATGGGCATGCTGAATACTCATCCCCATGAGGGGCTCGTCTCCCGCATCAAAATCCATAATTGTTTTTCTCGCGGTCTTTAATTAAACGTTACTATAGCAAACATGTTAAGGCTTTCAAATACGAGCTATTACACGGTTAAAGTAGGCTCGCTTTTCAACAGTCTGCATCAAGCATCTTCCTGTTGGCATCTCAGGCTCCAGGCAACTCTTTCTCCATCTTTTTTTCAAGCTCATCCCAGAGATACGTGATTTTTTCACGCTTACCAAGGGCTACTTCAATAGCCTGCTGAATATCCGGGTCGTAGGCTGGGCAATAGTCGACGAAGATTCCCTTGTCCCTGTAGTTTTCAAGACACCTGCCTATTATAACGTTTATACGGTCTTCCAAGGGTTTTGCACCCCTGCCGATAACGATTGCCATTCTAGGCCCTTTCGCAATCTCCCTCACACCAATCTTTTTTATCGCTATGGAGAGCTTTTTCTTGCAACCGGGGCAGACGTCTCCCTGAACCAGCTTAACGTTCCTAGCATGCTTGAGAAGCCTTGCGGGTTTAGCGAGGGGCATTACAAACATCTTTCTCACAGCCTTCCCGTCTTTAACAAGCTGCTCAAGCGTTATTCCTATGAGCTCTATTTTCTTCGGGTCGATCTCCCCTATGCCGAGTTCATGCGAATAGCGTATATGCTCTATGCTCATCGGGTTAAAACCCATTCTCAGACAGGCTACAGTGTCTGTGGCGACAGGATCGTCGCCGGCTATTATAAGCCCTAGGGGGAAAGCCTCACTATGGCCAACTCCTATTAAACCATCTATAATAGTTAGCCTCACGCGTAAGATTCTGTTTAGTTCCGCAAGGGTCCAATTCAGGCCGTTAAGATGGCCGAGCCGCCGCTGCGTAGGCCCTATGACCCCCCACATGTTTTTCAATCCCAGTGTAACATTGCACAGTCCATGGTGCTTCATGACTGGGAGGCTTATGAGAAGATCAGCCTCCATGACTGTTTTGGCGATTCTCAGCGTGGGGCAGCCTCTCGCATTCGGAACCTCTACTGTTACCTGCTCGTCCCTACGAAAATCAACGAACCTGGCTCCAGCTTTCTCAACGACCTCTCTTATCCGCATCTTTTCGAAAACCTCGCTAGACCTTGTTCCGACTAGAGGGTTCTCGCCTACGATAACGTCACACCCAATATCTCCAAATAGTTTCGAAACCGCGTATATTACTCGTGGGTCAGTGGCTTCAACATCCGTCACGTTCAGAATATTCGGCTTCACAACCACCTTATCACCCTGCTTCGCAAAGGACCCCGGGCCGCCAAGCAGCTCTATGCTACGCCTGACACCGTTGAAAACATCCTCGTCGAAGCATTTTCACGGAACCTTTACAACAGAGACTTTCGCCAAGGTCAGCACCCTGTTGAACAGAGGCTTGGTCAAGCATTATTTAAAGATTCGTCACCGCTTCTAGTAAGCCTTAATACTGGAAGGACTCTTCTCTGCTTAAGAATGTCGTCGAGGAACATGGAGGATCGTTATCTAATTCTGGGCAACGATAAGGTTGAAGTAGCATTTAACCCTGAAAGCGGTGGGATAAGACAGATCGTGAACAAAACGGTTTCAACCACGTATCTGAAGCATCCCTCTGACCAGCTGGTTTACGTTTGGCTCCTCCAGAAGGGAAAGAAGTCTACTGTTTACGCGAATGATGACGAGCCGTTCAGAGTGGTTTCATCGGGACCGGAGACCTTGCGGGGAATCTGTTTGAGCAAGGACGGCTCACGTTCTTCCGTAGAGGTTCTTCACAGAATTGAATCGATGGATGTTAAATGCAGGTTTAGGCTTGAAGACGAAAGCCCTCTTCTAACCTGTGATGTTGAGGTGGACAATACTCTGAATCCGGGCTGCTCAAAGGATGTTGTCGGGGTAGGCTTCCCGCAGTTGAAAGGAGTATGCATAGGTAACACTAGTGAAGACGATATACTGGTTAGGCCAAACCGTTTCGGAGAGAAAATCAAGGATCCGGTTGGAAAATGTGGAACATACTATGAAACGTTACTTTACGGCGGCTTTGCCTCAATGATGTGGATGGATATTTACGATGAGAAAGCGGGCCTCTATATTGCTAGTCATGATAAGGAGTTGGTGCTTACCGCTTTAGAATCAATACCGGACTCCTCCAAGAGGACGATGTGCCTCGGCATGAGAAAGTACGTATATGTACCTGTTGGAAGCTCTTGGAGGTCAAGCCTGTTTATAATCGGGGTGCATGAAGGAGATTGGCACTGGGCTGCCGACAGATATAGGGAGTGGGCTGAGTCTTGGATGGTGAAGCCCCATATTCCTGAAAAGCTGAAATGGAGCGACGGATGGTATGGTGTGCATTTTAAGGCTGGTGGAGAGATAAAGACTGGGTTCAAGGATGTTGAAGATTTTTTCAAGGATGCTCAATATCTAGGTTTAAACCATGTTCAGCTATGGGGGCAGATGGTTGGAGACGGATGCTGCTACAGGTTCTACTATCCTGATCCAAGGCTGGGGACTGTTGAAGAGCTTAAGAAAGCAATATCCTCAGTTAAAAGTAAGGGAGGTACGGTGGGTTTCTACTTTAACATTCAAGCATTCTCGCCGTTCGTAAAAGAATATCTTTCTGCAAGAGGCATCAGGATTCCGGAATCCGAGAAGATCCCGGACTGGATGAGCGAGTTCAGGAATTATGCTCAAACAAACTTCGATGGGTCAGCGACTGTGCAGTACCCTGGAAGGGAGTTTGAAAACGACGGTTTCAGAATAATGTGTACGTACTCTGAAGGCTGGCAGAAATACTTAGTCTACTGGGTTGTGGAAAAATACTTGAAGGAGTATGGTGTCGACTTTGCTTATATAGATCAAACTTTTTCCCCACCGGTTTCCTACTGTTTCAACCTTGCACACGGTCATAAGCATCACGGGTGTTCGGCCCAGGGGAGAGTTAAAACTATCCAGAGGCTTTCCGAGGAGAGTGGGAAGATTAACCGGGAGTTCTCCTTGTGTATCGAGGGAAACGGGGATTCCGTGGGGCAGTATTGCAGTCTCCATCTTTACACCAGTTTCTCAAGTCAGACAATGCATCCTGCTCCAGAAGTTTTTGCATATACTTTTCCTGAGTATATTATAATCGACGGCTTCGCCAATCCGCCTGTCGAATGGATAGGCAAGTGCTACTATCCAGATATGGATGGTGAAGTGGGCTTGGAAGACCTTATCAACAGGGTCTACCTGCTGGGGTTCAGGTTCGACGTAACAACACTCCCGTTGGGATCAAGGATTAACAGGGGTGAGCCATTAACCGAGCACGTAAGGAGATTGATAGCTCTCAGAAAGAGGGTTAAACAGTTGCAATATGATTCAAGGTTTATGGATGACCTGGGAGTAAAATGGTGCTCTGAGAAAGTGGTTGCAAAAGTGTTTAAGAGTTCTGATGGGAGAAGCTTGTTGGTAAACCTTATTGACTACAGGCCTGAGAAAAACAGTTTTCTGATAGAGATTGACGCCGATTTCTATAGTCTTAACGGTGAAGTGACATGTAGGCTCTTCGCGCTTGACGGTCAGGAGGCTGGTCTAGATATTAAGATGGTGCGAGGGAAGCTGCTGGTTGAAATTCCACCTTTCAATGGTAAGGTTGCAAGCATCGTTCTGAAAAAACTTCAATAGGCTCAGCAGGTAACAGCTTAAGCATACTCGCTTACCTTCTCTATGCCAAGATGATTTGCAACATTTCTTATAGCGTCATCCATATTGATATACTTGAACTCTGCAAACCTTCCAATTAGCTCCACATCTATCTGGTTGAAGAAGGCTCTTATTCTCCCGACACATTCTTGATTCGAATCAAGAATGGGGTACGCATACTTGTTTCGGAAAACATTCCTGTAGACGACCTTATTCTTAGAAAGAATCTTAAGCTTATCGAGCTCCTCAACCACCATGCTCGCAACTTCATCACTATTCGTCCTGAGGAGAGGATCATCAGGCTTGACAGTTATTTCTGCAAGTATAGAAGACTTGCCCTCAGGAGCGGTTTCCGGACTAAAATTGGAAGGAAAGCTAACCCTGTGCGGGTGAATATTCCTGTCAGGAATATACAGCCAGCTTAAACCCTTAACATTAAGCTCCTCCAATCCTATCGCAACCGTCACAAGAGAGTTGAACCTTAACTTATCGACATCGCTCTTCACATTCTGAGGAGCATTGAACACTTTCACAGCATCATGTAAAGGAATTGTGGAGACGATTTTGTCGAAAACCTTCTCTACATGGCCGTTTGAAACAATCCATTCCCCTGACTCGTTTTCAGCATGCTTGACCTCGAAGCCCGTTAGCACATCGCCATGCACTCTGCTTCTTAAAGATTCTATGAGCGCCTGAATCCCTCCCTTCTTAGGGTAGTGGAAGAAAAGCTGGTGAACGTATCCCTCTGAACCTATCCCAAGAGAAGCCTTAACCACATCCATCACGCTAGGATTAGGAATCCTGCCGATAAAACCGAGAGACATATCGTCTATGCTCATCTTCCAAATTTTCTCATTATATGGAATCAAGTACTTCTCGGAAATAGCACTTCCAAGAGAACTGTTAAAGAACTCTCTGAGGTTTCCCGGCTCGCGTTTTCTCCGTATTCTGGCGTAGAGAAAATGCAGTAGGCATGAAAGGTTTTCTAAGAATGGCAGGTCGGATAAACCGTTTTCAAACGGATATTTCACAAGCCTGCCCTTGTAGAGGATCGCGGTATTCCTCCTGTTTTCAATTCTGTTATCCCCTAGAAGACTGAGCATAAAGCTTAGAACATCAATATCCTTAGAGAAAATTATGTGTGAACCACCAGTGTCGAAAGTAAACCCTTCTTCAACAATGCTTCTCATCAAACCTCCGGGAACAATGTTTTTTTCCAGCACAGTAACGTCGAAACCCATTCTGGACGAGAAGTAAGCGTAAGCCATCCCGGAGAGCCCGCCGCCTAAAACACCAATCCGGACGCCTCCATGCTTCACAGTCCTAGCGCTCATCTCTCCCATTCCACAATGCTTGTTAAACGTAGTAGCCTGAATGAGGCTCCCTACGCTGGCTAGGCTGGGGTGGGTACTGATCCTTAATCTCCCCAATCGTCTTCTCAAGCTCAGCTAGGTGTTGATTCAGCCATTTAGTAAGCTGCTTTAATGCAACCGGCGTAAGGATTACTTCAACCTTAATCTCCCTACTAACAGTAGGGGGCTGAGTCGGCTCCTCCGGATGATTTACAACATCGTTAAAGAAGGCGATTCTGAAATCAAACCCGTTAAAGCCTCCTATCGCGCCCGTCGCATATACTCTTACAAAGTCCTCGGCATACTTGATCTTAACCGGTATTCTTATTTCTGTCATGCTAACCGTTTTTCATTCTACGACGCTCTTAATAAGAGTTTACTTAGGCTTTTAACGGGCTTCGATGCTTAAAAATTCACTAAGATGTTTTTCTCAAATTCCTAATGTGTATTGTGTTAAATGGATAGGGGCTTCCATAATGCTTAAATTAGAGAACTCCTAATGCTAAAAACGATGTAAAATGAGTGCCCCGCGCAAAATAGGAGTTGCATTACTGGGTTATGCATTTATGGGAAAGGCGCATTCTCATGGTTTCAAAAGCATGCCCCACTTTTTCTACCCTCCGCCAGCCATACCCGAGCTGGTCGTGATATACGGTAGGACTGAGGAAAAGGTTAGGGAGGCTGCGACAAACTATGGGTTTAGGAAGTACGTTACTGATTGGAGGAAGGCTGTTGGAGATTCTGAGGTAGAGGTGGTCGACAACTGTCTTCCGAACAACATGCATGTGGAGCCAACGATTGAGGCGATCGAAAACGGTAAGCACGTGTTGTGCGAGAAGCCTCTCGCGAGAAATGGCAAGGAGGCGAGGGTTCTAAGGGATGCTGCTAAGAGAGCTAGTGTTAAAACAATGGTTGCTTTCAACTACAGGTTTGTGCCGGCGGTTCAGCTTGCTAGAAACATTGTTAAATCCGGCATGCTTGGGAGAATATATCACTTCAGGGCGAGGTATCTGCAGGACTGGATTGTTGACCCCAACTTCCCATTAACCTGGAGGCTTAGGAAGGAGGAGGCTGGCAGTGGTCCCTTAGGCGACCTTGGAAGCCACATAATAGACCTTGGAAGGTTTATTGCTGGAGAATTTAAGTCGGTGATGGGTATGGTTAAGACGTTCATCGAGGAGAGGCCGCTGCCTGAGGACCCGAGTAGGAAGGGCAGGGTAACGGTTGACGATGCTTTCGAGGCTGTTATAGAGCTTGATAATGGAGCAATAGGCACCTTGGAAGCATCCAGGTTTGCAACCGGCAGGAAGAACTATAATAACTTCGAGATTAACGGGGAGAAGGGTTCTATAGAGTTCAACCTTGAGCGGCTTAACGAGTTGAAACTATGTTTGAAGGAATGGGAGGATAAGGCGATAGGCGGCTGGAACACTATTCTAGTGACTGAGAAGACTCAGCCCTACATAGAAAGATACTGGCCATCCGGCCATATCATAGGATGGGAGCACACTTTCATAAACGAAATACACCACTTCATCAAGTCGGTGGTTAAAGATGAAGATATTGCTCCTCTTGGAGCGACTTTCGAAGACGGTTACAGGAACAACGTGATCATGGATGCCATATTGAAGTCGGCTGAAACAGGTAGAAAGATGGAAATCTCGTTCTGATCTGAATTATTTTTTCTGATGCTTTCTCATTCCATTATTTTCCTTTTTATAAATCAATCATCATGCTTGGAAACGCTCTGTTCGAAAAATTGTACAGCATGCTCTTTCTTTAAGAAATCTTTTCTAAAAAGTCGAACAACACAATGTTTAACTAATATCATCAGGAGTTTTACTCAGCAATGGGCAAAAGAAGATTATGGATAATTGGAGTAGCGCTCCTCATGATTACTATGGTGCCTCTCGCAGCAATGTTCTTTCCATACCCATACTCTCCAACTCGACCTCCGCAGGCAAACGATGCTGGTTCAACGCCACAGGGGATTCGAGACGTCGTGAAGGCTAATAATCAATTCGCCTTCAAGCTTTATTTCAAATTGGTTAAAACCGAGGCTGGCAATGTCTTCTACTCGCCTTACAGCATCTTCTCTTCTCTCGCAATGACGTATGAGGGTGCTAGGGGGAAAACTGCGGAGGAAATGAAAACCGTTTTCAACTTCCCTGAAAGCAGTGTATTGAGGCCGAATTTTGCCGCGATCTATAACCGTATTAATAAGGCTGCTGAAGAATACGAGTTGAGGACTGGAAACGCACTCTGGACTCAGAAGGACTACCCGTTTCTCGAAGAATATTTGAAGGCGGTTGAAAAATATTACGGCGGGAAGGCTTCAGCCTTAGACTTTATTCATGAAGCTGAGAAGTCGCGGGAAACGATCAACGCCTTCATAGAGGAGCAGACGAATCATAAGATTAAAGACTTGATCCCGCCTGGGCTTCTCAACGAGCTTACGCGGCTTGTCTTAACCAACGCTATCTTCTTCAAAGGCGACTGGAAGGTAGCGTTCAATGAATCGCTCACCGTGGAAGAGGATTTCTGGATAACTCCGGATAGAAGTGTGAAGGTTCAGATGATGCATATGCGTCCAAATGAAACAGTAAGGTTCAACTACGCTGATATAGGGGATTTGCAAATTCTAGAGCTGCCATACAAAGGGGGGAATGTCTCGATGCTAATAATACTGCCGGAAAACATTGAGGCGGCAGAGTCATCGCTAACGGCGGAGAAGCTTGAAGAGTATAAGGCTCAAATGAAGGAGGAGAGGCTGGACGAGATCTGCCTGCCGAAATTCGAGATTGAAACCAAATACTTTATGCAGGAGACTTTAAGCAACCTGGGGATGCCTACCGCGTTCACTGGGGAAGCGGACTTCTCAGGAATGGCTGGCGGAAGAGACTTGTTTATCAGCGAAGTTATTCACCAAGCTTACGTTAAGGTTGATGAGAAGGGGACTGAAGCGGCAGCCGCAACCGCTGTAGTCATGAGGCTAACTGCCGTACCGGAAACAAAAATCTTTAGAGCAGACCGTCCTTTCCTCTTCATAATTCAGGAGAAGGAAACAGGAGCCATTCTATTCATGGGAAGGATTAGCAATCCAACGGTGTAAAACCTAGGAAACCAGCTTTTTTAGCTTTTCTGAATCTAGTGTGTCAAGTTGTACTGAGAGCACCGTTTGAGCTTGACGCCTTTCTTCTTTTAAAGATTATGAGCTGAAAGAATTCTTCTTTTTAACGGTCCGGCCTGAAATAAAGATTAAAGCTTTTCAACAGCCTTAAGCATATAGGAAGGGGTTTGGGAAGACGAGGGAAGGTTCTTCTAATACTGCTGGCGGCCGCTCCGGTTTTACTCTGGTTTTTAACATCATACTTCGATGACGCTGGTTCAAGAGTCACTAAAGAGTTTCAAAAGATGGGGGCTGCAAAGATTAGGATTGTTAACGATGAGAGCCAGGTTCTGGAGCTTGAGGTTAAGGTTGCGGACGAGCCTGACGAGCGTGCAGCAGGCTTTCAGAACATCAGCAGGAGCATCGTGCAGAAAACCCTTATACTCTTCGTTTTCCCCGACGAGGTTAAAGGTTTATTCCATATGCGTAACGTTGCGGCAAGCCTAGACATAGCGTTCATCAAGTCGGATGGGGCAATAGTGGGGATCGTGCGCATGGATCCAAGCCCAACGAAGCTATATGGTGTGGATGAAAGCTTTAAGTATGCTATTGAAGCTCCTGCAGGATTCTTTGAGGAGAAAAGGATAACGCCTGAGAAATCCCGGCTGATTGTTGAATCAGTTCCAGCAGGCTGATTTGCAGAAAACCGGTATCTAGCCAAAAGAGTCCTAAATTAGCATTATATACTGTTTGATTACTCCATCTATAAACGTTTTTCCAATGGCCAATCCGAATGGAAGCAATGTCTTAGAATTTGATGAAAAATTTTACATGCTTCGCTACTTTCTACCTTGCTAGAAAGAAGCCTGCCGTAAAGTAGGAAACAATTAAATCACAGTTATGTCAAATATTTTTAGTGGTGTGGATGAGGAGGGAAGGCAACCTGTGGCTCGGCGCATTCCTAGGATTCATAGTAAACTCTGTCTTAGGCGCATTTTTCCCTGTTTTCGGACCTTTGACCGGAGGCTTAATCGCCGGTTTAATAGCCGGAGGAGGACCCGGTAGAGGCGCCTTAGCCGGGTTTCTAGCAGGAGTATTCGGCGGAGTAATTGCAACCATACTTCTGGTCATTGGTTTCGTTGGAGTCGGGGGGCTCCTCGGCGGGGTTCTCGGCGGGTTACTGGGTCTTCTAGGAGGCCTAATCGCTGGCGGGGCAATCATAGTGTCGCTGGCATTCGGATCCATAATGTCGATAATCGGGGGAGCTATTGGCGGAGTAATAGGTTAATATCAACCATAGTTTTTATGGGTTTAACGTAAGCTAAAAATGAAGTCTCAATACTCGCTTTCACGCCTGGTCTGGGGGCTTATCTCAATGTTCATGTTGATTCTCTTCGCAAACCTGTTAAGCTTCTTATTATACTTCTTAACAAGTATGGGGATGTCCTCCTTGTTGGTATACAGAATCAGCCTGTCCCCCTCGATCCTGATGTCGAAGTCTGAAATCTGGTTGCGCACTATTGCCTGCACCTCCTCCTTAAGCTTCTCCTCGTACCCTGTCTTCTTCTTACGAACTGGAACTATGAAGGTTTGCTCTCCGAAGACGTAGAGCTCGTAATCCGCCTCCCCGGTCAAGAAGTTTTTAACGACTATCGTCGGCCTAGCTAGGTCAGCGTTCCTCATCCCCTTAGGTATCTTCACAACTGTTTCAAGCGTGTATATTTTCAAAACCTCCCCCTCCTTCATGAATATGACTGTATCGATGATGGACGGTATTAGCCCGAGGTCAGTCCTGCCAGTGAAGCGTTGAACAGCATCCATGGGTGTTGTAGCATGTATGACGCCGACCATCCCTATGCCTGCAAGCCTAAGATCTATGAAAATGTTGAAGTCGTTAGTGTCTCTAAGCTCATCGTATATCGTGTAGTCCGGCCTGCTTAACAGTAATACGTCGTGAAGCTCGCTAGGTTCAGCCGCTGTCTTAGAATACTGAGTAACATCAGGCGGGAGTTGAAGATCCCTCGGGCTCTCTATTGTTTTAACAACCTTGTTCATCGACCTATAGAACTCTGCGAGAGCCTGGGCGAATGTGGATTTCCCCATCCCAGGAGCCCCAGCTATGAGTATTCCTTCAGCCTGGGTCTTAAGCCTCTGAACAAGCTTGTCAGCCAAATCATACTCTTCAAGGCTTCTCTTAACGAGTGGTTTAACCGCGGTTATTTCAAGCCCGTCGGAGAAGGGTGGCCTAGTTATGACTATCCTGAGGTCCTTCAACTGTATTATTGTTGAGCCCGCCTTATCTATCTCCACAAAACCCTGGTTCGTGAACTGGACCCTCTCCATCACGTCGGCTATTATGGATTCAAGCTCAGGCTTGCTGATTGGTTTCTCCCCCACATCCCTGTAAACCCATCTGCCAGGAATCCCTTCCTTCGCCTTCGGAATAACATTCTCCTTGAGATGTATCGACATTATGCCTGGTTTAAAGAATTCTTCAAGCTTAGCCTTCCCAACTGGGCTAAGGTAGATTGCCTCAATCCCCATTGCTCTTGCTGTCTTAGTCAAAACCGGGTCGCATGAAACAAGCGTGCCGCCCGTGTTCATCGCTAGGTCTCTCAGTACTGTTGAGACTTCTTCAGGAGTGTTTGAAGAGCCTATGAATTCCACATCAAACCCCTTCGCCGACGCCGCATCTTTAAGCGATTTTAAGCCGTTTAACCCTGTTTCATCCCCAAATCTGGCTTTTCTTTCAAACTCTGACACTATGGCCTTATGCACTATTATCCTGCCCGCCACCTCGCCGTTTTCAACTGCCCTAGCGGCTACTCCGGTAAGTATTGAAGCAGGGTCTAGAACATAGACTTTAACTGCATTATTACTCATAACTATCTCTTCTCGGCTGTCGAGAATTTTCTCAAACGCATTTATAAACTTTTCTATGGTGTTGGCGCATGCTAAGAAACCACCGCCTCCAGTGTTCAGCCGCAGATTTCCCTGAGTTTCTGGATGCAGGATAATGCCGCCAAGTAGCTTGTCCTAGGATTATCCGGATGCGGGATGTTCTCAACCAGTATCTTCAGGTTGGAAACCTTTGATTCAACACTTATCTCATGCAGTATCTCCTTCCTAGTCGGGTCCGCTATTATTCTAACCTTGACCCCTGATTTAGAGTATAAGGCTAGTGCTGCCGCAACGTTTACGCTTCGGGGAAAATTTATTAAAGCGTCTTCAACAGGCCCCTCGTAGACGAGCGTCGGCTCCCTGATTTTATCTAATTCAATCCCTTTCTCCTTGAAATAGTTGGAGTAGGCTAATGCTTCAGGAGGCTTCCTCGTGGTTAAAACCACCGCGTCTACACCAACTAGGCTTATGGCTTGGATAGCATCCAGTCCAGCGATTGCTCCCGCCGGAACATGTATTCTGCTAGAGTTTTCCTCATATATTTCCCTTGTCTCAGGAAAAAGAAGCCCCCCTATGCTCATCACAAGAACCTCTTTCCCGGCTTTAACAATGGGTTTAAGGTATTTTAGAACAGCCTCGTCGCTTGCAGCCTCGACAATAACCTCAAGCCTCCTGTCTTTCAACATCGCCTCTATCCCTTCTGGAACCTTCGGCTTGCTCCTCAGTTTCTCAACCAGTTTCAACGCAGCCTCCTTACGAGAATCATAGACGTAAACCAGTTTCGCGTTAACCTTGCCCTCGTCTACAGCTTTGGCTATGAGGGAGCCTATTGCACCACACCCTATCAACCCTATCCTCTTCATTTCTCAACCCTCGTGACTTCGAGCGATATGTCTATTGCTTTTGCTGAATGTGTTAGCTCCCCTGAGCTTATTATATCTGGGCCGGCTTCCACATACTCTTCAAGGTTTTCAAGCTTCACTCCGCCGGAGACCTCTACCAGAATCCTGCTTCTCAACCCTTTCCCTCTAAGCATTTCAATCGTCTTTCTTGCTTTTTCAGGAGTGCAATTGTCAAGCATGATTATGTCTGCACCCGCCTCAGCAGCTTCCACAGCATCCTCAGCCTCAGCCACCTCGACCTCTATCTTCTTGCTGAAGCTCGCCAGCTCCCTAGCCTTCTTAACAGCTTCACCCACCGAGTTGAAATACTTTAAATGGTTCTCCTTGATGAGAATCATGTCTGACAGGTTCAGCCTATGAGTGTCACCGCCCGCGGCTGCAATAGCCTTCTTCTCGAAATACTGGAAGCCGGGTTTAACCTTCCTCGTTGCAGCTATCTTCACGTTCGGGTTTATTCTTCTCGCTTTCTCAACAAAGGCCCTGGTTAGTGTTGCCACTCCGAAGGCTTGGGAGAGAATGTTCAGCAACAGTCTTTCAATCTCCATGAGCCTACGCATATTGCCTTTAATCCACATTATTTGATCCCATTTTATGAATCTCTCGCCACTCTTCTTCAAAACTCTAACCGTGAAACCCATCTTCTCAAGTATCAGAGCAAGATCCTCGCAGCAGGCTGCAACACCCTCCTCCTTAGCTATTATAACCGCCTCGCACGTAACCTGTGGAGATATTATCTCAGAGGTCACGTCCCAGTAGGGAACATCCTCGGAGAGCCACTCGATAAATTTTCTGAAAATTACTTCCTCGACCAAGGTGTCTCAACCCCCAGAAGAGCAAAGCTTCTTTCAAGAACTTTCCTAGCCTTCTCAGCAAGCTTCTCATCAATCTTAACAACGGTCTCACCGCTAACGAGGCTCCTGTATACTTTTTCAAGCGTTATCTTTTTCATGTTGGGACATATAGTGTCTTTACTGGCAGGATAAGCCTCCTTGCCGGAATAAAGCTTTGAGACTCTGTGAACCACCCCGTTCTCAGTGCCTATTATAAAACGCTTTGCATTAATCTCTCCCGCTGCTCTAATTATTTGGCTCGTGCTGCCAACGAAATCCGCCAGCCTCCTTGTTTCAGGCGGGCATTCGGGATGCACAAGTACCTTCGCATCCGGTATCCTTTCCTTAGCCGATAATATTTTACCCGCTGTGATTCCTATGTGAACCGGACAGTAGCTGTTTAGAGGAACAGCGATAACCTCCTTCCCCGTGGTTTCAGCAACGTAGGACGCGAGGTTCCTATCCGGCCCGAAAAGGATTTTCTCAGCATTAAGCATGGAAACCAGTTTGGAGGCACTGCTGCTGGTAACCACGTAGTCCGCCATAGACTTGACCTCGACGAAAGAATTCACGTAAACTACTAGGGGCACATCCGGGTTTTTCCTACGGTATTCGTCAACCATAGGGGGGTCAAGCTGCCACGCCATGGGGCAGATGGAGCTCGGCTCAGGCGTTAATACTGTCTTACCGGGGTTCAGCACAGCTGCTTGCTCAACCATGAAGTCTACGCCCGCGAAAACTATCGTTTCAGCATCGGTCTCCATAGCCTTGATGGAGAGTTCCAGGCTGTCGCCGACGAAATCGGCAACATCCTGCACCTCGGGCCTCTGATAATTGTGGGCTAGTATTGTAGCACTCATGTCTCTCGCTTTTTCACGTATTTTACGGCTAAGGTCTTCCATCAGCTTCTCTTGAAGCCTTAAGCCCCCTTATTTAAGGGGTTCTATTCAGGCAATAATTGCATAAATGCTTCGTTAAGAGGCAAAATAGAGCTGCAACATTTTTAAACCGTTGAAAACAATAAATAACCCTTCTAATACACTACTGAAACAGTTGAACATAGTGTTAGCTCCAGCGAGGTTCGAGCGTGGTCTTCTTAAGGAATGCTTGAGAACGGTCAATCGCATCGGAGTGGAGGTTACGCGCGTCAAGCGTCTCGAAGAGCTTGAGAAGCTTAACGAGGGTCTTCTCCTAATCCTGGGTGAGGATAAGGATGTTTTGAAAGCGTTGCACCACGTGAAATCCAAGGATGTGCTCATCCTAGGGGTTAGCAAGACTGAGAATAACAGTTTCCTGATGGAGACGACTCTGGAGAGGCTTGGCGACGCTCTAGGGGTTTTTCTAAGAAGAGAGTATAGCGTAGAGTATTCTTCAAGGCTTAAGGCTGTGGTAGACGATGCTGAAACACCGTGTGCGCTTAACGAGCTGGCAATCTTCCCGAGGAAAAGCGCTACAATACTTGAATACAGTCTTTACGTTGATGGCGAGTTCGTCTGGAGGGATATAGGCGACGGCCTCATAGTTTCTACACCCATAGGTTCAACGGCGTATGCTCTTTCAACAGGAGGACCAATAATACATCCGCAAGCCAAGGTGGCGAGCATAGTCCCAGTTAACTCTTTAAATCTTACTAGAAGACCCTTAGTAACCCCTCTTGAAAGCCTTATAGAAATCCGAGACATGGTCAGCAATTCCGCTTGTGAAGTCATCGTTGATGGTGGATACAGGATGAAGGTGACTGAGAAGATCCTCGTTAAGAGGGGTGAGGACGCTGGATTCGTAAGGCTCAGCGAAGCGCTTCTTGCAAGAAGGCTTGAGAAGAAGGCTAGGATGTCTCTCGACATAAGCAGTCTGCCTCCCAGTGCTAAACTCATTTTGAAGGTTCTTGAATACGAGGGGGCTTTAACCCAGAAAGACATCGTTAAGAAGACGATGCTTCCCGCCAGGACTGTACGGCACGCTCTCGCAATACTTGTCGGAAATAATTTCGTCAAGAAACGACCTTTAATAAGGGATCCGAGGCAGGATCTCTACTATATTGAGTCTAAATGAGTAGAATACGCTAAGTTTTTTTAAGGGCATTGTTTTAGAAAAGGCCTATGGGAAGCGAGATAAGGGTTACTGACTCGGCGAGGTCGCATAGGGTTGAGCTTCTTCTAGATGAGCTGGGAGGATCGCCGGTTAGCTGGCTCATCATCAACGATCTTGAAGCAAAGGTTGGAAAAACTTATTTGAAAATGGGCGGGATCGGCGGGGTTGGGACACTCGAAGAACACAGGATGAAAGGGTATTCAAGAAAGGTTATGGAGTTTTCAATCGAATATATGGTTAGAAATGGGTATGATGTTTCAATGCTCTTCGGCATACCTGACTACTATATTAGATGGGGATATGCCTCCACGCTTCCTAACTACAAGATTACTATCCCCCTTAGAAATGCGGAAAGAGCTAAACCTGGACTTCACGCTCGCCCAATGCGTAAGGAAGACGCTAGCACGGTGCTAGATATCTATGAGTCGATGAACAAGCATAGGACAGGTCCACTGAAAAGATATAGAGGTGAGTGGATTAGGTTTAGAAACGGAAGCTGGTGGGGGATACCCGTCGACGGAACCGTTTTCGAAGACGAGTCTGGAAGGATAGTCGCTTACTGTGCTACTGACCGGTGGCCCAGAGTGACGAGGATTACGGAGGTCGGCGCTGAAGATATTTTCCTATATGAACATGTTCTACATTACATTTGTGACGCTGCTTTTAAAAAGAGGGCGACTGAGCTCGAAATATACGTTCCGTTCGACCATCCTTTTGCAGAGATTTGCAAAAGCCTAGGATGCACGATAAGCATCGACTACCCATATGCTTCAGACGGTATGGGAAGAATTATTAATCTCAAATCAACTTTCGAAAAACTTGTTCCGGCGCTTGAAGAACGCTTAAAGGAGGCTTGTGCAAAAAGCTTGCCTTCGCAAATATCTTTTAAGACAGACATAGGTCTGATCACACTTGAAATTTCTGACTCCGGAATATCTCTTTCAGAAAACGCATCGGTAAACTGGATTGAGCTTCCCCAATGGGTGTTGATGCAACTTATTCTGGGTTACAGGCATCCGAAGAATGTCCTGGTGGACCAAGCTGTGAGGCACGAGGGAAGGGTTGAAAAAACATTGGAAATATTGTTTCCAGCCGGAAACCCTCATATCTGGCACTCAGACCGGTTCTAGCATATGGGCGTTTTAAGCAGAGCCCTTCCTACTGACCATAAGCCCTCCTGTAGAAATCGTCAAGTATCAATGGAACCTTCTCATCCTGTTTAATTCTTCTTATCGCGTCTACTACGAAATCAACGAGTCTTTCAACCAAGATCTTCCCTTTTTCCTTGGTTGCCAGCCTCGGGTCGCCGAGATACAACTGGACCGCGTAAGCCTGCCAGTCGACAGGCGTCTCTATTCCAGGCAGATTCGTCCCCCCTATCTCCGCCTCCTGCTTAACATTCCCCATCTTAATCAGGTTTTCAAACAAGAAGAGTCCCATGCTGGTTTCACGTTCGCAAGCATGCCCGGTTATCTTGCTCTCACATATTTTCTCAGCAATTTCCTCTATTGAGGACCATGGCTCGATTAATGCGTAAATAACGTAATCCTTCTTCTTATTCAGGCTTTCCCTCAGAAAAACCCTGAGAAGATTGTTGTTTCCCCCATGACCGTTGACAATAAGGATTTTTTTAAAACCGTTTCTCGCAACCTCGTCGCATATTTCTCCAAGAATAGTAAGTATTGTCCTAGCGCTTAGCGATATGGTTCCCGGGAAATGCCGGTTCTCAGGCACGTACACGTAATAAAGTGTCGGCAGGACTACTGCAGGCTCTTTTTCAACAGCCATCCTAGTTATCTCGCGGATAGTTATCGAGTCTGTTCCAGTCGGCATGTGGGGCCCATGTATTTCGATCGAGCCCACTGGAAGAATTGCAATGAGATTTTTCTCAGCTGCCTCCTTTATATCAGGGCTTGTTAAACATTCCCAAAGCATTTCTAACCATCTTCTTATAGTTATAAAGCTTATAACTTTTTCGTCTAAGAGCCGTTAAAAACTTCTTCCTCCTTTAGAAACTTATAACTAGTTGAATAACGTTTTTAGCAAGGTTGCGAATGAGGTTGATACCTCAAGCGATCTTCTATATTGCTCATGCTGTTAACAAGAATGATGCCGCTTTATTTATTTAAATGAATCATTCTAAGGGTCAGTATCTGAATCATGTTTAAGACGTAAGGAGTCCATTGAACAACCATCCGAATTTCGGGAGAAGAGGCTGAACTCTAAAGGATATTGCAGCCTGTTCCATCCATATATACGGCATGTTAAAGAATAAGTGGCTGAAATGGTAGCTCACCGGTCCTAAAAGGTTCCTGCCTGTCTTATGGTAGAGTTATCCTAAGAAAAGCCCTGCTGTAAATGAGTAAAACATGTGGGTTGCTGCCATTATTGCTCCCTGCAGCCCGTAGAGTAGGAAAGGTTAACCGAAGTGATAGAGGCCGAAAAAAGCGACGAGAAGATGATTGAGAATGTGACTCCATACTTCTTGAGAAGGCCTTCTAGGATGCAGCTGCGGAAAACTCCTCCTCGGAGATGCTTACGAGCAAGTAGGCGAAAAATAAACGGGCAAATGAATATAATTAGGCAATATGAATCCATGTATTTCTCCTAAACGCGTGCTCCTGAACAGGTCTGAGAAGGAAATCTTCACAATTTTAACGCAGAGTGTGATGAACTCGGCTGTATAGAAGGGCATGTGGGCAATAAAGCCGTAAGGATAATAGATCGTTAAAATTGGGAAAAGACAGCAGGACAAGTAATATAGCTGCAGGAATCCGACGAGTAGGAAGAAAAGGATTAGAGAATCACGTAGCTCTGGAGTAAACCCAGCATATTTGACGTTTTTCTCTAGGTGGTTTATAAGAAGTTCTTTCCGTAAGATGCATATTTAGTCTTAACAATAGATAAGCACACTGTCTTTTCAACCAGATTTTTTACCGATCGAATTATAAATGGTGATGTTCCAGAGCGTTATAGTGCGCGTTCTAACTAAAAGTTTATCACTGATGAAATAGATGTTCTAAAGGGTTGAATAATATCGTTATAGGGACATCGGGCTGGAGCTACAAGGATTGGCTTAACGTTTTCTACACGAGCAGTGAGAAGATGTTCCAACAGTATGCCAATGTTTTTAAAACGGTTGAAATAGATTCAACCTTCTACAGGCAGCCTGTTCCCGGCTTCATACGTACTATTGCAAGATCCTCGCCTAAAGGCTTCGTGTTCTCCCTTAAGGTTCCTAAAACAGTAACCCATGTTAAACTAATGGATCTGGAGAAAGGCGCTATGAGGGATTTAAAACTCTTCCTAAGCGTGCTCACTCCTCTTAAGGAGGATGGTAAGCTTGGGCCGCTGCTTTTCCAGCTTCCGCCCAAGCCTGTCGAAGCCTTCAAAGGCTTCAACGAGTTCATGGGGAATCTTCCAGAAGGTTACGATTTTGCTGTTGAGTTCAGGCATCCGACTTGGATGAACGATGAGGCTTTCAAAATTCTCTCGGAGAATAATGTGGGGTACTGTATTGTCGACGAGCCTCTTCTGCCCGCGTTGCTAAAGGTTACTGGCGAGTTCTCCTACGTAAGGTTTCACGGTAGAGGGAAAAGACCATGGTACTATTACGATTACGGGGTTGACGAGCTTAATGAGTGGAAGGGGAGGCTGGAGGAGCTTTCCTCCAAGACTAAGAAGGTTTACGTTTACTTCAACAACCACTTCAGAGGGTATGCGGTGAAGAACGCGCTTCAAATGATGAAGATCGTTGGAACTGCTGAGAAGCCTCAGGAGGAGGCTTTAAACAAGATACTTCGCTACTTCGGGGAAGAGGGCTTAAGGAGGACGGTTAGCAGGGTTGGAGCAGCGCTTTCTTCCGGCGAAAAGGGTGTTGAGAAACTGGTCTCGGCCTTCCTCGAGGAGGGTAGGCTGGAGAGGGCGAGGGAGCTTGTTGGGAAAGTGGTTGTTGAGGAAGCTGGGGGAGAGAAGGTTAAAGCTAAGGTTAAGGAATACACCGTTATCATAAATATTCCTGACAGAAGGCTGGCTCATGACTGTGAGGATTGGGTTAAAAGAATTGGTCAAAAACAGTTTTGCAAGCATGTTGCAGCGCTTTTTCTAGCGTTAAACCCTGAGGAGTCTGCGCGAATACTTACGTTGATTTGCAGAAACCTGGATAGCTGGGTTTTTGAGGCAGGTAAGGCTTGATCGTTCACCCGCTTCAACAGCGTAAGATGGCTGTTTAATTTTTCCAGGGGAATCGTTTCACAAATGGTCGACCTTAAACTATATTAGGATGTTTGATTATAATCTTCTCAGGTGTTTAAGGATGGATGTGATGGAGGCGATTAAAACCAGGAGGAGCATTAGAAAGTATAAGTCGACTCCAGTGGAGGATGAGAAGATAATGGCGTGTCTTGAAGCAGCTAGATGGGCTCCCTCAGCAAACAATTCTCAGCCCTGGGAGTTCCTGGTGGTGAAGAACCCGGAGACTAGGAGGAAGCTGGCGGAGATACATAGGTATGGGAGATTCATGGCTGACAGCCCTGTCGTAGTGGTTTTCATAGCTGACCCCGGGAGGAGCAGCAACTGGTATCATGGGGATGTTGCGGTTTCCGTGCAAAACTTCCTTCTAGCCGCCCACTCTATGGGGCTTGGGACATGCTGGATGGGTGTGTTGAACACTCCCTTCGAAGAGCCTATAAAGAAGCTGCTTGGAATACCTGACGGGCTTAGAGTTCTATGTACTGTTTCAGTCGGTTATCCTGATGAGAAACCTAGTAGAAACAGAAGACAGCTTGAAGAAGTGACGCATTGGGAAAAATATGGGTTAAAATCAAAATAATCAAGTACTAATTGAGCTATATATTTACTATATTTACGCTAGATCAACTTTCACGCTGCTTAATTCTATGAATGTTGCACAGCTAGCTTTGATGAG